>OUNM010348888.1_pt1 | contig 12014 bp, 18 predicted proteins | sample 1769961 | NCBI WGS metagenome assembly OUNM01 (sample SAMEA3914820, study PRJEB12502) | metagenome | biome: forest; material: soil | place: USA | collected 2012-03-12 | depth 0.3 m
ACGGCGATGTTGACCGTGACGAACCAGATGTCCATGGAGAAGCGCTCCTCCAACTGCTCAATTGTGTCGACGATGCTTTGCACAGCGCCATCTGAGCCTTTGCCGCCGTCGATGAACACGGCTCTATCGAACACGCGGGTGATCTCGGAACCGTTCTCGGTCTCGGTGCAGGTCTCGATGCACACGACGTGAATGGCGCTGTCGCCGAGGCCCACGTTGATGTGGAACAATTCTACAATGACTTGGGAAGTGGAAGTCATGGCGCAACTGATGGATGGGGCGTGTCAACAGAATTGAGGGCTTCAACGGATGATTCCGCGTCAAAGACAGCTCGAGATACCCTTCCTATTCTGTGGCCGCCTCTCCATTCCCTAGAGTCCAGGCTCGCGCAAGCCCAGGGGGCCCGGCGCAAGACTGGCGACGGCCGCGGATACCGGGCTGCCCAGGTTGCGGTGCTCACACCGCAGGCCATCTCTGATTCGCCGTCCGTTCCGTAATTCCCTGGACTGCTCGGGTCCGGGGGTGCCATCGACGTGTCCAGCCATGATACTACAGTGTTCTTCGTCCGGATTCCGGACTATTGAGGGGATCCACCCTTGACCTGCAGCTTTTCAGCTGTCTCCTGGGCGGTGGGTCTTTGATTACCTCTAGCCAAACCTGGCAAGCCCCCAGGTCCAGGGACTTCTTGTCGGGGTACCTCCGTTGAACATTCGACCCTCTCAGGCGACTGTCGAGTGTCAACCCCCTAACCCTCCCCAGTGACGCACTCCAGACCCCAGGCTCAAGTTCGACATCTTGTCCTTGTTTGGTGAACTAGCTTGTCACAGAGTGCGGACAGCGGCAGCCGCAACGACATCCGACGTCAATCAATCATGGCGACTCTGCAGACAGAGGACTCGCTGCCCGGCGGGCTTCGGTTCCTGACGCTCCGCCATGCGTACCAAGTTGCGGAAGCAAGACGTGCAAAGGCGCCGCCTGTCTTGTTGGCAAAAACAAAGGTCACAATCAGAAATGCACCCGCAGCAAGCATTCAGGAGGCCCAGGACCTGGCAGGCCAAGAGGGAGATACCGCAACAGGCGCCGCTGCTGAAGAGGAATCGGGATTCAAGCCTCTGGAAGATGGACACCAGAAGCTCTATTCGTATTTTCCGCCTCGCATGGACGGGGGCAAGCAGGAGATCACCGTCACCCAGAGTATCAGCACCAAAGATGAACCCGACGGCAGGAAGGGGGAGATTATGAAACCCCCGAAGACAACCACCAAGCCTGTAACCGTCGAGGCACCACAATTCTCGCTGCCCGAAGGATGCGTCCATTCTGTCAATCCTCCTCCGGGCGGGTTCGCGCCGGCCGAAACGCTCCCGCACGTGGTATTTACCGACCCCCATCTTCTGTGGGAGAGACGGATCGAAAAACAGGACGATGCGGCACGTCGGGAGCGGATGCCCTGGCTGGCGCTGTTGGTCTTTGCCCAGGAGGAGCTCTTGATCCCCGACGAGAAGCTGCAGGGCGCTTCGTCTCTCTTCGAAGACACGAGTCTGGCCAAGGACGCTCAGGGAGGTGCCGCTGAGATCAGCCAGAGTTCGGTCTTTACCCTGCCGCTGCAGAATTCCGATCTTCAAACACTACGCGCTCAAGGCTCCGTCGCCTCCCCAATCCCTAAGCCAGACTCGGACGACCCAACGGCGCGGACAGCGGCCATCTTCTTGAAACCGGATCTCTTTACCAAACTCGTGACAACGTACGAGCGGCAGACCAAGACCACCGGCGATGGCGGCGGCCAGACTGTGACTGTGGTCCGCCCTCGTGAGGGGCAGACGGCGGCGGATATTTCACGCTTCCGACACTTTGCCCACGTCCGCCACGTCAAGACCAACGGCATGGCGGCGTCGGCGTTGTATGCGGAAGGGCTGTTCAGCGTCATACTATCCCACAGAGCCGGGCCGCTCTCGCATGACCGCGGCACACCTGCCGTGGTGCACCTGGTTTCGCTCGAGGGGTGGCAAAGCATGGCACTGCCCATCGCGCCCGCGGTCGAGTTTGTGGCCCTCTCGTCGCTCTACAGCTGGACGTACACGGCTGCACCAGCCAGCACTGCCACGAGCCTCAAGGAGGCGTTCCGCAAGTGGGAGGACAACATCGACGTCCTTCGAGCCCCAGCTTCAGCCATCGACACCATGAAGAAGGCAGCCGACGCGAAGCTGTCGGCAAAGCTGGCCAAGCGCCTTAGCGACGGCTTCACGATGCAGCGGCACCGCACTCGCACCGGCGAGGTCACTGCCTCCTTTTTCCGCGGCGCTTTGGTGCCGATCGTCCCGGCTCCGAATACCTGGTCCTCCATGTCACACTGCGGGAGCGACCTGCAGATTCTGGATCCCGACACGGGCATGATGGACATCACGTACTCGGCGGCGTGGCATCTGGGCAAGGCCATGGGCATGGCGGACGCGGCCTTCGTGACGGCCTTGTCGCGTTTGTGGAACGGTTTGTACAGCTCCTCTCTTGCAGGCGCCAAGGAGGAGAAGCTATCCGAGGCCGGTGCTTACAAGAGCAGGGGGGACGTGTTGAAATCTTTGCGGAATACCGCCGCCATGCTCAGCCAACTTCAGGGCCTTGCGCAGACAGGCGATGAGACATCCCCTGGCGTGGCCACAGCAGCGCGCGAGCTGGCGACACCCTCTGTTGAGCTGGCTGTCGACGACGCCGAGATCCGGGCCAAGAGCGAGGAACATGCGAAACGGAGTATTCGCCAGCTCGCGGGGGCCAAAGACGAGGAGGGCCAGGCGCTCTACAACGAGCTCAACACATGCGTCTCGCCCGAGTGGAAGGTGGTCCTGCGCTGGATCCGGGACCGCATGTTCCTGTTCGGCATCCCTGCGCCGTACCTCATCGCGGACTCGTCCTTTCTGCCCCCCGAAAGCATGCGCTTCTTCCACATCGACCCCAACTGGATCGACGCTCTGATTGACGGGGCACTGAGCCTCGGCTGCCACATTGAACGGAACGACGACTACATCCGCCGCTGCATCAAGGGCGCCATCAACGCCTATCTCAACACACCCGACCCGGCGACGTCGTTTCGGCCGCAGATACCCACCTATGGTGTGCTGCTGCGTTCGGATCTCGTCACGCGGTTCCCCGACCTCACAGTCGAGGCCCCCATCCCGCCGGACGCGCCAGAGCCCGGCAGGGCCCCGATCCTCCGGCAAGAGATCATCGACGACGGCGTGCTGCTGTGTCTGTTTGATCGAGCGCCCCGGAAGGACGAAGGGATGCCCGTCTTGTCCTTCACCCAACCGCCGCATCAGCAGACATTCTCCCTCGGCGACTCTCTCACCCCTGACGACCTCCACATCGAATACAAGCGGACATACACGGTCGAGAAACAGGAGTACGAGTTTTCAGGCCACATCCAGGCGAGGCATGTCGAGAAGAAAAACGAAGCCGTGGGCTCGCCAGTCGAGGCCGGGCCGCCCATCTTCCTGTGGGGGGAGCACGGCGAGGCGCGTTTGCTCCTGGCCGACATCTGGGGGGACGACGTGGTCCAGGTGCTCCGCAGCAAGATGGCCGGCGACTTCACCGACGAGCGCATGACCTCGGCGGTTGCTGCTTTCCAGCTGGGGACACCCATCTACCGGTTCGTGCTGGGGCCCACGCCGAGTCTGGACTCCCTCATCCCTGATGCGAACGTGCCCAGCCGGCCAAGGGGCCTTCAGCTGCTGGACCCCATGCGGGCGGGCGGGGCGGACAATAGCGCAGTCGGCCCGCAGGAGCTGACGCTGTCAACAGCAGCAGCCCCTGCCCGCCCCTCATTCCTCCTGCCCGTGGGCCCCCTGCAAGCCTCCCCGCCGCACCTCGGGCTATCCCTCTCCTCCCGCATCCAAACCCGCGCCTCGCCCCCCGCAGCGGATCCGACCGGTAACTTGAACGTGATCAAGCTTCCGACTAACAATCTCGGCCAGTGGGACTGGCTGCAACCATTTAATGGCGGTGGGAAGGCATTTCCGGACTCGGTAGACGTGAAAGGTTTTGGGGTGAGTCCGGTGGACGAGCGGCCGCGGTTTGAGCAGGGACCATATACCGCGATTGAGGGCTACCTGAGTCTGAAGGCGCCGGCAAAAGAGGAGGAGAAGAAGTAGACTGACCGTTCACGCTTCCCGCTACGGTACAAACCTACTGATGGATCGGTGCAACGTACGAGGACGCAGGCAGTCAGGCAACGCAGTCACGTCCTGTGGGAACGCTATACGCAATGAGCCGAGGATGTTCATCTCTCAAAAAAGCATCCTTTTGTGAAATACAAGATCTCACGATATGTCCTCGGCGTCTTGGAACAGGGCCATTTAACTCTCCTTCACCGCCAACGCTCCATCTGAGGCTACAGCGAACCGAAAATCCCAGCCAGCCGTTTCGACACCTCTCGTCACCAGTTTCCAATACGCATCACCGTGAGACTTGCCGTTCACGTCATTATAAGGCACCGGACCGCCACCTTCAGTGACTTGTGAAGCAAAGTAGAATCTAGGTATCCACGTCTCAACATATGGTCCCAATAACGTAAGACGGGAAACATGGAGCTAAGGAGAGCAAGTCACACTTACCTGAACCCAGCAGCCTTGTACGCCTCCGCTCCCACAGAAATCAAGTAGGCCAGCGCTGCCTTGCCGGAGCCCAAAGTCAGGGCGACGGGACTCGGTTGAAAAGGGGTAACATTCCCAGTCGCGATGAACACAAAAGGGAGCTTGTCCTTGTCTTCCGGTGATTTGGCCTTCAGGGCCTGGAAGCCCTGCACGGCGCGGCGAAGCGCGACATAGGCGCTTGATACGTTTACCGCAAGATCCTGTTCGAAAGACTCGGCGGAGATCGTGAACGGATCCTCGAACTTCGGGGGGAACGTAAGTGCAGCAGCTGTTAGTAGCCAAGTCAGTATCCGAGAGACCTGTAACGCGTGGCTTCGAGCTCCCCTGGTAAGTTCTTACCATTATAGACGATAACGTTGGGAGTGCCGAGCTTCGATTCAACCTCATCAAACGCAGCTTCTATTGACCGTGGGTTTGTGACGTCCAGACTGACTGGCAGGGCGCTGGCCAACTCGGGGGAGCTAGCCGTGTCTTGGGTGTTCCGTCTCCCGACTGCAACCTTGTATCCTTGCTGCAGGAATCTTCTTGCAACAGAGTGGCCGATGCGAGGGCCACCTCCAACGATGAAAAGTACTCCTTCAGGAGGTGCCATTCTTGATAGAGGTAACCGATGGTCTGTAGTGATGGGAAGCGGGTGTGCTTGAGAGAAGTGAGCGACAGGATGTGCCCTCATTGACGTTTATAAGCAGTGCAGCTATGCTCGGTTCATACGACTTCTGTGGATAACTTTGTCGTCTCGGCCAATAGAAGTCTTGGGGGTGGACAAATTGACCCGAGGGCCGATATCGACGTGTAAGCCGGCCAACTAACACCGCGGATTGCTGACAAATTACGATCGGCTCAAGTCCAGGTCACTTCTATTTCAGGGCGGTGGGAGGGGTACTTTCTGGTATACTTTTACTATTGGGACATGACGAGCTCTTGAGATATCGCCCGGAAGCAGGTAGACTTCATTCCTACAAACATCCCGGGAGGAATCCCGTCAAGACGACGTTCAATTTCAGTCTGGAGTTATACCTTGGCTTTCAAATCACGCCGACTCGTAACATACGATATGCCGGCAGAAAAGCCGAGGTCCTTGAGTTATGGATGGCGCTCAACGACAGCTTTGATAATCTTGTTCCGGAGATGCTCGAGAGACTTTTACGGAGGTTATGTGCCGCCGTGATGGGGTGCCCAGAATAAATTGCTGGAGCCATACGTCGCTGATGAGACAGGTACCTGAAAAGGTATACAAGAACCACCTGATTTTCCACAGGTGGTTGGTCCACCCGCGGAATAGACTTCCTCCAGCTCTCCGATGCCCGAGTCATGTCTCTTTTTTAATCCACGACTGCTATGTATCGAGTTGAGCACATCCTTAGACATAGTAGTAGATCTTGGTGCAGTTATGGCCAGTGTATCCAGCACCAATCTGCTTGTTGTCCTTGTAGCCAGTAAAGGCCCTAAAGTCGTTCCATCCACCCCTATTCCACAGCGATTAGCCTAGCCAGAATTGACGAACGAGGAACAAGACTCACCCGACTGAGGTGTAGTCACCCTGCGCCTGGGCGTTGGATGGGATGTTCCAGCCAAAGGTCACTCCAGACGGGAACGTGCACTGCTGCGGGCTGCCCTCCCAGATGTGGTACACCCCAGAGGCGCTAGACGTCGACATGATGCACCGGTTCTCGGCGGGGATCGCGTAGCTTGGAGTGCTGCAGTCCGCATCGTTGGCACAGTACTGAAATAGCACAAGAGAGCTGGTCAGCGCAAGTCCCGAAAACGCCTAATTTCTAACAAGGGGACGGAGTCGGGCCGTCATACCGCAACAATCGCTGTCCAAGTCTGGATCGAGCCCGAGCCGATAGAGGGTCGACAGTTAAACAGGTGGACTCCTTCGCTGAAAACGCCCTGCGCGAGAGCGGCAACAGTGGCGGCGAGCTTGAGAACGAGCATATTTGCAGCTCTTGTGTGATCAATGATGGGAACAAAGGTGGGAATGGGAGTGTGGCTCGGGTCTGACTTCAAGAACGTCTATACCAAGAGACAACGTGCGTTATATACCTCACGAACCTGCCGTACCTCCTCGAGCTCGGTATTGACCCACACACTTTTCAAGTCTGCGTATAAATTCGCACTATCCCTTGAGTAAGTCGCCTTTTTGGCAAGCGGGAGGAAGCTTGATGTCCTCTGGCTCGGCGTAAGCACACTCCCTCTCATCCATGGATCTGCTTCGGGACGAGACGCAGCTAAAGTTTAGGGCTGACTCAATGTCTTCCGGTCTTTCGTAGAGGTGCACAATAGTGTGCGTACATGCATTAGGCAGCAGCATGGGGAAATTACAACGGTCCATGTCAGACAACCATCGCGAGCGGAACTAGCACGTTCGCTTCAGGGGGGGCGCTTACACGCCCACTTTGGCCGCGATCGAGCAGACCAAACGTTAGAGACGGCGAGATGATAAGAGGATGCTCCGCGCCAAAATGGGTGACAAGATTCGTCTCACGGAGCATAGCTATTCTACAGAGTCAGGCGATCATGATATGTGGTCGGTGACCGATGGAAATTTTGCCAGCAACTCTGGCGGTCGCTTTCGTCGTGGGGCCGCGGATCTGGGGAGGTCCACAACGCACAAGTCGCTCGGATACGGTGCCGTTCCAGTCAGGTAAATCGGCAACCACCGCCTGATCCATCTGCAGATTTGGTACCTTGAGAGAGGAGCAGTTGAGAGGCCAGACGATCATGATGTTTTTTTTCCGAACCGTTCGGCACAGTGGCCAATCAGGCGCTACCATGGATCATGCATGCCAGCTGGAACTGCTGGTGGCGGCCGGCGGTTTGTCGCAACCAGCTCCAACTCCCAGTTGGGGGTTATCGCCTTGACCCTCAGACCGCAGCCCCCCTTCGCGGCGCCCCAGCCAAGTGCCAGTAACCAAGCCAAAGCAGCTGCAAACCGCCACTACCCGTGGCACACTACCCGTGGCAGGGTAAACAAGTCTAAATCGCCGATCTAATATGGCGACCGGAGAAGCGGACGAAAAAGGAGAAGGACGAGCTGAGACACAAGGTCGCGAAGTCGAAACGCCCCGAGGACGACGAAATGCGATGTGGCGTGACGCTGTCACACGGCCAGCCATGCGGCCGGTCCCTGTGTTGCTGCTACCACCGCCATGGAGAGCATCACCGACCCGACTTCCGGTGGCCTGTCCTTAGAGGAGTCAAGGTTAGCAGTGCGCCGGGCGGGTCCGGATTGAAAACCGAGCACTGCCCGAGAACTGGATCCAACAAAACTTTGATTCAACGACTCGCCACGTGTCGCGGGTGGGCGTCTGTTCGTGCCACCACACATCCGCCGCAATGCCATCACTTCGTTAGGTACTCTGCCTCTCACATTACACCGCGCAACACTACCTAAGGTACCTTATCTAGCGACAAAAAATTTGAAAAACGACAATTCTCCCCCCTCCCGCCACTTTGCGACGGCGTCCCGTCCTTCCTTGTCTTCTTCCTGATCTTTGTTTGCCTCAAACCGTCGGTTGGCCCTCAACTTCGACATCAGAGCCATCGTCGTCCGGGAACAAGTCGACGCATACCTCCATGCACTCTCTGCAAAAGCGCCCGAGGGCCCAGTCTCCCACCGGGCGCATAAGGTCCCCCATGGCTAGCACCAGCGGCACCGTGATTAGGTCCACGGGACGGCCTTCTTCATCCTGGGTGTTGCCGTTGTACCCGTTCAGGACCACGTCTTTAGACGCCTTGAAGGGGTACCCGTGCTGCTTGCCCGTGGTCGGGTCAACAAAATGGAACTCCCAACGCGTCTCGCTGCAGTGCATATGCCAATCTATCTCACTGACAACCCTGGCAAGCCGTCTGAGGTCGACATCGAGCTTTTGACTGGGGCGCAGCCAGCGGCCCAACGCCTGGCGGATGATGCCCTCAACGGACTCAACCGAGTAGCGGGCTTGGTGCTTGCCAACCACCCTCAGTAGATCTGCCGTCAGGACCCGCCAGAGTATGCATCGCGCCGCCACTCGCTGCGCCTCTGCGTCCGGGGGCCCGTCGGAGGGCGGGGGGTAATAGTTGGCCACAGCTGGTTATGGAGCTCATCCGTCAGTACCTGGCCCGTTATGCACGGAAAAAATGGAGGAAGGGATCGACTTGCGCTCTATCATGCGGAGGAATCGGGAGTGCGCTTGCCAAACCTCATGGTCGCCGGGGCCGTTGAAGACTTGGTCCACCAGGACGCGCCAGAGCCAACCCTTGAATATGACTATCGATTCAATCCCCACCCCGGGCCCCCGGTCAGCACGCGTTCTGCTCTTCGACAAGCGGAGCCGTTCGCCTACCTGTAGAACCCAGAGGGGTCTCAAGGTACTCCTTGGCCTTGGGTGCCCAGCGGGTCAGCCACTGTTGCGTGTCCGCATCTAGCTGGTCCCAGTCGACCGTGTCGACAAAGTCGTGGCCAATCGCGACTAAGGCGATTTGCAGGTCCTCCCACTGCCCGTCGATATAGACCATATGGGTGTGGTCGAAAAATTGCATCAAGCCGAGGTGGAAGATTCGGAGCCGCTCATCGAGCACCTGTTTGTACTCCTCCCTCGTGAGGCGGCGGTGGCTGGGCCAGGGCGCCCATCCATCTTCCGGCCTTGGTGATGCGGAATTATCTTCCTCGCTGCCAGAGGGCGGCAGCGCGGGGCTTGTTGCTATAGCGCGTCGATTGTCCCGTTTCGAGCCTGGCTGTGGCCGTGAGGATGTCTTGGAGACAGCATTTTTGCACTTGCGCGGCAAGCTTTGCCGCAGCGCAGTGGCGGGCTTGTTTGCGGACTTGGGGGGCATCGCGGCAGAGCTGTTGAGGGGCAGGGAGACAGACAGACGGTGAGAGTGAGTTGGAAGAGGAAGCGGACACGGCAGACAGCAGGGTACCGAACTAAGTAGGGGTCACAATACGCTGCAAACAAAGGCGGCTAACAGGGCTCGGCCGTTTCCGGACTGGGACGGCGTCGCCGGATTGAGCGCCAGCCAACAACCAAGGCCGGCCTGCATTGCAGATTTTCCACTGGCACGCAACCACGAACAAAGAATGGGGAGAAGCGGTCAGGCTGGAAGCGTCAGGTTTAAGCGGGACGGTCATGGGGTGAGAAACGAGCATCTGCTTGTGTTTTCCTGCTTGGCTAGGTGTTCGACAACCACTTCAGAAGAGAGCTGAACTCCGCGGTGGGTTCGGGGTTCCAGCCCTGTCTCGAGGTGCTAGGCCGTTTCCCAAGTTCCAACTTCGCCGGGTGTTCTGAGATGGTTCAGTCGGAGGTGAAGGGTTGCGGCACTGCCTGCAACTCTACATAGCCGCCAAAGAAAACACGACGGGTTTGTGAGAAATGACGAGCGCTACCGACCTTAGGTGCGGTAGCCACGCTCTTCCATGCAGGTACCCGAGCCCAGCCCACTCCATCACATTGCCTGTGCGGAACAGGTGCCTGGCATCAGCAAGATAATCAAGCTCCTTAAATTAGCCCGCCTCCGCCCGCTGCTCGTGTCCTCTTTTCGACCAACTCCCTGCTCCTCAATTTGCAACCCCCCTTGTCTCTGCTTCAGCCCTTCCCTTGCGAAGAATCAATCAACATGGCGGCCGCCTGGCAAACCCCAGCCCCTCACCAGTTTTGCATCGGTATTGATTTCGGCACAACGTAAGTCACCGTTCCGCCTGGTCCCTCTCCAAGCTCCTGTTGACTGTGACTTTGGCCTGGTGCTCCAACAGCTTCTCGGGGGCGTCCATCAGGCCCGGCAACGGGGAGCCCGGTGTGTCCATCATGCACTGGCCCAGCGAGCAACCTGCCAACAACGTCTACCGAGTCAAGGCACCGACGCGGCTCTCCTTGCACCAGCCCGCCAAGGAGGTCGGGCGGTGGGGATTCGAGGTGTCGGACGAAGAAGACTCATTCCAGTGGTTCAAGTTGGGGTTGATGCACCCAGACGACCTCGGCGACCTGTTTGACGACCGGTTTGGCTGCTGGCCCATCCAGCTGAAGGTCGCCGAGACGCTGCAACGCATCAACCACGTACGAGTGGCCGACTTGGTGAAGACGTACCTGCAACATCTCTGGGCGCACATCCTTGGAGAGATTGTGTCCACATTCGGCGTACAGGACGAACAGGTTTCCGAGTTAGAGCTGCATGTGGTCATCGGGATTCCCGCCAACTGGAACCGCGCGGCCGTGGCCCGACTTCGAGATGCGGCACAGGAAGCTGGGGTACCTGGTTATGGCAACCGCTCTTCGTCCTTGAGGTTTTGTACGGAGCCAGAGGCTGCAACCATGGCCCTGGTGGAACACCACCACGTGTCGCCCGACCTGGCCGTATGACAAGACTTCCCCTCCCCCCCAAACCCGCGCCGTAGCACCGTCACCCCGTGTGGTTGCTAACGTTGTTGGCACAGAGAGGAGACATCATCACAGTCTGCGACTGTGGCGGAGGCACCGCGGTAAGTGGCCCCCTCAACAGGCACCACGCCGAACACGTGGATGACCCAGCTCACAACCAAATCCTTTCCGGCTAGGATGCCGTCTCGTACCTGATCGCGTCAACGCAACCCTTCAGGCTGGAGGAATGCGTACCCGGCAAGGCGAGGTTCTGTGGCCCGGTGTTGCTCGACAGCTCTTTCAGGAGTCTTCTCGAGCAGAAGATAAAGACTGTGGCTGCGCCGAACACGTTGGCCCAGGAGAGCATCCAAGACCTCTACCTCTCGTTGTGGGAGCGCGGTATCAAACCGAGCTTTGACGGTCCGGAAACACAGGTTTTGCGACGCATTGCCGTGACCAGAGGAGGAGAACGAGCCAACCTCCGTGCGGGCTCCAGAGAACTGGCGTTCACGGGGTACCGACCAGCCTAACCCTCGTCGTCTCTGAGCCACACTTGTGCTGACCAACCGGTATTAATTAATAGCGGCGAGTTGCAGGAGCTCTTTGACCCCACGGTCCGTAAGATCAAGGAATTGCTTCACGCTCAAGTCGTGGACGTCATTCAAAGCTGCAACAAATTGCCCAAGGTGCGTCCGCTGATTCATGCGCTTTGTCGGGGCCTTTAGCCATCGCCAGGGCAAGCTGACGCTCCCACGCCAACCACCAGTCCGTCATCATCTGTGGTGGCTTCAGTGCGAGCCCGTACCTCCAAAAACGCCTGTCGGAGGAAATCGACAGCCTGAATCAAGAGTATGCCAGCGACCAGCGGCCAGGGGCGATACGATTCGAAGTCGCCCAGCCCATTCCCAGGTAAGACTTGGATCAGCACTAGCAGCCCGAGCCCGTCGAAATGGGCCGGACTAACGCTGTCTGCAGCCGACAGGCCGTGGCGATCGGTTGTGCCATGCAAGCCTTTGCCGAGCATTGCCAAATCGGCACG
>OUNM010696232.1_pt1 | contig 12011 bp, 11 predicted proteins | sample 1769961 | NCBI WGS metagenome assembly OUNM01 (sample SAMEA3914820, study PRJEB12502) | metagenome | biome: forest; material: soil | place: USA | collected 2012-03-12 | depth 0.3 m
ATGAGGCCACACGTCGGAGAGCATGCTGACGGCATGAGGTGCTGGCGCAAGCGACCAGCCAGGCAGTTCTCGGACGGTGGCAGGAACTGCAGGGGCCAGTCCGATTGCCTGGGCAATTGCAGATCCGAATCGCGGGGCGACGGGACGTGGTCGCCCCCTGTATGCCAAAGGTACATGGACGAGGAGACGTGCGGCCCCATCTTTGACGGCGGCGCCTATCACTGGGTGACATGCCCTGTTTCCTAGAATGTGCCCGTACCTTCGCGTCAGGGGCGCTGAGAGCTGTCGCTTCCGGCCACTAGCTGCCGCAGACGGACGGCTGCTATTGGGACAAGTTCCTCAATGGGTGGCGGGACGGCAATTCATTCGACGGAACGTCGGCCATCGCGCGAAACGGCATCGCTAGTGCGCGATCGACCATTTCTTCATCCGTCATGATGTCGAGACACTCGACGACAAGCCAACGCGCTTTGACAGGATCAGGACATCCCGCGCAGAACCTCAGCAAGACCTTGTTGTAACTTTCCTCATCTGTGAGACCACGTGCCTTCGGATGCATCAGGGCGTCAAGAAGGCGGAGAAGTTCATCCTTCGGTAGCTTGGCTGTCATCTCGATTGCCGGTGACGTGTGTCCGTGAAGCATACGGCAGTGCTGGGAAGGTCTGCTTTGTGGCCTTCAGTTCGCCGAGCGCCATTTCCGCTTAGGGTCGATGGCGTTACGATCGCTCCGACCGCTACCAGGCTGCACGCGGCCACAAGCGGTCGGTCGCGGCTGTCAGGTTTCGGGTAGGCTAGGATCAGCGAATGCGGCCCGCGAATCTCTCATACCTGCAAGCCATAGCGAGCGTGCGCGGTTGCTGGTTGTTCGGCTTTGTGCTCTCCTGCGTGGTCACTCTTGCCCACGCCGCGCCCGACGCCAAGACGGTCGCCAAGGTGACTGCGGTGACGCTCAACTACGCGAACAGCCTCGGCTGCGCTGTGACCCTGGACAGGCGCAACATCGTCCCCTTCAGGATGGATGATCGTGACCTCTTCGTTGTCTTGTACGGCATAGATGTGGGTTGCACCGGCGGTTCTGCAATGAGCCGGCCCGCCTTGGCCGCGCTGGAACGGAACCCATACGGCTCTTTCTATGTGCTGCCAGAGTATTCGTCGCCATCGAGCACCTCAGATCGGTTCCCGGCAGCGACGGACAGGATTTTCTTGAAGGGCGGCCGTCTGAGGTTTGAAGGAAGGGAACTGGGGCCCAATGATGCCCTCTGCTGTGCGTCATCTCGCGTCGAAGGCTGGGCGCGGTTCGAGCACGGCCAATGGGTCGCAGACAGGCGAGACTGAGGTCGACCAAAAGCCGAACTGAGGGAACGACCACTTTCGGGTAGCCTGTCGAGCATGGGAATCTACGTTACGTTCTGGCATTGCCATCCTGCCGGCTTGGCAGACGAGTTTCTCGGTGGCCCCCTCGACGAGTTCGATTCCTGGCTAGCTGCCACGATCGCGGAATTTCCCGGCGACATCGAAGAGTCGGTCTACCCACTGTTGAAGGCCGTGCGGGCAAACGGGCGAGCTGCGCTGGAGGCGACGACATCAGCCGATGCGATGACGGTTGATCGCCTGATGGATGCGTACTTCGGCATGTTTTGCGACAAGGAGCGAGCAGGCCTCAAGCGACACGCCGATCAGTCATTGCTCTATGCGCGCCATTTCGAGGGGATGTTTGGCTCCGACAACGAGACGGCGGTTTCCAGCGCTGCTTTCCGACTCTGGGACTTCATGTTCAAAGGGCGGCCCGAGTGTCGCGATCCGAACCTGCTTCCCTACGAGTCCGAGGATGGCGTGTATCGCCTTTCCTATTGGACTTTGGATGAGGTGAAGCTGCTAAGAGACGCTGTCATCGCTGGGGCGCAAGCGCCAGGAGTTGAGGAGCGCGCTCGAACTGCGACGAAGAATGCACTTGCCTCCGCGTTTGAGCAGGGCGCGGGACTCATCATTGAGGTCGCCTAGGGGCCGGATTGCACACAGGGTTCGTAGCATCTAGATGTCCGAATCAGGGCGACGTAGTGCGGTGTGCGAATGTCGCAGGTGGGTCGCTGGCTGGCGCGAAGTCTGCGAGCCCGCGTCCTCCTCCGCGAGCTGATCGCGAATGTCCGCTGAAGGTTCGACAGCGACCGCTTGCGCCAACGGCACGTGTCGCTGATCGGCCTCGGGCCGCCCCCGCCGATGGCGGCTTTCAGGCGTCGTAGAGGTGCATCGCCGGGATCCGCTCGTCGTCGGCCAGGGCGCGCCCTTCGTACTTTCCATTGAACCTGGGACTGAAGAGGTCGATCAGGCCACCCTCCGTTTCCCGCGTCAGCGTGCATCCACACCAGCGCACATACAAGGAGTTTCCCGGCTCGGCGTAGTACGCCGCCAATCGTTCCATTCCGGCATGGCCGGAACTCGGGCCGCCCGTCTTGCCGAGTCGATTGACGTATTGCCCAAGACGTCTGCGCAGGGACTGCGTGACGCCGTCGGTCTTGCCGACATAGAGCACGGTGCCCGCGGACAGCGCCTGGTCATCGCTTGTGAACGCGTAGAGGCCGGATCCTTCGACGATGTCGCTCCTGGACACTGTCCCATCGATCAGGCGCGCAAACGGAACAGCTGCTCTCCATCGCAGTTGTCCGTACCAGATCGGCATGTCGCTCATGGCTTTCTCCTCCGAATCACGCCAGACGGCCCAGTTCATCGATGGTACCGAGCCACGTGCAAATTCAGGCCAGCTTCCTGACCACCGCCATCATCGTGTCCCACAACGAATCCGGATCGAACTTCGACAGGATCTCCGCGCCCACCTCCTGGTGCGTCAGCGGCAGGCCGGCGGACAGCATCTTGGCCACGGTGGTCGCGCACTGCGAGCGGTCGCCCGCGCCCTTGACGCTGTCGGCCAGCTGGTAGTACGGCAGCGGGCCGTGCAGCGGCTCGCCGCCCGGCGGGGTGGCCAGCATGCGGCCGCGGGCCCAGGCGGCCATGTAGAGCTGGATGAAGGTGGCCGGCAGCGCGAGGGTCTGCGGGGTCTGCCCGAACATCTGCAGGTCGGCCTCGAGCGTGCGGTCGCGGATGCTGGCCCAGCGCACGATCTTGAGCTTCTGGCCGGGCATCGTGGGCACGTCGGTGCGCGTCCAGGACTCCAGGTGGCCGGCGTCGGGCACGCGTTCCGGCACGTGCGACACGTAGGTGCCGTCGGCCAGCTTCAAGGCCACGTGGCCCACGCCCTTGCCGCCGGGGCGCGCGCCGCTGGGCCAGTAGTACAACGTTGCGGGGGACGGCGTGGACATCGGCGGTTCCTGTCGAACGGGGATGCCCGCGAGGGTATCAGCGGCGCGCGCCGGCCGGCCGCTCGGCAGGAGGCTGGCCGGCGTTCGTTCTAGGGATCCGGCGGGCCGCCCTTCAGGCCAGCATCCCGCCCAGCCGATCCAGCTGCTGCGCCCAGCCCCGCTCCGCGTTGCGCGTCCACATCGCGTCGTGCATGCGGTCGCTGCGGAACGTCATCGCGGTGCGGCCGTCGTCCAGCGCGCGCAGGTCCATCGACGACGCCACCTCGTACGGCGCGACGCCCGGCACGAAGTCCACGCTGGAACGCCACGCCAGGCGGTGCGGCGCGTCGACCGCGGTGTAGGTGCCGCGCGCGTGGCTCTCCAGCGGGATGCCGTGCTGGCGCAGGTAGGCCACCTGCTCGGGCGCGATGGCGGTCATCACGATGTCGAAGCCGCCGCCCGGGCGCACGTCTAGCGACAGCACGCGCGACGCGAAGCCCACCGGCCCCCACCAGGCCTGGAGGCCGGCGGCGCTGGTCCAGAAGCGCCACACCTTGTCGGGCGGCGCGTCGAAGCTGCGGTCGATGAGGATACCCGCTTGGGTATCGATGGGCGTCGTCATGATTCGTTCTCCAGAGCCTTGGCCAGGCGGTCGAAGGCGTTGTTCCACTTCAGGTGCTCCGCGGCCATCCAGGTCGCGGCTTCTTCGAGTCCGCGCGGGTTGCGGGACAGGAAATGCTCGCGCCCGACGCGGCGCCGCACGATGAGCGCCGCGCGTTCGAGCACCTGGATGTGCTTGGAGACCGCGTTGAGCGACATCGGGAACGGCGCCGCCACGTCGGTGACGCGCACCTCCCCGGCCACGAGGCGATCGAGGATCGCGCGGCGCGTGGGATCGGCCAGGGCCGTCAGGACGTTGTCGAGCATCTCAATATTCAACCGTTTGGATGAATATATGCCGATGACCCGCCACCGTCAAGCGCGGCGGCGCGCGTCAGTCAGCGGCGTGCGGCGTCCGCGGGAACGTGAAGGTGAACACGCTGCCCGTGCCCGGCGTGCTCGCCACGGCCACCGAGCCGCCCTGCGCTTGCACCAGTCGCTGCGCCAGCGCCAGGCCCAGGCCCGCGCCCGCGTGCGTGCGCGCGAGGCCCTCGCTGAGCGGGTGGAACGGCGTGAACAGCCGCGGCAGGTCTTCGGGCGCAACGCCCACGCCGTGGTCCTGCACCTCCACGATGAACTCGCGCGTGCCTTGCGCCCGCGCGCGCACCGCGACGGCGCCGCCCGCGTGCGAGAAGCGGATGGCGTTGGACAGCGCGTGCGACAGCACCTGCGACAGCCGCATCGGATCGATCATCACCTCCAGCGGGCCCGGCTCGACCACCAGCGCGATGTCGACGTGGCGCGCGCGCGCGGCCGGCTGCGCGATGTCGACCACGCTCTCGAGCACCGCGCGCAGCTCCACGCGCTGCGGCTGCAGGCTGATGCGGCCCGATTCGGCGTCGGTGAAGTTCAGTACCGACTGCACCTGGGCCAGCAATTGCTGCGCGCTGTCGCCGATGTCGGCCAGGAAGCGCGCAAAGCGCGGCGAGTCGGCCGGGTAGGCACCGGTGCCCAGCAGGTGCGTGTAGCCGATGATCGCATTGAGCGGCGTGTACAGCTCGTGCGAGACGTTGGCCAGGAACACGCCCTTGACGCGCGCGGCCTCCAGCAGCTGGCGGTTCTCGGCCTCCAGCGCGTTGGCGCGGATGCGGGTCTGCTCGGCGCGCTTGAGTTCGCTGATGTCCATCAACACGCAAAGCAGTTCGCCGGGATGGCCCGGCATCGCGGTGAAGCTGGCGTCCACGGTCAGCGCGCTGCCGTCCTTGCGGCACAAGGTCACCTGGAACCGCTGCACGCCATCGGGGCGGGGCACGCTGGCGGCCAGCACGCCGGCCTCGACGTACGACTCGTCGTCCGGATAGAACATCCGCGTGGAACGCCCTTCAATCTCGTCCGCCGCCCAGCCGAGCATCTTCTCGATGCCCCTGTTGGCCCACGAGACCACGCGGTCCTTGACCTTGAGGATGCCCACCAGGTCGGTGTCGATGACGGCCTGCTGCTCCACGCCGAGCCGGCGCAGGTGCTCGCGGGCACGGTTCAGCTCGGAGATGTCGTGCACCGCGGTGCGCGTCATCAGGAACTCGCCGTCGCGGCCGCGCACGGCGCTCGCGCTGCCGATCACGTGGCGGCGCTGGCCGTTGCGGCAGACGATGTCGTACTCGATGTCGAACACGCGGCCGTCGCGCTTCAGGCGCGGGAAGCGGACGTTGAAGTACTGGCGGCCGTCGGCGTCGAGGAACTCGGTGATCGACGGCCGGCGCGCGAGCTCGTCGCGCGAAAAGCCGAACCAGCGCAGCGCGGTGTCGTTGATGCGCACGAAGCGGCCTTCGGCGTCGAGCGAGTAGTAGCCGCAGGGCGCGTTGGTGTAGAGGTCGTCGAGCTCGGCGCTCTTGACCGCAAGCGTGCGCTCGGCCTCCTGGTGCGCGTGAACGGTGCGGTCGATGAGGTCGCGCCGCATCACGAGGGCCTGCGCCACCATCGCGGCCAGCGCCACGAGCCGGCTGCGCTGGCGGTCGTCGAGCTTGCGCACGTGGGTGTCGATCACGCACAGCGCGCCCACGCGCGTGCCGCACGGCAGGATCAGCGGCGCGCCGGCGTAGAAGCGCACGCCCGGCTCGCCGCGCACGAACGGACTGCTGGAAAAGCGCGCGTCGTCGCGCGCATCGGGCACCTCCATCAGCTCGTCCGATTGCACGGTGTGCAGGCAGAACGCGTACTCGCGCGGCGTCTCGGCCAGGCCGGCCAGGCCCACGTCGGCCTTGAACCACTGGCGCTCGGCGTCGACCAGCGTCACCAGCGCGATGGGCGACTCGCAGACGTCGGCCGCCATGCGCACCAGGGAGTCGAACAGCGGCTCGCGGCCGGTGTCCAGGATGTGCAGGTCGTTCAGTCGGGTGAGCCTGGCGATCTCGCCCGGGCTCCGGTGGGAAGCGCTCATGCGATGTTTTACGGCCCCGGCGGCGATCCGGGGCGCGGGGAATTCTTGACGCCTGCGCCCGGGCGTGCGGAAAACCCCTCGCCGGGCCCGGCGGCGTGACGCCTTGCGCAGCCGCCGTGCCCGCAAGCCAACGCGGCGGCGGCCCTACGGCCGCGCGTCGCCCAGGTGCGCGCGCTCGTCGTCGAGCCAGGCCTGCACCGCCTGCGGCATCGTCAGGCCGCGTTCGGCCTCGCTCATCAGGTCGTCGGGCTCGATGGGCTGGCGGCTCACGACGCCGGTGCGGTCGGCGGCGCGCGTCTCCAGCACCCCCAGCAGGCTGCCGTCCGACAACTGGTGCACCGTCACGCCCGCCGTCGGGAAGCCGGCGGTCGGGCTGCCGAAGAAGCGCGTGTGCGCGCGGCCGTGGAACGCGACGGCCAGGTCCTCGCCGCCATTGCGCGTGCCGATGCCGATCAGCACCGCCAGCGGGCCGCGGAACGACGGCTCGGGCGCGGCCTGCACGTCGACCAGCGCCGGCCCGCCGGCCACGCGCGCGACGCCGCGGTCGGCGATCCAGGGCTGGGTGCCGGCGCGGCTCGTGAAGGCGCCGACGGCCGGGCCGTCGAGCAGCGCCGACAGGCCCGCGAACGCCGGCCACGGGCTCTCGGCGTCGTGGTCGCGCAGGTCGACGATCCAGGCGCGCGGATGGCGCGCGGCCAGCGCCGCGACACCCTCGTGCAGCTCGGTGGCCCACGCGGCCGCGGCGGCGTCGGCCTCGGTGTCCACCCCGTGCAGGCGGACGACGGCCGTGCCGTCGGCGCGCCACTCGAACTCGGGCGCGCGCGTGACGATCGCGCGCCGTGGCGGCGGCGCCTCGCCGGGGCCCACCGCGAAGCCGTGGACGTCGTGCTGCGACTGCATCAGCGCGCGCAACGTCCAGATCACGTCGGCGCCGTCCTGCGCGCCACTGCCCAGCTTGCGCGACTCGTCGTAGGCCGCGCGCGGGTCGCCCAGCGGGTCGACGAAGCCGTTGAACCAGGTACGCAACGCCTCGTCGAGCAGCGGCGCGACGGCGGACGAGCGATCGCCGACGTCGTAGCGCGCGTCGGAACACTCCTGCGAGAACGTGGCCGTGACGCTGCCCGCCAGCGACCCGCCGAGCAGGCGCAGGCCGAGCGTGCGCGAGTCGTCGGGCACGTAGAACGACAGGCGGTCGGTGGCGTGCGCGTGCGGCTCCAGCGTGAGCGGCGGCCCGAGCAGCACGAAGGCCGCGTTGCCGTCGCGGCGGGCGTCGAGCAGCAGCTGCGGCAGCACGTGCGCGGGCGCGTCGGCGCGGTTGTCCACGGCCAGCGTCACCCACACGCGGTGCTTGTTCCACCAGCGCACGTCCCAGTTGGCGAGCGCGGCGGGATGCGCGGCGTCGATCGTCACCGACAGCGCGTCGGCCGACTGCGAGACCACCTCGCCGCTGGCCGGATGCAGCGCGCACGCCGCGCGCCCTGCGCCGGCCGCCCCGGCGTCGAGGGCGAACGCGGCGAGGCCGGCGAGGACGATGGAACGCGGGAGCTTCATGGACGGATCCGGGGCCGACGAGACAGCTCCGGAATATACGACCGGCCGCTTGCGGCTAACTCAACTGGGCGACCAGCTCGCGGTACTGGTGCCGCACCGCCGCCTCGCCGTACTTGCGCTCCAGTCGCCGCACCGCGAAGTGGCCGCGCGCCACCGACTGGAAGTGGTCGATGAAGATCGTGTTGACGGCCGCGCCGCCCACCGCGCCGATCAGCGGCACCAGCTGCGCCGCGGCCTTTTCGGTGACGTTGACGGAATAGTGCTCGGCGATCAGCGTGATCAGCCGCACCAGCGCAGGCGCGCCCTCCTTGGCCAGGCCGTGGCGCGCGAGGTGCGACGCGGCGCTCGAGACCGCGCGCGTCATGGCCTCGCGCACCGCGAAGTAGCCCACCTCGGCCGCGTCGTCGACCGGGCTGCTGCCGCCCAGGCCCAGCACCATCACGCACTCGAGCTGCACCTGGCGGTCGGCGAGGTCGGCGCCCTCGCTGCGCGCCACGTCGGCGATGGAGCGCATCATGATGGTGGTGGATACCGGCAGCTCCACGCCCAGCGCCGCCAGGCCGAACGCGCCGCCCACCGCGCCGCTGGCCGCGCTGGCCGCCTTGTGCCAGCCGTTGGACGCGGCCGGCGGCGCGCCCGGGGACGCGCCGGGCGTGGCCAGCGTGCGCAGGGACAGCCTGAGCGCACCATCGATCGCCCTGCGCGCCGCCGCCGCGATCAGGCCCGACGCGCGCTTGGGCAGCAGGCCGATCAGCCGCTCGATGGGCGAGCCCACGAGCGCGGCCAGGCGCGCGCCCACGCCGGGGCGCTCCAGCGCGCGCACGGCGTCGGTGAGAGCCAGCAGATCGGCGGCTTGCATCGTCATCGGGCGAGTTCCTCGGCGCTCACGATACCCCGCTTCGGCAATCGGCGCGCCGCGGGTGTCCAATGACGGCATGACCCGCTCGCTGCTGCCCTTGTTCGCCGCCCTGGCCCTGGCCGGCTGCGCGTCGCGCGTGGACCTGGACGCGCGCTACGACGCCTCGCTGCAGCGCTGGAAAGGGGCGACGCGCGCCGAGCTGGAAGCGGCGTGGGGCCGGCCGGCGCTGGTCGAGCCGGCGGACGGCGGCACCGCGCTGACCTGGGTGGTACGCACCGACGTCGACAGCCGCCCCGCGCCCGACGGCGCGCCCACAGTGGTGGTGACGCCCGGTCGCAACGGCACGCCCTCGGTGGCGGTGATCCCCGCCGCGCCCGCGCTGGCGGCGATGCCGATCACGTGCGTGACGCGGTTCCTGTTGAAGGACGGGCGCGTCGAGTCGTGGAAGTTCGAGGGGCTGGGCTGCGGGGCGCCTTTCTGAGCTGACGCGCACCGGGCGGCAGGGGTCTGGCATCTCCCCGATTCGCGACGACCGCATCCGCTGCGTGCAAGGCCGTCGGCGCGAGCCGAGGAGATGCCAGACCGCTTTGCCGACGCGCGGGTCACCCGATGCACGTCCGGTTCTTGCCCGTCCGCTTGGCCTCGTACAACGCCTCGTCCGCCCGCTCCAGCGCCGACTCAAGCGGCTCGCCCGGGCGGAACTTCGTGACGCCCGCCGAGAAGGTGACGAACACCTCGCGGCCGTCGTGCATGAACAGGCTCGCCGACAGCGTGCGCTGCAGACGTGTCAGCGTGACCTGCGCCTCCTCGACGGCCACGCCGGGCAGCAGCACGACGAACTCCTCGCCGCCGAAGCGCGCGACGACGTCCACCGCGCGCAGCTGCTTGTGCACGTGTCCCGCGAGGGACTTGAGCGCCATGTCGCCCACCGAATGCCCCAGCGTGTCGTTGAGCTTCTTGAAGTTGTCGATGTCCAGCAGGCCGATGGCGAGCTCGCCGCCCTGGCGCTCCAGGCGCGCGGTCTCCACCTCGAAGGCCGCCATCAGGCCGCGCCGGTTGGCCACCTCGGTGAGCACGTCGGTGGACACTTCCTCGGACAGCCGGCGCAGCTCGCTCTCGAGGTTGCGCACCTGCGCTTCGAGCTCGGTGGCGCGCTGGCGTCCTTCCTGCAGGCGCTGCTGGGTGTCGCTCACCAGGCCGTGCACGGCGCGACTCTCCTCGACCATCTGCTTGACGACGCCCGCGAGGCTCTCGAGCGAGTCGGCATTGGCGATGGTGTCGACGTAGCGCGCCACGCTGTCGGCAAAGCCACCGGTGTGGTCGCCCAGGGCGTCGAGCTCGACCAGCATCTGCGAGATCGCGTCCTTGAGCGCGGCGCGCGCGCTGTCGCGCTCCGCGCGCACGCGCTGCTGGCGCGCGCGCGTCTGGGCGAGCATCTCGCTGGCCGCGCGCACCGAGCGCACGCTGGGCGCGTCGCCCAGGCTCGACGCGAGGCTCTCGGTCTGGCCCTTGACCCAGCTACCCTCCTCGGCCACCTCGGCCAGGCCGGTGCTCATCTCCTGCGTCAGGCGATGCAGTTCGTCGACCAGGTGGTGGCGATGCGCCAGCAGCCGGCGCGCGCGCTCGCACACCTGCTCGGCCTGCCGGCGCAGCGGCGCGGTGGCGCCGTCGCGCGCAAGGCTCGCCTGCAGCGCGCGCAGCTCGCCGTCGATCTCCAGCGCGCGCTCGTCGCCGGGCGGCAGCGCCACGCGCAGGGTGGCGTCGTAGTGCGCGAGCACCGGCGGCCAGTCGTCCGACGCGCCTGCGGGTGCGACGGCGTCCACGCCGCCCCGCACCTCGATGGGCCGCGCGGCCGGTGCGTCGCCCGAGTCCAGCACCTCGACGCCCTTGCCCGAGGCCGGCGCGTCATGCGGCTCGCCCGTCTCGTCGACGTCGACGGCCTCGTCGCTGACGTCGCCGTCCCACGAGGCCACGAGCTGCTTGAGGCGCTGGTGCAGCCGCGCGATGTCGCTGCGGTTGGCCTCCAGCACGCGCTGCAGGCTGTCCTTCTTGCGCGCGGCCGTCCACTGGCGGCCGCCGCGCTCGAGGCCGCGGGAGAGCTTCTCGATCGTCTGCGACAGGCCGTTGGCCAGCGCGGTCTGCGATTCGGCGGCCTTCTCGACGAAGCCGCGCGCCGCATCCCAGTCGCCGCGCTGCAGCACCTGCGAGAGTTCCTCGCGCTGCGTGCCATCGTCGAACAGGCGCGCGGCGATGCGGTCGTACACGTTCTTGGCCTTGGCGCTCGGCGCCGCCGGCGCGGCCGGGGCCGCCGGCGCGGGGGCAGCCGCGGGCGGGGCGCCGCCCTCCTCGGCCCACGCGCGGGCGTAGTTCTCGGGCGTGGGCTCCAGCTTGGACAGCGCCAGGCGGCGCAGCGCGGCCTTGGCAGTCTCGGCGGCGGACGGTTTGGGCATGGGCGATGACGAGTCGCGGTCGCTGTGGGGCGTCCGCGCGGTTTCTACGAGCGCCGGCCGACGTCGACGACATCGTCGGCGCCGGCATGCGCCTTGGCGGCCGCCGGCATCCAGGGTGCCTTGCGGGGGCGCACGACCCCTTCCATCCAGGCCTGGATGTCGTTCGGCGGCAGCGGCTTGCTGAAGAGGAAGCCCTGCATGAGCGTGCAACCCTCCTGGAACAACAAGTCCTGCTGACGCTGGTTTTCGACACCTTCGGCCACGACCTTGAGGTTGAGCGAGCGCGCCAGCGCGATGATGGCCGTGACCACCGCCCGGCTCTGCGGCTGCACGCCCAGCTCGCGCACGAAGCTGCGGTCGATCTTGACCTCGGAGATGGGCAGCGACGTGAGGTACGACAGCGACGAATAGCCGGTGCCGAAGTCGTCCACCGCGATCTGCACGCCCACTTCCTTGACGCGGTTGAGCGCCGGGATCACGCGCTGCAGGTCCTTCATCAGGCCCGTCTCGGTGATCTCGAGCTGGATCATGCTGTGCGGGATGCCCTCCTCGCGCACCGCGGCCGAGATCTGCTCGATCAGGTCGGTGCGCTCGAACATGCGGTTGGGCATGTTGACGGCGATCGAATCGGAGAAGCCGAAGGCGTCGGCCCAGATGCGCGCCTGGCGGGCGGCCTGGCGCAGCGCCCACTCGCTCATCGGCACGATCAGGCCGGTTTCCTCGGCCACCGGGATGAAATCGGCCGGCTGGATCAGCAGGTCGCCGCGGCGCCAGCGCATCAGCGCCTCGACGCCCACCATCTTGCCGTTGCTGACGTCGAC
>OUNM010393810.1_pt1 | contig 12007 bp, 5 predicted proteins | sample 1769961 | NCBI WGS metagenome assembly OUNM01 (sample SAMEA3914820, study PRJEB12502) | metagenome | biome: forest; material: soil | place: USA | collected 2012-03-12 | depth 0.3 m
GATTGGGCTGGCGGCAACGGTCCCAGGCTTCGATGGCTTCGGAATAAATTTCTTCGATGTTGCTCGGTTCGTTAAAGAGTTCGGCAAGTTCTGTCGGTTCGACCGCCCCCATCCAGACAGCGTTCCAAAGGTTTGCCGGATAGCTCAGGCCCGCGAGAGTGCGTTTGATTTTGAAGTCGAAACTAATGTTTGCGTGGCTGACGGGCAGCCGGCTGGCGACGAGACGCGCGGCGAGATGCACAGGTCTGGGGACAAACCGGGCATAGCGTTCCGCGGCGCGCAAGGCACGGAAAGGATCGTAACCGGCGAACAATTCGTCGCCGCCATCCCCACCCAATGCGACGGTGACGTGTTGCCGCGTGAAGCGCGAAAGTAAATAGGTGGGCAGCAGCGAGCCATCTCCCAGGGGCTCATCGAGGCGGGAGATGATTTCCGGGAGAAGAGTTAACGACTTATCGAGGTCCAGCTTTTCGTGATGATGAGCGGTGCCGAGCTGGCGCGCCATGGATTCGGCATAGGCGGATTCATCGAAGCTGCGCTCACTGAAACCGATGGAGAAAGTATTGAGCTGATGCGCGGGAACATGTTTTGCCGCCAGCGCCGCGATAGCGGAGGAATCGATGCCGCCGCTCAGGAAAATGCCGAGCGGCACATCGGACATAAGACGGCGTCGCACCGCGCGCTCAAGGACTTCGCGGATTTGCTCACACAGCGGCTCAATGCCGTCGCCGTGCGGCCAGGCAGCGCGCGCTTTGTGAGCGCTATCCGGCAGGATCATCGACTCGTGGCTAGGCGGTGCCAGTGATTGAGTCTCGAGCACAAATTCCCACCACTGCCAGACTCGCAGCTCGCGGCTTGCGAGATCGTAGGAAAAGGAGTGGCCGCCGGGCAGTTTCCAAATGCGCTCATAGATGGAGCGCGGAGCCGGAATATAACAATAGGCGAAATACTTTTTCAGCGAAAGCGTCGAGAGATTTCGCGGAGCCGCCGGATGTTGAAGCAGGCTCGGCAATTCGCTGGCAAAAGCAAAAGTCTCGCCCTCGTGAAAATAGTAGAGCGGCTTTTTGGCAAAGCGGTCACGGGAACCAAAGAGGCGTTGCTTGTGACGATCGTAAATCACAAACGCCCACATCCCGTTCATCCGCTCGACAAAGCCATCGCCCCATTCGCGATAGCCATGAAGCAATACTTCCGTATCAGAGTGATCTGTCGTAAATTTGCAACCGCGCTGCATTAGCTCCGCGCGCAATTCCTGGTGATTGTAAATCTCGCCATTGAAGACGACGCCCACCTGGCCGTCCGCGGTCCACATCGGCTGCGCGCCACCCGAAAGATCGACAATGGAGAGCCGCCGATGCCCGAGAAAAACGCCTGCGGAAGCGTCAGACCAGTGCCCTTCGGCATCCGGCCCGCGATGCCGGATGGCATCGGTCATCCGCTGGAGAATGGCTTGATCGCCGCGCCCGGCGAAACCGGCTAGGCCGCACATGAGATATGTGTTACTTGATTAGGGGAATTCGCCTGAGCATGAAGCACCCGGCTCATCGATCGCGCAGCGGGAGCAGCACCGTTACGGTAGGCGAAGTGGAGATGGGAGCCGCTGCCGCTGGCGGCTTGATTTCCTCGAAATTTCGGCGAACCCGAACGAGATAGACGGACTTGTTCTGCGACTCGAAGAAAGTGCGCATGACCATTTCTGCCAGCAGGCCCATGAGGATGCACATGGTGCCGGTCATGGCCGTGAGCACGCACATGAGGAGCAGCGGATTTTTGATGAACGATTCGCCGCCCACAAATTTGCGCCAGAAAGCCATCAGGCCGCTAATCAGGCTGATCGTCCACGAGGCCAGACCGACCGCGCCGAAAATGTACATCGGCTTTTGCTGAAAACGGTCGAGGAACTTAACGACGATCAGGTCGGCCAGCACCTTGAGCACGCGCTCCAGGCCGTATTTGGAAGAGCCGCTGGTGCGAGCGTAGTGCCGCACTTCGACTTCGGCGATGGTGGCTCCGTGCCAGCGGGCGTAGATCGGCAAAAAGCGGTGCATTTCACCGTAGAGCCGCACCCCTTCCAGCACTTCGCGTTTGTAGGCCTTGAGTGAGCAGCCAAAGTCATGCAGGCGCACGCCGGACACAGCCGAAATGAGCCGATTGGCCATGATACTCGGGAGATTGCGCCTTAGCGCGTTGTCCTTGCGATCTTTGCGCCAGCCGGAGACCACGTCGAAGCCCTCCGCGATTTTGGCGAGCATGGCCGGAATATCGTCGGGATCGTTCTGCAGGTCGCCGTCCATCGGGATGATGATGTCTCCCCGTGCAGAGTCAAAACCGGCCATCATGGCTGCCGTTTGCCCGAAATTCCGCCGGAAATGGATGACTTTGACCTTCTGGTCCTTTACCGCGATCTCGTCGAGGATTTCCTCCGATCCGTCCGTTGAACCGTCATTGACGAGGATGATTTCCCAAGGCTGCCCCACTTTTTCCAGGGCGGCCCGGGTGCGCTCATAGAGCTTGGGGATGTTGCCGGCTTCGTTGCAGATGGGAACGGTAACGGAAATCATTCGAGGCGCGTCGCGCAAAGGTAATCGCGCTGCGGGGCGTGTCGATGAAATCTGGGCTCGTAATTTGGGGATGCCGCGCGAACGCCGCCGTTCGGTCGATCTCTTGAGGCCGGAAGGAGACCTTTGACGCCGGTGTGTGTGGCATCACGGGACTCGCTGCTGCGTAACCCTCTCCAGTTCAGAGTCTTCTCTTCGGTGCGAAAAATGCTCTTAGAGATGAGAGTGTCCTGCCCACCCAAGACATCGAGCATTAGAATTACTTATGAAAATCCTTCGCTTATTGGTGGCAAGCTTTGTGGCTCTGGCAGCGAGCCATCTCCAGGTTCTGGCAAATCCTCATGACCAGGTAACCACCGGAACCATGGATATCAAGACCGGCACCAGTTCCCTGACTCTGGACAGCCAGTTCGCGTCCGCTTTAGACGCAGCGCAGTTCGCGTTTAAGAAGATCATTCCAGGCCGGATGAAGTCTCATAAAGGCGAACTGAATTTCCCCATTTCGGGCGGCGCTTTTGATCTCACAGATCTGCACGGCGAAATCATTCACAGCGGCGGATTTACCCTCGTCGGCGGGCTGAACGAAGTAAGCATCTCGGATATCATCATCACCACGCCGGCGAGCACCGATACGATAACCCTTCCGACACTCTCAGGCCTGGTCACGGTCAATGGGGTCTTCCAAGGCCGGATAAATCTCTTTACGCTCACGCTCCCGGGGATCACCGCTCCCCTGATGCTGCCGCATAATAAGAAGATCGTTCTCAAGGATATTTCTCTGAAGCTGACGGCAGATGGCGCCACGGCGCTAAATAATGCATTTTCGACTACTTCTTTTACATCCGACACGGTGGCGGGAACCGTATCGGTGAACGCGATAACGGCGCATAATGCGCTATAGGCTCTCTCCCCCGGAGCGCCTCGACCTTTCCACCTCGAGAACCGCCAGTCCGGACACTAGTCGACTGGCGGTTTTCCTTTGGAAAGGGGGCGTCGCTCGACGGGTACGCCGAAGGTCGTAGCGGGTTTGCCTTTAAGATGGCGGCGGGAGCGTTAGAGTGAGCGCAGACCCATCCCGTGCGCACTTTTTTCCAACGTTACTTTCGGGGCATGGCTGCGGCCTGGCTGGCGCTGGGTCTTTCGCTGGCAGCTACCGGGGCGGCATTTTGGAAAATGCGGGAAAGCGCCCTGTGGCGGGATCGTGCCCGCTTTGATGACGAAGTACAAGCAACCACGGATGAATTGAGGGCGCGCCTGGGCCGATATCAGGATTTGGATAGCATGCTGATTCGCCAGGTCGAAGCGAGCGACGTACTCACGGAGAGCGACTGGCGGCGCATTGCCGGAAGTATCGAATGGCTGCGCCGCTATCCATTGCTGCTGGGGATTGGTTATGCCGACGCCGAGGGAGATCACGCGCCTGTGCGCTTTGTCGAGTCGCGCGTAGCCGGGAGCGAAGCGCCGGATGGCGCGGACCTTGCGGAGGAAACGGAATGGCGAGCGGCGCTGGCCAAGGCACGAACCACGGGCGAGCCCGCGGCGGCCTCGGGACCGGATCTAAGCCCCTTTATTGAAAATACGAGCATCGTCATTTTTGGTCCTGTGTTGAAAGGTCCGCCGCGCAGTGCGGGAGAATCCCATGAGACGAAGAGCCTGCGCGGGTTTGTGTTTGTCTCTTTCAACCCGAATGGCTTGCTGCGCGACAAGCCGCACGCCGTTTCCAATGGCATGCTGGAAATGGCGCAAGTGACGGCTCCCAGCGGAAACGCGCTGCACTCCATGGAGAGTTTTAGCGAAATCGTATCTACCACGGCGCTCGGCCACACCTGGACGATTCGCTATACGCCAGGAAGAGCCTTTGTCCGGGATTCACAGGCGCCGCTGCCATGGTGGGTGCTGGGAGGCGGAATCGCGGTCAGCGTGCTGCTTTTCGGCATCGTCTGGACGCAGATCCGGCTGCGCCTGCGTGATCAGGCGCTCAATGCAGAACTCGAGCAGCGCATTTCGGAACGCACGGCAGAATTGCAGATGGCTAACACGCGCTTGGAAGAGGCCTTCACGCGTGAGCACGAGTTGAGCGCGCTGAAGAGCAATTTCATCTCCATGGTGTCGCATGAACTGCGTAATCCGCTGGGGATCATTCTGTCTTCCGCGCAAATCCTGGAGCGCTACGGGGATCGCATTCCGGCCGAAAAATCCAAGGCCCAACTCGCCGCAATTCATCATGCCGTTTTCCGGATCACTGCGCTCACCGAAGAGGTGCTGCTTTTTGGCAAATTCGAGGCCGGCCGGGTGCAATTGCAGCCGGCTCCGGTGGATCTCGATGATTTGTGCGAAGTGATCGCCGATGAGACCCGATCCATGACGAACGGCCGATGCCCGATCGAAGTGCGCACCGCAGGCGATTTCGGCGAAGCCCAGGTGGATGAAAAGCTTCTGCGCCATATCCTCGGCAATCTTCTGCAAAATGCGGTAAAGTTTTCCCCGACGGGTCTCGCGGTGACTCTTGCCTTGCGCCGCGAAAACGATGAAGCGGTGTTTGAAGTGAGCGATCGCGGCATCGGAATCCCTCCCGCCGATCGCGCGCGCCTTTTTCATAGCTTTCACCGCTGCTCAAATGTCGGGCATCTGCCGGGAACCGGGCTCGGCCTGGTCATCGTGAAGCGCTGCGTCGATGCGCATCGCGGCCGGATCGAGATTACAAGTAACGAAGGAAAAGGAACCATCGTCGCCGTGCGCCTGCCGATCGGCGCTCAGCAATCCGAAAAAGAGAGTCCGGAATCCAGCACTCCACGCGCCGCGACATTGCCCAATCGCTCTGCCGGCTCCGGAATCGGCGAATTTCTTCCCCTTCACCATCCCACGCCATGATTACCAAGGTATTGCTCATCGAAGACGAACCGCTCATGCGGGAGAATCTGGAAACCATTTTGGATCTGGAAGGATTCAAAGTGCTCGCGGCCGGCGACGGCACCACTGGACTGGAGCTGGCGCGCAAGGAATTGCCACATCTCGTGCTCTGCGACATCACCATGCCCGGGCTGGATGGCTATCAAATCCTCGCGGCGCTTCGCGCCGATCCGACAACGGCGACGATCCCCTTTCTTTTCCTCACGGCGAAAAGCCGGAAGCCGGATATCCGCGTCGGGATGAATCTGGGCGCGGACGATTACTTGACGAAACCGATCAGCGTGCCGGATTTGCTCGGCGCCATCCAGGCGCGGCTCCGCCGAGCGCAGGAGCAGCAGGCGGCGTCGCCGACGGTCCGTTCGCCCGAGGAGCTGCTGGAACTCGGGGGGCTCACTCCGCGTGAGGCGGAGGTGCTTTATTGGGTGGCGCAGGGAAAGACGAATCCGGAAATCGCGCTCATCCTGGCTGTGAGCGTGGCCACGGTGAAGAAGCACGTGGAGCACATTTTCGAAAAAATCGGCGTGGAAAATCGCAGTGCGGCGATTTTGCGCGTCATGGAATTCTGCGGAAGGCGCGAGCAGGAGGCAGAATAAAAAAGGGGAGGCTGGGCCTCCCCTTTTGATGGGTGCGGATTTTGGTGATGTGCGATTAAAGTCGCGAACGCTATCTAGTATGTGCGAACCGTGGTGGCCGTGGTGGGCGCGGAATGCATCGTCGTCGACTCAGTCGTCGTCGTGGTCGTTTGCGCCGGCTCATCGTGTGCGCAAGCGGCGAAGATTGATGCCGCGACAGTGACGAGGGCGAGGAGAAGAGCTTTTTTCATATGCGTTTAAACGTGCTTTAGATTTTGGGTATTCACTGCATGCTTCGAGTTTGACAGATGGCGCGCGCGTATTGCCACGAGATCGCGTCTGCTTTTCAAGAGAAATGTGGCGCGAAACGAAGACTCATTCCGCGCCACATTCGACAATCCTCAATTTCTCGCAGTTACCGCTCGGTGGCGGCTTCGGTTCCAGGCGGCTTCTCGCCTTTCTTGGTCTTTCCGGCTTCCGCATTGCCGCGCTGAGCAGTGGCTGCGGGGGCTCCTGCGCCACGCGGGGCTGCCGCCTCGGGCCGGGCACTGGCTTCAGGTCGTTCCGGCCGTGATTCCGGGCGTTCGGGGCGGCCCGCATCTTTGGACCGCTCCGTGCGCTCTGCGGATGGATTTACAGGGCGGGCAGAGTCCGCGCCGCGAGTTGGCGTTTCGCGCTCACTGGGAGCGACAGAGGCTTCGGGAGTACGTGCCTCGCCTTTGCGTTTTGTTTCTGCCTCGCTGCGGGCAGCGGCTTGTGCCGCGTTGCCTTCATTGCGTTCGCGCTTCGATTCCGTAGCGGAAGCGCCATTTCTTTCACCCGCGCTTGGCACAGCGGCTTCATTGCGAGGGTTGTTGCCGCGGCGGTCTGCGGCATTGGCTTTCGCGCCTTCGCTTCGCTCGTCTTCGGCGGGCGTCGTCCTGTTCCTGCCGGGCGTGGCATTTTCCGTTGCGGGTTTTGCTTCAGGAATTGCGGCTTCGGGAGCAGCGCCTTTCCGTTCCCCACCGCGGTCGTTGGTTCTTTTGGTTTGGGAGCGATCGGCAGTGGGGTTGGTCGATGATTCCGCCGGATTCTTGTTTTCCTCAGGCACAGCTGCCGTGGGTGAAGTCGCTCCTTTTCGATCCCGCGCTGCCGTCGCCCCGTTACGGTCCGCTTTGGCAGGATTGCCGGGTGTGCGCTCGGGAGTTGCGCCTGCGGTGGATGCGGCCCCGTTCGCGGCCTTTTCGTTTTCCGCCCGATCGTTTGCGGTGCGAGTGGCGGCAGACGCCGGATTAGTGGGATTTGCCGGATTCTGCGTGCCCGCAGCCGCGGTCGCAGCGCGATCAAACTTGGGCTGAGCCGGCAGCGAAGCCGGTGCCTTGGGAGAACTCTTCTGGATTTGCGCTCTGAGCTGATCCGCATGCTGCACTCCTTGCCATCCACGATTCACTCGCACAGTCTGCAACTGGCGGGAAACTTTGGCCGGCGCCGCCTGGGAAGCCAATGTTACTTGAGGCGCGGCGATGCGCAAAGTATTGCCCTCGACCGTAGAGCGGAAGGCTTCGGTGTGACCACGTTGGAAGGCGATATCCTGCTGCCGCTCGAGGCGAAGGCGGCGGATGGGCTGCGCCGTTTGTCGCGAGACCAAATCAAACTCCGGACCGGTGTTAAAGACCATGGTTTTATTATAACTAATGTTGGTGATATTCCGCGTCTCCGTGATCACCGTGACATTTTCCCGCGGCGGCAATAGCACCGCCGCCAGGCGCGGCGCTCCCAGTTGCCGTGTCTCCATGAAGGAATAGGATTCCGGGCCGATATCATAATAGGTATCCGCCCAGGTTTGAATGCCGGTGCCTTCATCGAAACGGGCCTCCGGTGGCAATGGCGCCCAACCGACGTATTTATCGCTGGTGCGCCACGAGACCCACGCCGGCCCCCACTCCTTTTCGGGCACCCATACCCAGCCCGCGTCCTCGACATTGGCCCACCTTCCGTAGTGATAAGTAGCCCAGCCAAAGGGCTCTTCCGAAACCCAGGTCCAGCCGGCATCGGTGTAAGCCCAATTTCCCACGGTATAAGGCCGCCAGTTTTCGGCAACGTCACGAGGATGCCAGACATACCCGTAATCAGCCGTTTGAAGCCAGTCGCCGTAGGGCTGAAGGCTATCATAGAAAACATCGACCGAAACATTCGCGGCGGAAGCCGGGCGATCAAACGCGCCGAGCGCCAGGAAGGCGGTCGCAATAAGCACTAAGGTTCGTTTCATAGAATTGGAAGTAAGGTTCCGGCGGCGAGCGCAAGACGCGATGCCCCGGTCTATGGAGATCGAACGAACCGAAGATTCTGGCCCTCTGGGCTACTCCGCGGGCGGATTTACTTCACGCACGGCGGCTCCGTTACTTTCGCTAAGAATGAGCAGTGAAAACTTTTCTATCGAGCCGATTTCGGAGGGGCGCAGCATTTGCGCCTGATCCGACGAGGCAGCAGAAGAGCCTCTTGATTCCAAGCCAGTCTGTTCGCCCGAATTCAAACTGGCGTAGTCATATTTTCCGCGGAGATCCGTATAACCATCTTTGAAAAAGCGGATCGCACCGCTATGCAGTCGTGCATAGACTTTCACGTAGGCTTTGCTCACCGGCTTGTTAGTTAACGAGTCGCGCGCTTCAAGGCGGCCATAGTTTTCGGCGATGGAGAGTTTGAAGGTATTGGCGTGATACGATTGCGCCTTTCGCTGGCCTGCGCCGAGGATCTCGATGAGCAGATTTGCTTTCCCGTATTCCGCAGGCAAAGGAAGTTGCATCGTGCTTTGCCCTTCGGGCAGCTTTTGCAAATCACTGCGAGCCGGTTTGACGATGGAAAATCTGCCGGGATTTTCGCTCACAAAGGGATTGCTGCTGAAGAGAAACTCCGGGTCCATCAAGTAATAGTTCACTGTTACCTCGGAGAGATTTTTCCAATTCAGCACAAGGGTGCGGACTTCCATTTTGAAATCGAAGGATGGCTCCGATGCCGCGAGCGCGCTTTGCTGCGCTTCCCGATCGGGAGCCGTTCCAGGTTTATCCACCGCCGGCGCACGGCCCTCGATTTCGTCGATTTGGGCGGTGACTTCATTGAACAATTTCCGCCAGCGATCCACGGGATAGCTGGCATATTGGGCGGCGATCCCGCGCGCTTCGGGCAATTTTTCTTCGTAAAAAGCGCCGTAGCAGCGGAAATAATCATATTGCAGCCGTGAAGGCAGCGAATCGGGCTTGAGGCTAGCGAGCCGGGGCAACGCTTCGGCGATTCGATCCTGCAGCAACAAGTAATAAACCACGCTCATCTCATCGGTGACGTCGAGCTTTGGCTTGTGAGCGAGGATTTGCAGCAGCGATTGGTACTGGCCGCGCAGGACGGAGTTGGCAATGGCGGGTTCCGCGCCGAGCCGATGGATGCGTTGATTGATGAGCGGTGAATATTCCAGATGCTCGTAGGTGCGCCGCTCTACGGGATCGATCGTCAGCAGTTTTGAAGCGAGATAAGGGCCGCACTCGCGCAGGAAATCGTCGTGATGACGCAACCAATCGCTGAGGGCAGCCGGCTCATTGTGCACCAGTCCATAGCTATAAATCACGTCGTTATAGGCATGCGCCTTGGCGAGAAAGGCGGTGAGCTTGTGGAAAAAAGCAGCACTCTTGCGTGCCCGCCAGGCGATGCGCGTCAGATCGAGGCGATTGAGATTGTTTTTTGCCAGGTAGTCAAAGAGCTCCGCCTCGCTGCCATCCTGCGAAATGTAATCCCAGGAAGTTTTATCCACCTCGCTCAATTGCTTGACCACGGTAAATGTAGTGGGCTGAGCCGCGCCGGCAAAAGCTTCACCCAGCGAAACGTGCGCGGGAAAGTGAGGCAGCGGCGCTTGAGCAATCGCGGGAAAATAGAAGTGATATTCCAGTGTTTTGGTGCTGTACGGCTCGAGCCGCAAACGGCGGCTTTCGATACTTTTGCTGCCGAGTACGGGAAGCGCGCCCTGCGGAATTTGCAGCAACACTTCCACCTTTCGCGCTGTGGCCGTGGGATTGGTCACGACGACATTTCCTCCATAGACCACGCCTGCAAGAAACTCGCCCTTCACATATTTATCGAAAGTTTCGTTGCCCTCCGCCCTGGTGCGATCGTCCTGCCGAAAGAAGTTTTCGCTCACTAGCAATTCACCATTTCCTGCGCCCGCATTCGCCGCCGCCGCTCTGATTTCCGTGCGGAAAGCGATCAGCGGACTCACAGTCGTGAGCGTGAACTGGCCGTTCTCGTTTTTTGTCGTTTGCTTGGGCGCATCGAACGGGAGATCGAGCACGGCCATCGCCAGCATCATCTCCGCAAAATTGTGGCTCGCTTCCAGAAAATGCGGTGAAAGAAACGGCGACTTGCCATCCCAGGCAGCGTAGTCGCGCCAGAAGGCATTGACCGCGACCAGCGAGGCGTTCTGCTGTTGGATTGGCAATTGGTAGTAATTGTTTTCCTCCCACTCTTTGGTAGGGCCGATTTTTCGGTAAAACTGGCGCACTTCTTCCCTGAGTTGCAATGCCACGGGGGTATCCATCTCGCTGAAGTAGAAGGCATTGTTATTGGGCAGGTCTCCCAGTTGCTTCACCGAACGGGTCGTTACTTGAAAATGCGGATCTGTGAGCACCCCGGCGATCGCCGCCGTAGCCGGCTTTGACGGCGCCAATCCAGAAGTACCCGCGAGAAGCGCATCGATCGCATTCTGACTGATCGCAAGCGTGCCGTTGCGAACTGGCGCTGCTTGGGGAGCATTCGCATCTGCACCTCTGCGTCCGAGAACCTCGGCACCATCGGCGAGTGCCGCGGGCGTGGTCGTCGCCGGAGATGGTTGCGCGGCGGCCGGAGCCGCCAGTGGTTCCAGCATGGCGTTTTCAGCCTTCGCCTGCTCGACCTCCCCTTCTCCGCTCATGGCTTGCCCGTATAAAGCTGTGTCGAAAAGCCGATCCTCCTGTTCGGGCTGAGGTGGAAGAATTTCCCACTGCTCTTTCAAGTAACGCGCAGTGGCCTCCGCTTCTCCGGGAATCCGTTGTGCGAGAAGCGCCTTCTCGACCACGTTCAATTGCGCATGCGCCCAAGGCTGAAGATAGCGATGCAGATCGGATTCGGTCAGCCAGTCGTCCATGAAGGTCTTGTCCTTCTTGTTGCGCAGATACGGCTGGATCACTTTTTGGAAAAACTGCGGATCTTTGCGCGCGAGGAAAAAGTTCAATTCGTGGCAGGCAAATTCGGAATACTTCGCTCGCTTTTCTTCCTCGCTGAGCCTGGGCCACTGCATGAGCCAGTTGAATTTCGGCAGCGTCGCGTCTCCGCTAAAGGCAAAGAGCGCATAGACCGCTGCCAGCGAATCGTAGGTTTGCAACTGCGAAGAAAGCAGATCATCTAAAACTAGTGATTGCCCTGCCGTGAGCGCGCTTGCTTCTTTCTTTTCGACAAAGTGTTTTTGCGGATCGAGCGCGCGCGGGAGGCGCAGGTCGCGGAATTTCGTGGATTGCTCCGGCAGCCCGATTTCCCGCAGTTCGGCGCAATCCAGGTCCTCCGCGTAAACCTGGAGGTCTTGCCGGTCGCCGAGCAGCTTGCGGTCAATGCGCACCACGCCCTGCGCATCCGGGACGAGGTTGTAAATGACGCGGCTGGTGGTGGCGAGAAAATCCAGGTTCGGTCCGTCTTCGTCCGGCGGGACCACGGTTTTCATATCCTTGCCGGTTTCCTCTTCTTCCCCCTCTTTTTTCGCGACTGTGCCGCTATCGCGCCCTTCGGCGCCGGCGGAGGGAGGTTCCCCAGGCGCGACTTCCTGCGGATGCACGTCCGTGTTTCGGATTTCCCAGGGATCAAGTAACAATCCCGGCCGGGCCAGCATGTTGCCGGGAAACTTGGCGGCATATCTCCGCTCCAGGATATAGCGATATTCGTCGCCGACCGCGCGGCCCGAGACAAAGATATTGGGAC
>OUNM011286217.1_pt1 | contig 12002 bp, 15 predicted proteins | sample 1769961 | NCBI WGS metagenome assembly OUNM01 (sample SAMEA3914820, study PRJEB12502) | metagenome | biome: forest; material: soil | place: USA | collected 2012-03-12 | depth 0.3 m
TTTCCCCCCCCCCCGCCGCCCCCACCGCCAGCAGGACTGGTCGTCCCCGCCAAAACGCACGCCGACCCGGTATGTGAGGCCTTCCCGGATACCAGCAAGGTCCTTCTGGTCATGAAGACGGGGGCCTCGGAGGCTTTCACGCCGGTGCCCATCCAGATGATGACCGTGCTCAAGTGCCTTGCCGACTACCTCATCTTCAGCGACATGGACCAGAACATCGGCGGCCAGCAGATCTACGACAGCCTCTCGACGGTGCTGTACGAAGCGCAGGAGGGCAACTCAGACTTTGACCTTTACCGTCGACAGAGGGGGTACCTCGTCGACTAGGGGAACTGCAACAAGCAGGGCGACCCCGCGCAGGAGGGCTAGAACCTGGACAAATACAAGTTCGTCTACATCGCCGAAAAAGCGTACGCTATGCGCCTGGGATATAACTAGTACTTGTTCGTCGACGCTGACACGTATGTCCTATAGCTGAACCTAACGTAGTAGTTAAAGAAGCTAGACCCGACCAAGAAGCTGTACCTTAGGAGCGTTACGCTGGTCAACGGCTTCAGCTTTAGCTACAGCGGCTCAGGTTACATTGTTAGCAAGGCTGCTATAGACGCTCTAGCGGGTGAGTACCTAGGCGTTGCAAACGAGTAGGACGTGCGTGCTAAGGACAAGTGCTGTAGCGATTATATCTTTGCGATAGCGTTGAAGGACAAGACTGGCGTAGGTATCCAGCAGATAGTAGGTTCAGTCCTCTTTATATTAGTGTCTTCTATCCCTCCCCCATCCATTCATCCCTTGCTTGGCAATGACCGGACTCCTAGCACCCCACAAGTGGGCTATAGCGCGCTTGCGAGGGGTCCGTTTCCTAAACCAACATTTCAGCCCCTATCTCCTGCATGTTACTGCTTCTATCCCTGCTGACTAACATAGCAAAAGTGGCCTACCATCAACGGTGAGAAGCGAGCCACCCTCCCCTTCGGCCCGTCCTACTAGTGCTACCTGATCGTGACTATATACTATATAAATAGCGAAGAGATTAACACCTTCTAGCACTTTGAACGCTGCTGCTAACTCGCCCTGACCGAATCGTCGTCGTCCTCCTTTCCCCCTTAAAACAACAACCCACGCCCCCTCTCCTCAAGGACATCTACAAGGAGTTCCTTGCCCCCTATCTTAATGCAACGCGTGAGGATTAGGACAACGCAGCCGACAACCGCTACTACCTCGACAACACGTCAGGCTGTACGTGGCCTGAGTACTAGATCTAGCGCACTAAGAAGCCTGAGGACATGAGCGCGCTGGAGCGGAAGGCGCACGAGTCGTTCGAGGCGTGCGGCACCGCCTGTAAGAGCCTGCCCGCCGACGAGTGCTTCTGGTACATGTACTGCGACGGCGTTTGCAGCATTAGCAACTCGTTCATCGTGGGCAAGCCGGTCAAGAAGGAGAAGGGCGCCAAGAAGGTTATTAGCGGCTGGGATGTCGATAAGATCCATGCGTGGATCCAGAAGCAGGGTAGTTGTGGGGAGGTGCGGTGGCCCGAGGTCCACCCCTCGACGCGATGCCCGAGGGGCAAGTCAAAGGCTCCGAAGACGGAGTGACCGACAACACTCCAAACACCGAAACACCATTCACCACAACCCAGAATTTCTTTGCTCCTTTACCCGAAGACGAAATCGTACGCGGGCTTTTCTTCGCGAGCTGCACTCCTGCCCCTCCAGAGCCCGAGCAAGACCCCAGACCAGCGCTTGTTCCGGAGGCCAAGGCAGGCGAAGCCGAAGTGGACGATGCCGCCACAAAGGCAGATGAATGAAGAAAGTTTGCTGAGAAGGCCACCGAGGAGGAGGCCAAGCGGATCAAAGAGGAACAGGCGGCCGCAACGCGGGAAGTTGTGGCAGACCTGGGCCCAGCGGCTGGCGGCGGGGGCAAGGGAGACGGCATCGGCTCACACCATTACGGTATCCAGAGGGCAGGGGATCTGCGGGTCCTAAGATTACCATGCCAAGCGCGATCCCTTCCTGAATAGTTACCCTTCTGGGCCGCCCATGTAGTCGGTCCGTAACATGAACCCAGACTGAGGACAGGCTCCCAAGCTTACATAACAGTGACAGAAGCTGAGACAAGGTTGACAGTGCCCCTTGCCGACGTTAAATTGGGGTACGACGTCCTCGTTGACCCAGGCTATAGGGGAGCCGGGTGGCGGAGCGGGGAAAGCTGAAGGCGGAGGATTGCGGCGATCGCCCAATTGTTTGTGCGTGCCCATGCACGCCTCGGACTGAGCCTAGTCGCACCACAGCTGAAAGGAACACTACCAGGCACATGGGCATGATTGGTCACACAGGTTAGCTCGAGAGGAGAGGCATGCTGGGTACTTCTTGAACTGATATGTACCCTGCTATCCGCAAGCGCAAGGGTTCGATCTCACTTCTCGAACTTCTCGCACCTCTCGCATTTCGCACTTCTCGCACGTCGCACTTCTCGCACGTCGCACTTCTCGTGATTTCTCGCACCTCGCATTTCTCGCACCTCGCACTTCGCAACTCTCACACTTCGCACTTCTCGCGCCGTCGCACCTTGCACTTCGCACCTTGCACTCCTTAGTCCCTTATCTCCTGCGATGGACTATTCCCCTTTTGATTCTCTCGGCCTACCCTTTGGCGACTATAATAACGATGCTATCTGTAAGGCATTTAAGAAGGCATCACTGCATTGCTACCCTGATAAAAGGAAGGCCTATTCGGTTCCTGAAAGCTAGTGGCTAACTTATATCCAATTACAAGCATCTCGAGACTTTCTTTTGGGCAACAATAACAACAACTACAAACAATACCAAGGCTATCCAAGGGTGTTCTTCCTAGATCGACAAGGGGGAGACGCTTACATTTTACCTACAGAATCCCCCTTCGATGTCTGTACCAATTGTGGATCAGTCGCTATATGTTTGTGTACCGAGCGTACAACTATGCCTTTTTCCATTTGCACGATCTGTTGTATAGTACTACCATTCGACCGGCTCGAGCTTCATCAACAGCGCGATCACTGGTGCAAGTTTTGTGGGCAAATCACCAGCGCCGAGCAACATATTTGTGCAGAGCCTTCCGACAAGCATTGCCAGATATGCAACACATTTCACCCACAGCTGGTGGAACACGTCAAAGAATAGCATTACCTACGCAATTGGATATTTGCATGGCTTACGACGATAGAGGTAGTGTGGATGGCCTTCTCCGCCATGTTCAGGATCATTCTACCTGTCAGCTCTGCGCCCAGACTTTCCCAAGCAATGAACAACTGAACTACCATATCGAAGAACGCCACGTCTATGGTCCGTCCGGGACCAACGATATTTTCAACGAGCATTCTTGGGTTCAATGCCCATTCCCAGATTGTCACCGCGTCAAGGATGGCAAATTGTGGCGCCACATCTATCAGGAACATAGTTTTGTTCGGTGCCCAGCATGCCCTGCTACCGATGCCGAGCTCTCAGAAGCGATTGAGCACCTTGAGGAACATAACTTGCACACATGCCCTGAGGGGTGCGACGAACAATTCACCCCGGCAGCCCTCGAGCAGCACCTTGTAGAGTATTATCATTGGATCCAGTGTCCTTATTGTCTCCGCGCTGCTGTGGATGACGACGATTTCCAGCAACATCTGGGTGGCCACCAACTTTGGGATTGTTCAGTGTGCTCGGAAAAGCAACTATGGGATCGGATGAAGCAGCATATGACGAGAGCTCACAGCTGGCGGCCTTGTCCATTTTGCCCTGAGGCTATCCAAGAAGCTGACATTTTCGACCATATGCGGGAGGCCCATGAGCAGTGCCCTAAGTGTGAACACCGGGGGAATTTGGCGTACCACTTTGAGCGCAACCGTGCTGGAACTAAATACCCTGTATGTGGGGATCTGCTTCCTGGAGATGATCTTGGCCGCTATATGGATGCAAAACATCCGCGTACTGAATGTGCGCTTTGTCCATAGGATGGGCTTCTATCAGAGTTTCTAGAACATATCCGCAGCTAGATCGCTATACCCCTCTAGCATCTGCTGGTGGGCGCCCTAGTGGTCTCTAATGCTAGCGGTTATTTCGATAAAAGGCAGCCTTTCCTTCCAATGCCACTTTCTAATCTCGCTCAAAGTTGGGCTGAATACGAGCGCGGAGCTATATGTCTACAAGGGGGCCCGCTATATGATCGATCCGTGACTAAACACAAACTTCTCTGTGTCTTCCAAGAGCTCAAGAAGGCAAGGGTTGATGTCCAGTTGCGACTGATAAGATTTAGTAACCTGACAATAATACAGCATTTGACAATATACGTGAGTGGTATGTAGAATCTTTCTTACTGAGAGCAGCCCACTAGAAAATTTCCCTATGAGAGACAAACTCTCAAGCCAGTGGAGGAAGCATTCCTTCAGGAATGCAAACGATGCCGGCCATGCCTCTTGCCGTTGAGCAGTTGCGCCTCGTCATCTCGCGAGTCAGTCATTTCGGATCATCGCCAAATAAGTCATTCCCTCAACAGCCCAAGGAATCAACGACGCCGACACCTGACATGGTCACGTTGGGAGGTGAAAGACACGAGGACCGAGCCTCATCATTCTGGGAAAGAGACTTTCCATTTTCAGACTACCTTAACCCTACCAACTTGGTTCTGTGTCGCAAGACCGCCAGCCCACTCTGGACCGCCCCCGCCACAAACCGACCCCTTCCGACAACCATTCTCCTCTCCCATACTCGGACATGAACAGTCCCCACATCCTCTGGTCGACTTAGACCGTCAAGATGTGGGGCTGGAGCTGGGGTTGGGGGGTTCACGTCGCACTTGGTGCAGCGGTGGTGCTGGGGATGGGGCTGGGGCTGGAGCTGGGGCAGGGGCTCACGTCGCACTTGGTGCAGCGGTAGGCGATCTCGATGAAGTCGCACCAAGTGTCCCACGCTGTGCAGACGCCGTTCGAACGCGCCGTGCAGGGGTGCTGCTGGGTGAACGGGATATAAGGCCCACCATGAACGGACTGAATGAGCCCCGAGAATTCCAGGTAGAAAATCAGGGCCTCCTTGTCTCCGTTGGGGCACATCTTGCCCAGCAAGACACATTCCTCGCTCCCGGCATTAGGGAAAATGGTGCTGAAGGCAACGCTGCATTTCGTAACCCCGGTTGCGTTCGGATAGCAGGTCACGGAGTACGTCGGGGGCGCGGGGGGCGGGAGGGCCTAGCTGCTCTGGGGGCCGTCGACATTGCCCTTCACCTTCCAGGTGACGGTCGCCGACTTGATGTTGTAGCCCGGAAAGGGGGCAAAGGTAAAATCCATGGACGTTCCGGGGAAGGTGATGCAGGCCTTGGAGGTAATCTGCGAGGTACCGTTGGTGGCGACGGTGGGCGGGCACTGCTGAGAGTAGTTGTTCTCGAGCGGAAGCTGGATCGTGTCCTGGTCAGGCATGGGAACGCCGGCAAGCTGGCAGTTGTTGTGGCAGTAGGTTTGGTTGTGTCGCTTGTAGAGAAGGGTGGCGGGGGGGGCGGCGGCGGCTGCCAGACCGCATCCCACAAGGAGTGCGACGGTATGGGCGATGAGCTGCATGGTGGCAACGTTGAGTCGGAGTTGTTTCTTAGTGTGTCGTTAGACGTTTGTGCTAAGAGAGGCCGTATCGAGCTTGAGCCGGAGCACTGAGTGTTGATGAGACGAAGAAGAGGGTCATGATGGGTAGACCCGAGGGACTTATATAACAAGAGCCCTCCCGTACTTCTGTCGCCTCTCTGCCAGCCCCTCATCGGGCATGTCAGAAGTTGGGATGTTAAGTCCAACTTGGCTTCTGGCGGCGTCTGCCCGTGGGCTGGCATGCCACTCTGGTCCGGCTGCCAAAAGCACTTCGTGTTGGGTGAGGTGTGTGAGATGTTGAGTTTCGCTTGGTTTCTGGCGGCGTCGGGGCTTGCAGATACGGTCATGGGGCTTGCATAACACTCTAGTCCGGCTGCCATAGCGCTTCCTGTTTGGTATGTGTGCAGAATCCGTCGACCGCCATCCATAGTTATTGAAGAAAATTCACGTGAATAGAGGCAAAGGCGCAGGGCCTGTGGGGAATTGCTTTGAACCCAAGCTTTCTGAGAGCTTGCGAGAGCGTTCGTTGCCACAGCAATGGCGAGCGGCGTAGTCCGTACAGCGCCTTGTTGAGCCTGAGGACAGTTGCCGGCTTCCTGTGCCCTGGGGGGATTCGCATGTAGACTTTCTCATCGAGATCAGCGTTGAACTGCGCTGTTGGGCAACCGCAGCTCCCTCCAAACAGCCATGCGACGGTGAATGGCACCCCGCATCAGCCCGCACCTGCACGCCCCGCCCTGGCTCCTACAATGCCCCACACCTACACACGATACAGCGCCCGCATCGTGGTATGGGGTTGGGCTTTGCAGCTCTGGGCGGCGGCTAAGCTGTGGTCCGGGTCGATGGGGTGGTCGGGCTCACCTCCCTATTGGTCAGTCGGCACAGGAGCCAAAGGGGAGGCCTCGCGTCGACAGAGCTGTCGTCCACCAGATTTCGCCTTCACTAGGTCGTATTGGACGACCCAGCCGGTAGCTCCGTCGGGCTGGCTGACAACGACGTCGCCAAGCCGGATGTCCATACCCTCGTCTGGTCGGGCAATGCCGCCCCAATCCCTACTCGGAGCCCGATTCGGATTTGCGGTAGGGAGGCAAGCAGGCTCGACGCGGTGGTGGCGGCGGACGTCGTGCCGTACACCCCTGCCGGGAGCGAGGCGACCACGATCTTGTGCGCTCCCATTTGGCCCCAGGTGTACGAGTTCGTGTCGCTTGGGTGCTGCGAAAAGCCGCCGGGCTCGTAGTGGCGCTCGTCGAGCAAAGCGGTCGCCGCGGCCCGCTCGATGGGGAGAGCCGCGATTCACCCGACTGTGTAGTGATCGGGGCTGTCCAACGTCTTCTGCGTCATGATGTGTCCGAATGATGCTCGCACCAAAACCGTTCTAGGGCTTGTTCGCTTTACTCGCTGTCTTGAGTGATTTCCGGTAGCAGGGTGACGTGATCGCAATTGCAGCGAGGATGAGAAGTTGATGGCTGCATTCCGCAGCGGCTACTGCTGCGGGGTTGGGTTGGGCTGAAAAGCGGCGGCTAGCTCGCTTGCCTGTTGGTCGCCCAAGTGGAAGTTGTGTCGGTGCTGTTGGACGCACGTTTAGGACGTGGACCTCCTGGACCTGGCCAAGGGGCAGGAGGAACTGCGTACCACTGGAAGCTCCCCAGGGCCCGTGGAGAAGCCTTTGTCACCAAACTCAAGGAAGCGGTGGAAGTGGCCCAAGCCGCGATGGCCACCGCCCAAGAGCTCCAAGAAGAATATGCCAACCGGGCCCGACAGGTCGCAGAACAGTTCCGCGTAGGAGGCAAGGTATGGCTACGACTGAACAACATCAAGACCAACAGGCCCTCGAAGAAGCTCAACTGGAGGAACGCCAAATATACCGTCACGGAGCTGATCGGCTCGCATACCTGACGTCTGGACACACCGCCCGGCATTCACAACGTATTCCACGTAATGCACTTGAAGAGGGCTGGTGACGACCCACTACCGTCACAGGTTCAGGATGACACCCAGCCCCCTGCAATAGTGCCGGAGGACGACCCAGACGGTGAGGAGGATTGGCAAGTCGAGGAGGCCCGGATGAGTGCCATCGATCTATCTTTGTCCTGAACTTTGACGGCCGACATTGTTTCCGGCCGAGCAGCGAGGGTTCAGGAGATAGGGAGGCAGATTGAGTAACCGCAACGGGGCACATGGATGACAATTGGAATCGATGAGGCTCGAACAAACCTCAAAGGGCCATGCAAATAGACACACTCACCGACACTCAAGCTAGAGAGGAAAATGTTGTGAAAAGTTCGCGGTTTGAGAGGAACGATCCCGGTCCGTAGATTCTTGGGGGCAAGGTGGTTGAGACATTCGCAATGTGAAATCCCAAGTGCAGGCTGCGCTGCCAAGCCCTGAACAAAAACCAATAGCACATTTGTGCTCATCCAGGGGCCGGGCCAATCACGGACACGCACGCAAGGCTCGATTGAGTACCTTGGTGCTCAACTCCTTACTAGTCTGGATCTCATACTTGCATTTGATACATCCATCCAGGTGTCGATCCACGCCCATTCTAGGCCGTCCTTGCGGGCTAGTCGGCAGCATCCGAGTACCTTGGCGAATCCCTTTTTCTGGTCTCGCGTGGGGCAGTCAATCTCTTGGTGACTGACTTCCTCGTCGTCCCAGGTGTGGGACAGGATGGCGTATGGGGGGATGTCCCGTTCTGAGCTGAGCAAGTATGCCAGACTCCTTTTGTGACAGGTGCTCGTACAGCAGCCGGGGTAGTGCTGCATCGACTCTCTTGGAATGAGCTCCAACTTTGTCTGGCAGGTGATTCCTGGTGCCTGTCTTGCACCGCGCAACGTTGAGGGTCGTGGACCGTATCCTGGGCGCTTGTATCTCCGGGGCGGCGCCCTGTCGAGTGCCATGTTTGGCATTACCCTTGGCGATTTTCCAGATCTTATTTTCTTCGAAACCCAACGGCGCAAGTCACCAACTGGGACTTCCTCGACGGGGCGTGCCCTCCCTTTGAGAGTTACTTCTACGGCTGCGGAGGTTCAAGACGGCGAGTATTTTCAGGCCGAGGATATTCGGGACTGGAGACAGGGAGAAGGGGAGTACCTGGTCAAGTGGGAAGGGTATGGGCACAAGCACAATACTTGGGAACCTGCTACGCATTTCGAGGAATGTCCTGAGGTGCTGGAGGAATTCCACCAGAAGGCGGGATTGTCCACGGCCCCTTCCATGTAAATTCCGAGCCGAACTCTAGTGCGGTTGAGGCGGGGGGCATTGTATTACTTCAGTTTGCTGGAATAGAGCAGATACTCATGCGTGCTTCATGTGACGTTCACACAGGAGGGCCATTTTGCGAGCGCAGAGGAGAGGCATTGAGGCTCGGGGATCGTCCCGTCGCCCGGGGGCGTCAAGGTAACCGCGGCGCTGCCTATCCACCATAGTCACGAGAGTTCACCATAGAAAGGGACACTGAGACGGACCGAGCCCCTGCTGCGACGTTCGATCAATGGCCCCTTCGAAACGTGATCCTCAAGCGCGTTACAATGGCCGGTTTGCCTTCCACTTTCGTGCTGGAGTTCGCTGGGATCCATGTGCAGAACACGGAGCGGGGTACTGTGGAACGGAGAATCGGGGCTTCGTTTCCTCCGCCAAGAGGCACCGCCCGGCGAGACAGGAGAGCAAAGGGTTTACGAAGGACGAGGACAAGCCGACTTCTACTTCAAGGAGGGCGAGATACACGCCAGCGGGCAACGCAAAGATCCTTCGGCTGAAGGGGCAGAGACTTTCTTGAATCGAGATCGCCGAGCAGTTCCCGGGGCGCAGTGCCAGGGCTGTTGAGGTGAGGTATTACTTGCCCGAAGAGATCCCGTTCGCGTTCTGGGCCCTGGATCCAGGAACCGTGCAGTGTTACATCTCAATCCCGGGGTCGCATCCAATCAGCCTCCCGTTTGCACCGTCGCGGCCGGCTCAGCAGCAGCCAGCCGAGCCGCGACAGCAGCAAGTCAATTAATACTCTAGCTAAGCTGACATTATTACTCCTAGCTCACCAGTCTCAACTGACCACTTCCGCAAGCTCCTGAACGGCCACCCAAGGCTTTTTCCAACCACCGTGTCGAGGCCTCGGTCTTGACTCAACATGGCGCCCTCGCAAATCACAGATCACTACTACGCCATGCTCGGCGTGACACAAACTGCCAACGAGAACCTCATCAAGCTTCAGACGCCTGTGTGTGTTAGGGAAGCTCTCTCTATTAGTCTTGCCGGTGCCTAACCTGAAAGGTGTCGGCAATGGATAGCCTTATTTCCTTGTCTCCTGACTCGGGAGGGCGACTTCGGCTTCGTGCAAGTAATTACCAAATTGAATGGATGTATCAAATTCAAGTATGAGATCCAGACTAATAGAGAGTTGAGCACCAAGGCGATCAATCAAGTCTTATGTGCGTGTCCGTGATTGGCCCCTGGATGAGCACAAATGTGCTGTTGGTTTTTGTTCAGCTGCTGCTGTGCTGATGAGCGTAGCCTGCTCTTATTGGAATTTCACACTCGCAAAGTCTCAACCATCTTGCCCCCAACAATCTACGGACCGGATCGCTCCTCTCGAACCGCGAACTTTTCACCACAACATTTTCCCCTCTAGCTTGGCTGTCGGTGAGTGTGTCTATTTGCATGGTCCTCTGAAGCCACTCAATGATCCCCAGGTGTAAATGCGAGCGATTACATAAAAGATACAGACGACGCCCTCCTCTTGTTAAAGAAGTTCCCTTCCCGCCTTCAGACATCTCCCCTTGCGGCCAACCTCGCGGCGTAACCGATTAAGGCGCCTCTTGTCGCCGGGCTGGAAGGTGAAGGCACCGCTCCAGAAGCCGCAGTCGATGTTGGGGGTCTCTTTGCGCTCTTCTGCTTGCTCGCGACCCGTGGCGTCGACAGGAGGGATGTTGGAATGGTTGTCGATGCCGCTGATCATACTCTTGCCAGGCGTGTGGTGGAACAGCTCGGGGTTGACCGTCCAGCAGCGAATGCCGTCGTCAGCGCGGCAGCGGTGGAGGATGGCCACGTCGTAGGCGACGGGCCCGTCATCGGCGCGGGCTTCAAGGGAGAGCTGTTTCAACATGCGCTGGGCAGCGTCACGCGTCACTGCGTAGGCAAAGGTGCAAAGCGGGAAGACGGAGGCGTGTACAAGCCGTGTACGGGGCGGCACGCCCAGGTTTTCCAACAACGACGCGGTCCACGGATGCAGGTTGCTTGGGTCAGGCAGCGAGCTGTCATTGAATGAGATATGGGGACGGGCGGCTAGGTCCTCGGGCTTGACGTGTCCCTTTTCGAAGCCCTCACTCACACCATGCCAGTAATCGCCGCAGTGGCCAAGGTATAGCAAGTCCCAGGCCGTCGGGTCGCCGTATGGATAGTGCCTCACGCCGAGACGGGGATTGGGGTGAGCATCGAATTTGGGAGAAGATGTTGGGTCGGGCTTGGGGCCGAGCAGGGTTCGGACGGCGGTGGCAACGAGGGGAACCTGCAACGAGCGCAGCCGGATGTCCCAGTCGACGTCGTCTTCGAAGAACAGGGCGGTCTCAGCGCCAGAATCGACGAACCTGAATTGGGGGTGGTGGGTCAGTTGGGGTTCAGCGTCTGGCAGACTGGAAGAAAACGAGACATACTGTCGCAAGGAGTGTAGGTGGCCCAGCCAGGCCAGTACCGAACCGCGGCGTATGCCCTTGTGGCCCTCGAGGTCGTCCTTGGTCCAGGTGGGCTGGATGGGGATGGTTAGGTCGAGCTCGGTGACGTTGGCGGCTTTGAGGAGACCTGGGCGTCTTGGAGAGTCCTCCGTGGAGACGACGTAAATGCGGCCGAAGCCAAGGGTCGCGTTGGTGGCTAAGACTGCGGCAGAGTTGGCGGTCGATATGCCGGGAGGCGGGAGCCACGAGTAGGACAGGTGCGACGGGTAGACCCAGAGGCGGAAGACCAGAAAGACCAGGATGGCCACCACGATGAGATGCCGCGCGCGCAGCAGAGGCCGACGCAGCATTGACATGTTTGCGAGTCTTGGTGTCTGGTCCCTCGCCCGATCGCGGGCCAATTAAAGAGTGTTTGACAACTTGGAACACGCTGGCGTCAAGTGACGTTCGTTCGTTCGTTTTGTTGGAATTTTTGCTTTGGCAAACAGGACACTCGTATTCGTTTTGCAATGAAGCCTCCATGCTGTGTAACCATCCAGCTCTCAACGTAGATCGGAGACGCCACTTTGGTGGAATGGACAGCTTCAACGCTCGCTAACCTCACAACCGTCTTTCGGGAGGGGGGTCGGGAGGCGTTTCTTAGCCCCGACGAGGAGCATCGGACTATCGGCGCCTTTTCTCGTATTGCCCATGACTGCACAGCACCGGGCGGGTGCCACAGACGCTCTTCTTGACTGGGGATTTTTATAGAAA
>OUNM010462255.1_pt1 | contig 11998 bp, 2 predicted proteins | sample 1769961 | NCBI WGS metagenome assembly OUNM01 (sample SAMEA3914820, study PRJEB12502) | metagenome | biome: forest; material: soil | place: USA | collected 2012-03-12 | depth 0.3 m
ATAAAACCTCTGTTTCTCATCGCGCGAAACATCGAATTCCTCCTTTGATTCCTTGTCCATAACACTTGGGTTGTGTATAGCTATTTCAGGACAAGACAAGTTTCATTATCTTTTTCTTTTCCATTAAAATTATATCGGTATCCCGACATTCCAATAAAATTTCTATCTATCATTTCCATACCACCAGGATAATAGTCAAAGGCACTTAGTGTTATAGGATCAAAATAATCTATTACATTATCATTATCCGAATCTATACCGACTTTTCTGTCAGATACAATAGTTTGAACATTGCCTAAGTGGTTAATCAATTCATATTCCCGTTGATCTCTCTTGCCAGTTGTGATGCCGCTAGCTATAGACCATGCAGCAGACTTAACTAATCCTAACCTATTGTTACCATACAAATCATATTCGATAGGCTGGGGAATTTCATTGGCATCAGTACTGTACACTGCTACTACATTTCCATTGGCATCACGCATATACCTCGTTTCAATTACCACCTGATTGACATCTGTAAAACGTTTGGAAATCCGGTGCCCCATGGCATCATAGTCGAAGTCCAAATAACTATTGTCCGTCTTCCATACTTGTTTAACCTTACCGTAGGCATTCCAAACAATGCCCGCTATCTTTTGTCCCACATCGGTAATAAGATTACCCTCTGCATCATATTGGTAGTTTTCTGCCTTGCTGGGATCTTGAAGTTCCACCCCATCCGAAGTGCCTCCGTCCAGCACCCTCCTCAGGCGATTGGTCGCTTTGGTATAGGTCGTGCCAGGCGTCGGCTCGTAATAGTCGTAGGCGAGCTTGTCGATGGGTCTCCCCTGGTCATCGTTCCGGTTCAGGGTCGCGATATTGCCATTGGCGTCGTAGGTATAGCTAGTATGCCAATTGCCACTAGCTGATCCCACCACTCCGTTGCTCACCGTATAGGTCTGGGATTCGGTGATTCGGTTGAGCTGGTCATACTTGAAGGCCTGCGCGATCGGGCCTCCGTTCCCTTGCATGAACTGCTTCACCGCAGTGGTCATGTTGGATATGTTGCCTGTGTATAGCCCACCACCCGGCACTGGCGTCATCGGGTCTGGAGCCCCGAAACTGTTGGATGCCTCTGGCTGGGTGCTTGACGTCAAGGGGCCGATGGCCTTGTAGTCGTCCTTGAAATAGCCCAAGGTGTAGCCAAAAGCATCCCGCGCCACGCTGCCATGGGCAGTCTCAGCAATGCCATCCCCACCAATATCGCGTGTGGTTTCTAAAGTACCGCTATTTACAGCCTTGATCCAGCCTTGGATGGTGTAGGCGTAGTCAATACCTTGTACTTTTTCTTGGCCCAATAATGTTCTTGCTAATGTACCATGCCTATAATATTCATAAACCACCTCTGTTTCCCAATTTATTCCATTCTTGCTGCTCCCTACTTTTAAAATGTGGTTATCCTCATCGTATGTATATTGATAATGGAACTCGTCTGCCTGGCCTGTTTGGTAATCCACGCGGTTCACTTTGCCCGCAATGAGGTCATATTCGTAGTCGAGGCGCTTGGTCATCGTGCCTCTTGATGCTCCCCCTGCCGTCAAGGGGGGGAGGGGGTATTCCTGCACGAGGGTCTTGACGTTCCCGTGGATGTCGTAGCTGTAATGGGCCACGTGCACGGGGTTCGCGTCGTTCTTCTGGTTGTAGAAGCGGCTGTAGGCTACGCGCTCCCGCAGGTTCTCCTGGGTGAAGCCCGCGATCACCGCGGGATCCGTATTGTAGAAGGTCTGGGTCACGTCGTAGGCGTCGACACTGCCCGCGTTCACCCTTGCCAAGAGGATAGCGTAGGGGATCTGGCTGCTCAGGGCCCCTGTTAGATCCCGCGGGTCGAAGCCGGGATTGCGCAATTCTCCTACTTCGATGATCCGGTTGAAGGCGTCGTAGAGCATATAGCTGAAGCTGTTCTGGCGCAGCCTGTTGCTGCCGTCCGTGGCAAGGGCTTTCCCATCAATGGTTTGCTTCCCGAGGAACTGCTCGGCGGTCTGGGTCACGATGGTCCTGCCCAACTCGTCATACCAGTAACGGGTGGTGTACTTAAACGTCTCGTCGGTCACCTTGGCCACGCTGTTGTTGGGGCCGCTGGCGAAGAAGTGGTCCTCGTCGGGGAAGCTGAGGTTCTTCACGGGCTGGGTCAGGTTCTGGATCACCTGCCAGCTCGCGCCGCCGTCGATGGTCTTGTACACGTTGCCCGTCGCGGTGCCAATGTAGCCCGTTAATTCGTCCTGGAAGTGCACGCTCAGGAAGTTCTCGGTCGTGCCTGGGGGTGTGGGCGTGGGGGCGGCCGTGGTGAAGACTTTGAAGGTCACGGGAGTCACGCTCACGGGGGTCGTTTTCAAGTTCACCTTCAGCAGGGTGTTGGAAGCAGTGCCCCCCGTGCTGGCATTTCCTACTACCATAGCCGTGTTGGGATCCAGGTAGCTGAGGGCGTTCAGGTCTGGCCCGCTGCTGTAAATGGAAGCGGAAGTCCCACCCGGCCCACTTACTTGTATTTTCAGGATGGTGCCCGCGTCTCCCACCGCCAGGGCGGTGCTGCCGTTGGCAAAGAGGACGGCGTTCAGGTCCTGGCTCGTGCCGCTGGTACTCGTCAGGGCGCCGAAGCTGTCCTTGCCGCCGTTCACGGTGAGCCGCACGGTGCCCTTGTCCCCCGCCAGCACGCCGGTGTTGGCGTCGGCAAAGTCCACGGCGTTCAGGGTGTTGTTGGTGCCGGAGGTGAGGAAGCTCCAGGTCTTGCCCCCGTCGGAGGTAAAGGTCACGGTGCCTTCGTTGCCCACGGCATAGCCCTTGTTCTGGTCCACCATGCTCAGGGCGTTCAGCGGCTCGGGGTGCAGGTTGTCCTGCTCCTTCCAGTCGCTGCCGTCGTAGTGGTAGATTTTCCCTTGGTCTCCCACGGCCAGGAGCTCGGTGTTCCGGGCATCCACGCCGTGCAGGTTCACGGGCGTAATGGTGCCGGTCGGGTTCCAATCCTGGTTGCCCACGGCCACATACCCGGTGCCGGTGTAGCGGTCGGCCAAGGTACTGAGGGTCGTACGGGCGGTGGTCCCGGCATCCCAGGCGCTGCTGCTATAGGTGTACACGGCCTTCGTCGTGCTGCCGCCTGCGGTGGTTTGGTTCAACACTTGCAGGGTATTGGTCCCTTGGATGGCGGCATCCAGGGCATCGGCAATGGCGGGACGGGCCAAGAGGCTCCAGGTGCTGCCGTCATAGGCGCCCAGGAGTCCGGCCTGCCCGGCGGTATACAAGTGCGTGCCGTCGGAGGCCACGGCGGTGGCGGTGGGGAGCAGGGCGTCGTCGTGGTGGTAGGTGGAGGTAGTACCCAATGCAATGGTGCCTCCGCTCCCGGTCTCCGTCACTTTCCAGGCGTGGTAGCCGTTGGCGGCATCAGGCAGGGTGAGGTAATCGGAGCTGGTCTGTTTGTAAGACGTCAGGAATTGGGCAGGGGTAACGCCCGTCGGCGGGGCAATGCTGCCCGTGGTGACCTGCCAGGACGGGCCGTTCCCGTGCCAGAGGGTAAGGCTGCCGGCATTGGCCTGCAGGCCGACGAGGCTGCCGCTGCTGCTGGCGTAAAACTGGCTAAGCGCATTGTCGGCGGGGGCGTCCGCATCCTCGTCTTTTACCCATCTGGAGACTTTGCTGCCGGTGGTGGTCGCGAGACAGGTCACGGGATATTGGTTGTCCTGGTAGGTCCAGATCCCGGCCCCGTTCAACAGGACGGTGAGGGAGATGCCCCCGTTGGTCTCGGTGACGTGCACGCTGTTCGCGGCCGCGGTGGCGGTGCTCTTGGTGCTGCCGCTACAATATTCGTAGGGGTGGCCGTTGCTGTAGTCGGTCCAGGTGTTGCTGCTCTTCTCCCACACCAGCACGCGGCCTCCCGTGGTCCCCACGGCCACGTGGGCCATGTGGTCGGTATAGCTCAGGGCGGTAATGTGCTCGCCGTTCAAGGGGGGGCTCAGGGCGGTGAGGCCCTCGAAGTAGTCGGTGAAGAGGTAGACCTTGTCCGTATTGTTTTTTACACGGACGATGCCCTGCTGCCTGCCCAGGTAGGGAAGGACAAAGAGGGACAAAGGCTGGTCGCTGCCGTCCATCTTGGCGTTTTTGGGCGCGTCCCAGGTGATGCCCCCGTCCTCGCTTTCCAGCAGAAGGTTTTGGCTGCCGTCATAGGCCACGGCCAGGAGGTTGTCGCCGTCGTACACGTGCAGGTCCACGATCTCTTTGTCGAGCTGGGTGGGCAGGTATTTCCAGGCGGCCATTTCGCCGTCTTTCCGCAAAAGGCGGGAATTGGGCAGGGCCAGGAAGCCGAGGTCGGCGTTGAAGCTCAGGGCGCTTACGGTCTTGTAGGGAAGGGTATTGGAAGGCACGAGGGTCCAGCCGTCGGTGGCGTCGGAAGTGACCTGGTAGACCTCGAGGGTATTGTCGGCATTGGCGGCGTTCAGGTACCAGTGGGTGCCGTCAAAGTACAAGTCGCGGATGGTTTTGTTGGACCCGGCGGCGAACAGGTCGGTGAGGGCAGTCCAGGTTTCCGCCGTGGCATCGCTCTTCCAGCGCTGTCCCGTGGTGGTGTAGGCGACAAAGGAGTCCGAACTTTCGAACCTTTTTTACTGCACTTCTCCGTGTAATCTGCACTGCAACAAAGCATCCCTCATAAAAAAAATGTAGGATTTAATGGGCATAAAAAAAGGGAGGGGGCTTCGAAATTAATTTTCCGAAGCCCCCTCTCTTTTAATCCTAACGCTAAATTTTTACTCTGCTTTCCAGCTATTTAGTCTACAATACATGCAAAGATTTTTTGTTCCATTTCTTTAGTAATACAATAAGATTTAAATGGACCAAATATTTTTAACATAATTTCTTCTTTGTTTTCGCCTTCTCTGCTGCGATTATACAACTCATCACACATAAGAGAAACTATTTCGCTTTTCACCATTATATCCGACTGGGCTCTAACCAATATATATTTCACAAATAGGCTATCATTGCCTAATTTCTCATAAATTCTTAATGAGTAAGACTCTGATAACGACTCGTCATTGCTTTTCATATAATTAAATAATGTATCATATTGAAACACGTTCCCATTGTCGTATTTAAAGTTAGCAATACAGGTAGGTTCTTGAATTTCAGACACTGAACTGTCTTTTACCGAGAGCTCTTTGTGACTATTTTCTCCCTGTTGATTGCACCCAAAAAACAGTCCAACCAAGAACAGAAGTTTAAATTCTATTTTTATCATTTTGAGTATTGTTTGACTTTATCTTGCCACATTTTTACTTGTTCTTTCCAAAATTGCACCCTATGTCCTAATGTAGCCTTGTTCTTAGTCACATGATCTAATCCTAATTTGGCATTTTTAATTCTGTATCATCACCCATATCAATTGCTATTTGGTACAATTAACATCCTTATCATTTTGGAATAGCCGATACTACTTTCCAATGTGCCTCTTTTTTCCTCAATCTTCAAAATATGGAATTTTCAATCTTAGCTTCTTTTGACCACTTTACAATCAAATCAATTTGTTCCTCTTTTTGATCTATTAGACTAAATTCTAAATTTGAAAATGGAAATGGATTTGCTTGCATACTTTTAACAAACTCAGTTCGAATTTTTAACGGAGAATACAAATAAAAATATATTTTGTACTATAATTATTTATTTTTATAGATAAATCCAGATTTTTCTTCAAGCTATCAACATTGGAGACGGAGTTAAAAAGAGAAGAATCTTTAGTAGTAATAGCTTTTATAAACTCATATGCAGTCTCTATTGGCTTATTATGCTGCTTCTTGTAGCAACTGACGGCTAAAAGAAATATCAAAAAACATTTCAGAATATTACTCAATAGTTTCATTATTTTCCAGGTGTTTCATCTTTAAGTATGCCTGCAGGACTTGAACCATTCAAGAAATCTGATTTTTGTTTCTCAATGATTTAACTCCGCATCCTCAATTCTGTACCATCACCCCTCACCTCAATTTATAAATGTTTCTATTACAGGTATCAATTCTTTTAGCTTATTTTTTGAACTTTCGTCAGTTGTTCTAATTGAGCTTCCGTACGGGTCATCCGCTATCAACTGGAATTTTTCTCCATCTATCTCCAAATCCCAAATTCGAGAATAGGGACCATCTAATTTGTTTAAAATTCTTGCCTTGAAAACTTCCTGGAATTTTTCAGCAATTAATTCTATATCCTCATAACCTTGTAGTTCAGAAAAATATAATATTAAGTGCTTGCCATTATCTAATAAGTGCATATTATCTATTTTGGGGGTTTAACACCGAGTGATTCGTTTACAGATTGTCTTGATCTTTGAGATGCATCTATGATTCGCTTCCAAAGGGCATTCCCAGAATATTTCCCTCCTTCTGAATATTTTGCAGTTATTTCATCCCAAGTTTTATTAACCTCATTTTTGGCAAGTTCAGCAGCCTTTCTTGTATCAGCCATTAAATCTCTTGCCTTAGTTCTAAATGCATTCCTTAGTGCAAATGCTTGTTTCGCTTGATCTTCTAAAGGCGCAAGTTTATCTAGCAAACCTGGTATTTTAGCCTCTTGAGCCAAGTACCATTCTCTTGTAGCAGCATCTGTTAGACTAGCATTCTTAGGTGCCGAAGAAAAAATTCCTGCAACTCTATTAGCAATTGCTTTTGTATAAAGTGCCTTTGCTCCATAGCCTAGGGAACCAAAGGCTGCTCCAACTAACAAATCTGTTGCAGTTGAAACTACTGTAATTGGCTTGCCCTGTAATTTATTGTTTATTGCTCCACCTACTGCATTTGCTCCACCTGCAACACTTGCTGTTACCAATAAGCTAGTTCCTCCGGTAAAACCAGCTGCGCCACCAGTAATGAATCCTTGAGCCGCCCCTCCTCCTACAGCTGCCCAATTAGTAACTGAACCATTTTTATAAATCTGTATACCAGCTTCAATACCACCTCCTATTATTGCTCCCAAACCAGCTCCTATTGCAGCTGTTAAGCAATTTGGACAATCACCATTTGGGTCATTATAAAAATTCGGGTTATTTCTATTTACAGCATATTGACTTTCATAAAGGACAAAAATAGGATCAAGATTCCACCTTCTTCCAAGTCTTCCATCATATTCCCAGAACATTGCTGTTGTGTGCGAAGCGTCTAGTTCATTGACACGCTCCTGTCCATTGAATCCGTACCTATACCCAGATAACCCCACAAAACTCCTTCCTACCATCTCCATCCCAAATGGATAGTAGTCGTATGCCGTCAGGGTCACTGGATCAAAGTAGTTAGTAATCCCATCATTGTCCGTGTCTATGCTTAATTTTCTATCGCTGATCACAGTCTGTACGTTGCCCAAATGGTTGTCCAGCTCGTATTCCTTCTGGTCTTTGTTGCCAGTTACCATCCCATTGTTGTCAACGGTGAATGCGCTCGGCCTCACCAATCCTAACCTGCTGCTACCATATAGGACGTATTCGGCTGGTACAGGGGTGCCACTGACATCGGAAGCATACACAAGCGTTGTGTTTCCCGAAGCGTCATGCACGTACCGGGTCTCCGTGGCAACTCCCGAAACAGTAGATACTTTGGCAATGCGGTGGCCTTGTGCATCGTAGTCGAAGGCCAAAGAACTGCCGTCTGTTTTCTTTACTTGTTTTACCTTCCCATAGGCGTTCCAGGTGATGCCGGTAATCTTCTGCCCGACATCGGAGATTAGGTTCCCTACGGCATCGTATTGGTAGTTTTCTGCCGTGCCTGGGTCCTGAAGTTCTACCCCAGTTGCATTTCCACTGCCATCCAGTACCCTCCTAAGGCGGTTAGTCGCACTAGTATAATTAGTACCAGTACTAGGCTGGTAATAATCATAGGCCAACTTGTCGATGGGGCTGCCTTGGTCGTCGTTCCGGTTGAGGGACGTAATGTTCCCGTTGGCGTCGTAGGTGTAGCTGGTATGCCAGTTGTCGCTGGCGGCTCCCACTACTCCGTTGCTCACCGTATAGGTCTGGGATTCGGTGATTCGGTTGAGCTGGTCATACTTGAAGGCCTGCGCAACCGGGCCTCCGTTCCCTTGCATGAACTGCTTCACCGCGGTGGTCATGTTCGTGATGTTGCCGTTGTACAGGCTGCCACCTGCCACGGGTGTGGTAGGGTCGGTGGCTCCAAAGGTATTGGAGGCTTCAGGTTGCGTACTTGCCGTCAAGGGGCCGATGGCCTTGTAGTCGTCCTTGAAATAGCCCAAGGTGTACCCGAAGGCATCCCTCGCCACGTTGCCATGGGCCGTTTCGGCAGTGCCGTCCCCGCCGATGTCGCGCGTGGTCTCCAAGGTCCCGCTGTTCACAGCCTTGATCCAACCTTGGATGGTGTAGGCATAGTCCATGCCCTGGACCTGATCTTGGCCAAGGACTGTCCTGGCCAAGGGGCCGTGGCGGTAGTATTCATAGTGGGCGTCGGTCTCCCAGTGGTAGCCGTCCTTGCTGGTCTCTACTTGGGTGATGCGATTATCAGCGTCATAAGTGTAGCGGTGGTGAAACTCGTCCGCCTGGCCCGTCTGGAAGTCCACCCGGTTCACCTTGCCCGAGACAAGGTCATAGTCGTAGTCGAGGCGCTTGGTCATCGTGCCTCTTGATGCTCCCCCTGCCGTCAAAGGGGGGAGAGGGTACTCTTGCACCAGGGTTTTCACGTTCCCGTGTATGTCGTAGCTGTAGTGGGCCACATGTACGGGGTTCGCGTTGTTCTTCTGGTTGTAGAAACGGCTGTAGGCCACGCGCTCCCGCAGGTTCTCCTGGGTGAAGCCCGCGACGGCCGCGGGATCCGTGTTGTAGAAGGTCTGGGTCACGTCGTAGGCGTTGGCACTGCCCGCGTCCACCCTTGCCAAGAGGACAGCATAGGGGATCTGGCTGCTCAAGGCGTTTGTTAAATCCCGCGGGTCGAAACCGGGGTTGCGCATCTCCCCTACTTCGATGATGCGGTTGAAGGCGTCGTACAGGGTATAATTGAAACTGTTTTGTCGTAATCGGTTGCTGCCGTCGGCTGCGAGGGCTTTCCCGTCCGTGGTCTGCTTGCCTTGGAACTGCTCCGCTGTCTGGCTCACGATGCTTCTGCCCAGTTCGTCGTACCAGTGCCGGGTCGTGTACTTAAACGTCTCGTCGGTCACCTTGGCCACGCTGTTGTTGGGGCCGCTGGCGAAGAAATGGTCCTCGTCGGGGAAGCTAAGGTTCTTTACGGGCTGCTGCAAATTCTGAATCACCTGCCAGCTCGCGCCCCCGTCCACGGTCTTGTACACGTTGCCCGCTTGTGTCCCGATGTAACCCGTGAGCTCGTCCTGGAAGTGCACGCTCAGGAAGTTCTCGGTCGTGGCCGGAGGGGCGGGAGTAGGAGCTGCTGTGGTGAAAACTTTAAAGGCTACCGGGGTAACCATGTTTGTCTTGAGGTCCACTTTCAGCAGGGTATTAACGGTGCCGGCACTCCCCGCCACCATGGCGGTATTGGGATCCAGGTAGCTGAGGGCGTTCAGGTCTGGCCCGCTGCTGTAAATGGAGGCGGAAGCGCCACCCGACCCACTTACTTGTATTTTCAGGATGGTGCCCCCGTCTCCCACAGCCAAGGCGGTGCTGCTGTTGGCAAAGAGGACGGCGTTCAGGTCATTGCTCGTACCGCTGGCACTCAGGGCGCCGAAGCTGTCCTTGCCGCCATTCACGGTGAGCCGGACGGTACCCTTGTCCCCCACCAACGCGCCCACATTAGCGTCGGCAAAGTCGACCGCGTTCAGGGTGTTGTTGGTCCCGGAGGTAAGGAAGCTCCAGGTCTTGCCCCCGTCGGAGGTAAAGGTCACGGTGCCTTCGTTGCCCACGGTATAGCCTTTGTTCTGGTCCACCATGCTCAGGGCGTTCAGCGGCTCGGGGTGCAGGTTGTCCTGCTCTTTCCAGTCGCTGCCGTCGTAGTGGTAAATTTTCCCTTGCTCGCCCACGGCCAGGAGCTCGGTGTTCCGGGCATCCACGCCATGCAGGTTCACGGGCGTGATGGTGCCAGTAGGGTTCCAGTCTTGGTTGCCCACGCCCACGAAACCGGTGGCGGTGTGGCGGTCGGCCAAGGTCTGGATGGCCAGGGTAGTGGCGGTCCCGGCATCCCAGGCCGTGCCGTTATAAGTGTACACGAGGTGGGCCGCCGGGGTGCTCCCCAAGGTTTCTCCCAAGAATTGCAGGCTGGTCCCGGAGCGGATGCTCAAATCCAGGGCATCGGCCAGGGCCGGGCGCGGCAACAGGGTCCAAGTGCTGCCCGTGTAGGACCCGACCAATCCGGCCCGTCCCGCCGTGTAGAGATGGGTACCATCGGAAGCCACGGCCGTGGCCGTAGGGAGCAGGGCGTCGTCGTGGTGGTAGGCATAGCCGACACCCAATTGCACGCTGCCCCCGCTGCCCGTCTCGGTCACTTTCCAGGCGTGGTAGCCGTTGGCGGCATCAGGCAGGGTGAGGTAATCGGAACTGGTCTGCTTGTACGTGGTCAAGAATTGGGCAGGAGTAACGCCTGTCGGCGGGGCAATACTGCCCATGGTGACCTGCCAGGACGGGCCGTTCCCGTGCCAGAGGGTAAGGGTGCTGGCATTGGCCTGCAAGCCTACCAAGCTGCCGCTGCTGCTGGCGTAAAACTGGCTCAGCGCATTGTCTGCGGGGGCGTCCGCATCTTCGTCTTTTACCCAACGGGACACTTTGTTGCCCGTGGTGGTCGCAGGACAGGTCAGGGGATATTGTTGGTCGAGGTAGTTCCAGATCCCAGCCCCGTTCAAGAGGACGGTGAGGGAGATGCTTCCGTTGGTTTCAGTGATGTGCACGCTGTTCGCGGCCGCGGTGGTCGCAATGGTGCTTTTGGTCGTGCCGGTACAGTATTCGTAGGGATGGCCGTTGCTGTAGTCCGTCCAGGTGTTGCTGCTCTTTTCCCATACCAGCACGCGACTACCCGAAGTCCCTACGGCCACGTGGGCCATGTGGTCGGTATAGCTCAGGGCGGTAACGTGCTCTCCGTTCAAGGGAGGACTCAGGGCGGTCAGGCCTTCGAAATAGTCGGTGAAGAGGTAGATCTTATCCGTATTGTTTTTTACACGGACGATGCCTTGCTGCCTGCCCAGATAGGGAAGGACAAAGAGGGACAAAGGCTGGTCGGTGCCGTCCATTTTGGCATTTTTGGGAACGTCCCAGGTAATGCCCCCATCCTCGCTTTCGAGCAAAAGATTCTTACTGCCGTCATAGGCCACGGCCAAGAGGTTGTCGCCATCGTACACGTGCAGGTCCACGATTTCTTTGTCGAGCTGGGTGGGCAGGTATTTCCAGGCAGCCGTCTCGCTGTCTTTCCGCAAGAGGCGGGAATTGGGCAGGGCCAGGAAGCCGAGGTCGGCGTTAAAGCTGAGCGCGCTCACCCCCGCATAGGGAAGGGCAGTGGAAGGCACGAGGGTCCAGCCGTCGATGGCGTCGGCGGTGATCTGGTAGACTTCGAGCGTATTGTCGGCATTGGCCGCGTTCAGGTACCAACGGGTGCCGTCAAAGTACAGGTCGCGGATGGTCTTGTTGGACCCGGCGGCGAATAGGTCGGTCAGGGCCGTCCAGGTTTCCGCTGTGGCGTCGCTTTGCCAACGCTGTCCCGTGGTAGTGTAGGCAATAAAAGTAGGGTTGCTTTCGCTTGTGTAGCGCACGAAGCTCAATTCCTGCAAGGTGCCTGTAGGATGGGGCTTCCAGGTGCTCAGGCTGCCGTCGGTTTTGAGGAACACGCCTTTTTCTCCCACGGCAATGGCAGTATTGGCGTCCAACCAACGGACATTGTTCAATTTGCCTAAGGTAAAGGCTTGGGCAGAGCTCCAATTTTTGCCGCCATTCGTGGTGGTGTAGATTTTACCTTCTGAAAGCCCGTTCTCGTCGGTACCCGTACCCACCAAGAAGCCGGTACTGCCGTTCATGTTCAGGCCGCTCACGTTCAAGCCGGTGGTCAAGCCA
>OUNM010280505.1_pt1 | contig 11995 bp, 8 predicted proteins | sample 1769961 | NCBI WGS metagenome assembly OUNM01 (sample SAMEA3914820, study PRJEB12502) | metagenome | biome: forest; material: soil | place: USA | collected 2012-03-12 | depth 0.3 m
CCCCCCCCCGGCCCCACCCCCCCCCCCGCCGGCGCCATCCCCGCCACCGCCGGCGCCATCACCGCCACCGGCGCCGTCACCACCGCCGGGGCCGTCACCACCACCTGGTCCATCACCACCACCGGGGCCGCCACCGCCACCGCCGGCGCCATCGCCACCGCCGGGATCTCCGTCACCACCACCGCCGCCGCCGCTTGGACCGTCGGGCCCCGCCGGGCTCCCTGTCCCGGCGCTCGGGCCCTGGGGATTGCTCGAGTTGCCGTCGTACGGCGAGAAGTGCGTCGTCGGGAAGGCAAAGCGCGCCCCGTCCCATGTGGCTTGCGCAACGTGCTCCCAACGTCCGACCGCTGCGTCGAAGAAACCAGTCGGGATCGAGAAGGTCGTCGGGAGATTCTTCGTGTTCGCGATGCGGACCGTGATTGGCACTGCGAACGTCGTTCCGCTCGGCTCGAGTTCGAAGCCGTACATCGTGGCAGTCGCGTCGGGCAGCGGCGCGGGCAGCTCGTCACGCGCCTGGAACGGCGTGATGACGACGTTGATCGTCGAAGCGAGCGCCCCGGCCGGGATGACCACTTGCACGGTATTTCCGGAGTCGCTGGCGATACCGCCCGCCGGTCCGATCGGAGTCGACGCCGTGTCGCGTGGGACCATCTTGATGATGCCGAGGTCGGCCGCGGTTCCGGTGTGAAGCCACGCGTCGCGGAACGCGGGAAGGACCCCCGCCGCGTCGACCCGCAGGATGACGTGAAGCGGTGGCGTCCGATCTGTCGCGACGTCGGGGAACGTCGTCAGTCGAATGCGGAACGAGCCGTCGCTGCCGGAAGACGCGCTCACGTCATTGCGCGCGAGCCCGGAGCCATCGGGTGGCGCGGCTTCGGTGACCGTGAACGTCGCGCCTGTCACCGCGGCGCCGGTGCGAGTGATGAGACGGCCCATGACGGAAGCACGTGTCTCGAACGGCGCGTCGCCCTGCACCGGCGTGGGGTCGCAGCTCGGGATCGGTGTATGCGTCACGCCGGTCGACGGCGAGCAGCTGTCCACCGTGCACAGATTCTGATCGTCGAGTGTCGGCGACACGCCGGCGGCGCACGTTCCGGTCCCGGTGCAGGTCTCGACGCCGTTGCACGGATTGAGATCCGAGCACGCGGTATCGCCCGCGGGTCGCGGGGTGTGCGTGCATCCCGAAGCGGGATCGCACGCGTCGATCACGCACGCCTGACCGGAGCTGCAGTCGAGCGCCGGTCCCGGCTGGCACACCCCGCTCATGCAGACGTCGCTCGCGGTGCACGCGTTCCCGTCCGTGCACACGGTGCCGTCGGGCGCCGGCGTGCTCACGACGCCGAGCACCGGATCGCACGTCACGCTCGCGCACTGCGAGCTCGACGTGACCACGGGCGTGCCTGCGCAATGACCGGACGCATCGCAAGTATCGCCCGTCGTGCAAGCGTTCCCGTCCGAGCACGAGGTGCCCGCGGCGAGCGGTGTCTGCACGCACCCTGATGGCGTGCACGCGGCGCTCATGCACGTGCTGCTCGGCACGCACGTCGACGGCGTACAACCCGCGTCGGCACCGGTGTCGGTCGCAGCGTCGGAAGCGCCGCCTTCGGTCGTGCCGCCGTCGGTGGCATCGCAGACGCCATCGCCGTTGCGTCGTTGCACGGCCCGACGAGCAGCGGCGGCGTCGAGGTCTCGCGCGACGCGAACTCGATGCGGCCGGCGGGGCCTTCGTCCACCTTCTTGATGAGGAAACCGTAGTTCGGCGCCGCGCCCGAGCGCCAGAGCGCGACGTCGGACGTCACGTCGAACGTCACCACGCCCGACTCGTTGTTCGTGATTGTCGCCGTTGCGGTGGGCGTTTGGACGAACGCGCTTTCGCCGGACGAGTCATCCGTCGAGTCCATTTCCCACTGCGTCGCGTCGGAGCAGTCGCGGGTCGTGTTCGTCGTGTTTGTGTCGATCGCGCACTTCCAGGTCGCGCCGAGCTCCGTCCACGCCTTCTTCACACGATGGATCGAGATTGGCTTGCCCGACTGGCCCCAGTTGTTCCCGTTCGAGGAGATCGTGACCTTCACGGTCGTCGTTCCGTCGACGAGCTTGGCGATCGCCGACGAGTCGAAGCGCACGAGCGTCCGATGATTGCCGGACGCTTGCACGCTCAACACGGTGAGCCCGCCGTAGTTGGACTGGGGCGTGTCTTTCTCGACGTACGTGTCCGCGACGGCGGGCAGTTGCGTCGAGATCGAACCGCCGTCGCCACCGTCGCCGCCCAACGCTTGCGCGCTCTTGCCGAGATGCTCGTCGTCCTCGCCCGATCCGCAACCTCCCGCGCTCGAGAGAACGAAGATCGACGCAACAGCCATCGACGACAGAACGAACTTGCGCTCGCGCCCCATGCTCCACTCCCCTTGCCATCGCACGGTGCGACGAGTTGCTCGTCGTAGCCTGAGTGCCGCACTTGCGTGAGTGACGATTCGCGCGTTGCGAAAAATTCGTGGGAGCTTGTGGCGTAGTGGAAACCCGTCGTGTCGTGCACGCGTCGAACGACGAAGCTCGCGACAACACCGCGGTTGTCACTTGGTCGTACTCCCTAAGGAGTACGACGGACTCGAGTCGCGAGGTCCATGCGCGCGTGGAGCGCATCGCTGCTGGCACGCCTTCGAGTCGCCGACCGCAGACGACGAGCCTTATGATTCTGACGCCGCACGATGCCCGTCACGCAACGTGACGTGGCGACACGACACGATCGAGCGCACAGGCACGGGCGCGTTCGCCGGTCGAGCGGCGAAGCGACGCGGTTGGCACCGAAGATGCTCGCGTCGCCGCAATTGTCGCCAGGTCAGCTGAGGGCCCGCCGTTCGCAACAGGCGCCGGCATGGAGTGCCGTCCGAAGGCGCGTGACGCGACGTCGACGTCGGGGCGCGTCGTTGCAGGTTGCATCTTTTTTGCGACGACGGCCGTCGGCGCGGCTGCGATCGCCGGCTGCGAGACCCCTCCCGCGGCCAACGAGCATGTCTGCAGCGGCGCGCTCGCCATCAGCACCGGGAACCTGACCGGCACCTCGCTCCCGCCGAAGACCCTCGCCCTCACCTTCGACGACGGGCCCGGCCCGCGCACCAGCGAGCTGTCGACTTACCTCGTCGACAACGGGATCGCGGCCGGCTTCTTCCTCAACGGGAAGATGATCCACGACACCACCGTCCTCACGCAGCTCATTGCCGACGGTCACGTCATCGGCAACCACACGCAAACCCACGCCTCGCTCACCGGGAAGTCGACCGGTTCCTGGCATCTCGACGACGCCACCACCGTGAGCGAGGTCGCGGAAACGGACGCGCTCATCGCTCCGTTCGTCACCGCCAATCGCTTCATGTTCCGCGCGCCCTACGGCGACTACGACTGGGGCTCGGCCAATGCGCTCAACGCATCGGCGATGAGCAAGTACACGGGCAACATCTACTGGGACATCGGCGATCACATGGGCCCGCATCGCGCGGCCGACTGGGACTGCTGGAGCCCCGGCAAGGACGGCATCGTCCTCACGGTGGCGAATTGCGCCGAGCTCTACCTCGAGGAGATCGACACCGTCGGCAAGGGCGTCATCCTGATGCACGACCCGTATTCGATCGGCGGCGATCCCGCGAACGGCGGCACCGTCGACACGGTGAAGATCCTCGTCCCGGCGCTGAAGTCGAAGGGCTACTCGTTCGTCCGGATCGACGCGGTCCCCGACATCGCCGCGACGCTGCCCCCGCTGCCGCCCTCGCCCGCGCCTGATCCGGGCGGGAGCGGCGCCGCCCCGTCGCGCCTCACCCCGGCGCGCGGTACACGCGCCGACACGCACGACTGGACGACCACCGCCGGCGATCCCGCGAGCAGCGGCGACGGCAAGGCGACGGCGGGCGCTCCGGGGCTCGTCTCCACCGAAGCGCCGGTCGACTCGGCGAGCGCGAGCGGTGGCAAACCTGATCCTTGTGCGTCTTCGCCACAGCGAAAGCCCGCGTAGTGACGTGAGAGAGGCCTTTTCGAGCGCAGCCCGAGCTCGGCACGGGTCTCGCTAGCTCGTGCATCAACACTGGGAAAACGGACAAACCGCAGAGCGGCCTGACCGTCTCTGAACTCTTCAAAACCGGAGCATCGATCATGAACCGCTGTCTCTCCCTGCTTCTCGTCCTCCCCGTCGGCCTCTACGCCGCGTGCTCAAGCAAGGGCTCGGATACGGCCGCCAACAAAGCACCGGGGCCCGGCATGGAGCAGCCCGGCACGCCCAGCGATCCGAACGCCCCCGGCGCCGGCGGGCCGGTCGCGACGCCCGACGACAAGGCGAAGAATCCGATCGACGGCATTGCGGCCGCGAAGCTCCTGCTCGACGCCGGTGAGTACACGGCCGGCCCGATCTGGAGCCAGAAGGAAGGCGTGCTGTTCTTCACGACGCCGCTCGGTGTCGGCGGTCTCTACCGCGTGAAGCCCGACGGCTCCGCGATGAAGGTCCGCGACGGCAACAAGGCCCTCGGCGAGATCCCGATCGGCAACACGCTCGACAAGGCCGGCAACCTCCTCAACATCGAGTCGAAGAAGATCCTGCGCGGCAGCGTCGCTGCCGACGCCGGCGCGCCCACCGTCGTGTCTGCGGGCTACGACGACACCGAGGCCGGCGTCGCGCCGTTCGACACGCTCAAGGACGCGGTCGTCTCCGCGAACGGCACGATCTACGCGACCGACCCCGGCTACTTCGAGACGCCGATCGCGAACCGCATCTATCGCATCACGCCGGCCGGCAAGGCCACGGTGGTCGAGGCCTTCGACGACGTCCCGCGTCCGAACGGCGTCGCGCTCACGCCCGACGGCAAGTTCCTCTACGTCGGGTTCTCGGCGCCGATCATGGGCACGCCGCCGTTCGTCCGGAAGTACATCGTCAACGCGGACGGCTCGCTCGGCGAGCACTCGAAGTTCCTCGATTTCGACACCGACGCGCAGCCGGATGGCATCGAGGTCGATCAGGCGGGCAACGTGTACGTCGCCACGAAGAGCGGTATCGCCGTCTACAAGAGCGACGCGACGAAGATCGGCGTCGTCTCGATCCCCGAGCAGCCGACCGGCATGGCGTTCGCAGGTGCGGACCTCAAGACGATGTACGTCACGACGGGCGGCACCAAGATCTGGGAGCTGCATCTGAACGTCCCCGGCATCGTCCAGTGATCGACTCCGTCGACTGACGGCTTCCTGTCGCGCCGCCGCATCGATTGTCGCACCTGAAATGGCGCAATATCGGAGCGGCAGCGCAAGTTTGGATTCCCAATTAGCGATTATCGCGTTCGGAATTCCAATGTTCGAACTCCCGACTCCGACTCCTCCCACACCTCCGCGCAGGCGACTGTGACTGCGCGATCATGAGGTAATTCGCCCCGCAGTATGACTTTTTGCTCAATCGACAGCGGATTTGTCGATGTTAGGTTCGACCAACATGAAACGCATTCTGCCCTTTGCCTTGATTCTTGGTTCTCTCGGTGTCGTGTACGCGTGCTCCTCGAGCGGCAACTCGAACAACGGAGGCACGACGACGCCGGACGGTGGCGGCCCGAGCTCGGATAGCGTCGACAACGACGGCAGCACGACGCAGGGCGACGGAGGCACGAACAACGACGGAAGCGTGAATCCGACGACGAACCCGATCGAGGGCATCGCTGCGCCGAAGCAGGTCGCCGACGCGCTCGGCTACGCCGACGCTCCGCAGTGGTGGCAGGGCACGCTCTACGTCTCACGCCCGCTCGACGGCTTCATCGAGAAGGTGGACCTCTCGAACGGCTCCGTCGTCGAGGTCACGGCGTTCGGGCCCACGGGCGCGGCGATCAAGGTCAACGGCAACTCCGTCGACAAGAACAACTTCCTCCTCAGCGCGGCTGACAAGGGCGTCTACCACACGGGTCCCGACGGCGGCGTTCCGACGCTGATTACCGACACCTTCGTCGGCGACGGCGGCGTCATTCCGTTCGACAACGCGAACGACCTCGTCCAGCACCCGAGCGGCGTCGTCTTCGTCACCGACCCCGGCTACGGGACGGCGGCGCTGACGAACCATCTCGTGGCGATCTACACGGACGGCGGCGCGACCAGCGCCGAGGATTTCCCGGACGCGCCGCGCCCGAACGGAATCGCGCTCACGAAGGACGGCTCGACGCTGTACGTCAGCGTGACCTCGCCGGTCGTCGGCACGAAGCCGTACATCCGGAAGTATACGGTCAGCGCGACGGGCGCTCTCACCAACCCCACGAAGTTCGTCGAGCTCCCGCACCCGGGCGTCGACCCGGCGACCCCGGGCGCGACCAACGACGATCCCGACGGTCTCGCCGTCGACGACAACGGCAACGTCTACGTCGCCTGGCGCCTGGGCGTGAACGTGTACAAGTCGGACGGCACGCGCTACGGCGCGGCCGACCCGTCGATCGCGATCGCGTCGCCGAACCAGCCGACGAACCTCACGTTCGGCCGCACCGACCGCAAGAGCCTCTTCATCACGACGTCGACCGGCAAGATCTTCGAGACCGTGGTGAACATCCCCGGCCTGCTCCAGTAACGAGCGGCTTCAGCGCGACTTCACGAACGTCCACACCGTCTTCGGGGCGCTCGGCCAGATCTGATGGCCGAGGCCCGGGATCTCGCAGTAGATCTCGGGCAGCCCCGCGGTGCAGTCGTCGTACGAGACGCACGGCGAAGGCATCGTCGGCGACGACGTCGTCTTGCAGCCGTTCGCGTACTGCCAGTAATCGCGCGCCTTCTCCGCTTCGGTGAGGAGATCGTCGTTCTGTCCGATGATCTGCAGCGCCGGGATGGGCGCGTCCGGACAGACGAGGTTGCCCATGTCGTCGTACTTCGTCGCGAGGCCGGTGACGCCGAACGGTCCGCCGCCGCTGTGCGCGACCACGCCGCGAAGCTTCGTCTTGCCGAGGCACGCGTACTGATCGACGAAGTACGCGCCCTTCGAGAAGCCGACCGCGAAGACGCGCTTCGGATCGGTGCAGTGCGTCTTCGCGAGCTCGGCGGCGAGCGCGTCGATGAAGGCGATGTCCTTGGTGACGCCGTCGGCGCTGTCGATCTGCCAGGTGGCCGCCTCGCCGTCGGGATACGCGACGATCGCGCCGTTCGCCGTCGCGGCCTCGAGCGGAAAGTCGGCGCGGATCTCGGCGCCGGTGCCGCCGTCTCCGTGGAACACCAGGATGAGCGGGAACGTTCGATGGTTGTCGTACGTGCTCGGCAGGAAGAGCCCGTACGTTCGCTTCGATGTGCCGACCATGAGGCTCGCGCTCGATGCGCCCGGCTTCACGCCGGCGGCGCCGCACGTGGGACCGAGATCAGGCGGCCTAGCGTCGTCGGCCGCGCCGCCTTCGTCGTCGCCCGTGCCTGGACCGCCGTCGTCGGCGTTCGCCGCGGGCGCGCCCGAGGCGCTGTCACTGCTGCACGCGCCCACCGCGAGGGCGGAGGCGAGACAGAGCGGAGCTGCAAGGACGAGAAGAGACGGCGCGCGGCGCACGAAGCGCGTTACTCGACGACGACGATGTCGCCGGCCTGGAGCGTGAAGCCGATGCTCTTCGGGGCCTGCGACCGGAGGTCGTCGTAACGGAAGCGAACGCGCTGCGGGAGCGACTTGCGGACCACGAACACCTTGTCGCTGTCGGCGTAGTCGTTGAGACCGCCTGCCGCCGCGAGCGCCGTGAGGACGTTCGAGCCCGGCTCCAGCGGGAAGATGCCCGAGTTGCGGACCTCACCGACGACCGAGACCTTGAGCTCGGTGCCGGCCTCGAAGGTCACGATGACCGAGGGCACCTTCACGATGTCCTTCAGGCGATCCTGGATCTCGGCGGCGAGCTGCGCCGGACGCTTGCCGCGAGCGACCACTTCGCCGATGACGGGGATCGAGATGCGGCCGTCGTTGCGGACGCGCTCCTTGGTCGAGAGCGGCTCCTGGTTGAAGACGCGGACGTTCAGCACGTCGCCGTCGGCGATGAGGACGTCGGACCCGCCGGACGCGGACGCGGGGAGGCTGTCCGCCCAGACGTAAGGGCCCGTCGCGCCGCACGCGACGAGGGCGAGAGAGATGCCGGCAGCAATCGCGGCGGTCCGTGCAGTGTGCATGAGGCGACCCGTGTTCATGTCAGCGCCATCATACACGTTTGGCGGGCCCGGCGTCGCGGGGGACGACCGGTGCTCGGGTCCCGACCTGCGGCACGGGTGCCTCCACGATCGAGCGCGGCGGGACGCTGCGGGAGAGCACGCATCCGGCCATGATCTTCGTGGCCTCGCCGACCACGATCGGGCCGTAGAGGGTGGCGCCGATGCCGACGTGGACGTTCTTCTCCAGGAGCGGCGCGCCGGGCTGCTTCGTCTCGGGATCGTTCCCGTACCCGAGCGTGACGTTCTGGAACAAGATGCAACCTGCACGCACTTTGGCGGCGTAGCTCACGGCCAGCCCGAAGCCGTGCACGATGACGATCCCGGGCTCGAGCTCCGCCTCCCAGTGGATGTCGCTCGCGAACGCATGCCGGATCGAGCGCGACATGAACTGTGCGCCGAGCCCGAGCCCTGCCTGCCGGAAGAACCTCATGACGCGGTAAGCAATCATGAGCTGGAACCCGATCTTCTTCACGGCGTCGCCGGCGATCGAGAGGCCGCTGAAGACCTCGCGCTCGGTAGCTCCGTTGCCTGCGCCGTCCTCGCGCTCGCGCGCATCGTATTTCTCCGCGTAGAAGCGGATCATGCGGTGGTCTTCGCGCACGCCCTCGGTGAGCGTGCGCCACGCCGAGGCATCGCCGCGCTCACCGCTGCGAAGGAGCGCGACGCCGCGCTTGAACTCGCGGTACTCGCGTACGACGTCGCCCACGCCGCCCGTCTCCTGACGGACGCCGCGGTAGTACTGCAGCCCGTAGACGAACGTCGCGCCGGCGATGGCCACCGGCTCGAGGCCGACCTTGTCGAACGCAGCAGCGGTTCGAATGGCGGCGCCGGCGAGGAAGCTCGTGGCGGCTGGCGCCGCGAGCGTGAGCGCCATGAACGGCCGCGACACCGGGTTCAAGTTGGGTAGATGCCGCCACGGGCTCGCCTCGGCATGGTCGGGATGCTTGCGCGCGACCTTCGCCTGGTAGACGCCGTCGCGCTGCGCGCGGTTCATCCACGCCTTCATCGAGGTCCAGTCGGAGCCGTGCACGCTCTCCGCCTCGTTCGCGAACGCGAACGTCGCGCCGGCCTTCTCGAGGCGAATGCCGAGCTCCTCGTCCTCGAGCGCGCGGAACTGCGCGTCGAAGCCGCCGGCCTCGAGGAACAGCTTTCGCGGGAACGACACGTTGCCGGTGTACACGTCGTGGCCGCGCACCTGCGCCTGGCCCGCGGCGAACGCCTCGGCCTTGCCGGCGAGCACGCGCGCATAAAAACGCTCGAAAAGCGGCATGTCGGAGAGCTTGGCGTCGGGACGAAGGCGTCCCAGCACCACGGTGCGATCGCTCGTGTGCTTCGCGAGGTGCTTCTCGAGGAAGTCGCTCTTCACCTGCATGTCGTCGTCGACGATGACGATGACCTTGCCGGTCGCGAGGTCGACGCCGCGCTGCCGCGCCGTCGCGGCACCCGCATTGTCCTGACGCTCGATGCGGAGCGCATACTTGGTCTTCAGGCCAGCGAGCTTGACGCGCGTGTCTTCCTTCGACCCGTCGTCTACTGCGATGACCTCGTAGTGCGACGTTCCGATGGTCTGATCGTCGAGCTGCTCGAGAAGGCGGCGCAGCAGCTCGGGGCGATTGTACGTCGCGATGACGACGCTCACCCAGAGCCCGGGACCGAACCTCTGCTCGCTTTCGTCCATCGAATTCAACTCAACGATTCAAGACGAAGCTTCGCACGAAGCTGCGCGGATGCTTCGCGAAATGCTGCACCCACGACGCGGCGTCGATCACGGCAGGCATGCGGTCGTCCGGGTCGCGAACGGCGTCGGTCGCCGTTGCGCGATGGTCGGAGTACCAGCGCCGCCAGTGGCGGACGTCGTCACGCGACATCTGCCCGGACATGCCCTGCAGCGTGAGCACGAGATCGAGCATCGTCTTGTGGCAGTAGACCTCGGTGCCCGCCGCGCGCCAGGCCCGAGCCTTCGCGAGCTCTTCGTCGAGCGCCGCCTTCTCGCCGCGCGCCGCATGCCAGACCATCATGGGCAGCGGAACGCCGCGCGCGATGTCGAAGCCCATCTGGCTGTAGAAGCGCGGATTGAAGTCGATGAGCAGCCGGCGATCGCCGTCGACGATGAACTCGGACTCGAACGTGCCGTGGTAGCCGATCGACTTGCAGAGCGCGGAGAGCTTGTCGACGAGCACGGGCTCGAGCTCGCGGCCCTCGAAGCAGAGACCGATGCCGACCTTGCGCGGCCGCTGCAGGACCTTCATCGCGGCGCGCGCGACGATCGCGCCGTCCTCCGCGACGAACCCCGACACGCTGAAGATGCTCGTCTCGGCGGCGGTGAGGTACTCCTGCACCATCGGCACGGCGATGTCGGGGTGGCGATCGGTGAGAACCCGATTGAACGCGACGAGCGAACGGAAGCGCGCGAGCTCGGACGCGAGCTGCGCCTTGTCCTGCACGATGAAGCCCTTGATGCCGCTCTCCAGGAAGACCTGCGTGCGCGGCTTGAGGAGCACCGGGTAGCGAAGGCGATCGGCGATCGGGTTGTCCGCGCCGGCGTCTCCGAGCGCCTGCGTGTCGGGCACCTCGATGCCGACCTCGGGCCGCGCGCACGCGTCGTGGAGCCGCTTCTTGTCGAGCAGCGTGATGACCGCGTCCTCGCTCGGCGAGTACATGACGAACGCCTTCGAGAGGCGATCGCGATGGGCCGCGAAGAGCCACGACAGGTGATCGTTCGGCGGATAGAGGAGCGTGCCGGGATGCTGCTCGCCCCACGCGATCAGCCAGTCGACGAGCGCCTGCGGCTCGGCGAGCGGAGGATGAATGACCTTCTCGGTGACGTGCTTCGAGAAGAGCGCGCGTCCCTTGCGACTCTCGTCGGCCATGACCACTTCGATGCCGCGCCGGCCGTAACAACGCGCCGCGGCGAGCGTGCCGTAATAATCGGCTCCGAGAAGGAGGACGCGATCAGTCATGGAAGCGGCTCTTCAGCTTCAGGAACTTCGTCTCGAAGAAGCGGAAGCTCAGCTCGGCGAAGACGTACGTGATGGCGATGCCGACGACGATGACGCCGGTGTTGAGCAGGATCTTCGTCATCGTGTCCATGCCCTCCTGCATCTTCGAGATGCGCGGCACGAGCCAGATCACGAGCACCCAGTGGAAGATGTACATGCCGTAGCTGACCTTGCCGCAGGCCACGAGCGGCTTCCACGAGAGGAAGCGGCGAACGCGCTCGCTGATCACGTCGTCGGCGCACATCGAGATCGCGCTCGCGAAGAAGAACGCGAGCATCACGTAGCCGACGCTCATGATGCGGCGGTCGTAATCGTTGAGGCCGTTCGCGAGGACGTAAAGCCCGCAGAGCGCGAGCGCCGTCGAGACGAACACCGGGAAGCGAAGCCGGCGCCACGCCACCGAGACGGGATGCGAGACCTCGCGCTGAGTGACGGCGACGAACGCGCCGCTGAGGAGACCGTCGGCGCGCGTGAAGGTTGCGCGATACACGAATTTCGCGACGCCCTCGGTGCCGTGCAGGAAATGCTCGAGCGCGGGCACCGACGCGCCCTTGAAGACCATGAACCCGCGCAGCATCACGACCGCGGGAATGAGCACCAGGATGGTGAGGACGAGCCTCCGCCGCGGCACCATGATCGCGACGATCGGCCACACGAAGTAGAACTGCTCCTCGATCGCGAGCGACCAGAAGTGCGCCGTCCAGCGGAGCACCTCGTCGTCGAAGGCGAGCGCGTAGTTCTGCATGTACAGCCAGTACGGCAGCCCGGGCACCCAGCGCGCGCCGAAGGCGAGCGTCACCGCGGTCCCGACGATCACGACCGCGTAGTAG
>OUNM010428835.1_pt1 | contig 11995 bp, 16 predicted proteins | sample 1769961 | NCBI WGS metagenome assembly OUNM01 (sample SAMEA3914820, study PRJEB12502) | metagenome | biome: forest; material: soil | place: USA | collected 2012-03-12 | depth 0.3 m
CCAGGGTGTGGCGGATTGGGTGGAAACTGACCACCTTGGAGAAGTAATCAAAGCGGCTGTTGCCGTCAGGGGTATCGGGGAAGTAAGTGAGGGAGGTGTTTCTCCTGGTGGCAGGGTGAGTGGGGCTTTTGAGGCCAAAGGGGGGCGGTGGAAGGAACTCACGGCCATGACATGATTGACACAAGAGCGATGCCAATGATGATAGCGCCTTTGACTTTGAAGGCCATGAGAAAGGTGGTGAGCAGGCCGCCGCACATGATACCCACCCACATCTGACAGATTTTGTCAATGAAAAGCTCGCGTATGGAAGGATAGAGCTATACCTTTGGGCTCGACATGACGCCCCTCGAGCACTCTCCCTCGGCGTTAAGGTCCTCAGCCGGGCACCCTCCTATGGTGAGCGGCGTGGTGACGGCTCCGGTAATGATGCCAATGCCGGACGTGTACGACATTCCGATGAGAGTTAGGAAGAGGCCGATGCCCACACCACTGGCGATTTTGATGGTGCCGGGGATGATCTTGACCAGCCAGTGGCGCATGCCTGTCAGAGCCAGGAACATGAAGATCCAGCCCTCGATAAACACAGCCGTGAGAGCGACTCGGTAGTCGATCGAGCCCGTGCCCTTGACACCGACAACTTGGTAGGTGAAGTAGGCGTTGAGGCCCATGCCGGGACTGCGGATGTGGTCAGCGGAGTTTTCTTTGTTTTTGCCAATGTCCAACGAGGCTTACCCGAGACCAACCGGAAGGTTTGTGAGAAGACCAAAGAGAATGCTGGAGAGTCCCGCCACGGCGGCGGTGGCAATGACGAGGTCGAGTTTAAGCTCTACTTGCTATCAGTGGACCAAGTTGGACAACGTCTCGAGCGAGGGCTGACAAACCATCGTAACACTTTGTCCACTCGGCCTTGTTTGCACAGTTCCCTTGAGCGTCCCGCGGCTGTTCACAGGGGCAGCCGTAGCCTGACTCGGCGAGGATGAATGCCTGTAGGTAGTCAGCATCTGAACTCAAAACACGCAGCATGGGAAACCTCCAGACATTGACAGCAATGATATAGGACATGGTGGCGAACGTGGTCATCCCAGCGCGTATCTCGGTTGACAGACATGCATCTTGAATCTCCTTGAGCTGGCAGTGTCTCTGTGTCAGCGACATTTTGCCCACTACAATCCCCGGCAGAATTTTGTTCCCGCGATGACTTGAACTTACGTGACCACTTCCCTTCAACCGAAAGAAACGGCCAACAGGCGACTTGCCCACGGTGGTGTCCATGCGCTGAACGAGGCTCGAGATGCCCGTCTTCCATCGCTGAAACCAGTTTAGACCTTTGTTCTGCGGCTCTTCGGCTACACCCGAGGCGACATCCGCGGGGCGCATCTCGATCTCCTCACTGTGGATGGCCAGAATGTTAGACATTTGAGACACGAGATGCTAGGACTTGGTGATGGAACGGTGTCAGATGTGGTGAGAGGGGTACCGGGGAATAAGTAGCAGTGTAAATGATAAGCGCCCATATCCATCCACGCCTTGGAGTTTGCCACCGGACGGAGTGGTCACACTGCAGCGCAAATCCAAGCTGTGGCCTCCTCCACAACCAAGCTCAGCTGGCTCCCTTGCCGAAGCATGCGCGGAAGGCCACAGAACAGTCCATGCTCTGCGGGGAAGAGGGTAGGGGTATCTTCAGATGCACGATGAGATTAGGAGACCTCAGCTTACATATCGGGCGGAGGACCCTGGGGTCTCCCAAGTTTGGCAACAAGGCGACGGAGCATGGTGCGCAAGGTCGGTAGCCGTCTCGTTTGGGATCTGCAGTATTGTATGCCGGGGAAAAGAAAGGGAGCTGAGAAAGCTGAAAGAAGGTGCAGTAAGTCGAGTTTTATCTTCAAGCCGATGTCATGAGCAGCATGTCGAGTTGAAGTTCGGAAGTCAGATGTCGAGGTTGCAAAGGAGCCATGGAAAGAAGAAAGAAGAGGATCTCAAAGGTGCAGCTAAGGGTCCAAGAATGTAAATTCTTCTGTGGGAAGCCGGCAAACCAGAACTTCTTGAGAATACCTGAGTGAATGAGTTCTAGGGCTTGTTGCGCCGGATCCTTCGTTGCCGGGACCCAGGTGTTGTGGTGGAAGATACAGGAAGGTGCCTCGCCCACACATAATATTTCGACGCATAGAGCCCTGAGGATGAAGTGACAGCAACTACAGAGAACACCCAAGTGACATTGGGTGCCCTTCGACCCAAGTCTGTCCCAACCGACGGCTGCCTGCCATCCCGGGCCGCTGGGGTAAAGTGACGTGCAAGTCAAGGAGCCATCCGCCCCATATGTTGTTTCGGCTCGCCGCCGCGGCCCTCTCTTTCTTTGGTGTCTTGGTGGAAAGATGCATACAAAGCTGATCGGACAGGACAAGGATCTTTCTCTTGCCGCCTGGGCCCTTGCGGGTTGCGGAGAGAGAAGACAGAGGAGCGGTGGTACGAGCTGTGCTGTTGTGCTGCTCAGCGTGCTGCCGCCCTGAACTGGTGGCACCAGGGGGGTTGTTCGGCCTGGCTACGACATGACAATATATTTAGACGCCCGCATCCATGAGGCCGATCTCTCAATGGTGCCAGTCGTGCACGGTGGTCGACGCCGTGTTACCACCCCATTTGTTCACAATGAAGTCCTGTCGCTTGATCTCTGGTGTCGGCATTGTGTGTCCAAATGCACGGTATTTCTCCTTGGTTGTACGCGATACGGGCATATTCTCTGCCATATCCTCGCATAAGAGCTGAGGATATGCCGTGTTTGTGTCGGAGCTCTGTGAGTAGGATGTTCGGGGCTTCAAGATGGCAGCACGGCACGACATAGGTCATGTAGGTAAATATGGGTATAAACAGATAATAGGGCCAGGCGCAAGAGCCGCCCCATCAAATGCTGCGGTCCGAGCTCGTGTAGCAGCAAGGGAGAAGCCATAGGTATCTTTGAGGCTGATTACGGGATGGAAAATTCGGGGCGTTCGGTTGCGTGTACTCAAGAGGCTTCATTTAGCTTCTTCGATTCTAACCGAGGTATCTCGCAGAGCAGGGTACTCTTCAAATCATCATCAGAAACGGTCAGTTTTTGATCACTCTGACCATGATGCGAAGATTACTGGGAACCCAAGTCGTTCGGCTAGACTTTAAGAAGAGAGCTTGGTAGACAACTCGGGACGGTGACAACGCCACTATAGCACTAGCATTAGCTGAGACCACGATGCGTGGCGTTGACGGAGATCCCTGGAAACCACTGCTGGGTCGTAAACACGAGTATCGGCTGAGTCCTGGAACGCTGTGTTTAAGAAAGCCAGCCCTATTCCCCACCGCAGTTTCTAGAAGCATTTATTGTTCATAGCCCTCATCCAGGGTGTTGGGAGCCTAAAGAAACCATCTGCACTCAAAACCTGCTTCATCAAGACGGCGTTTCCTCGCTCCTTCGTCGCTGGTGTCGCGCATTGCAGACCCTCTATCGAAGTCTTCACACTTACTTAGGTCGCCGATGGCATAGATTAGCTACCCAGGTAACGAGCCAAACCCAGGATCTCGAGCCTATCGCAGCCAGCATCACCATTTTCATGCTCTGATGAATCACTGAAGTGTTGCCAAGCGACGTGAAGTCGGGGCAGGAGGGGGAGCACCATGACGCTGTTCTTGTCTCTCTTTCTCCGCGCTCTCTGACACAGGCCGTGGTAGCCTTGCGTTGATCGATGCTATGAGCTTTCCCTGACAATCGCTTTTGCTTGATCTGGTAATGGCCGTGCTGCTTTAGTCATCGTTGCTCCTGGTGAAAGCTGAGAGGTTCGAGTTCGACACAGACGAGCCTCGAGTCCGGGTTAGGGTTGTGGCGCTAGCGTCATGTCGTTGACAGCTTGGACCCACTTCTACGGATCGTCCCGCAGAGGGTCCCGGCTCTCTGGATCGGCTGGCTCTGGGCAGGACCCCACTTCGCACTTCCAGCTCGCAGACTCGCAGTTCGACTGATCAGAGAAGACCGGAAGGCACACAACACAAGGCCTGGGCATCGGATGGCAGCGAGCCGATCCCGATTCGGAAATTCTCGGGTGAACTACCCATTCTGCTCTGAAACCGGACAGGACAAAACAGGCAGGCAACCCGGTTAGCTTTGACACTTTAGTGAGCACCCAACCGCAGTAGTGCTTTGGGGCTGACCGGCGCTGCCCAATCAGCGGCCGTGCCGACCAGGCCGACCTTTTGATCGCGGGCCGAGGACCGCACCACCCAATGATCACCAACCGATCGCGGAACCGGGGCAAGGAAAAGAGCTCTTGGCAACAGGGAAGCGTCACTCTGACCGGCCGATGCCACGCAACCGGAGAGATTAGCCCTCCCGGGTTGCATTCAGTCCGGGTCGGGACCGAGTCATGGGACCCAACCTCGGAGGCCAGAGCCGACTTGAAAAGGAGCCTCCCAAGGGCCCAAGGACCCAGCTCTGGTCCTTTTCCATGGACCATCAGCCAATATACCCAGGCTTGCCTCCGTTCATAAATGAATAACCTTGCCGGTACGTCCTTCCAGGACGTGCCCTCTCCCCACGATGTTCACGTCCACGCCCACGTCCAAGCCCACACTCCCGGCAAACCCGAGGATATCCCCCGGCTCGCGACATGGCTCGACCAGAGCGGTCGAGAAGCTCGCGGGCGGGGACAAGGAAGAGCTGCCGGCGCAGTGTCGGCGGTGGGGCTACCTGCACAACTTTGCCATGATCCTCGAGGAGGGCCGGGCGACGGGGACGCGGTACTGCACGTACTGGCAGATGGGGTGTCGGATTCTGCAGGTTGCTGGGGGCGCGCTGGAGTCGGTTTTTGTGCATCCTATTTTTTGGCGGGCGCCGGCGCAGTCGGTTTGGTTTGGGCTGGATGTGCAGTACTGGTCTGCGAGGCTGGAGGGGCGCGGGCATGATGAGATATGGCCGGGTTTTCATAGGCTGCTGGAGGGTGGGTTGAGAGAGCTGGGTGTGGAGGTTGATGGGAAATGTGGCTGTCTGTTGGGTGGAAGTTGAGCGGGAGTGCTGGAAGGTTGTACGTGTACTTGTATTACATAGGAGAAATACGCCATGGTGAGCAAAGCGACATCCACGGGCGTGGCCATGAAGATCTCCCATGTTTAACCACAGGAGTGTCAAGATAAGTAGCTTGGACAGTACTATGATTGTTCGTTAAACGTTTGGAACTGCCGTGACTAGATATTTCAAGCTTTTAACAAACACGATGCCCTGGACAATTTTAGTCACATTGGCCTCCATGTTGAGTGAAATCCAAGTCACTCGGTGGCGGCTCTGTGCGATGGGGAGTGATACCACACTCCCTCGCCCCTCGCGCCCATCAGTGTTCGGCACGGCCAGCCGCGCGGAGCCGCCTGATAGATCGGTGCAACCATCGGAAGCAAGCGTATAAGCATGCGGCTCTCACTTCGTGGCGTTTGTGGGAGGTCCTGGATCTGCCTTCTTGCGGAACCCGGCGCTCGCAGGGTTATGGGGCATGTTTCTTTTTCGATTTCAACCCTCCGTGATCCGTGGAGGCCGCCGCTCAAACAACAGCCCAGGGACACTCTGATATCGCCGTGTCAGAACCCGGGACATGGTCTGAGACAAATTGCGAAGATGCAGATCTCGAGCAGGAGGCAAAACACGCAGCTTGTGTGACGGGTTTGCGCTCTGCCGGGGGGTCATCGCGTGGATTGACTGGACCAAGGCCGAGCATGAACCCGAAACCCGCAAACTGCAGGCTAACGGCCGAGACACCTCCCGCAATTCAAGGTTGTGCAGATGCAGACGCAGACACAGACGGGAGGTTTCTGGCAGCCGCTATTGCGGGTTGGGCGCGGGGAGGAGGAGGCAGCGGAGGGCCCAGGGGGTGGGAGGAGGGAGGAGGGGCCAGAATTGAGCCCAATACTGGTCGGGTACTGTAAATAACCTGGCAGGCACCATTACTGCTCTTTTATCCTCCCTGTGACTGCCCTGGGCTGTCTCTGGCGTTTGGTTCGCTTGGGCTCAGTTTGGTCACCCAGAAAGCACGCGTCGGGAAGGAGCGCCCATGAGAGTTTCCTCGCGAGTTCCGACTTGGAGTGCAGCTTTCAAGACGTTCCAGGTCCATTAATTTGTCCTGGAAACGAGAGAAACCGGCTGTCTCACTACAGTGTTCATCGGGAGTTTTGGTTTTGCCCATCCGCCAGTTCCTCTCGGCCAAGTTCCCACCCTCTGCCCTCGCTGCTTCACAACACCCTGACATACCGGTTCCTTTCCCAGCGCCCACTTGAACCGACCGCCAGCCTGGAACCGACCTCAAAAAGCCACTCTCAAGAAAACCTCCCCGAACCTGTCCGAGCCCTCTTCCTTTTTTATTCCACCGACCAGCAAACGCAACCACCATCGTTCTTCTTCTTCAGAACGACCCAGCGCAGGATTTCCAGCTCACCGCGAGAACTTCCCGGATTGTCCTGGACCAACCCTCTTTTTATCTAACGGATGCGCCTCCAATGAGTCTACCGACTGCGAGACTCGACCACAATGTTTGAAGTGGACTGGGCGGATTACGACTGCGAGCGCGTCGGACAGCGGCGCGCGAGGAAGGAGGTCGAACGGGAACAGAGGAAGAAGGAGGACGCCAGCAGCCATCATGAAACCATCTCGACTCTCTCGACGCGAACATCTTGTTCGTCAGACCAGCATCACCGGAGCATTTTCGGAAGCATCTCCAGGAAGAAGACCGTCTCCCCTTCTCCAGTGAGCGAGAAACTGGGCACAACCAACCCAAGGTTGAGCACGACAGGATCGAGTCTCAAGCGCGCTTCATTTCGCTTTCACCACGCTGCAACAAACATTGCGACCAGCATCGCAGAAGTCTCGATGGAGCCTCAGACCGACGTTTTGGCGATTCAACCTCCCACCGAGAGCAGCAGCGATAGGGTGAATTGCAGGTGGCCAGAGACCCCGGATCGATCGTCGAATGGTATTTATCAGGCCACCCACAACGGCTTCCTCGGGCCTCATACGCTAACCTAAGACCTAGAGTCGATGCTGTCCAAGATGACAGAGTTGACCATCCCGATGTCAGAATCTCAAGGCGATGGATCCGTCACTGAGGCAACACGCCCCATCACAAAGCTCGTCCAGGCACTCGACGAGGACGGGTCCTGTGTGGTAAAGACCGTCAGGACAACCCACCAACTCGGCAGAAGCAAGCCCGTTAGCTGGCTAGGAGTCGAGACCAAGATCACGTCGACCCCCAGGACACCCGTAACCCCCAAACTGCCCGCTGCTCCGCACGCATTGTCCACTCCAGCCAGCGACGACAAGTCCTCCTCCGAGTTCATCGACGACTGGTTCTCAGCAATGCATGAACCAGCCCGCCAGCTCCCTAGGCCCGGACCCAACGGGGGAATCCGCAGAGGCAATGTCCTCCTGCCCCCTAACCTCTATCGGCCGGTCCCCATCACGCCAACTCGGCGTTCAGCCAAGAGGGATGCCTTCATCATACCGCCCAGCCCTTCGCCAGTCCGATTTTCGACGGACAATCCAGACGACTGGAAGACTCCCGAAGAGTGGAACCGCATCTCGTCTACCGCAACCCAAGTCTCATCTCCTGCCGACAACACCAAACCTGCAGCACAGAACGAGGAGGACGACGAGTCTATAGACTCAGTAGCCGCGCACCTGAGCGCCGTCCGTATTGAGAACCCAGCCCGCGGCGTTACTCAGACTTCTCAGGACGACAAGAACTCGCCGGTCCTGCCGACGGAAAAGGCCGTGAAAAAGCCCCCTCCCGTTTGTCAATTTCAATGGAGGGGGACCACTGGAGGGCGCGGCCGGGGCACGGCTAAAAATATCTGAGGTGAGATTGGGCTCGTGGAGGAGTACTATGTCTATGCGGTTTACTTGATGGTAGCTCACGGCTGGACATACATGCGTCATGTTGGGGGAGATACTATGGTGGGTAGAAGGGAGATACTGGGAGAGATACCGGGAGGGAGATACTTGGTGGGAGAGATTGGGAGGGAAAGTGGCATGGTGGCACTGGCATGGAGATACGAGAAGGGAGATACCATGACCTGGGAACAACCTTTAGAACGGACCCGTGGGTTGGGAAATCGAGCACTCAAGTGGGAGCGGACAGGCCGATCGAGGGCCGGCATGTCAAAATAACTGCCGAACCCCTAAGAGCAGTCATCGACGTTTCCCCGACGGGTTAGAAATAACAACCCTTGCTGCCGATCACTCTTGTGCGTGCTTAAACGTCGAAGAAGCTTGTTTGTTTGTCGTGGGAGCTTCCCACCTCAACATCTCGGGCAGCTGAGCCTTCTTCGTCACTCACCCCAGGCTTCTGACGCAATAACCTTTCCCCCGCCCAGACACGGTTGTCAACTGCCTACCTATGATTCCGCCTGTCCAGCAGTTCAGTGTCCCAAGAACTGGCAAAGTAACCAGCACTGGAGGTTGGGTAATGAGAGGAGGATAGGGAGTGCTGGGCCGAGTCGCGTGTGAGATACCCCCATCTGGAAAAAGCGGAGCAGCTGTGGTTGATGTTACCCTTATTTCCTTCGCCTCCTCAACCCGAGAAGATCTGCAAATGCCATCCAAAGACAAGTCCAGAACACCATCGTCTCCTTCCCCGCCGTTTCAGACACGAGTCCACGACAGCCACCAATGACCCATTTGAGCCATTCTCGCCATCCCAAGGGCGAGCCAGCCCCGCATTATTCCCGCCTCTCGTTGAAGGTCTGGGCGGCAGCGTGAGAGGCATCAACCCGGAACGCGTGAAGGTCCGACCTGCCAAGCAGACAGGCACTTGCGGCAGGGAGGTGAGGGAGACAGGGAAGGGGCTTGCCGGTGCCGACTGCCGAGTGCCGGTTGATGTCTTGATGATGTGACAGAGAGGAGGCTCAAGGCCGGGAATCCTCCGACCCGAATCGGTGCGGTGTGCCCGGATCGGCGAACCGACGCGGGGCTGGGGCATCAGTGCGTCGCCACTGCGTTGTTGCAGGGGCAGCCTGGAGGACTTGAGACTTTCGGATGAGGACCTCCTTCCCAGAGGTCTTAACGACCTCCTCCTTGCTAGTCTTCTGACTGTGGAGAAGCCAACGATAGGTGTACGCAGTAGCATCTCCTCAGCTTGAGGGTGATCACAATCCCCCTTGAGTCTGTAGTGCCGCCGTCCCGGGACCATTGCGGTTGAGGATATGGGGATTGGTTGGTGGACGGCGAAGGATTGGCGAATGATGGGGTTCAACGGCCATTCTGGCCCGGACATGCAAGGGGTTGATTCGTGGTTGGTTGGTGGCTTGCGAGTTGCGGCTGGTTCCGCGCACGCACCTCTCCGCTCGGCGTTTTGGTGCTATTCCTGCCTTCTCGAAGCGGTAACGATGTCCGCTCAGGACCGAACATTTTGTGCATTAACGCCGTGATGGTCCGGACCATCGCATGGTGTTGAAACAAGACCCGCCGTGGCTGGACCACGCCAAAACCGTTTGGGTTGGGGTGGCAAACGAAACAGCGATCTTCCAGCTTGATGGATAGAGCTGAGACCTCAAGCTAGGATTGCCTTGCGAGGAGAACTAGCTTAGATCGGAATGGCGGGGACAGAGAGACAAGAATTTGATTTGTCGATGGGCTTGTTTTGGAGTCAGTTGTGCGTACCCGTTACAACGTATCTGTACTTGTGTATTCGGCGGTTGTCTTCTTCGCTTTGTTGGGTTCTGAACTCGGTTACAGTGATTGGTTTGAATGAATGCGCCTCGTGACCGAAGAAGGGTTGCCGGTCCCCGGGACCAGGGGCCCGGGATGTCGGCGGGATGCCGTAGGACAAGACCGTTGTCCGGCGCCCCGGTTGACTTTGCCAAGTCGGGCTGTGGTTACCGAGACGATCGGCAGACGGTCCGCAAGGATTGGCGAACGCATACTTTGGTGGGAAAAGATCGGCTTGGTGTTGCGGGGCCGGGCACGGGCGCAAATGAGGCGTCAGAAGCTGGATGATCTTTGGCTATCTTGCCAGAGACGGCGGTCAGTATTGCCACGAGGGATAACCAGACGTCATCTTGCGGTTGCGTCGGCGATGGCGAGCGGAGGCGAGATCTCAAGAAGGCGGCATCTGGAAGAATGACGCCAAGATCTTGAATTTCGGGATCCGGGGTCGCGCAAGGCGCCGCCGCAGTCCGTATGGCGCAGGGCACCCGTGGCATGGACAAGCTCTATCCCACAAGCTGGGCGATGGACGGACGGAGGAAGCCGTTGACACGACGCGCTTGTGGGTAACTTTGCAGAATATAGAATAGTGTGGATGAGAGTTTTGCCGCGGGGAAAGTAATGCAAGGTTAAGGGCATGTGCGCCCATGCACAAAAAAAGGCAAGACCAGCAATGTTAGTGGCGATGGGAGATGGCGACGGGCATCTGGCGTGGATCGTTTCGGCCTGAGCGCAGTGCATTCTGGAGCAGATCATCACCTCATGGAGATGTCGAGATGTCGAGGTCGGGTTCTGGATTCGCAGAGATGGGGTTTTGGTGAAACGCAACTGGAGGCAAACGGTGGCCAAGAAACGGACCCATGCAACGGGGGTCCGCTGCCTGGCGCATGCGGGGCCTTTCCACGTGGGCGGCCGCCTCCCGAACATTTTCTGTCAAAAAAGCCACTCATTTTTCCAACACACCACCCTCCAACACCAGACGACTGACTGGCAGCAGACAGCGCACAACTCGATGCGGTGCAGCATCCACGATGCGCAAACATTCCCGTGTGCCCCCCTGATCTCCGAATGCGTCGGGTGGCCAGGAGCACGGCGCCGGAAAGCCGTCGCGGGATGCCGGAAGTGGGCGGGAGCCGCGAGAGGGTTAAACATCGAAACAGCCGCCATCTCAAAGGCGCGGAAGCTTCACAGCTGCCGTCTGCTCTGAAGGAGAGGTGAAGCACCGCCTATATTTCGATCTTCATCTCGAGTCTGCCTCTCGCACATCTCTCTGGCATCTCCGCATCTCCTGCTGCTCAGAGTCTCACTCACATGCCTCTCACGACGTTTCTGGTGTGGGTTGGGAGTGCGACCCCTCTGCGCAACAAAATGCCACCCTCCGTCACCATGAGTGCGACCCTCCCAGGGATCCGACGAGGGCGGGGTGTGGTGTGCCAAGTCTGACTCGCATGGACGGGTTTACTAAACAGGGGTTGACGATTCAAACAGGGCCCCTGCAACGGTCTGTCTCTGGGGGAATGGGGAAATCGGAAACGGGAAACGGCGAAACGGATAGAGATCCAGAAGATGCTCTCCATCACGACTTGGCGACGCGCTCACCAACGCAGCCAGTGAGCCACCGTCGACGCCCAGGCCAGCTGGGGCGTGTGTGTGTTGGCAGAGCATACGCAGAGTCCCTCGAGTCCCTCCCTCTGGAACAGATGCTCTCTGGGCCATTCCCGTGTACCAAGGAAGCTCAAGTTGCCACCGACTTTCACTAACCAGACCGCAGCCAATCAATAGCTCGATTCGCATGCAGCCTTCAGTTGCACCGTCTGCCAGCCGCACCTCCCATAGGCTCTTCGTGTCCTCGGCCTGGGTCGCATTCTGCCGGACGAGGCACTTCTCGGCCAGACTGATCCTGTGCACCTCGCCGATGCTGACCGCAGCCCTGGGCAAACGGAAACGCACTCCCTCTCTGGTCTAGTGTGAGTTTGCAGCTGCACGCTGGCCTGCATGTCCCCGGAGACATGCAGGGGTCCCGACGGTCTCCAAGGGGCGTGGTTGGCGAGTGGTCCCCGCATGAGATCCAGAAGATCTTTCGAACGCCTGTCGGTTTTGGCCCATTTCAGGACGGGACCCCGGATCCCAGGATGTCCTGGCCGTGGTTGGGCGAAGGATGACGCTCCAACACCCCGGCCTGGCCGTTTCTTGAGCATCGTGTCACTGGTCACTGCAGCCTCCCACACTCGCCCGAGTACTTGAATCCACACTCCCCTCGTCGACGCCGAGCAAGGTCCCACTACAAGTACC
>OUNM011060865.1_pt1 | contig 11992 bp, 13 predicted proteins | sample 1769961 | NCBI WGS metagenome assembly OUNM01 (sample SAMEA3914820, study PRJEB12502) | metagenome | biome: forest; material: soil | place: USA | collected 2012-03-12 | depth 0.3 m
CCTGCACGTCTGAGCGAGGCTCAGCAGGGTCTCTCGGCGCTCCCGCGTCCTGTCTCGCGGCTCCTGTTGGGCGTCATTGCAGTCGACGGTTGTGTGCGCACGCAGGCAGTGGCAGCAGAGATGGCTGCATATTCTGTGCAGTAGCTCGAGAGGGAGGGCGGTCAGGGCGGTGAGACCTGCATTTGGTCGAGGCATTGGACTGGAGGGAGGAACCCGCTGTGTGGATCAACTCGCGTGGCAGAGTAGTATCGAGACAAGAGATGAAATGTCACAAGAGTGAATAGGGGGCTTACGAAGGGCAAAGAAGCATATAGGTACTTTGTGAAGGTTGTTCTACAAGAGAGAAGTTCGCGAAGACACCCAGTGTGGGGTTCTATGCACACCAGGGATACGGCCTTTAGAGAGTAACAGGCGCTGATTGGCGGCATATTCCACCACCTTGATCACCATTACACCTGGTCGAAGGGACAGGTGTAAGCAAGTAGTCTGGTCCGCCTCCTTCGACAATTCCAGTCGTTTCCGCAATCCAGGAATCCGTTTTCTTCAAACTTGCATCCATTTTCGGCTCCCCAGCACCGACACACCTTCGGAATAGCGCGGCTCAAATATCCGCTTCCAGGATCGTGCCGTGCCGTCCCGCCCCGCCAAAGCTGAGCGCGGACATTCGCGAAGCCAGACAATTGTTTGAGGACACGGTCACCACGTCGAGAAGAGCTATACGCGATGCCACGCGAAAGGCACACCAGTATCACAGACGCGAATATAGCCAACGGGCAGGTCGAGGCAAGAAAGATGTTCTTGGAGGCCCTAAGTACACACTACATTGTCTGGCTTTGACCCTGCCGATAACTAAATCGCGGTCCGCGGCCCTCTCCCGTAGGGCTCTCTCCAGACCCCTGAGCCAGTTACGTAGTCGAAATGCGCAAGAATCCGCCTCGCCATATTCGACCTTTCCGCCCTAGTTCTGTCCATCCATCCCTGCACCTTCTCCACCGCCGCATGGGCCGAGCCTCAAGATTGTATTTCGGCCGGGGATACCTCTCGTTCCGGGATCGTGCTCGCAATCTCTTAACGCTTTCCTGTACATTCCCACCAGATGTTAGAGCGGGCTTTCGCTGAACTTTTATCGGACCCTCGCTTGTGAATCACGTTACCTTGATCATCCAATTTAGGGAAACCTAGAAGGGCTGCATCCTCCTCGTTAAGATCTTGCATGAAATCCGTGGAAAACATATTTGAGCCAGGGCTCTCGCCTCCATCGCCGCTGGCGGGGCCTGGAGGCTGGTTGGCAACCTCTGGAACAGCTTTGTTCAGGTCTCGCTTCGGGTTTCCAGACGACTCATTCGAAGGGTTGATCTGTTCGGTTCTCTTGTTGGTTTAAACTCGGTCAGCTGGTGCGAAGGGAACTTACCTGGGAAGGCGCGATAAGCTTAGGATCACCCGCTGTGCCTGTACCCAAATCGGGGGTCGCAGGTCTCGGAGGGTCTTCAGGGGACGTCGTATCGTATCTTTTCCTCAATCTTTGTGTCAGGGTTGGTGGTGCGGGTTGCTTGTTGCCTCTCTGAGCCCTAGCGTCGGCCTCCATCGCAATCTGTTCCCATTCCGGATTGTCACCTTCTCGCGTGTGTCGGACGTAGTAGTTCTTAACCTTTTGGTCGTGATTAGTCAACCGTGATTGGAACTTGTGTGATGGCAGTGGTACCATGGTTGCTGTCTTGGTTTGCGTATAGTTGGCGATTTCGACCCAGTTTTTGCCAAAAGTGCGGAGCAAGCCAGGAAAGTTGGCCGCCTCTGATACGCTCCAGTAGCTCGACGCTTGCTGGGGAGTATAAATGCGCTCTGGATGTTTGTCAACTGTGTCTTCCTCGTCTTTCGGCTGCGGGTCCATCAGGATTCGCATAGCGTCCGAGAAGTGCTTGTCATGGTGGTCGCTGCGATACTTATCAGCCTTTACATCAGGTCAGGACAAGTTATCATGATCGGTAACTAACCCCGCTTTTGGCTCGTTGATTGTGTCCGGTTTTGGCAAGAAGCTGTTCGAGACGCCAGTTTCTGTATCTGATTCATCCCCTGTGTTCCCATCGGAATCCTCGTTGGATTCGAGGTTTGCTGGGACGATAGTCAACGACACCTCTTCAAGATGCCGGGCCATATGGGCTTTTTCCCCGCTCATGAGTTCCTCCTGGCACAGCGGACATGTGAAGCTCTCGGACAGATTGGCGAACCCATGTTCCAGGTCGAGGTGATGCATCCATGAAGCTCTAGACGGGAAAGCCACTGTGTTATACAGGCAGCTTGTGACGACACAGATGTACGGCTGGAGATCAGAAAGGACATGCTTTCTGTTGGGCTGTTAGCTCTACAGCGTTCAAGACATCGATAACGGTGAAAGGGTTTCAAATTTGGTTTGCCTACTTCCAAAATGACTTCCAGTTGGTGTCGGGTAACTTGCACCTACGTCCGCATATGTCGCACGCGAAGGGCACCCCCTGGACTGCTTCGGGGGGGACCGGCGGGATCTTAATGGAACCTCCCTTTGTGCCGTGGTAGGAGAGAACGGTTTCGGCGTATGAGCTGGGCGTGGTCATTGAGGTTCCTAGTCCAGAATCGTGGAAGTCAGATGCAACAACAGTACCAGACGGTATGGACATTGACTCCGGTTTGGTTGCTGGTCGTTGGGCTTCGCGGATGTTCTTTTCCTTCTCGGTATACAATCTCTGAGCCCTGTCCCAGTTTGCCTTTCCAAGAGCGTGAGCCAGCCCAGTATCCGCATTCGGGTAGCGATGGCGAATCCGAGACGTCCAGTACTCAGCCGGATCCCAGGTCGTTACAGGCCTTGGGAGAGCGACTTCCTCCGCCACCGCCCTGTCTCGAATTGGTTCCTTGTACAGTGGGCCTAGATCCACGAGGCATTGAATATCCGTTCTGATGTCCTCAAGGAGCTCTTCGACCGAAGCTTCTCCAGTTAAAAAGGAGCAAGCGCTTTCTGAGTCGGTATCCGAATCGCTGCTATCGGCATCTGGGATAGCAAAGGACATTGCCTCAACCACAACCCTTACCTGGGCTCTCTTCTCGATCAATCTGCGCTGTGAAGTACCATCTAGACCGGGGAGCAGCACCGCCACGAGCTCTGGATACGTTGACGCGTTGGAAGCCTGTGCAGTAACAGCCGGGGACAGAAAACTTACTATCTGTCAGCGTTTGGCAGATGCTGACTAACAAGCGATGGGTGGAATTCCGGAGCCCCCTTGACTCAGCCAGAACATCGTCGAGATCACCATTGACCGCGCCGTAGCCGTTGCACCACAGTAGGAAAAAGCCATATTCGCGCTCGAGGGTCCGAAATACTGGCTTTGATGTCTGTCGCTGGGCGTGCTGGAGGGCGAGGCTGAAGAGCTCAGAGGCAGTCCTGCTCAGACGGGAGGCAAGCCCATCCGTCTCGGACGACGAAGGTTCTGCGCTCCCTTCGGCTGGCACCGAGTGTTGCCAATTCTCGATCTTGTGGCTCATCGTCAGCTATATGATGCCGTGCCCGAATATGTCGTTATGGGGCAGACGATTGCATGATCTAGATGCAGAACCAAGAGATAGAAGGTCAAGGCCCAAGGGGGGCAGCCCGCAGCAAGAGCTGGTTGACTTTGTTGGGAGGCAGTGCGGGGGCAGTGTCGCATGTCGACGAATCGAAAACAGGGGCCCAGTTGGGGTTACACTACATTCAGCTGCGCCTCACCGCCGCCGAGGGCAAAGCCCCGCTTGATGGTGAACTCGGATGGATAAGTCTCGTGGCTACCCCGACTCTATGTGACAAGAATCTACTACTCAACAGATAATTCTGAGCACTTTCCATCATGGATCCCATCTCTCTCGGTCTTGGCATTACGCCGCTATGCATTGCGGCGTTGAAGGGCGCGAAACACACCAAATCCAAGATAAAGTTACTCAGACACCACGACCGAGAAATCTCTCGCTTTCGCAAGAAACTTAGGACACAGGTGTCCATTTTTTGCCACGACTCCCAGTTGCTCCTACAAGATGCCGGAGTCGACCCCGATCTTGCTGCCGAAATGCTCGATGATTACAGCCATGACGAGTGGGGAGGGCCAGCCGTCGAAAATCTAATACAAGAGTTCCTTGGCCGAAAATACCTCGAAGTCAAGCGAGTGGCTGAAGAGATCCGTGATCATATTACGGAACTTGATGTAGAACTAAGCAGTCTTGAGGACTCGGCTGGGTCAGCAGACCGTGGCATGGTCAGTACTTCTTACTGATTCCTTCACAAGTGTGTCATGATGGGTCACTTCACCCTGGATTCGCCTCTGACCTTCATTGTCTAGTCCGCTGTCACTGCTCGACGAGCTTGCAAAGCCGTTGAGGTCGCTGTAAAATATCCAGCCCTTCAGGACGGTATTGAGTCTCTTACAGACTCGGTCAGCGAGTTTAGGAGACTCAGAAAGACAGCAAAGGAGCTTCAGAAACCCCGAATACCGTGCGTAAAGCAGCGAAAGGCCATGCCTCGGACGTACAGCCTAGTAGCCCGGCACTCAGCATCATTTCTGGAATCTCTCTCGAAGAGCTGGTCGTGTCTCAACTCGAATGGACTGCATTCCACACATATCGCCAAGCTCTTCCTAGAGAGTGATGCCTCCGACAGCTGTGTCAACTTCAGGATGACCTTGGAGTACGAAACGATATCGGGAGACCTAAGACAGCAGTAAGTCCATGTTCCATATCGCAGCTCCATCCATGATCCGAGTCACCCCCACGTCGCGTGTAACATCTTTGGTGCTCATGTTTCTCTAGCAGCCTACTGTTTCTGCGAATACGGTCTGAGGAACGATACTGGGTTGACCTGGGCCTCCCAGCACCGGACGTGCTCTCCACTCGCTCTTCGTCAGACACCACGGAACGACCAGCAAAGACTCGCCGGGTCAGGTTTGCTGACTCCCCGAGCGAGTCTTCAGCTAGGCTACCTCAGGCTTCAGAGACCGGGTGTCAGGGACGAGACCACGCCCTAGCCCTAGCCTGTAACCTGTGCCAAGCCAAAGACGTATGCCAACACGTATTCGAGTGCGCAAAGTCTCTCTATCAGTCTCGGCAGGAAGGTTGCGTTGGCTACCTGGTCTCAACCGACAACCTGACACACCGACTCATGGCAGCCCAGGATAAGGAGAGCACTGCGATTCAAACAAGACCATGCTCTCCAGCAAGCCTTGCTTCGATTATACAACCAGTCAAAGAGCCCAGCATATCCATCCACGAACAACTGAGGCTGGCCTTGCGCCTCGCACGATCAGTGCTCCAATATCATTCCACACCCTGGTGGCGTCGGAACTGGTGCCTTTCCGATCTTTCCTACTTCGAAATCGACGAAGAACTTTCCGCCTCCCTCGCAACGCTCCATATTGACGCCAACCTCGTTTCAAGAACGAATCATATGGCCATGCTAAAAGTCCTGACGCAAGTTCCCCCAGCACCCCTGGACAATGACGCAGATATACTCTGCGGTATCCGGAACGTTACCCTGCATAGTCTCGGCGTGGCTTTGCTCCAGATTGGGCGGTGGGAGTGTCTGGACTCAGAAGACATAGTCGTGGTGCGCAAGGCGGCTGCAAAGCCGTCAAGGCTAGGGCCTTGGTATGACGAGTTGACGGCCAAGTGTCTGTATTGTGACTTCGGGTTTGGGGCGGATCTCAACAAGCCGCAGCTGCAAGGAGCTATCTATGAAAATGTTGTGTATGAACTGGAGCAGATGGTGGGAGTGCTCGACGGCCTAGGGGCTTCAAGTGTATGCCAATGACAATACTACATAGGTACCATACATTATAAGCGAGCGCCACATATAAGCGAGCATCGCACTTCTACCTACCTTGCGACAATCATCCTTAATTAGACACACCAACTTTTGGAACTAACTACAATTACATCGGAAATAGTTGAATCAGATGACTTTGCAGCCTCCTTGCAGGTACGCGTATTATGGCCAGGCTTGCCGCACACGCCACAGCACTGAACCTTCGAACGAGGCCCCCCTGCATCACTGTAACGGTCTGAGGCAGTATATGGGAACTAGCTGATGACGACTCTACGAAAAGAAAGAAAAACCGTTCCAGCAGTGCGGTCTTCGTGTGTCTAGATGGGGTCATAGGTCTCGTGTGGACCTGGCAATGTTGTCAGGGTAACGAGTCAGGGGTAACGAGTCAGGGGTAACGAGTCAGGGGTAACGAGTCAGGGGTAACGAGTCAGGGGTAACGAGTCAGGGGTTCGGCCGAGGGCCGCCGTGGCTAATATCGGGCTAGCTCGTAACAATACCCCCTTCCCCTCCCCTTGGTCGTGGGTCGTGATCTTACCGTACGCGGCTTCATACCTGTCAAGTGCCTCCGTGTCTAGGAAGGCACTAAGTAGTTCCTCTGTCGGTTGTACATATCCCATCTACTTGACCAGCACTTGGTAGCCCCCCCCCCTCCTTCTTGCCTCAAGGATCTCCTCAACGAACCACTCCTGTTCTCCAGTATCCTCAGCAATGATAGCCGGGGGCTGTGTATCGTCCTGAACCTATGACGCTAGAGTCGTTGAGGAGAAGAGGCTCGCCTTGACAAGCACCTAGTACATGTCAGCATGGGAGCCCGTAGACTCGAGAGAACGTGCCTGTACAGATTGGCGATAATGGAGGATCCGTTTTCGCGAGTAGCTTCCGTTGCTCCTCGCGAGACCTTTCTTAACGCCTCGTGCGACACCCATCCTCGTACAGCTCCGTACAAAGACCCTGAAAGCTCAAGAGGAGTTCGAGTCTATTGCATTACTTGGCGTGCCCTATCTCCGAGAGTTGGTTGAGAAGAGCGAGTCTGAACGCCTTCTAAGCATCAAAAAGGTTGAGTGTCAATATCTTCAAGTACGACTTGTGGAGGGCGTAGATCCCTTCGACTCGTGAGGTCGCTGTATTGCCGAGATGAGTTGACCAGTCGACCTAAGCGCGGACAAGCTTCTCCTTGAATGGGTTAAGCCACGTTTAGCTTTGATGTAACCAACTTCGTTAGGGTGCTCAGAGACGTATCTTTGCTAAAACTTAGCAAGTCGTTTGGCACCTATCCTTCTTGGCGGACCTCATGCAGAATGCGGCATCCAGCGGTGGCCTTTGCCTCCGTCCCCCCGGCCAACAACTCCATCACAGCCCGAAACCTGCTTGCACAGCAATGATTGGCTCGGAACGCCCCGTGCCCTGTGTTTCATGCAAGCCCCTGACGCGGCTATGGATCAAGCCCTTGCGGCGTTTGGCTGCAGAATCCAGCAATGGCAAGCTCCCTCCAGACAGCCCACCTTGTTCCCACGGTGCACTCCCTTGCGGCTGAAAGTGGAGCTTACGTGCCGCGCCTGGAACGGCCAATCATCTTGGCAGACCAACAAGCCTCGACCCCGCGTCAATTGGTGATGGCTCAGGCCCGTTCGCTCCAAAGAGACCGCCAGCAGCAGCGGAGTCTCGGGTCGGCAATCACGAACGCGACGTGTACCCAAGAAATCGCGGCAACGCGCTTCGGTCTGAACGACGACTCCCAACTTTTGCCGTTCCCAAATGCCCGCCCTGTCAGCGGATGAGAGAGACGAGGAGCCACCGCCGCCCTCGCAGTCCCACTTCGCCAAGTTTAAGCATTTCACACCCAACGATGCGGCATCATTTGACGACGAGTTCGCCCGTCTCGCCTCGTCCTAGCAGTGGGTTCCCGGTTCCCAAGAATACACTAGACAGCGTACTATCGCACTAAAGGAGGAACTCGAACTCCACTACTTCTCGTAGCAACGGCTTAGCGAGATCGACGAAGAAGAGCTCAGCGCGGAAGAGAAAACACTCTAGGGTTACCAAGCCCTATACCGCGAGATCGGCATTGATCCGAGCGACTCGGTCGTCGAGTGCAAGAGATCCCTAAAGAACACGCTAGTCAACATTGTCGACCTCATTGATGCGCGGCGGATAGGCAAACGAGTCGAGGTATAGGACAGCTTCGAAGAGTTCCGCGCCTATACCCTTCAGGACAAGAAGAGGATTGATCTCCGCGAGGCAAAGAAGCCCCCAGGGTATCTTGCTTCGTTGTTGCAACGTCTGTCAGGGTCTCCATCACGTACAAAACGCAGTGGTTCCAAGGGGTCAAGGGTGGCCTCGGGGCATATCACCAAACGTAGGGCTTAGATGCTTAGCTACACATCGCTAAGCAACCCCAATCGAGGCACGCTCCGCTTGGCCGACCAGGCATCCTGCTCCCCTTTCCACATTAACCGCAAGTTCTCGAGGGCGCCCAACTCCTCGGCAGTAAGCCCATGAACCGGATGGCCCTCCGGCGCCTTCAGGAGGTCGTGCCAGAGCGCGACACCGAGCCGCTTCGCCGCCGCCTCTACCACGGCCAGGTACCTCTCGCCGGCGCATGTGTTGCACCGCTCTGGGTGCTGTACGCCTTCGGCGATCGTGCGTGGTATGTGCCGGAAATGGGCATTCTTGTTCATGTCGGCCGGGATGCGAACGACTCTCAGCATGCGTTGGCAATCGTCTGCGGGAAAGTACGGCTCGTAACGGCAGATCGGACATCTCAAGTCTCTCAACACCACATCCGGATCGAGGGCTATCTTATAGTAGTCTTTGCATACAAGGTGTCCGCATGCGAGGAGCTTGGCGCCGCAGAGGCTGGAGGTGTAGCCGTCGTCGGCGGGGTCGGGGTAGGGGTAGGGGAGACGGCCGATCACGAGCTGGTCGTGGCAGATCGGGCAGACGACGACATGTGCGGGCTGGTTTGGTGATTCGATGTCGTTAGACAGCACCCACTCGAAGCGACGCCAGCAATTTTACCTGCAGCTCACTCTAAAATTAGCGCCCAAGATACAGTTTCGTCCCCGAACATTCGCGCTGCAGAAGTCACAGATGCGCCGAAATGGCGGCCACGCTTCTTGCCCTTAAGATGGGCGTGCCGCCAGTCTCCGTGTTATCATCCGTTCTTTTACACTTCCCACAATCTAATCACGGGCTCTTTCTCATCCTTCCCCATCTACTACTGTGAGGTGGGGCCTCACCTCTGCGGGTCATCCACCTACCTCCCCCCTTTCTTCCTCTCTCTCCTCTATCATCGTCGAGATAGATCAACATCTTCGTTGTTATTCCCTGCATTGTATGGCTAGCTGGACCATGGCAGCCGTCCTAGTGGGCGAGACTCTCGAGGAGGTAACCGAGTCGGTGCGGTTGCGCTCTTAGCGACGCCGGCAATTTTAAATCACTGAGACAGGGTAAGCGTGTTGTCTAGTGTCTCACTAGCAACTCGACCCTATGGATATCCTCCCTCTTCCGTAGGCGGTGCCCAGCGGACAAGACCGCAACGGGGATACAGAGCGGCAAAACCGCACATCTGAGAAGGAGAGCAATCATGATTAACCGTAATGCAGAAGAGTCAATATTGGCTCAGCCGAACCGAGTCTGTCGGGCAACCGTCAACTGGATGATAGTCCTCATTCAACGGCCCCAACGGTTCAGATGTCTCCCATAATTCGCCCATCCGCTTTGGTAGTACCACACATCTCGCCCAGAGATGCCGGTCGGCATGAGCTTGCGCCGCCCGCTGAACCGGACAGCCTCACCATACATCCCCTTGAAGGAGCCCTTCACTTGTCGATCAGTGGGCGATTTTACCTCGAGCTCTCCTGTTCCCCGCACAGTCGTGCCGCTCTCCGCTTCGCGGCCCCTGTACGTAAACTGAAGCGGCCTGCCTTCTCTTAGCTCATCGGCAGGCACGTCAAGGAGCAGATACCCCTCGCAGATGCCCATATCGAACCACCCCCAGACCTTGTTCCCCTCCAGGTCAGCGTGCATGCGCAGGGCGACGTGTTGGGCCTTGCCTGGCCATTCGGCCTCGATGTCCTCGCTCGAGATGTCAAATGCGCCTGTCAGGCTGGAGGAAACCGATTTGTCGTAGGACGAATCGTCTTCATCGGTGGCATCCTCTGATCCTTCTGACTCTGTGTAGAAGTCCTCATCTGCTTCCACTCACGCTGTCCCAACTTGTGCATCAGCCGTGGAGACAACAGTCGCCCCCGCAGGCGGCCTACGAACGGTCTCGTCTTCGCCAAAAAATTCATATTCGTTCCACTCGTCGATGAAGTCCTGAAGGCTGCGCCCAACTCGCCGTGGGCCGAACAGAACCTTCCCCTCAAATTTGCACCTGGCTTCTTTCGCCGACATGCCCTCGAAATGGCCGTAAATATCGCAGGATCCAAACGTGATTTTGCCGTTTGTGATCAGCGGGTTGTTCAATACAGCATCGGGCATCTCGGTGCATTTCCCCCTCCAGGTGAAGTCGAAAGAGGGCAGCTCCGGGCGGGCTGGGCCACTTTCGTCGGCCGAGTCGTAGTCCTCATCGTCGAACAACTGGGACGGCTCCCGCTGCGGGCCGTGGTCGACCATCAGGATGCCTTTGTAGATGCCCAGATCAAAGGCTCCCCAGATACGGTCGTAGTCCCAGATGACTTCCGAGCGCGAGTCAGCCATGGAACATCCAGAGATACAATCGGATGAGGTCACGCACGCATCATCTGGAACCCATAAACCCGACCGGTCCGGCATGCCAAATTCACCTTGTAGGTGCCCTGGATGCCGCGCAGGTAGATCCGGTCATTCTCCGACAGAGAAGGGTGGTTGACGTAGGAGTTTGAGTCGAGGCTTGCCCAGGCGGCCTGATACTTTTCCATGGCGGGGTCGGACCGGGTATAGTAGCGCCCGTTCTGGGGAGGCGGCGTCGTGGCCATTCTTCTTTCCTTCTTCTCGAGTCTCTGAGTCGTGTTTTCGAAGACAGCAAGAGTGAGCGCGTCGGCGGGCGTGGTGTCGCAACTGTAAGGTTTGCAGAGAGAGACCAGCAGCGAAGAATGGCGCTAATAATTAGGTAGTGCTGCCGAGGACGAGCGCGGGAGGTGGGTCATGACCCGCGGGTGTGGGTCCAGAGTTAGGGTTAGACGTACTACGGAAGCCGATAAGCACAAAAACGAACATAACCACCTCACCACTTGGGCATTGCGACCATTTTATCTTTTTGGTGTACTGTATCCGCAAATGACGTAGATACCGAGCCATGAGGGAGGCAGCAGAAGCAGGGGCAAGTTATGAGCTGCCGCTTAGCTCGGTGGGCGAGTCACACGCGTGGAGCCCGGCCACGACGGCCACGACACATGTGGACTGCTGGCCTTTTTGGCTGTGAGACTGCCCATTTCATCCTGTTGGCCGAAACGGAAGTATAGGGCCAGACTGCGCAGGATAGCTGAAAAAAGTGGTGATACTTGGCGTCGATCTTCGTGGTGTTGAGGCCCGGGCCGCGGGCGACCCCCCTTTTTAGTCCCCCCTTTTTAGTCCCCCCCTTTTAGTCCCCCCTATTTGGCCTACTGTTTGGTCTCACCACGGTTGTCAGGAGCTTCAGAGACTTCAGCGGCTTCAGAGGCTTCAGAAGCTTCAGGGGCTCCAGGGGCTCCAGGTGCTCCAGAGGTTGCGCGCGAGGTCAGAGCTACTTAGGTACTTATGTAGTAAGTAGGTACGTGGTGCCTAGGTAAGTCTGAGCTAACCTCCAAATGTAGGCTTGACGCGGTATATTTACGGTCTTTTGCAGGAACCAAATACAGCTTACTAATACTGCAGCTGCATCTGCGGTACTGGACTGCTGCAGGCCAAACTACGCAGTCTTGGGAGAATCTGGCCCTAAAGGTTGACTTGCTCCTAGAGCCACCTAAAGCGTGTGGCGGCAGTATCGCCCACAAAGGCAAAAGACCCAAAGTCTTCATTCTCCTTCTACTCCATCCTCCGAGCTGGAATCGTTTGTCACGACTAGCCACGGGTCCTTGAGCAGCTCCTGGGCAGACGGCCGATCATTCTGGTCCCAACGAAGCATGCGCCTGAGGAACCGCAAAAAGTCGGCCTTGGCCTCCCCTTCGAGAGCGGTTGCCTCAGCTTCCAGTGACGTCTCAATGATTTTGTGGCCCC
>OUNM010801815.1_pt1 | contig 11991 bp, 7 predicted proteins | sample 1769961 | NCBI WGS metagenome assembly OUNM01 (sample SAMEA3914820, study PRJEB12502) | metagenome | biome: forest; material: soil | place: USA | collected 2012-03-12 | depth 0.3 m
GACTTTCGCGAAATAAATATTGCTTATGAGCATATAGATATTTCCAATGTTCATAAATTGAACAAAGCTGCGCAACGTGTCGACTTAGTCATAATTTCGCCATCGCCAGAGAAATTCTGAGTTTACCTGAAAATCGATACCCCCAAGGCTGCTCGGGTTACAGAGTGATTGGGGATAGTCATGACCTTCGGTAAATCCTCGCGCCGTTTGCGAGCGCTTCTTCTCACCGCGTCGATCTTCGGGATCGCCACGCCCGTCCTGGCCCAGGAGGCCGACAAGACCGCCGAGGTCGACACCCTCGTCGTGACGGGCAAGCGCCTCTCGGAGGCCAGCGTGGCGATCGGCACCGACCACGCCACCGCCACGGTCTCGATCACCCGCGAAGCGCTGCTGTCGGCGCCGGCGGGGATCACCGGCCTGAAGATGCTGGAGTCTCTCCCCGGCTTCAACGTCCAGGCCAATGACGCCCTGGGCATGTACGAGTTCGGCAACTCGGTTTCGGTCCGCGCCTTCAATTTCCAGCAGATCGGCTTTCTGCTGGACAACATCCCGATGGGCCGCAGCGACCAGTTCGGCGGCAGCCCGATCTATCGTTATGTCGACAACGAGAACCTGCTGCGGGTGACGGCCTCGGCCGGCGCGGGCGATGTGGCCCTGCCCAGCTACGCCTCGCTGGGCCCGATCGTCGACTACTTCACCCAGGCCCCGGCCAAGGAAGCCGGCGGCGCGGTCAGCGGCACCCTGGGCAGCGACAGCCTGCGCCGCACGTTCCTGCGCCTGGAACTGGGCGAGCATGGCGGCCTGTCGGGCTATGTCAGCGGCTCGTGGATCAAGGGCGACCTGTGGCGCGGCCCGGGCACGATCGATCGCAAGCACTATGAGGGCAAACTGAAGTACGCCCTGCCCAACGGCGGCGACATCAGCTTCCAGACCGTCCACAACGACTATTACGACTACGACAGCCCCTCGATCACCCTGGCCCAGTACAACGGGACAGCCGGTGACGTATTCGGCCGGTCGGGCCGCTACTTCGCCTATCTGGGCGTCGTCCCGACCCCGGGCGCGGCGGGCACGACCCAGACGGCCACGAACCTGCCGGCGGTGGCCGGCGGCCCCACCTATTCCAACGCCAACTACGCCCAGTACTACAAGTTCGCGGTCAACAGCCGGCAGGATCACCTGTACGGCCTGACGCTGAACACGCCGATCGTCGACGACCTGGATCTGACCACGACCGCCTACTACGAGGACAAGGGCGGCTACGGCGTCTCGCCCGAGGCCTATGCGACCTCGCTGGCCAGCTACAACGCCGAGAAGGGCATCGTCGCGGGCATCGTCGCGCCCAAGGGCATCCAGTACGGCCTGTCGGGCATCGACGGCATCCGCAAGGGCGTGACGGCCAAGCTGGCCTGGCATGTCGGCTTCAACAAGATCGAGGCCGGCGTCTGGCTGGAAAACGACGACTATCACCGCACCCAGAACCGCTACAATGTCGAGGGCGGCAATCCGGACGGCGCGCCGCTGTTCAACGAGCGCGTCCACGCCCAGCGAGACTACAAGTCGCTGCGCGAGACCCAGCAGTTCTTCCTGAAGGACACCCTGACCCTGCTGGAGGCCAAGCTGAAGGTCGAGGTCGGCTTCAAGGCCACCGACATCGACTACAAGATCGCCGGCTATCGCAATCCGAACGACTACATCAACAGCCGCCACCCGATCCTAAAGGCCAACTGGAAAGACAGCTTCCTGCCCCAGGTCGGCGCGGTCTACAGCCTGACCGGCCGCGACCAGGTGTTCGCCTCGTACTCCGAGAACATGGCCCTGCCGCGCGGCGCCGACGACATCTTCTCGGCCGCCAGCCCGACGGTGACGGCGCCCGCGCCCGAGACCTCGACCAACTGGGAGCTCGGCTACCGCGCCAACCACCAGACGTTCAACGCCTCGATCGTGGCCTATCAGACGGAGTTCAAGAACCGGCTGCAGGCTTTCGCGGCGCTGGTGCCCGGCGGTGGCGGTATCACCGAGACCTTCTACCAGAACGTCGGCGCGGTGAAGGCCAAGGGCGTCGAGCTCAGCGGCCAGTGGAAGCCGGAGATCTTCGCCGGCAAGGCCTATTTCAACGCCAACGCCTCGTACAACAGCGCCAAGTTCCAGGACGACGTGCTGAACTATCGCGCCAGCACCACGGCCAGCCCGACCACACTGGCGATCGCCGGCAAGAAGGTGCCGGACTTCCCCGATTGGGTGTTCACCACCGGGGTCACGCTGGAGCCGTTCGACGGCCTGCTGGTCAATGTCTCGGCCCGTCACCTGAACGAGCGCTACACCAACTTCATCAACAGCGAGAAGGTCGGCGGCTACACCATCGTCAACGCCTATATCGACATCGGCGACGGCTTCTCGGCCGGGCCGTTCAGCCAGGTCAAGGCGCGGGTCAATGTCGATAACATCTTCGACAAGGACTATCTGGGCACGATCAGTACGACGGTGAACACCGCCGCCAGCTTCCGCCCGGCGCCGCCGCGGACGATCCAGTTCACGATCTCGGCGGACTTCTAGAGACGACAAAGGGAGGGACGCGTGAGCGCCCCTCCCTTCCCGTTTCGAACCCTATGATCAGAGCTTCAGGCGCGCGCCGATCGTGAAGTAGCGACCCAGCACGTCGTCGCCGATGGCGTAGCCATCGCGCATGCCCGCCCGCGTGCCGTTGCCCGAATAGGCGCCGCCAGGGGCGTCCTTGTCGAACAGGTTCTGGACACTCAGGAAGAGGTTGGTCTTCCCGACAGGCGTGTCGGCTTCGTAGGTCAAGGTCACGGCCGTCGTGCCGAAGGACGCGATCTTGTTGTTGACCCACACCTGGGTCGGATCGCCGCCCAGCTTCATCGAGTCACGCCAGCGCTCCATCAGATCCACCGTCAGACGCGGGATCGGCTGGAAGCGGAAAAGACCCGTCAGACGGATGGCCGGACCGGCCGCCATGCCCAGCGGACCGAAGGCGACGCCGCCCTGATCGGTCGTCGCGACGCCCGGCTGGCGGTAGTAGACGTGCGGTTGCCAGGCGCCCAGGAAGCGCACGGCCGCCGGACGATCGAACAGGGTGGTCGCGTAGTTGACCTCCAGGTCGCCGCCCCAGGTCTCGATCTCGGCGATGTTGTAGTACTTGGTGTACCAGCGCGTGACGGCGTTGGCGGCCGACTTGTCCGCGAAGCCATTGGGCCGGGTCTGCAGCGCGCAGTAAGGCGACGTGCCGCCACTGGCGTAGCAGGCCTGCTGATAGGCCGCCGTCGAGCCAGCGATCTGGGCGACGGCGTCGCTGACCGTGATGTGGTAGCCGTCCAGCGCGATGCTGAGGCCCGACACGGGGTTCCAGACCAGGCCCGCCGTCGTGGTCTTGCCGATTTCGGCGGTCAGGTCGGGGTTCGACAGGTCGGTCGAGGGCACCCGCGGGCTGGTGTTGGTCAGGAGGTCGACCGGATTGACCGGCACCGAGTTCACCGGCGCGAACAGCTCGTAGAGCGTCGGCGCGCGGATGTCGCGGGACTTGGTGCCGCGGAAGCGCAGCACGTCATTGACCCGCCAGTCGAAGCCGATCTTCCAGGTCCAGTAGCTGCCACTGGTGTCGTAGTCGGTATAGCGGGCCGCGCCGTTGACGCTCAGCGACTGGATGAAGGGCGCGTCCTTGATCAGGGGCGCGTCGAACTCCAGGGCCGCTTCCTTGACCGTCTGGCTGACCTTGGGGCTGGCGGCGTAGGTCTGGGTCCACAGCGCATTGCCGACCGTGCAGTTGTAGCGGACGCCCGTGCAGTTCACGAGGTCGCTGGGCAGGGCGTCGCTCTTGGATTCGAAGGACAGTTTCCGCCATTCGCCCGACAGCGCGACATTGACCTCGCCGGCCCAGGTGCTGAACGGCGAGCCGTCGATATGGCCCGACACCGCGTCCATCGTCGTGTTGGCCGTGTAGTGCGTGGCCTGCATGACGTAGTTCAGCGCGTCCTTGCTGGCCGCGCCGGCGCCGAAGACGTTCAGCGGCACGCAGCCCGCGCCCAGGGTCGGGTTGGTCAGCGTGATGTTGCAGACCGTCTTGCCGGTCGAGTCCGTGACCGCGTCCAGCGCATAGGCCAGGCGCTGGTTGTTGATGTTGTCGGTCAGGGTGGTGCGCAGCTCGGTCGTGCCGTGCGTGTAGTCCAGGCCCCACTTGTACTTGCCGAGGTCGCCGTCCAGGCCGGTCGTGTAGATCCGTTGATCCGACTTCGAGCGAGCTTCCAGGCGCGGCGCGCTGGAGACCAGTTCGCTGAGCGTGAAGGTGCTCTGGTTGGCCGCGGCCAGCTGCGCCCGGTAGGTCGGGTTCAGGAAGGCGTTCTGCGAACTCATCGTGACCTTGTTGAGGGTCAGATAGTCCGAGTAGTTGGCGTTGGTCTTGATGTTCCCGCTGACCTGCGCATAGGCGTGCACATGGTCGGACAGGTCGTAGTCGAAGCGACCGAACAGCTGGTTGCCCTTCAGCGAGGCCAGCAGCGAGGAGTCGTAATAGGCGCCGTCGCCGCCGATCTCCAGCGCCGACGAGCCCGTGGCCGTCCCGTGCACGAAGGTCCGCAGCGTGCCGTCGGCGTTGAAGGTCTGGCCGTTCAGAACACCGCTGCTGATCAGGCCGCCGAACGAATAGGCCGACTGATGGACGTTGCTGTAGAGCTGATACGGGTTGGCGGTGGTGCCCGCCCCGGCCACGCCCCACAGGTTCATGTAGTCGCGGTCCGAGCGGTGGGCGATGCCCTTCTCGTCGCGATACTCATAGCTGGCTTCGAAGTGGCCACGGCCTTCGGCGAAGCTCTTGCCGACCGCGAAGCCGACATCGACCTTCTTGCCGTCGCCCTGGTCGGAAACGCCCGTCTGGGCCACGGCCTTCAGGCCGTTGAACTTCTTGTCGATGACGTAGTTGACCACGCCGCTGATGGCGTCCGAGCCATAGACGGCCGAGACGCCGCCGGTGACCGTGTCGACGCGCGACACCAACATCTGCGGGATCACGTCCACGTCGACGACGCCATTCAGCAGGGTCGGCGGCACGCGCAGGCCATCGACCAGGACCAGGGTCCGGTTCGGGCCGATATTGCGGAGGTTCAGCTGGTTGGCCGAGGCGTTGCCGGCGCCGACACTGCCGGTAGAGGTCGGGTTGACGCCCGAACCGCGCGAGCCGGCGAACACCGGCAGGACTTGCAGCGCGTCAGCCAGGGTGCCGGGCGAGGTCCGCAGCACGTCCTCGGTCTGGACGACGGTGACGGGCGACGGGCTGGCGTCGCCGTTCTTGATGACGCGCGAACCGGTGACGACGATCTCGGTGACCGTGGCCTCGTCCGCCTCCTTGGGCGGAGCGGTTTGCGCCGAAGCAGCGGTAGCCAGCGCGATAACGCTCGCGCCGGTAAGATAAGCCAGGCTCGTCTTGAACAACCTCATCTATCCCTCCCTTAGCGCCGAGAGATCGCGCAATCGTTGGCGCACACGTCCCGGCTGTTTTTCTTATTTCACGGCATCTTTCCTGGCCGCGATTTGAGGATGATCCGCTCTCCGCCAACCCGCTTATTGAATTGGCGGGGCCATCCATTAGTTTTCCGTGAGGGAAACGCGCGCCTACACGCTCTGGCGGAGACGCGCGCCGCCACTATGCCCCGAGCGAGGCGGTCAGGTCGTCGAACAGCTCGTCGACCGACAGCTTGCGCGGGATGATCTTCTGGTCGAACGACCAGTCGATGGCCAGCTGCAGACCCTTGCGGTTGGCCTCCAGACCGAACGGCGGATAGACGGCGGGCGCGCCGCCCTCGGTCAGGGCGCGGCTCTCGACGATCATCCGATAGATCTCACGCACCACGTCGGGACGCTGCTTGGCGATATCCTCGTGGACCACGAAAATGTGGTTGATCGGCACGACCTGCTCGCGCGCGAACCATTCCTTGGCCGCGTTGAAGGGGTCCGGCACCAGGTACTGGACGCGCGGATCCTTGGGCAAGTCGACGCCTTGCAGGGTCGCGGCCAGCTCGCCGTCCAGCATCATCTGGCCGATGTCCGAGCCCTTGGGCAGGCGCACGCAGTTGGCCGGATCGCTGTACTCTTCCAGGTGACCATCGCCCGTGGTCATCCAGGTGACCTTGTCCAGATCCACGCCGTATTCGTGCCGCAGCACGCCCCGTATCCACAGGCCCGTCGTCTGAGCGTAGGTGCGCACGCCGACCTGCTTGCCCTCGATATCCTTGGGGTCCAGGTGGCCCAGCTCCTTGTTGAAGCCGGCGCAATGGTGCTGGAAGCGGCCCGAGATCGGCGCGGGCAGCAGGACGTACGGCTTGCCGTAGCTTTTGGCCTGCAAGTACGTGACGATCGCCAGCTCGCCGGCGTCGTACTGGTTGCGGCGGACCATGTCCTTGAAGCCGTTATGGGCCTGCTCCGGGCCACAGTAGTCCAGCTTGACGATGTCCGAGGTCACCCGACCATCCTTCATGGCCTTGGTGACCGGATAATCGGCCAGGTTGGTCTTCAACGTCAGGACGTCGGTCGCGGTGTCGGTCATTGTTCCCTACCCTTCTTGGATCGCCTCAGAGGGCGACCTCGATCAGCACCGGACCCGCCTCGCGGACCGAGTTGACCATGCTCTTGTGGAAGTCCTCGGCCGTGGTGACGCGCTGCGAGGGGACGCCCATGCTGGTCCCCATCGCCACCCAGTCGATGCGCGGCTTGTCGATGTCGATCATCGCCAGAGCCTGCGGGCCCGGCGCGCCGAAGCCCATATTGGCGAATTCGGTCTTGAGGATCTGGTAGCTGTGGTTGGCGAAGATGATCGTCGTCACGTTCAGGCCTTCGCGGGCCTGGGTCCACAGCGACTGGATCGTGTACATGGCGCTGCCATCGCCCACCATGCAGAAGACCCGGCGGTCCGGGCAGGCCAGGGCCGCGCCGGTGGCGACAGGCGTGCCGTAGCCGATCGAGCCGCCCATGTTCTGGATCGTGTCGTGCGGCAAGGCCCCAGCAGTCAGGCCCATCGACTCTCGACCCGTAGTCAGGGACTCGTCGACCAGGATGCAGTGCTCGGGCATGGCGCTGGCCAGAGCGTGGGCGATGCTGATCGGCTCCAGCTTGCCGGTCGGCACGCCGTTGTCCGAGCGCTCTTGCAGGCGCGGCGCGACCTTCGAACCGCCCAGAGCGTCCAGCAGCATCTCCAGGCCCAGGACGCTGTCCTCGCCGGTCGTCACCAGGCTATGCACCGAGGCTTCGGGCGACTTCAGCAGGCTGGGCTTGTCCGGATAGCTGAAGAAGGCGATCGGCTCGCCCGTCTCGACCGTGACGATGTTCTTGAAGCCCTTCAGAAACGCGACCGCCTGCGGCACAGCGTAGGGGATGCGCTCCAGCGGCACGCGACCGGCGCCGCGCTCGATGCGGGTGCTGAAGAACTGGGTGGCCAGGCGCGCGCCGGTCTTGGCGGCGACCTGTCCGGCCAGCTCCAGCGCTTGGCCGCGCATGGCCTTGTTGCCCAGGATGATCAGGGTCGTCTCGTCGGCCTTCAGGACCTTGGCGACGTGGTCAACGCGGGCCTGATCCGGAGCCTTGCGCTGGATCACGGCGCGGGTCGTTTTCGGCGGCTCGCCCGCATCGCCCCACGAGGTGTCGCCCGGCAGGATCAGCGTGGCGATCTGGCCCGGATGCTCACTGGCCTTGGCCACGGCCGAGGCGGTGTCACCCGCGATCGAGGCCGAGCTGTCGGCGCGGCGCACCCAGTGACTCAGCGGCCGGGCCAGGCCTTCGATGTCCGAGGTCAGGGGCGCGTCGTACTTCAGGTGCGCAGTGGCGTGCTCGCCGATGATGTTGACCATGCCGGAGCTGGCGCGCTTGGCGTTGTGGATGTTGGCCAGGCCGTTGGCGAGACCCGGACCCAGGTGCAGCAGCGTCGAGGCAGGCTTGTCGCGCATGCGATACCAGCCGTCGGCCGCCCCGGTCGCCACGCCTTCGAACAGGCACAGCACGCTCTTCATCCGGGGATTTTCCAGCGCCTGCAGGAAATGCATTTCCGAGGTGCCGGGATTGGCGAAGCAGACCTCGACGCCTTGGTCGGCCAGCGTGTTCACAAGGCTTTCGGCGCCGTTCATCTCAACTCCTCCACTCGCGTCTCGCGTGCTGCGACGCGTGTTCGCTCAGGAGGAAGAGAGACCATTTCCAGGGGGCGGCGCTCCAATCCAAACGGGCCGGAAAGCGATAGATTTCCGGCCCTTCCCTGGAATTCCAGTGATCAGTAGCCGGCCAGTTCCTTGCCCTTGCCGACCACGCCGTACGAGCGCTGCGGAGCGGCCATCAGGAAGCGGTAGCCCTCGGCCAGCAGGCGATCGATGTTGCCGGCGTTGGTGTGCGGATTGCCGACCGGCACGCCGTGGCGCACGCAAGTCTCGGCGACCTTCTTCATCGCGTCGCGCACGTCCGGATGGTCGTACTGGCGCGGGAAGCCCATCTCTTGCGAGAGGTCGCCCTCCCCGATCAGCACGAAGCCGATCCCCGGTACTTCCTTGAGGATCTCGTCCAGGTTCTCGACGCCCTTGACGCTCTCGATCATCAGGCCGACCAGCAGCTCGCCCTGCGGGGCCAGCGGCCAGACGTCGGCCTTGGCGTAGTACTCGGCCATCGACAGACCCCAGTAGCGCGAAGCCGTCGCCGGACCATCGCCGCGCACGCCGCGCGGCTCATACAGCGGCGCGTTCTTCGGGCGGCCATAGCGGCACGAGGCGACGGCGTTATAGGCCTGGGCCACGTCGTTGATGTGCGGCCAGATCACGCCGTAGACGCCGCGATCCAAGGCCTGCTTGGCATAGGCCTGGTTCATCTCGACGCCGTTGGCCGGCACGCGCACGATCGGGGTGACCTGCGGGGCCAGGGTGGCGGCCGAGTGGATTTGCTTGCGGTTCAAGAGGTACTGCAAGGAGTCACCCAGGGCGGCCATGTCCCAGGGATTGTGCTCCATCTCGAACACCAGGCCGTCATAGGGCGAGTCCGAGAGGTCGATGGCGGATTGCTTGTCGGCCTTGGCGAAGCAGGTGAAGGCCGGCTTGCCGGCTTCCCAGGCGCGAATGATGCCGTTCAGGCGCGTGTCGGTCATGGTCTGATGCTTTCTCGTCGGACGCTTTAAGCGATCTCTTCAGGGTTCCAGTACATGAAGCCCATGCCCTCGCCGGTGCCGGCTTCGGTGCGCCAGCACGGCACGTAATCGACCAACGTCATCTTCGCCCCGGTCTGCTGCAGGGCCATCATGACGATGCTGTAGATCTTCACCTCGGAGGTGCCCGACTGGTAGTAACCGTCGGGGATCGCGGCGAGGCCGTCGTAGTCGTAGGCCGCCAGCTTGCCCATCACGTCGCGGTCGAACTCCTCGTCATTGACGAAGTGCGACAGGCCGCCCGAGGCGATCACCGCCACGCGGACGTCGTCGGGCCAGGCCTCGATCGCCTCGCGCAGCACGCGCCCGAACTCGATGCAGCGGCTCATCGACGGCTGGGTCGGCGGATAGAACAGGTTGAACAGCACCGGCACGTGCGGCGGCGGCTGGTCGCCCATGATCTGGTGATAGACGAAGCTGTAGGCGTGCGGCACGACCGGATAGTCCGGCTTCATGCCCTGGCGCTGCTCCATCCAGACGTTTTCCGGCCAGGCTTGCAGGTCGTTCAGATCGAACCCCTCCTTCTGGAAGGTCTTGATCAGATAGGTCGCCAGCTCCGGATAGGCCTTGTGCACCACGTGGTGGTCGGGCGCGTAGACGCTGCGCTGGGGCGGGCCGTTGTGGACGTCCTCGCCGGTATAGATGGTGATCGACGGCGACTGGTCGGGCCAGATCTCCTTCTGGTCCTTACCCAGCACGATCGCGACATCGACCTTAGCGCGCGCATAGGCCTCGGCCATCTGGTCGAGGGCGGCGCGGCAGCGCGTGGCGCGCTCGGTACGCTCCTCGATCGTCAGGAAGGGCGCGAAAGCCGCCTCGCGGTGCGCTTCCAGCTCGGGATAGGTCCAGGTGCGGTTGCGGAACCACAGCTCGGGGTTCTTGCGATCCCGCTCGCCGTTCTTCAGCCAATCCTCGGGCGCCTGCCCCAGCATGCCGCTGTGGGGGACCGCCATGCCAAATACGATCTTGGCCATTTACGCATCTCCTTGATCAGCAAGGCCTCTAGGGATCACGCCCGAGGCTCGCCAATTCGTTTCAGGGCCGGCGTGATCGCTTCAGACCACCACGCCCTCGGGAACCTTCGGAGCCCACTCGCGGCGCAGGACGAACAGGGTCGTCAGCGCGCCCAACAGCAGGAAGGCGAAGATCACATACATCGGCAGCTGGTAGCCGCCGCTGACGTCCAGCAGCCAGCCGGACAGGATCGGCGCGACCATGCCGGCCAGGCTGACGGCGACCTGCTGGACGCCGGTGACCACGCCGACGGCGGGTTTGGGGATCAGGGTCAGACGGCAGAGCGCCAGGTTGTTGGCCGTCGCCAGGCCCAGGCCCGACAGCGAGAACACGTTCCAGAACAGGGCGAGGCCGGTGTTTTCGGTCTTGGCGCCCAGGATCACCGTCGAGGCGACCAGGAAGCCAGCGACCACAAAGGCCTTGCGCACCACCACGGCGTCGCCGCCCCTGGCGATCAGCTTGTCGGCCGCCCAGCCCGCGACCAGCGCCACGATGGCGATGCCGGCGAAGCTGAAGAAGGAATAGAGGCCCATCTTCTCCAGCGACAGGTGGCGCTGCTCGACCAGATAGGCCGGCATCCAGGTCATGCAGTAGAAGGTGAAGTAGTTGTAGCAGAAGTTGACCACCAGCGTGCCCCAGACCAGGGGGCTGGCCAGGATGTTCTTCATCGGCACCGCCGAAGCCTTGGCCCGGATCTCGACCATGTCGCTCTTGGCCGGCAGGTCGTTCTTGACCCCGAACAGCCAGGGCAGCAGCCAGACCAGGCCGACCGCGCCGGTGATCACGAACATGGCTCGCCAGTCGTAAGCAACGATCAGCCAGGCCGCGACGGGCGCGCCGATGGCCGGGCCGAACTTGTTGCCCAGCATGTAGAGGCCCACGGCCGTGCCGCTCTGGCCCTCATGGAAGTTGTTGCGGATCCAGCGATAGCTAGCCGGCACCACAACGGCCTCGGCCGCGCCGACGATCAGGCGCATGACGATCAGGGCCGCCAGGGTCGTGGTCAGGCCCGTCAGCGCCGAGGCGATGCACCAGAGGACGAAGCAGATGGTGTAGGGCCGCTTGACGCCATAGCGGTCGACCACCCAGCCCATCGGGACCTGCAGCAGCGCGTACGACCAGAAGAACGCCGAGTTGATCCAGCCTCGATCCAGGTTCGACAGGTGGAAGTGATGCTTGAACGACGGCGTCGCCAAAGCCGACGAGATGCTGGTGCGGTCGACGAACGCGATCAGCGCGCCCACGGCCAGCAGGGCCAGGATCGCCCACCGCTTCCAGGCGGCGGGCGGGCTTGCGGCGTCCGCGATCGGCGCGCCGCCGACGACGGCCTCTGATGTGCTGGCCATGCGCTTCTCCCCTGACTCTTTTATGCGCCGAGTTTCGGATACAGCGACAGCGCCGTCTTGCCGAAGACCCATTCCTGGTCCTCGACCGACAGCGTGGCCAGACGATCGCGGGCCGTGCCCAGGATCTCCGACAGCGTCCCCGGCGAGGTCGGGAAGTTCGAGCCCCAGGCCAGGCGCTTGGCGCCGAACACCTCGACCAGCTTCGGGAAGAAGGTCTGCGGCGTCGCCGCGCCCTTGGTGCTGTCGCCCATGATCCGCGGCGTCAGCTTCAAATAGATCGACGGAAGATCGGCCAGGTCGAACAGGCTCTGGGCGTCGGCATAGGGAGGGCCGTCGGCGACCTCCGGGCGGCCCAGGTGGTCCAGGATGATCGGCACGTTCGGGAACCGCTCGGCCAGGGCCCGCACCTGCGGCAGGCCGACCGGACCGGTCTGGATGCACATGGTCAGGCCC
>OUNM010234790.1_pt1 | contig 11986 bp, 9 predicted proteins | sample 1769961 | NCBI WGS metagenome assembly OUNM01 (sample SAMEA3914820, study PRJEB12502) | metagenome | biome: forest; material: soil | place: USA | collected 2012-03-12 | depth 0.3 m
CTGCTGGGTTGCACGTAAAACCTCGACCAGGGCGGCGCGGGCGGCATCGTCGCGGGCCAGCAGGCGCGGTCCCGTCACCGGGGTGAAGGGAATCGCCGACAGCAGCTTGGGATAGTAATCCAGCCCGTTGCGCTGGTAGGCGTCGGCCCAGGCCCAGTCGAACACGTATTCGCCGTAGGAGTGTCCCTTCACGTAGAGGGGCAGGGCAGCCACCAGTTCCTCACTGTCGTAGAGGGCGATGTATTGCGGCTGCCAGCCCGTTTCCGGCGTGGCGCTGCCGGATTCGTGCAGGGCGTGCAGGAAGGCGTAGGAAAGGAAGGGGTTGGGTTTGTCTTGCCGGGCCACCAGGCCGTCCCAGGCCGGCTGGCCGATCTCGGACAGAGAGGAAGCGATATGCGTGCGATAATTCAAGATGACTTCCGAATATGAAAAGCTGACTTCAATGGATAAGCGATTCTTCAACCTGTACTCGCACGATTTCGCGCGCGTGGCGGTCGCCAGTCCGCGTTGCCGCGTGGCCGACCCCGCCTTCAACGTCCAGGAAACGCTGCGCCTGGCGCGCGAAGCCGCAGACCAGGGCGCCGTGCTGGCCGCCTTCCCGGAACTCGGCCTGTCCGCCTATACCTGCGACGACCTGTTCCACCAGCGCGCCCTGCTCGACGCCGTGCTCGACGCCTTGCAGCAGCTGGTCGAGGCTTCGCGCGAGTTGCCGCTGGCCGTGGTGGTCGGTGCGCCGCTGCGCCTGAACCACGTGCTGTTCAATTGCGCGGTGGTGGTGGCCGGTGGCCGCATCCTGGGCGTGGTGCCGAAAAGCTACCTGCCCAATTATGGCGAATTTTACGAAAGCCGGCAGTTCAGCGCGGCGGACAACGCGCCGACCGACCGCATCACCTTGCTGGGCCAGGACGTGCCCTTCGGGCCGGAGCAGATATTCGAACTCGAGGGTGTGCCGCTGTTCCGCTTCCACGTCGAGATCTGCGAAGACGTCTGGGTGCCGGTCCCGCCGTCTTCCTTCGCGGCCCTGGCCGGCGCCACCGTGCTGGTCAACCTGTCGGCCTCGAACGTGGTGGTGGGCAAGAGCGGCTACCGCCACCAGCTGGTCAGCCAGCAATCGGCGCGCTGCCTGGCCGCCTATCTGTACACCTCGGCCGGCCTGGGCGAGTCGACCACCGACATGTCCTGGGACGGCCAGTCCCTGATCTACGAAAAGGGCGACCTGCTGGCCCAGTCGCCGCGCTTCCTGCAGGACTCGCACCTGATCTTCGCCGACGTCGACCTCGAGCGGCTGTCGCTGGACCGCATGCACACGACCACCTTCGCGCAGTCGGTGCGCCGGCATGCGGCGGAGGTCGAGCGCTTCCGCACCACGCGCTTCGCCCTCGCGCTGCCGCTCGACAGGGACCTGCCCCTGGCGCGCACCATCGAGCGCTTCCCCTATGTGCCGGCTTCGGCCGCGCGCCGCGACGAGCGCTGCACCGAGGTCTATAACATCCAGGTCCAGGCCCTGCTGCAGCGGCTGCAGTCGTCCAGCCACCGGAAGGTCGTGATCGGCATCTCCGGCGGCCTGGATTCGACCCATGCGCTGCTGGTCTGCGCCAAGGCCATGGACCGCCTCGGCCTGCCGCGCTCGAACATCCTGGCCTATACGATGCCGGGCTTCGCCACCAGCGAACGTACGCTGCGCCAGGCACGTGAACTGATGGAAGTGGTCGGCGCCACCGCCCACGAGATCGACATCCGCCCGAGCTGCATCCAGATGCTGAAGGACCTCGGCCACCCCTATGCCGAGGGCAAGGAAGAATACGACGTCACCTTCGAGAACGTGCAGGCGGGCGAACGCACCAGCCACCTGTTCCGGCTGGCGAACCACCACCATGCGATCGTGATCGGCACCGGCGACCTGTCCGAGCTGGCGCTGGGCTGGTGCACCTACGGCGTGGGCGATCACATGTCGCACTACAACGTGAACGCCAGCGTGCCGAAGACGCTCATTTCCCACCTGGTGCGCTGGGTGGCCGACACCAAGCAGATCGGCGAGAACGGCGCCGACGTCCTGATCCAGGTGCTGGAAACCGAGATCAGCCCGGAACTGGTGCCGGGCAAGACGGGGGCCGAAAAAGGAGAGGGCAAGCCGGCCCAGGTGACGGAAGACTTCATCGGTCCCTACGAGCTGCAGGACTTCAACCTGTATTACACGCTGCGCTACGGTTTCGCCCCGACCAAGGTGGCCTTCCTCTCGTACAGCGCCTGGCACGACCGCGACGCCGGTCCCTGGCCGGAAGGCGGCAGCCCGGCGCGCAACGAGTACGGGCTGGCGGCGATCAAGAAGAACCTGGGCATCTTCCTGTGGCGCTTCTTCAAGACCAGCCAGTTCAAGCGCTCCTGCGTGCCGAACGGGCCGAAGGTCGGCAACGGCGGTTCGCTGTCGCCGCGCGGCGACTGGCGGGCGCCCAGCGATTCGGAAGCGACGGTGTGGATGGAGCAGCTGGCGCGCATCCCGGACCAAGAATCAACCTGAAAGGAGAAAACCCATGAAACAGATTACCTGCGTAATCAAACCCTTCAAGCTGGACGAAGTGCGCGAGGCGCTGGCGGAAGTGAACGTCACCGGCCTGACCGTGACCGAGGTGAAGGGCTTCGGCCGCCAGAAGGGCCATACCGAGCTGTATCGCGGCGCCGAGTATGTCGTCGATTTTTTGCCAAAGGTAAAAATCGAGGTGGTGGTCGACGATGCCATGACCGAGCAGGTGGTGGACGCCATCATCAAGGCCGCGCGCACCGGCAAGATTGGCGACGGCAAGATCTTCGTGCAGGAAGTCGAGCAGGTGATCCGGATCCGTACCGGCGAAACCGGCGCGGACGCGGTCTGAGCCCGCGCCGCCCGATTCGATCAAATCCGCTTGTCGTTTAGACCAGGCCTATGTTACATTTCCTTTTTGAAATGTCACATTGGCCAGCGCGGCCATTCAGCATGCGGATGAGTGTACGGTGAAGCATATCCTGGTAGTCGACGATGAAGAAGCGGTCGGGTACGTGTTCGAGCGCTACCTGGCTATCAAGGGTTACCGGGTGTCGGTGGCGTACAGCGGAGAACAGGCGCTGGCGGCCTTCGAGGCCGACCGGCCCGACCTGGTGGTCACCGACTACAAGATGCCAGGCATGAACGGCGCCGAGCTGCTGCAGCGCCTGCGCGCCATCGATCCCGCCCTGCCGGCGGTCATGATTTCGGCAAATCCCGTCGAGGTCGGCCCGACCCTGGACGGCGTCCGCTTCTTCCCCAAGCCGGTGTCGCTGGAGACCGTGGTCGAGCATATCGGCACCGTCCTGTAAACCGCCTCAGCGTCCCACCTGCACATCGAACTTCCAGGTCAACAGGCGCAGGCCGCTGATGAAGAAGGCGCTCGACCATAGCGCGAACTCGCGCGGCACGCCATACATCCCCATCAGCAGGAACATCCAGCTGCCGAGGAAGGCGCAGATCGCATAGGGTTTGCCGTCGCGGAAGACCATCGGCACCTCGTTGCAGACGATGTCGCGCAGGACCCCGCCGAAGATCCCGGTGATCACCCCCATCATCGAGGCGACGAACAGCGGCATATGGGCTTCCATCGCCGCCGAAGCGCCGGCCACCGAGAACAATCCGAGCCCGAAGGCGTCGGCGATCACGATCAGGCGTTCGGAGACGATGTGGCGCAGCGTGCGCATCAGCGGCGAGGCCACCAGCGCCAGCACGAAGATCAGGATCGCGTACTCCTGGTGCTGGACCCAGAACAGCGGTCTTCGGTCGAGCAGGATGTCGCGCAGGGTGCCGCCGCCGAATGCGGCGATGAAGGCGACCGTGAATACGCCGACCAGGTCCATGCGCTTGCGCCTCGCTTCGATGAAGCCGGAGAACGCGGCGACCAGGACCGCCGTGATTTCGATGATGGTGACCAGTCTCATGCAATGTGGGCAAGTGGCAATGTTGCTAGACTAACATGCCAAGCCCGACATTGGCTCATTCCTGGGCTGCGAGGGGCAGGTGAACCGTAAATATGACCGTTCCGCTAACCCGGTCGGCGGCGGCTTCATGGCGGTAGGCGATCTCGCCCTGGTGTTCGCGCACGATCTGCTGGGCGATGTAGAGGCCCAGGCCCATACCGGTGCGGTTGCGCGGATTGTTCAGCGAACTGCGCTTGAAGGGATTGAAGAGTCCGGACTCGACCTCGTGCGGGATCGGCGCGCCGGCATTGGCGACGCTGACCGCGGCCTGGCCGTCCTCGCGGCGCAGCAGGATCTCGATCGGCTGGTCCGGGTCGCCGTGGTGGCGCGCATTGCTCAGCAGGTTGGACAGCACCTGGCCCAGGCGGCCGCCGTCGGCCATGACCACGACCGGGCCTTCGATCTTCAGATCGTAGACGATGGTCGGGTAGGCCAGGCGGGCTTCCTCGACCATGTCCTCGACCAGCGCCGCCAGGTCGACCCGCTCCAGCGCCATGCCGAGGCCCATGCCGCGGTCGATGCGGCTCATGTCCAGTACCTGGCCGATCATGCGCTGCATGCGGTTGCTGGACGACTGGATGCGGCGTCCCAGGGTGCCGCCCTTGCTGGCGCCGTCGGTTTTTTCCAGCACGATGCCGGCCATGTTGATGGAGTGAAGCGGGTCGCGCAGGTCGTGGCCCAGCATCGCCAGCAGCTGGGCGCGGGTGGTCTCAAGCTGGGCGCGGCGCGCGTTCGAGACCCGGGCCAGTTCGCCCAGGGTCATGCGGGCATGGGTCAGTACGCCTTCTTCCCATTCGTGGGCGCAGCCGCGCACGGTCTGGTGCCAGGCGTCGAAGGAGCCGCGCGGCGTCAGGCGCTCGCCCATCGGGCCATGCTTTCCGCTCTTGTCCGGCTTGCCGCCCCAGGCGACTTCCTCGACCTGCTCGTGGCGCAGCAGCAGGCACCAGCCCTTGCTGGGCGGGTCGTAGGGCAGGCTCAGCATGCCGGCCCATTTGCCGAGGCCGGCGCGCGCCGCCTCCGGCCAGTCGGCGGCGCACTGGCGCACCAGCAGCTCGTGGGCATCGTCCGGCAGGGTGGCGACGATGGCCTCGCCGCTGGCCTGGTCGATGCCGCGGCAGACAACGCGGTCGAACTGGGTTGCGATCATGGCCTGGGCGCGCGCCGCTTCCAGCATGCCGTCGGCGTGCTCGACCAGGGCTTCGAGCGGATCTTCTTCCAGCAGCAGCGATTCGACCAGGCTGCTGCGGACCTTGGCGGCGCGCTCGACCAGCTCGGCTTCCTCGCGCGATTCCAGGCCCTGGATCGTCGAGGCGATCACCTGGGCCAGCACGTCGGCCGCCATGCGGATCGAGTAGGGCACGCGCTTCGGGCCCATGTGGTGGCAGGCGAGCAGGCCCCACAGCCGGCCGTTGATGACGATCGACACGCTCATCGAGGCGCCCACGCCCATGTTCTGCAGGTACTCGACGTGGATAGGCGAGACGCTGCGCAGCACCGCGAAGCTCATGTCCAGCGGCGCGGCATCCGGCGCGCCGACCAGGGGCACGGCGTGATAGGTGACGTCGGCGATCATGCGCAGGGTGTTCAGCACGTAGAGGCGGCGTGCCTGTGGCGGGATGTCGCCGGCCGGATAGCGCTGGCCGAGGTAGGGCGTAAGGTCGTCGCGGCGCGCCTCGGCCACGACATCGCCGCTGTCGTCGGGGCGGAAGCGGTAGGCCATCACGCGGTCGAAGCCGGTGAACTCGCGCACCTGGCGCACGGCGGTGTCCAGCAGGGCGTCGACGCTCTTCTGGCGGCGCAGGCGGTCGATCGAGGAGTGGGCCTTGATGGCGAACTGGGCGACGGTGTCGGCGGCGACTTCGCGCGCCTCGAACTCGGCGATCACGCGGCCCTGGTGGGCATGCACCACGCAGTCGTATTCGGTGTCGCCGACGGCGATCGCGGCAACCATCGGCATGGCCTCGCCCTCGCTCATGGTGTCCAGGGATTCCTGGATGAGCTCGGTGACCTCGGCGGGCAGGCCGAGTTCGCCGAACGGGCGGGCGAGTTCGAGATGGGCGGCGAGGGCGGCGGGGGCGTTTTCGCTCCAGCCCTCGACCTCGCCGGCGGCGGTGAAGAAGATCAGCGCTCCGTGCGGCTGGATCGAACCCGGGATGTGGATCGGTTCATCTGCACAGTTGAGCAGGTCGACACGCATCGGGGCGCCCATCGGCACCGGTGATCTTGACTTCAATTCGCATCATCCCTTCTCGTGCAAAACCACGATGGTTTCGCTAAGCGTGCATCTTACAGGTTTCACACAAGGCATGCCGTGCGTTTTTCAACCTAACGCGACAGTGAAGGGTAATTAGCCCCGATTGGGCTGAAAATTTGAACAAATGCGGGACGTCAGTCGTCGACCAGGGCAGGGCGCAATAAAACGATCAGGGCGCCATGGCCGCCGTCGGTCCGGTTGGCGGCGCAGAAGGCGACCACCTCGGCGGTCTGCACCAGCCAGCTGTGCACCATGCCGCGCAGTACCGGCTCGCCGCCGGAGGAGCCGTAGCCGACGCCATGGATGATGCGCACGCAGCGCACCCCGTTCTTGTTCGAGCGGCGCAGGAAGGCGTCGACCAGACGCCGCGCCAGGTCGCGGGTATAGCCGTGCAGGTCTAGCTCGTCCTCGACCTGCCAGTGGCGTTTTCTCAGCTTCTTGACGACGTCGGGACCGACGCCGGGCGCCGACCAGCTGAGGGTGGGATCCTCGTCGAGCAGGCCGTCGACGTCGAACTGATCGGACAGCATCGATTCGCGCAGCACCGCTTCGATGTCCTCTTCGTGGAGGGGAGGGCGTTGCTGGCCCGGCCCGGCAGCGCGGCGTTCGGCTTCCTGCACCGGGCGCCAGACGTAGCGGTCCGATTCCGGCATCGGCTTGACGTCCTTGACGGCATCGCGGAACTCGACCGCATTGGCGCGGTCGATGCGCTCGCGCCGCTCGCGCGCGGCCTTTTCGATGGCGCGCTGGCGCTGATCTTCCTTGAGCTGTTCGCGCAAGGATTTCAGATCCGAGAAGTCTTTCAAGCCCGCCACGTCATTCCACCTCGTCGCCCCCGCGCAGGCGGGGGCCCAAGTAATAATTACTCCAATGCTTCCAGATAACGCTGCGCATCCAGCGCCGCCATGCAGCCCGTGCCCGACGAGGTGATCGCCTGGCGATACACGTGATCCTGCACGTCGCCGGCGGCGAACACACCTTCGACGCTGGTCGCCGTGGCCATGCCCTCGGTGCCGCTGCGGGTCTTGATGTAGCCGTTGTGCATTTCGAGCTGGCCGTCGAAGATGCCGGTGTTCGGCTTGTGGCCGATCGCCACGAACAGGCCGTGCACCTTGATGTCCTTGGTGTAGTCGCCGGCGCTCGACTTCAGGCGCAGGCCGGTCACGCCGCTGGCGTCGCCCAGCACCTCGTCCAGGGTCTGGTTCAGTTCCAGCACGATCTTGCCTTCCTCGACCTTGTGCATCAGGCGGTCGACCAGGATCGGCTCGGCGCGGAACTTGTCGCGGCGGTGGATCAGGGTCACCTTGCTGGCGATGTTGGACAGGTACAACGCTTCCTCGACCGCGGTATTGCCGCCGCCGATCACCGCCACTTCCTGGTTGCGGTAGAAGAAACCGTCGCAGGTGGCGCAGGCGGACACGCCCTTGCCCATGAATTCCTGCTCGCTCGGCAGGCCGAGGTACTGGGCCGAGGCGCCGGTCGCGATGATCAGGGCGTCGCAGGTGAACTCATGCGAATCGCCCACCAGGCGGATCGGCTTCTCGTTCAGGAAAGTCGTGTGGATGTGGTCGAACACGATTTCGGTATTGAAGCGCTCGGCGTGCTGCAGCAGGCGCTGCATCAGTTCGGGACCCTGGACGCCCAGCGGATCGCCCGGCCAGTTCTCGACGTCGGTCGTGGTCATCAGCTGGCCACCCTGCTCGACGCCGGTCACCAGCATCGGGCTCAGGTTGGCGCGGGCGGCGTAGACGGCGGCGCTGTAGCCGGCGGGGCCGGAACCGAGAATCAGGACTTTGGCGTGTTTGCGAGTGGTCATTGCAGGAATTCGTCTTATTGGTAAGGGAAGGGAACTGGGGCTGAAAAGCCACTTTATCAAGGGGATATGTGGCCCACATTATAGTCGATGATGCACACGAGCATGAATCGTGGGCCCGCTCGGCAATATATCGCTTAGAATGGTCGATCTTTGTAAGTTCCCAGCAGCATCGGTTTCAATCAGCATGAGTAAGAATAGTCAATCGACAACTTCGACCTATACCCGCAAGCCTGCGCCGCCCCGGCAGCCGATGCCCAACCGGCTGGTGCGCTTGCTGTCGGAAGCGCGCTGGCTGGCCACTGCCGTGGCGTTGCTGTATTTCGTCCTCATCCTGCTCAGCTATAACAAGGCGGACCCGGGCTGGTCGCACGAGAATGCGGTGCCCCACGTGGTCAACCTGGGCGGCCGCGCCGGCGCCTGGCTGGCCGACCTGCTGCTGTTCATCTTCGGTTTTTCCGCCTGGTGGCTGTGCGTCTGCTTCGCGCGCGCCGTGTGGAAGGGCTACCGGCGCCTGCACAACCGCTTCGTGATCGAAGCCGCCGAGCCGGAACCGGAGCACCAGGGCGAGACCGTGATCCGCTGGATCGGCTTCGCCCTCATGTTCGCCGGCAGCGTCGGCCTCGAATACCTGCGCATGTGGTCGCTGAAGGTGGAGTTGCCGCGCTCCCCTGGCGGCGTGCTGGGCCAGCTGATCGGCCACTCCGCCCACACCGCCTTCGGCTTCACCGGCGCGACCCTGCTCCTGCTGCTGCTGTTCGGCCTGGGCTTTTCCTGGTACTTCCAGGTGTCCTGGCTGGCGGTGGCCGAGCGCATCGGCGAATCGGTCGAGGCCAGCCTCGCATGGTTCCGCCTGCGCTACGAAGACCGCGAAGACCGCCGCCAGGGCGAGGTTGCGGCCAGCCGCCGCGACGAAGCGGTGGTGACCGAGCGCGCCAAGTACGTCGAGAAGCACGCGCCGGCGCCGGCCCCGAAGGCCTTGCCGGAGCCGGACGACGAGCCCGAGAGCGCCCCTTCGCCTGGCTTCCTGGCCAAGATGATGTCCAAGGTCGGCAAGGGCAAGGCCGAGAAGGCGGAACCGAAGGGCGAGGTCAAGCTCGAGCCGCGCGCCGAGCCGATGCTGGAAGACGAGGTCGACGAGGATGGCGTGGTGACGCCGCGTGCCCCGGCGCCGCGCGAACCCGCCTTCGCGCCGCCTGCCGCCGCCGAGCCTGCGCCGCGCGCGCCGGTATCCGCTGCCGCCGCCGCGCCGGCGCCGATCAAGATCGAGCCCCAGGTGACCAGCGTGCCGCGCTCCGAACGCGCCGAGAAGGAGCGCCAGAACAAGCTGTTCGAAGGCATGCCGGGCGACTCGACCCTGCCGCCGCTCGGCCTGCTGGACGATGCGCCGCCGGCCCAGGAATCGGTGGCCATCGAGACCCTGGAATTCACCAGCCGCCTGATCGAGAAAAAGCTGTCGGACTTCGGCGTCGAAGCCAAGGTGGTGGCCGCCTATCCGGGCCCGGTCGTGACCCGCTACGAGATCGAGCCGGCCACCGGCGTCAAGGGCAGCCAGATCGTCAACCTGGCGCGCGACCTGGCGCGTTCGCTGTCGCTGACGTCGATTCGCGTGGTCGAGACCATCCCCGGCAAGAACTACATGGCGCTGGAGCTGCCGAATCCGAAACGCCAGATCGTGCGCCTGACCGAGATCCTCGGTTCGAAGGTGTACGGCGACAGCGCTTCCAGCCTCACCGTCGCGCTGGGCAAGGACATCGCCGGCAAGCCGGTGATCGCCGACCTGGCCAAGATGCCCCACCTGCTGGTGGCGGGTACCACCGGTTCCGGCAAGTCGGTCGGCATCAACGCCACCATCCTCTCGCTCTTGTATAAAGCCGACCCGGACGATGTGCGCCTGATCCTGATCGACCCGAAGATGCTGGAGATGTCGGTCTACGAAGGCATCCCGCACCTGCTGGCGCCGGTCGTGACCGACATGCGCCAGGCCGGCCACGCCCTGAACTGGGCGGTGAACGAGATGGAGCGCCGCTACAAGCTGATGTCCAAGCTGGGCGTGCGTAACCTGGCGGGCTACAACGGCAAGATCCTGGAAGCGGCCAAGCGCGAAGAGCACATCCCGAATCCGTTCTCGCTGACGCCGGACGCGCCGGAACCGCTGGACAAGCTGCCGACCATCGTCATCATCATCGACGAGCTGGCCGACCTCATGATGGTGGTCGGCAAGAAAGTCGAGGAACTGATCGCCCGTATCGCGCAGAAGGCGCGCGCCGCCGGCATCCACCTCATTTTGGCCACGCAGCGGCCGTCGGTGGACGTGATCACGGGCCTGATCAAGGCGAACATCCCGACCCGCATCGCGTTCCAGGTGTCGTCCAAGATCGACTCGCGCACCATTCTCGACCAGATGGGCGCCGAGACCCTGCTGGGCATGGGCGACATGCTCTACATGCCGCCGGGTACCGGCCTGCCGGTCCGCGTGCACGGCGCCTTCGTCTCCGACGATGAAGTGCATCGAGTTGTAAAACATCTGCAATCGACGGGCGAACCGAATTACATTGAGGGCATCCTCGAAGGCGGCGTGGCCGAGGAAGGCGGCGCCGACGGCGTCGCGGCGGGCGAGGGCGGCGGCGAATCCGACGCCCTGTACGACCAGGCCGTGCAGGTCGTGCTGAAGAACCGCAAGGCCTCGATCTCGCTGGTGCAGCGCCACCTGCGCATCGGCTACAACCGCGCGGCGCGTCTGATCGAGCAGATGGAGCAGAGCGGCCTGGTCTCGCCGATGCAGTCGAACGGCAACCGCGACATTCTGGTGCCGGCCACGAGCGCAGAATGAACCCAGGGTGGGCACACCGTGCCCACGCGTTCCAACGCCGCCTTCATGACCATACAAGAAAAGGAAAACACATGAACATGAAGCTGAAACTCACCCTTGCCACCCTGCTGGCCGCAAGCTCCCTGGCCCTGAGCGCCACCGCCTCCGCCAGCGCCCTCGAACAGTTCAAGAGCTTCGTCGCCGGCACCAAGTCCGCCCGCGGCGACTTCGTCCAGACCCAGGTCCGCAGCAAGGCCGCCACCGGCAAGGCCCAGCCGGCATCGAGCGGGACCTTCGTGTTCGCCCGCCCCGGCAAGTTCATCTGGACCTACCAGAAGCCCTACGAGCAGGTGCTGCAGGCCGACGGCGAGACCCTCTACGTCTACGACAAGGACCTGAACCAGGTCACCACCCGCAAGCTGGGCAATGCCCTCGGCAGCTCGCCGGCCGCGATCCTGTTCGGCAGCAACGACCTGGAAAAGAACTTCACCCTGGCCGAAGCCGGCACCCGCGACGGCCTGGAATGGATGACGGCGACGCCGAAAGCCAAGGACACCACCTTCGAGCAGATCGGCATCGGCCTGAAGGACGGCGTGCCGCAGGCGATGGAGCTGAAGGATTCCTTCGGCCAGACCTCGGTGCTGAAGTTCACGAACTTCCAGCGCAACCCGCAGCTGGGCGCCCAGCAGTTCAAGTTCGAGGTGCCGAAGGGCGCCGACGTGGTGAACCAGTGAAGCATGGCCTTGCGCTGCTGACGGCGGCGCTGGCTGCCGTCCACGCAGCGCCGGCCGCCGCCCAGATACCGCCGCCGCCCAAGGCCTGCGCCGCCGCGGAATACCCGCGCGAGGCGGTCCGCTACGAACTCGAAGGCATCACGACCCTGCGCTACCGGCTGGCCGCGGACGGCCGCGTGAGCGAGGTCCAGGTCGCCAGGTCGAGCGGCTGGACGCTGCTCGACGATGCCGCCGTCCGCACCATCCGCTCCTGCAGGTTCACGCCCGCGGAAGCAGCACGCGCGCAAGGCTATGCGGGACAACCGGTGCCGCCCACCTATCTGTTCTGCCTGGAAATGATGGATGCGACCGTGCCGTTCGAGATGCTGACGATGCTCGACATCGACCTCGCC
>OUNM010335860.1_pt1 | contig 11985 bp, 13 predicted proteins | sample 1769961 | NCBI WGS metagenome assembly OUNM01 (sample SAMEA3914820, study PRJEB12502) | metagenome | biome: forest; material: soil | place: USA | collected 2012-03-12 | depth 0.3 m
GGCGAGACGGTGGCCGGCCTCGAAATCTGGAAGAAGCCCGGCAAGCCCGCGGTCCACCCCACGGACGCCGAATATACGATCGTCATCGCGGGCGCGGGCACACTGGTGTCAGGCGGCACGCTGGCGGACGCGACGGTGACGACGCCGGACCTGACCGAAGGCAGCCGGATCGATGGCGGTAGGTCCCGCGCGCTGGCGCCGGGCGACGTCATCCTGATCCCGGCGGGGACGCCGCACTGGTTCGGCATCACGGGCGACCGGCTGGTCCTGCTCGGCATCAAGATCGCCACGCCACAGCGCGCGCAGGCCACCGCCCGCTGATCCGTCGCCGGCCGGGCGGACGTGCTTCCGTACCCCGGCCCGCCGCGCTAAGCGTGGCCACCATGGCAGCGTCGCCGCTCCTGGCCTTGTCGGGCCTCAGCAAGACCGTGCAGGGCGGCAGACGGCTCTTCGCCGGCCTGTCACTCGCCCTCGCGCCGGGCGAGCTGGTCGCGATCATGGGCGAGTCGGGCGCGGGCAAGTCGACGCTGCTCAACCTGATCGCCGGGCTCGACACCGCGGATGCGGGCTCGGTCTCGCTCGACGGCACCGACATCTCGACGCTCGATGAGGATGCCCGCGCAGAGTTGCGCCGGCGGCGGATCGGCTTCGTCTTCCAGGCCTTTCACATCCTGCCGCACCTGACGCTCGGACAGAATGTCGCGCTGCCCCTGGTGCTGCTTCGCGAGCCGCCGAAAAATGCGACCGCGCGCGCCGGCGCGCTGCTGGAGGCGGTCGGCCTCGACGGGCGCGGCGGCGATTATCCGAGCCAGCTCTCCGGTGGCGAGTTGCAGCGCGTCGCCATCGCCCGCGCCCTTGCCCACCGGCCGGGCCTCATCCTCGCAGACGAGCCAACCGGCAATCTCGATCCCGACACCGCCGCGCGCGTGCTGGCATTGCTGGTGGCACAGTTGCGCGAAGCACAGGCGGCGGCACTGCTCGTCACCCATTCGGACGTCGCGGCGGCGGCGGCGGATCGCGTGCTGCGCCTGACCGCCGGCGGCCTCGTCCCGGCGTGACCGACCAGACCGCGCTCCGCTGGATGATCTTCGGCGAATGGCGCGCGCATCCGGTGCGGATCGTCACCGCCATCGTGGCGATCGCGATCGGCGTGGCGCTGGGCTTCGCGGTGCATCTGGTCAACGCCTCGGCGCTCGACCGCTTCGCGCGCGGGCTCGCCACCGTCCATGGCGGCGCCGACCTGCGCATCGAGGCGGCGGGCGGGCGCGGTTTCGACGAACGCCTCTATGCGCGCGCGACGCGCCTGCCCGGCGTCGCGGCGGCAAGCCCCGTGGTGCAGCTCCGCGCGCGGATCGGAGGGGCGGCGATCGACCTGCTCGGGCTCGACGCGCTGCGCTTGCCGGGCGTCACCCCTGCGCTGCTCCCCCGCCCGGCATCGGCTGCGGAACGAACCATCCTGTTCGATCCGCAATCACTGTTCCTCTCGCCCGCCGCGCTCGCCGGCCACCGGATCGGCGACGTGCTGCCTATCGTCGTGGACGGGCGGGACCAGCGTTTCACCATCGCCGGAACCCTCCCCGGCGCCGACGCGCGCGCGCTGGGCGTGATAGACATCGCCGCCGCGCAGGCCCGCTTCGGCCGGCTGGGGCGATTGGACCGGATCGACCTCAAGCTCGCCGATGATGCCGACGCGGCACGGGTCCGCGGCGCACTCGCCACCATCCTCCCGGCCGACGCCGTGCTCGCCAGCGACGCCGACGACGCCAGCCGCACCGATGCGCTGTCGCGCGCCTATCGCGTCAACCTCGACATGCTCGCGCTGGTGGCGCTCTTGACCGGGGCGTTCCTCGTCTATTCCGCGCAGGCGCTGTCGATTGCGCGGCGGCGGCCGCAATTCGCGCTGCTCCGCGTGCTGGGGGCGAGTCGAAGGCTGGTCGTGACGCAGGTGCTAGTCGAGGGCGCGATCCTCGGGATGATCGGCGCGGGCCTCGGCATCCTGCTCGGTCTCGGGCTCGCGGCGGCGGTGCTGCGGCTGGTCGGGGGCGATCTTGGCAGCGGCTATTTCTCGGGGAGCGACGCGCCGCCGCTGCTGTTCGCGCCGGGAGCCGCGATCGGCTTCGCAACGCTCGGGCTGACGGCGGCGCTGCTCGGTAGCCTGCTGCCCGCGCGCGAGGCAGCGGGGGTGGCACCGGCCGTCGCGCTCAAGAATTTGGGTGACGCCGTCGATCCGCGCCGTCGGCCCCGCATCCTGCCCGCCCTGCTGCTGGCGCTGGCGGGCATCGGCTGCGCGCAGGTTCCGGCGATCGGGGGGATCGCGCTGTTCGGCTATGTGTCGATCGCGCTGCTGCTGGCGGGTGGTATCCTCGCCATGCCGTGGCTGGCGCGCGTGTTGCTGGCGCCGCTCGCCCGGCACTCTTTCGCCTCACCGGTCACAGAGCTGGCCGTGAGCCGCCTGTGGGGCGCGCCGAGCCAAGCGGCGGTTGCGCTATCGGGTATCGTCGCGAGCGTCGGGCTGATGATTGCGATGGCGGTGATGGTCGCGAGCTTCCGCGCCTCAGTGGACCAGTGGCTCGACCAGATCCTCCCCGCCGATCTCTATCTGAGCGCCAATGGCGCAGCGCCCTTCGATCCGACCGGGCAGATGCGGCTCGCCCGGACGCCCGGAGTGCGCGCGATCGGTTTCGGGCTGCAGCGTCCGATCAGCCTCGCCGCCGACCGTCCGCCCGTGGTGCTGGTGGTACGCCCCGATCCCGCACGCGCATGGCCCGCGATCGGGCGTCATGCCGCTCCTCCCACCGGACGGCTGGCCGTCCGTGTCTCGGAGCCGGCCGCGCGGCTCTACCGACTATCGCCTGGATCGACGCTGATGCTGCCGCTGGGCGACCGGCCGGTCCCCGCCTTCGTCACCGACGTCTATCGCGACTATGCCCGCCAGGACGGCGCCATCGCCCTCGACAGCCGCGATTATGACCAGCTCACGGGCGACACCGCCCGCGGCGAGGCGGCGATCGATCTCCAACCCGGCGCCAATCCGCTGGCCACCATCGCGACGCTCCGCCGCACCCTCCCGCCCACCCTCGCGGACGCGGTGACGATCGTTCCCGCGCGAGCGCTCAAGGCCCGCGCGCTTGCCATCTTCGACCGGAGCTTTGCCGTCACCTATGGCCTGGAGGTGGTGGCGATCTTCGTTGGCCTCGCCGGCGTCGCCGCCACCGCCTCCGCACAGACCATCGCACGCACCCGCGAGTTCGGGATGCTGCGCCATCTCGGCGTGACGCGACGGCAGATCGTAGCGATGCTCGGGCTGGAGGGGGCGCTGCTCGGGGCGGTCGGCGGGGTGGCGGGCGTGGGCTTGGGCTGCGGGGTGGCGCAGGTGCTGATCCGCGTCGTCAATCCGCAGTCGTTCAACTGGACGATGGAGACACGGCTACCCCTCGGCCTCCTGGGAGGCGTCGCGCTGGCGCTGGTGGTGGCGTCGGCGAGCACCGCAATGCTGGCTGGTCGCCGCGCCGTTTCGGCCGACGCGGTGCACGCGGTGAGGGAGGACTGGTGATACGCCGCCTCGTCCCCCTCGCGGCGATGCTGGCGCTGGTCGGCGCCGCTCCATCCTTCGAGACGGCGCGGCCTGGCTCCTTCGCCTTCCCCCGCGACCATGGCGCGCACCCGGCTTTCCGCACCGAATGGTGGTACGTCACCGGCTGGCTCGATGGGCCGGGCGACACGCATCGCGGCTTCCAGGTCACCTTCTTCCGCACCGCGACCGGAGTCGGCGCCGACAATCCCAGCGCGTTTGCGCCTCGCCAGGTCCTATTCGCCCATGCCGCACTGTCGGACCCCGCGGTCGGCCATCTCCTCCATGGCGAGCGGATCGCGCGCGAGGGGCTCGGCCTCGCCGCTGCATCGCGGAGCGATGCGGATGTCGCGATCGACGACTGGCGCCTCCGCCGCCAGCCCGACGGCCGCTTCGTCACCCATGTCGCGGGCGAGGGCTTCGCGCTGGACCTCGCCTTCCGCCCGACCCAACCGATCCTGCCACAGGGCGACGGCGGCTACAGCCGCAAGGGCCCCGATCCGCGCTTGGCGAGCCGCTATTACAGCCTGCCCCAGCTCGCTCTCTCGGGCAGCGTCACGCAGGCAAGCCGCCCCGTCCGCGTCACCGGGACTGCGTGGCTCGATCGCGAATGGTCGTCGAGCTACCTTGCCCCCGGCGCCGTGGGATGGGACTGGACCGGCCTCAACTTCGACGACGGCGCGGCGCTGATGGCGTTCCGCATCCGAAGAGCGGACGGCAGCACGCTCTGGGCGGGCGGGACATGGCGCGCGGCGGACGGCACGCGCACCGTCCTCGCTCCCGGCGACGTGCGTTTCACGCCCCGCCATCGCTGGCGCTCGCCACGCACCGGGACGGACTACCCGGTCGATCCGGTGCTCCGCGTGCGGCTTCCACAGGGCATCCGCACGCTCCCCATGGCGCCGCTCTTCCCCGATCAGGAGCTTGACGGGCGCAGCCATGGGAGCCCGGTCTATTGGGAGGGCGCGGTCCGCGTGCCCGGCGGACGGGGCTATCTGGAGCTGACCGGCTACGCCGCCGCGTTGCATCTCTAGCCGCTTGCAACCACGCAAATTCCGGCGCGTTCTCCGTGTCAGCGCCGACTCGGCGCACAACAGGGGATGGACCATGAAAGTTGGATTTGCGATCTTCGCAGCCGCGGGGGCGATCGCCCTGGCCGGCGCCGTGCCCGCGCTCGCCGAGACCGTCCACTACACCGCCGAGCTTAACGGCAAGTCCGAGGTGCCGGCGAACACCACCGCGGGCAAGGGCATGGTGAAGGCCGAGCTGGACACCGGCACGCGTGCCTTCACTTACACCGTCACCTATTCGGGCTTGACCGGCCCCGCCGCCGCCGCCCATTTCCATGGGCCCGCCGCGGCTGGCGTCAACGCGCCGCCAGTGATCACGGTCAAGGAGCTCGCCAGCCCGATCAAGGGCAAGGACGTACTGACGCCCGAACAGATGGCCGATCTCCAGGCCGGCAATTGGTATTTCAACGTCCACACCAAGGCCCATCCGAGCGGCGAGATCCGCGGTCAGCTCGGCAAGCCCTGATCGTCCGGTGGCGGGTTCGGGATCGCGTTCCTATCTCGATCCCGAACCCCCACGGAGAGACCTCCATGCCGAGCAAGCCCGTCAAGATTCCCGGTTCCGACCATCCCATCTCCGTCGAACCCGCCGCCCACCGGATCGTCGTGACGCTCGCCGGCAAGGTGATCGCCGACAGCAACGAGGCGCTGACGCTGCGCGAAGCCGCCTACCCGCCGGTCCACTACATCCCGCGCAAAGACGTCGACATGACCGCGCTCGAACGTTCGGCCACGAAGAGCTACTGCCCCTACAAGGGCGAGGCTTCCTATTTCAGCCTGCCCGCGGGTGGCGACCGGTCGATCGACGCAATCTGGTCCTATGAGACGCCGCACGAGGCCGTTGCGTCCATCAAGGGCCATCTCGGCTTCTATACCAGCCGCGTCGATGCGATCGAGGAGCGTCCGCTGGCGAGTTGACCGGGGCCGCCCGGCCGGACAAGGGTGGCGCCTTCAGACTTCGGGGGCGCCCTCTCATGACCAGCATCTATGATTTCACCGCGAACGGCATCACCGGCGAACCGCGGTCGCTCGGCGCTTATCGGGGTCAGGTGATGCTGATCGTCAACACCGCCAGCAAATGCGGCTTCACGCCCCAATATGAGGGGCTGGAGGAGCTGCATAAGACCTACGCTGGCAAGGGCCTTGCCGTGCTCGGCTTCCCCTGCAACCAGTTCGGTTCGCAGGAGCCCGGCGACGCCGCCGAGATCGCGAACTTCTGCAAGCTCACCTACGATGTCGACTTCCCGATGTTCGCCAAGGTCGAGGTCAATGGCGACGGCGCCCACCCGCTCTACCGCTACCTGAAGAAGGAGGCGCGTGGGCTGTTCGGGACCGAACGGATCAAGTGGAACTTCACCAAGTTCCTCGTCGATCGCAGCGGTAAGGTGGTCCGCCGCTTCGCCCCCAACGCCAAGCCCGAAGCGCTCCGTCCCGCGATCGAGGAGCTGCTCTAGATCAGCAGCGCCGGGTCTTCGCCCGCATCCATCGGATAGCCGCCCTCGCGCCACGACTTCATGCCTCCATCGAGCGCCACCGCGCGGCGAAAGCCGAGCAGGCGCAGCGTCGAGGCGGCGAGCGTCGAGATCTTGCCGAGCTCGCAGACGGTGAGGATTTCGAGATCCGGATCGGGGAAGGTCTGGTCCACTTTCAGCTCCAGCTGCCCGCGCGGCAGGTGGAGCGCCCCCGGCACATGACCGCGCGCATAGGCGTCGCGCTCGCGCACGTCGAGGATCACGAAGTCGTTGCGCTTCTGCCTGACCCGCGCCGCCAGCTCGTCCAGCGAGACGAAGGGGATCGTAGCCGCCGCCTCGCCCAGCAACTGCCGCACCGTCTTGCCGCCGCTCATGTTGGTGCGCAGCGCCTCGGTGAGGTGCGTCGGCGCAGAGAGGTTGAGGCCGCGCATCATCTCCACGAACGCCACCCGCTCGCGGACCTGGAGGCGGGGATTGTCGTCCAGCTCGGCTCCGATCGTGCTGTGCGAGCGGCCCTTATAGTCATGCGCCGGGAAGACCAGCGTCTCGCGGTCGAGCGTCAGCAGCTTGTCGAAAAGGCTGTCGTAGAGCTGGTCGGGATCGCCGGTCGGCAGGTCGGTGCGCCCCGTGCCGCCGATCAGCAGCGTGTCGCCGGTGAACACCCTGTCGCCGACATGGAGGCACATGGAATCGCGCGTGTGCCCCGGCGTGTGCAGCACGCGCAGGCGCAGCTCGCCGACCGCGATCAGATGCCCGTCCTCGACCGGCATGGTGACGTGTGGCGCGACGCTGTTTCGATGCATGATGATCGGGACGCCCAACTCCGCGCCCAGCTGGCGGGCGGCGGAGAAATGGTCCGCATGGGTGTGCGTCTCGACGATGTAGCGGATGCGCAGGCCTTCGCGATGCGCGATGCCGACATAGCGGTCGGCCTGGCCCAGCGCCGGGTCGATCAGCGCCGCGGCGCACGTCGCCGGGCAGCCGAGGATATAGGACTGGCACCCGCCGTCGGCGATCTGCTGGAAGAACATCCCCGGCCTCCGTGCATCGCCGGCAGCTGCCGGCCGGCGATGCAGGTTAGACCCTTTCGGGGGCGACTCAAATCCCGTGCGGCGCGGCCGGGCGGCGCGGCTCGCGGACCAGCAGGCGGCTCGCCAGCACGGTCACGCCGAGGATACCATAGACGATCAGCACATAGCCCGGATTGACCAGCAGCATCACCGCCAGCGCGACGCGCAGAAAGTCCGGATTGAAGCCGAACCCCTCGCCGACGGCCTGGCAGATGCCGATCAGGCTGGCCTTCTTGGCGGCGGTGGCGGCGGCGGTGGTCTGCATCGTTCTGCTCCGTGCTGTGGGGAGCCTCGCTCCCTTCGCACGAACCATTGCAGGCCCCGTGCCAAACTCCCGGAAGCCCCGGAAACCGAGCGATCAGCGAATTACAGGCGTCGAGCAGGTCTGTGAATTCCGCCAACAGATGGCAAAACGCGCCTACTCCGCGATCGCGTCGCGGATCGCCAACGTCCGGCGCGCAGCCACCAGATGCAGCCGCTCGACCATGCGGCCGTCGACCCGGATCGCACCCTTGCCGGCATTCTCGGGAAGCTTGAAGGCGGCGAGGATCGTTTCCGCCCACCCGATCTGGTCCTCCGAGGGCGAGAAGGCGGCGTTGCAGGGGTCGATCTGCCGGGGGTGGATCAGCGTCTTGCCGTCGAAGCCGAACTCGACGCCCTGGCGGCATTGCTCGACAAGCCCCGCTTCGTCCTCCAGCCCGTTGAACACGCCGTCGAGGATGCCGAGCCCATAGGCCCGCGCCGCCGCCACCGCGAGGCCGAGCGCGCCGACGAAAGGAAGACGCGCCTTCGTCAGCGTCGCGCCCATCTCCTTGGCGAGATCATTGGTGCCGAGCACGAACATCGACAGCCGCGAATTCGCCGAGGCCGCGGCGATCGCGTCGAGGCGGAACAGGCTGCGGGCCGTCTCGATCATCGCCCATAGCCGCATATGCTCGGGAGCACCGGCGATCAGCGCCTGACAGGTCGCAATGTCGCCGCCATCGTTGACCTTGGGCACCAGCACCGCGTCGGGCGCCGCTTCGGCCACGACGCGGAGGTCGTCGGGGCCCCACGGCGTCTCCAGCCCGTTGACGCGGACCACCAGCTCGCGTCGTCCGAAGCCGCCCGCCCGCACCGCCTCGACCGCCTGTGCCCGCGCCATTTCCTTGGCCTCGGGCGCGACGGCGTCCTCCAGATCGAGGATCACCACGTCGCAGGGCAGCGTCCGCGCCTTATCGAGCGCGCGCGGGTTCGAGGCGGGCAGGTAGAGCGCGCTGCGCCGGGGTCGGATATCGGGCACGCGCATTCTCCTATCCTTCGCTTCTGACGGGCCGCCTTATCGAACGGCCGCGCCCGGCGCTACGCCCGCCAGCCCGGCGAACGCGCTGCCGCGTCCGCCGACAGCCGCGCGAAATGGGCCTTCAGCCGCGGCACCGCGAAATCGGCGAAGGCGCGCACCTTGGGCACCTGAAGCCGCCCATGCGGCGCGATCAGATGGACCGGCAGCGGCGGCGCCTCCGCGTCGCAGAGCAGGATGCGCAGCGACCCCTCCCTCAACTCCTCGGCGATGTGGTAGGTGAACATCCGCGTCACGCCGCGCCCCTCCACTGCGCTCGCGACCGCGCCACGGATGCTGTTGACGGTCATCCGTGGCGTGAACTGCACCGTGCGCGGCACCGACGAACCCTTGAGCGGGGGGAAGCTCCAGCTGTCGAACCCGAAATGGGTCATGGCGACGATCTGGTGCTTAGCGAGGTCGGCAGGCTCGTGGATGACCGGGTGCTGCTCAAGATAGCGGGGCGCAGCTGCCACCACCCGACGCACCTCGCCCAGCCGGATCGCCACCAGCGTCGAATCCTGGAGATGCGCGATGCGCAGCGCGAGGTCGATGCCCTCGTCGATCAGATTGGCCGGGCGATCGAGGAAATAGAGGCGGACGCTGACCGATGGATATTCGTCCATGAAGGCGTCGACGATCGGCCGCAGCACCTTCTCGCCCGCAGCCACCGGCGCGGTGATGGTGAGGAGGCCGCGCGGCGCGGAACGCTCGCCCGCGGCGACGATGTCCGCCTCCTCCAGATCGGTCAGCACCCGGCGGCAGGCGACGGCATAGCGTTGCCCCGCCTCGCTCAGCTTGAGCGAGCGAGTGGTGCGGTGAAGCAGCTCCGCGCCGACATGGTTCTCCAGGAAGGCGATCGCTCGGCTGACCGCTGCGGGGGACTTGCCAAGCTTGCGCCCGGCGCCCGCCAGGCTTCCCTCGTCGAGGGTGGTCACGAAGACCTTCATCGCGTCGATGCGATCCATCAGCGTTCCGCAAAACGGAGGAATGATGTCCGTTCCATAGGAATGGGAACGGAAAACGGCAATCAGCGCCGCGACATGTGCCGCGTATATCCGAGCGTCACCAGCGGCACCACGAGCCCGAAGGCCAGCACCCATTCGATCACCGCGAGCAGCCCGCCGTCGCCCAGCATCACGACCGCAAAGGAAAACAGCAGCAACGACGCACCCATTCCCCTCACTTGCCGCCGCAGCCGGCGCCGGAGGCCATAACGTTCCGCCTGCCGCCGGCTCGCCATCGCGAGCAGGACGACCGCAAAGATCATCGTCACGACGCTGACGATCATGCGACCGCCACCGGCTGCCGGCGCTCCGTGCAGACGCGCGGACGGCGCCCTCTGCGGGCGGCGAAGCCGAGCCCCGCCGCCGTGATCAGCGCGATGCCCCCGACGCAGGCGGTCAGCATGTCGGCGCGCGCCGACCCGCTGGCGACGTCCACGACCGGGATGACCGCGCAGGCGACGGCGGAGAGCGTCAGGAGCTCCGTCCACGCGCGTTCCGGTCGGCGGATCGCGCCGAAGGCCAGCACCGCGCCCCATGTCCAGAACACGCCGTGGACCTCCGCCATCTGCCGCCCCGCCAGCGCGACCGGCAGCAGGCGGTTGGCGAGGAAGAAGGCCGCGAACGCCGCCGGCGTCCCCGCGACGAAGCCGACGTTGAGACGCTCGACCAGCGCGAAGCCCCGTCCCCGCCGGCGCTCGCGGCGCTTGGCCGTCCAGAGGAGCAGCCCCGTCGCGATCACGCCCGTCAGCATCAGTCCGGAGATGAAGTAGAACCAGCGCGACACCGCCCCCGCGAACCGCGCCGTGTGCAGTCCGTAGAGCGCGTTGAAGGTGGCGAGTACCGGCCTGCGCTCGACATGCTCGGCGAGGATGCGGCCGGTTGTCCCGTCGAAGCTGATGACATGGCTGGCGATCTGGAGATGGTCGTCATCGGCGCGGGTGACGCTGATGACCGCCGCGGCGTCGCCGGGGTTGATGACCGAGACCTGGCCGACATGCCCACCGAAGTGCTGCTCCGCCCGTCGCAGCAGCGGCCCGATCGGCACCAGCGGCGCCGGCCGCCCCGTCACCGCACGCGACACCTCGGCCGGGTAGAGCTCGTGGCGGATCGCCGACTGATCGCCCCGATAGCCCGCGATCGCCCCCCACGGCATCAGCAGGTTGGCGAGCGTGATCGCCCCCGTGAAGGAGATCAGCAGGTGGAAGGGCAGCGCTGCCACCCCCATCAGATTGTGCGCGTCGAGCCAGCTCCGCTGGCCCTTGGCCGGACGGAAGGTGAAGAAATCCGCGAAGAAGCGCCGGTGCGCGATGATCCCGGTGATGATCGCCAGCACCATCAGCATCGCCGCAGAGGCCGCGAGGATGCGGCCCCACGGATAGGGAAGCTGTAACTCGAAATGGAAGCGGTAGAAGAATTCGCCGCCCAGCGTGTCGCGGATGCCGGCGGTGCTGCCGGTGTGCGGATCGAGCGCGCGGGTCACATAGTCGCTGCCCTCAAGCCAGATCGCCTGCGTGGTGGAAGTGCGGTCGCCCGCGGGCTGGAGGAACCAGGCGGGCGATTTCTGCGCATGGGTGGAGAGCCAGTCGATCGCCGCCTGCGTCGAGTCCACCGGATCGACGACGGTGCGGGCCACCTCGGGCCGCGCCCAGCTGCCGATCTCGGGGCGGAAGACGGCGAGCGTGCCCGCCAGCGCGATGGCGAAGAGCAGCCAGCCAAGCACCAGCCCGGACCAGTCGTGCAACCAGGTCATCGAGGGGCGGAACCCATTCTTCACGGCCGCCACCCCGCCAGTAGCGCGATGCCCCCGAACAACGCCGCCGCGACCAGCGTCCCCGCCCACGCCCGCGCGGCGCTGCGCGCCCAGAAACAGCCCATCGCCGCCACCGGCAGCGCCAGCAGCCCGGCGAGCCCGCCGGCCGTCCCCGCCTCCTCGCGCGCGCCCGGCAACGCCACCGCGCATGCGATCGCGACGAGCGCCGCCACCGCGTAGCCGCCCGCCAGCGCCGCCACGACCCGCGAGGCGACGCCGAGGCGATAGCGTATCGGCAGGGCGCGCGCCTTCGTCACCAGCGCAAGCCGATCGTGCCCTGCACGGTGCGGCGCTGGCCGTACCAGCACCAGCCCACGCCGTTAATGTAGCAACTGGTCAGATATTTCTTGTCGAGGATATTGGCGGCGTTGATGCCCACCTCGAAGCCCTTGAGCCGCGGCGTCGCCTTGCCGAGATCGTAGCGCAGCAGCGCGTCGAACAGCGTGTAGGACGGCGTGTGCGTGTCCGAGCCCGCATAGACATGATCGACCCAGCGCGCGCCACCGCCCGCGGTCAGGCCTTCGAGCGGGCCTTCCTTGGGCGACCAGTCGAGATTGAAGGCGGCATTACCCCTGCCCGCCCCGATCAGGCCCTTGCCGACATTGTCGGGATTCTCGTCACGCACCGTCTTGACCTTCTGGTGGCTGAAGGCGGCCTTGGCGGCGAA
>OUNM010743260.1_pt1 | contig 11979 bp, 5 predicted proteins | sample 1769961 | NCBI WGS metagenome assembly OUNM01 (sample SAMEA3914820, study PRJEB12502) | metagenome | biome: forest; material: soil | place: USA | collected 2012-03-12 | depth 0.3 m
CCGTTGAAGCAAGTCAGCGGATCCGTACGTACCGCACATGACAACGCCTCTCCGCGGTCTCACGACCGCGGCTCCGTTGAAGCTAAGCAGCATCCCTCTCCCGCCCCGCCCTTCGCAAGACTCTCCGCGGTCTCACGACCGCGGCTCCGTTGAAGCTTGTCCGCACCGATAGGTTTAGCGGCCTCAGCCTTACTCTCCGCGGTCTCACGACCGCGGCTCCGTTGAAGCGAGGTGGTAGTGATCTGGGTCGTTTTCGATCAGGAGCTCTCCGCGGTCTCACGACCGCGGCTCCGTTGAAGCCCCCATGTGAGCCCATGCCGGCCTCTGGGCGTGCTGACTCTCCGCGGTCTCACGACCGCGGCTCCGTTGAAGCAGTGCTGATGCCTTGCGGTTGACCAGCGGGAGCCGGAACTCTCCGCGGTCTCACGACCGCGGCTCCGTTGAAGCGTGTCACCCACCTAAGCGGCTACCGATCTCCAGGCTCCTCTCCGCGGTCTCACGACCGCGGCTCCGTTGAAGCGGAGTTTGGGCGATCATGCGATGCGCCAACCCCATCTCTCCGCGGTCTCACGACCGCGGCTCCGTTGAAGCCGGTCAGATACTCGGTGCCATCAGGACCGGTGACGCGCTCTCCGCGGTCTCACGACCGCGGCTCCGTTGAAGCATTCAGCACCCGGCAACGGGCGATGAGGGCGAGGATCTCTCCGCGGTCTCACGACCGCGGCTCCGTTGAAGCCCGGCCTTTTCGGCCAAGTCGCGCTGGAAGGGGTGGGTCTCTCCGCGGTCTCACGACCGCGGCTCCGTTGAAGCGGTTAACTCGCACGCCCTTCTTGGCGCGCAATGAGCTCTCCGCGGTCTCACGACCGCGGCTCCGTTGAAGCGTAGAACGTAGGCGCCCCGGCCAGCAGGGGGCACCCTGCTCTCCGCGGTCTCACGACCGCGGCTCCGTTGAAGCATAAACAAGGAAAGGGGAGCGGGCGCGCCTGCGGCGCTCTCCGCGGTCTCACGACCGCGGCTCCGTTGAAGCGGACGTTTCTCGCCATTGATGCCGAAAGCAAGCTGACTCTCCGCGGTCTCACGACCGCGGCTCCGTTGAAGCCGTGCGCTGCGGGACGGGGAGGAGTGGCAGAGGACTACTCTCCGCGGTCTCACGACCGCGGCTCCGTTGAAGCTGCCCGCCGCGCCTGCGGCCCCTACGGCACCCGCTGCTCTCCGCGGTCTCACGACCGCGGCTCCGTTGAAGCCGAGTGCTCGGCGCGGGACCGCAGCAGAGAGACGCTTCTCTCCGCGGTCTCACGACCGCGGCTCCGTTGAAGCCGTTGCGCCTGCTCTAGCCTGCCCATTTCCTTTACGGCCTCTCCGCGGTCTCACGACCGCGGCTCCGTTGAAGCCGAGATGGTGATATCCTTCGGGTTCTCGATCACGTAGCTCTCCGCGGTCTCACGACCGCGGCTCCGTTGAAGCGCTTAGGCCGCGCGCCCATTGCGCCTAGCACGTTACTCTCCGCGGTCTCACGACCGCGGCTCCGTTGAAGCCGATAATGGAGCAGAAGTGCTGAGTAACTTCCGTATTCCCTCTCCGCGGTCTCACGACCGCGGCTCCGTTGAAGCAGCAATTGTGGGTTTCGGCGTCCAACATGGATGCTACCTCTCCGCGGTCTCACGACCGCGGCTCCGTTGAAGCCACAAGGAGGCTCTACTTAACAAGGTAGTCGCGATGCCTCTCCGCGGTCTCACGACCGCGGCTCCGTTGAAGCCCCAAGGGCCGGCTTCGCCATCCGCTTGAATGATGCACTCTCCGCGGTCTCACGACCGCGGCTCCGTTGAAGCCTGGTCCACCAGAACTCCGCCAGAAGCAGCAGCGCGACTCTCCGCGGTCTCACGACCGCGGCTCCGTTGAAGCCCCGCGCGCTGTTTTTGGTGCGGAAACCGATGTTGTCTCTCCGCGGTCTCACGACCGCGGCTCCGTTGAAGCCAGGAAAAGAAGACGTGGGCGGGTTTTCCCGACGAACTCTCCGCGGTCTCACGACCGCGGCTCCGTTGAAGCTGGGACATCGCCGCATGCGCCGACGGCCTCGTCGCCCTCTCCGCGGTCTCACGACCGCGGCTCCGTTGAAGCATCGCCCGTCTGGCGATGAAGCACGGCATTGGCGCTGCTCTCCGCGGTCTCACGACCGCGGCTCCGTTGAAGCCTGGACCTTCGTATTTGCCTCGCCAAACCATTGTTGACTCTCCGCGGTCTCACGACCGCGGCTCCGTTGAAGCATGAATTCTATGGGCACCCGGCGCACAAGCTCCTCCGTGCTCTCCGCGGTCTCACGACCGCGGCTCCGTTGAAGCCCCGGTAGGACATCCAACCATCCGTGAGCGCGACCTCTCCGCGGTCTCACGACCGCGGCTCCGTTGAAGCTTCTCACATGCGAGAGTAAGGGTGCTTTCAGTCACCCTCTCCGCGGTCTCACGACCGCGGCTCCGTTGAAGCGCCCACGTGCGAAGTTGCGAGAGGCCCATGAGGTCGACTCTCCGCGGTCTCACGACCGCGGCTCCGTTGAAGCAGCGCGGGCGCGATACCGGGAGGGCGCAATGCGGCATGGTTCTCTCCGCGGTCTCACGACCGCGGCTCCGTTGAAGCTTACCGGCCTCCCCGGTCTCGGCTGCACGTTGATGTCTCTCCGCGGTCTCACGACCGCGGCTCCGTTGAAGCCGGGCGCAAGGTTCGATGGCAATTATCCGGTAATGGGCTCTCCGCGGTCTCACGACCGCGGCTCCGTTGAAGCTAAAAATATGACATAATTCAAGCTGCGCTCTAGCGTCTCTCCGCGGTCTCACGACCGCGGCTCCGTTGAAGCGATTCATTGGCGGCTTCCTCCCAAGCTTGCGCTTCCTCTCCGCGGTCTCACGACCGCGGCTCCGTTGAAGCACTTTGATCGAGACCCAAAGGAAACCGTCCGATGCGCCTCTCCGCGGTCTCACGACCGCGGCTCCGTTGAAGCCAAGGTGTGGATCAAGGCAAGGCAAAGATTTTTGCTGCTCTCCGCGGTCTCACGACCGCGGCTCCGTTGAAGCTCTGCAATAGTTTATGTAGTAGTTGATTTTGGGATGCCTCTCCGCGGTCTCACGACCGCGGCTCCGTTGAAGCGCCTCTTCAGGAATAAGCGGAGAAGACATAACAGAAGACTCTCCGCGGTCTCACGACCGCGGCTCCGTTGAAGCTTGTATTCGCGAAATGGCGTGTTGCTCACATTCGCCCTCTCCGCGGTCTCACGACCGCGGCTCCGTTGAAGCCGCTAGAAAGGGGGTCGCCGAACACAGGCAATCAACACCTCTCCGCGGTCTCACGACCGCGGCTCCGTTGAAGCGATTTTCTTTGGAGGCTGACCGACCACCGGGGGCGCATCTCTCCGCGGTCTCACGACCGCGGCTCCGTTGAAGCAGCGGATGGAGGCCATGTTGGGGAATGCGTTGGGAAGACTCTCCGCGGTCTCACGACCGCGGCTCCGTTGAAGCATGGTGCTCTCAATGGCTGGGACACGCGCAGCCATGTCTCTCCGCGGTCTCACGACCGCGGCTCCGTTGAAGCACCGCCCTGCAAGACTTCGCCACCACCACGCCTTACAGCTCTCCGCGGTCTCACGACCGCGGCTCCGTTGAAGCGCGTCCAGTCCCGCGGGGGCTGGCAGGGACACAGCAAACTCTCCGCGGTCTCACGACCGCGGCTCCGTTGAAGCGAATTGGATCCCGTGCCGCTGAATCGGATGCTCACCGACTCTCCGCGGTCTCACGACCGCGGCTCCGTTGAAGCGGTGCGCGTGCGGAAGTCGGCAACCAAAGGGGGCCGCGGCTCTCCGCGGTCTCACGACCGCGGCTCCGTTGAAGCGCGGCACACACCCCAGGGTGTTCTTGCTCTATCATACTCTCCGCGGTCTCACGACCGCGGCTCCGTTGAAGCGGGACGAGGTGCGTTACCGTGCTCTCAAGGCAGGCCACTCTCCGCGGTCTCACGACCGCGGCTCCGTTGAAGCAGGCCGTGGCGGTGGTGCAGGCTTCCAATCCGCCGCCCTCTCCGCGGTCTCACGACCGCGGCTCCGTTGAAGCCTTGCGGACCGTTAATTCGTGCGGATGAACGCCATCCTCTCCGCGGTCTCACGACCGCGGCTCCGTTGAAGCTCCACAAGCAGCACTTGCAACTGGTCCGTGAGCCCCTCTCTCCGCGGTCTCACGACCGCGGCTCCGTTGAAGCGGGGCAGTTATTCACGACACACCTGTCGACACCGGGCCTCTCCGCGGTCTCACGACCGCGGCTCCGTTGAAGCGTCGCGCTCGAGCTGGTGCACCAGGGCGAGGTGGTCACTCTCCGCGGTCTCACGACCGCGGCTCCGTTGAAGCGTGACGGGGTGAAAGTCATCCGGCCGGACCTTGCCCCTCTCCGCGGTCTCACGACCGCGGCTCCGTTGAAGCAAACCCTGCGCGGGATTCGAGCATGTGGCCCCAAAGCCTCTCCGCGGTCTCACGACCGCGGCTCCGTTGAAGCAGAAAATGGAGGCGGCACTAACCACCGGGGGCTGGCTCTCCGCGGTCTCACGACCGCGGCTCCGTTGAAGCAACGCGCACCTCGTATTTCAACAGGCCAGTTCTCACCCTCTCCGCGGTCTCACGACCGCGGCTCCGTTGAAGCTACCACCACCCGAACGCACACCCCGCGCCAAGGCAAGCTCTCCGCGGTCTCACGACCGCGGCTCCGTTGAAGCATGCAAAACCTCGGCGGCGACCCGCGCGTCGCCAGCGGGGCTCTCCGCGGTCTCACGACCGCGGCTCCGTTGAAGCTACTCAAGGAACTCGGTGAGCGGATGCTCTGCCGGCGCTCTCCGCGGTCTCACGACCGCGGCTCCGTTGAAGCCGGGAAGCGGCTCGACAGCCGCGGCCGCACTCGCGGCTCTCCGCGGTCTCACGACCGCGGCTCCGTTGAAGCTCAATGGCCCTTGGGTTGACCAAGCCTTGACCATTCTCTCCGCGGTCTCACGACCGCGGCTCCGTTGAAGCGCCTTTGGCGGTGTCGCGCTCGGTCTTGAGCGCGGTCTCTCCGCGGTCTCACGACCGCGGCTCCGTTGAAGCAGGGAGCGGGACAACTACGGGCGTCGTAGCGCCGTGTCTCTCCGCGGTCTCACGACCGCGGCTCCGTTGAAGCGCGAAGCGTGCGCCGACCGGCTGGAAGCAAAAGAAAAGCTCTCCGCGGTCTCACGACCGCGGCTCCGTTGAAGCGCCCGGCAGCCCGTTGGGAGCACTGCAGGCATGGCGGGGAGGGGCGCCGTCTGTGCGGCGGCAACGGCCAGGGGAGCGCCGAGTTCCGTGCGCAGGCGAGCAGGCAGCGGCGACAATTGGAAACGCGGGTCGAGCAGAGCGACCTCGTGATCGATGCGTTCGCGTAAAATTTCAGCGCGAGCCTCGTCGCCGGTTTCGAGGCTCTCGGGAATAATCTTGCCGGTCATCGGGTGGCGGAATTTCACCCACCACTGCTGCCGGCGCAGGTAGATTGATGCCATGTGCTGTGCGGAAGACGCCGCACTTCAAATTCGGGGGGAAACTTGAGGTGCAAACGTCGGTTCAGGGCACACGCGGCGCGAAAAACAGGGCACACGCTGTCGTTGGCTAGGGTATCGACTGTTCGTTTCAGCAGGAGGCAAATCGCTGAATCCGAAGGACTTCCAAGACTTTGGAAGTGGTTGCGGGGGCAGGATTTGAACCTGCGACCTTCAGGTTATGAGCCTGACGAGCTACCGGGCTGCTCCACCCCGCGATTTAGGTGAGCGATGAAACTAACGGAAAGCGGTGGAGGGGCAAGCGTTTTTCGCAAAGTTGGGGGTGGAACAGAGGAAAATGTTCTCACGAAAGGATGGGAAGACTCGGCGTGGAGCTACTCGATTTCGATGGCATCGGCGAGGCAGGCGAGCGCGGCGGCGAGCGTGGCGTCGGTGCGGGCGTGAATGGTGAGCAGGCGATGGCCGGCGGCGACACGCGTCCCGGTTTTGGCGATGGAGGAGCAGCCCACGGCGAAGTCGATGGTGTCCGTGGCTTTGGCGCGGCCGGCGCCGAGGGCGACGCAGGCGCGGCCCACGGCTTCGGCGTCGAGGCGGCGCAGGGTGCCGGCGCAAGGGGCGGGGACATCGTGCTGGATGGGCGCGGAGTGGATGTCCAGGATCTGTTCCGTGTCCGCGGCGCGGCCGCCCTGGGCTTCCACGAGTTGGCACCATTTTTTCCACGCGGTGCCGTCGTGCAGCCAGGCTTCGAGTTGCGCGCGCGGGACGGGGCTGACGGCGGCGGCGAGATCGAGCGTGAGCTTGGTGAGGTCGGCGGGGCCGCTTCCTTGCAGGGTTTCGACGGACTCCCACACTTCGAGTGCGTTGCCGGCGGTGTGGCCGAGCGGCTCGTCCATCGGGTTGAGAATCGCCTTGGTGTCGACGCCGCATTCGCGGCCCACGGCGCAGAGCGCGTTGGCGAGGGACTCGGCGTCGGCCAGGGTTTTCATGAAAGCCCCGCGGCCGAATTTCACGTCGAGCACGAGGGCATCGAGGCTTTCCGCGAGTTTTTTGCTCATGATGCTCGCGACGATGAGCGGAATGCTGGGCACGGTGGCGGTGACGTCGCGCAACGCGTACAGTTTTTTGTCCGCCGGGCAGAGATCGGCGGTCTGGCCCATCATGGCGACGCCGATCTCTTTGAGCTGCGCGAGCGCTTCGCTCTCGCTGAGGTTCACGCGAAAGTTTGGGATGCTTTCGAGTTTGTCGAGCGTGCCGCCGGTGATGCCGAGTCCGCGCCCGCTGATCATCGGGACCCACACCTCGGCGCAGGCGAGGAGCGGCGCGAGGATGAGTGAAACTTTGTCGCCCACGCCACCGGTGCTGTGTTTATCGACCTTCCGCGGCGATCCGGCGGGCCACCGGCACACGCGTCCGCTGTCGCGCATGGCCATGGTGAGCGCGCTGGTTTCCGTGGGCGTCATGCCTTGGAAATAGACGGCCATGGCCCATGCGGAGACCTGGTAGTCGGGCACTTTGCCACGCGCATAGGCGGAGATGAAGGCGGCGAGCTGCTTGGGGTCATGGGCGTGGCCGTCGCGTTTTTGCTCGATGAAAGTGGGAAGATGCATGGAAAGGATGACGGATAACGCGCGGAGGGGGCAGTATTCAGTTTCCGGTATTCAGTTCCAGCGCGACGATGTGATTTTCTGAATGCTGGATCCTGAAAACTGAGTATTTCATTTTGCGGACGGACTGGGTCGGCGCTTCCCGGGCAGTGGCTGGGTGGAGCGGAGGTAGGCGAAAAGATCGCGGATTTGCGCGTCGTCCATCGCATTCAGGAGGCCCTCGGGCATGAGGGACTGGCCGGCGGCGGCTTTGCTGGCGATTTGTTCGCGCGGAAGCACAGTGGTCTGGCCATCGAGTCCGCGGAGGGAAATCGTGTGATCATCCTGCTCGGCGAGGAAGCCGGCGAGAGTGCGGCCATCGCGCGTGGTGAGCGTGAAGTTTTCGTAGCCTTCGCGGATTTCGGCGCTGGGGTTCACGATGGCAGTGAGCAACGCGGAAAGGTTGTCGCGCTGGTAGCTGGTGAGGTCGGGGCCGATTTGCCCGCCTTCGCCGTGGAGGCGATGGCAGACGGAGCAGGTGGCGGTGAAAAGATCGCGTCCGGCATAAGGATCGCCTCCGGAAGACTCCGCGACGCCGGTGAGGCGGGCGATGGTCTTTTCCATTTCCGCCGTGGTAGGGGATCCGGTGCCAGGCCAGAGTTCGTTGGCGAGAGCGAGGAGCTCGGAATTTTGGTGGAGTTTGATCCGGCGCACGATGGAGAGAGGAACGCTGTCGCGCAGGATGATGCCGGTTTTCACGGCCTCTGCGAGCTGGCGGGACCAGGTGGGACGCGTGGCGAGGAGGGAGAACGCTTCTCCGGTGGCCGGCGAAGAAACCGCGGGTTTCGCGGAAGACGCGGAGGAATTGGGAGAGGAGAGGGCCCAGTGTTTCAGGCGGGCGAGAGTGTGAGTGGCAATGGCGGGGTCGTCGAACTGCTGGAGCGCGGGGTAGAGGGCGGACTCGATTGGTGGGGCGAGTTTTTCGCGATCGAGTAGGGCGAGGAGAGGATCGTGGGCTTCGGGGATTTTGATTTCGGAGAGGACGGAGAGGATCGCCGTGACGGATGCGGGATCGGCTTGGGGATCGGCGAGGAGTTTCAGCGCGGAGATTTTGGCATTCGCATCGCCGAGGCGAAGCTGGAGCGGGAGGGAGGCGCCGCCGCGTTTGGCGATGGAGCGGGCGAGTTCGTTCGGGAGGTGGGCGAGGCTGCGGCCTTTGAAGGCGAGCTCGAAGCCGGCCATGAGTTTCTTCGCGTGCTCGGCGGAGGGGGCGAGATCGAGCAATTGCGCGCAGGCGAGCAACTCCGCACGCGTGCCGCTTTGCGCGAAGCGGCGCATGAGGCGCTCGAGGATTTCGTCGCGGACGATGGGATGATCCCAGAGCGGAGATTCTTTGAAGAGAGCGAGCACGGCGTCGCGGTCGGTGGCGCATTTGGCCTCAATGGCCCACCAGATCATAAGCGGAACGCGCGGGTCCTTGGCGTCTTCGTCGCGCTTCATGAGTTCGCGGATGATGGGGAGGCCCTGCGCGGCGGAAAGGCGTCGAGCGCTGGCGGCGAGTTGGAGGCGGACGCGGAGGTCGGGATCCGTCGACGCGAGTTGCACAAAGGCGGTCAACATGGGACCGCTCAGCCCATGCTCCGGATAATCAAAATCAGGGCCGGTATGCGTGATAAGCATCCGCGACGAATCTTCTTTTGAGCGGTCGAAAATCTTGTCGCAAATGAGCCGGACGGTCCATTCCCGAACGATCGCCGGACGATTGGGAAGAAGCGAAGGCTTGGATGGAAGGCCAGAGTTGACGACCATGGATTCCGCAATCCAGAAGGAAAGATCGAACCAGAGACCGTCCACGCCATATTTGCCGGTCGCCCCGTAAAATATCTTGGGGTACTCATCTTCGAGCGCCAAACGCTGCGTCATCTGTCGAACCCACTTGTTGGGCGAAGCGAGCAGCGGCTGGTGCGCCATCAAGCGCTCGTGCGGCGGAACATTCGGATCGATTTCCACCGGCGATTTCACCATCGGTTTCGCGTCGCTTCGCCGCAGCCGCCAGATTCTTCCAGTCTGACTGTATACTGGCCCGGTGCGGTGCTTGAGGTGGCTGATTTCCGGTTCGTGGAAATCGGCGACGTAGATGGCGCCGTCGGGGCCGGCTTTGATGTCGACGGGGCGGAACCATGGGTCGTCGCACGTCACGATGCGGCCCAGGTCGTGCGTGCCGAAGGTGCTGGCGTCGGCATAGCGCTCGCTTAGCACGATGCGGCCTTGCAGGGGCTCGATGCCGAAGAGCTTGCCTTCGTATTTTTCGCCGAGGGCCCCGCCTTCGTAGATGATGAAGTTGTGCGTGAAGCGCTCGGTTTTGTCGGACTTCATCGCTTCGTAAAATCCGTACGCGTAAGGATTCGAGAGCTGTCCGTGTTTCTCGAAGCCTTTGCGCTCGTAGGCGCCCTGCACGTATTCGAAGCCGCGGGTGTCGCCGCCATTGTGGCCGGAGAAGAGGCGGCCTTGCGCGTCGAACTCGACGCCGAACGTGTTGCCGCCGCCCTCGGCGAAAACTTCCACGCGATGCGTCTCGGGGTGATAGCGCCAGATGCCCTGGCCGATCATGGTCATCGCGGGCGGCGCGCCGGGTTTATCAATGCCGGGGCGCGTGACGCGCGAAGTCACGGTGCTGCCGTGGGCGGCGTAGAGCCAGCCATCGGGGCCCCAGCGCAGGGAGTTCGCGACGCTGTGCGTGTCCTCGATGCCGAAGCCGGCGAGTAGCACCTCGGGCGGGCCGTCGGGGGTGTCGTCGTGATTTTTGTCGGCGTAGAAAAGGAGGTAGGGCGGCTGGAGAACGAAGTGTCCGCCGCGGCCGTGCTCGATGGAGGTGCAGATGTTGAGACCGTCGAGGAAGACGGTGTGTTTGTCGTAGCGTCCGTCGCCGTCGGTGTCCTCGTGGATGGTGATGCGGTCGGCGCCGCGCGGGCCATTGGGAGGAGGCGCGGGGACTTTGTCGTAGACGGTACGCCAGAATTCATCGTGGCTCATGGGGGTGAGGCCGGCGGGGGCGGGGTATTGGCGGTACTCGCAGACCCAAAGGCGGCCCCGTTCGTCCCAATTGATGAAGATGGGCTGGGCGATGTCGGGCTCGGCGAGGACGAGTTCCCAAGTGAGGCCGGGATCGGTAACGTGGAAGGTTTTGGCGGATTCGGCGGGAGGGAGGAAATCGGCAGCGTGGGCGGAGAAAATGAGAGCGCTGAGGGTGAGCAGGAGGAGGCGCATGGAGTGGTGTGAGAGATCAGAGGTAGAGACCGCCTTTTGCCGACTTTTTTCGCGTAAATTTTTGGAGGGGGAATTTGGATGCCGAGGGGCTGCCGTTGGTTGATGGTCAGCCTTTCCTGCAAAGCGCCTGCCTCGTCGAGTTTCAACACAGGAAGTATCCTATTTTGGGGAGGGGATGGGAAGGCGAAAAAGGTAGGGACGGCGACGGCGCCGCCGTCCCTGATTGTGGGAGGAAACCAAACGTCTCTTGCGGAGATCAGGGACGCCGACGGCGTGTATGGACCGGGGACATAGCTGACAGGTGTTCGGAGACATGGTGGACACCTGAGGGATGCCCTGGAACGCCACTACCGCCATGAGTCTTCGCCAAGAGTTCATCGATCTCGCCCGCCACGAAAGCGCGAATAAAAGAGCGTTGTGTCGGCGCTTTGGGATTACGCCGACGGTGGGGTACAAGTGGCTGCAGCGCTACACGGCCGAAGGAGCGGCGGGGTTAGAGGATCGGTCGCGCCGGCCGCAGCATAGTCCCAAGCGCACGAGTGCGGAGGTGACCGCCCGGTTGGTGGCATTGCGCCAGGAACATCCGGCATGGGGCGCGCGCAAGTTGCGCCGGCGGCTGGCCGACTTAGGGGTGGAAGACCTGCCGGCCCCGAGCACGATTACGGAGATCTTGCGGCGCGAAGGGCTCTTGGTGGCGCCAGCCGAAGGCCCCCGGGGGCCGTATCAGCGCTTTGCGCGGAGCACGCCCAATGCGCTCTGGCAGATGGATTTTAAAGGGCACTTTGCCTTGAGCCGCGGCGGGCGCTGCCACGCTTTGACCGTGCTCGATGACCACGCGCGATACTTGCTCGGTCTGCGGGCCTGCGGCAATGAGCGTGGGGAAACGGTGCGCACCCAGCTCCTGGACATCTTTGGCCGCTATGGTCTGCCCGAGGAGATCCTCTGTGACAATGGCTCGCCCTGGGGTGGGCCCGGGGGCGAATGGACCGCGCTCAGTGTCTGGCTCCTGCGCCTGGGCATCGGCGTCTGCCACGGGCGCCCATTCCATCCGCAGACCCAAGGCAAGGACGAACGCTTCCATCGCACCCTCCAAGCCGAAGTCCTCAGCCGCCTCGACCTCCGCGATCTGCGCCACAGTCAGGAAGTCTTCGACCGCTACCGCCCCATCTACAATACCGAGCGTCCGCACCACGCGCACGACCTCGCCACTCCCGCCAGTCGCTACGCGCCCAGCCCGCGCTCCCTGCCGCGCGTGCTCACGCCCATCCTCTACGCCCTCGGCGATGAGGTTCGCCGCGTCAAAACCAAAGGGGAGATTACCTGGTGCAATCGGACCTACTTCCTCGGCCAGGCTTTTGCCGGCGAGCACGTCGCCCTACGGCCCACGGCGACTGATGGCCTCTATCACGTCTTCTTTTGCCATCAGCCGCTCGGCGCCATTAACCTCCACGCTCCGCCCGCTCTCTCCAAACATCATTACCTACCGCTGCTCAAAATCCCTTCCCCGGAGCTCCCTCACTTCTCTCCTTCTCACCCATGAAAAGTGTCCACCATGTCTCCGAACACTTGTCTACTATGTCCCCGGTCCATACA
>OUNM010286662.1_pt1 | contig 11974 bp, 10 predicted proteins | sample 1769961 | NCBI WGS metagenome assembly OUNM01 (sample SAMEA3914820, study PRJEB12502) | metagenome | biome: forest; material: soil | place: USA | collected 2012-03-12 | depth 0.3 m
GCGATCGTCGACCAGTCGGCCGTGACGCGCGGTAGGATACCGGACATGGCGAGATCGTTGCGGAAGCGCTCGCCGGCTTCAAAACTGGCCGCATCGATCATCGGCTGGCCGGATTTGTCGCGGCGCGAGCGCAGCCAGGCAAGCGGGCTTTCCTGCGTGTTGATGGTGATCGGACGCTTGATATCCCGATCCGGCGAGGGAGACGAGCTCTTCTCTGGCTGCGAAGGCTCGCCCTCGATCAGAGCCCGCCCCGCCGGCGTGATCCGCAATTCCTGGCTGCTGCCGGCTGGCCGCCAAGTGGCGACGCCCTCCTCTTCCAGCCGCCGCGCCACGGCAGAGGACGCTGCCGGCCCGGACCGAAACTGATCCGATCTTGCCGACGACCAGCAGGCGATCGTCCCGGAGCAGGCCGAAATGATCTTTTCGCGCCAGCAGCAGCAGGCATTTGAAAGCCGTTTCCGGCAATCCGTCGCTTGGAAAACATGTCGGCATCATCAATCCCTTTCAGCGGAAATTGGAGCAAGCGTCGCCTCGATGCCGTGGCGGATCGCCTGCTCGAGAAGGACAAGCTGGAGATCGAAAGGCCTGCAGCCGCGCGCCTGGGCGATGCACGCGCAGGCATGGCGGATCGTGGAGCGTTCCCGGCCGGTTGAGCGCGACAGGTCCATCGGCTCGAAACCCCAGATGAGGCGCGGCAGATAGATCGAGATCTGCCGGGCAAGACTTTCGCGGCGCGGCCCGCGCGACGGATTGCGCAGTCGCGGCCAGGGAACACGCAGCGCCGTCACGGTCGCCATTTCGGCGAAGCGGATCAGCGCGACAGCTTGCAGGGCCGTATCGCGGCCTTCCTCATCTCCCGAATTCGAGGCGATGAAGCCGAGGGAATCTTGCAACGGAGTCACTCGGCCACCTCGCGTTAATCTTCGTTAACTAGGATTATTCTCCTAGTTTTCAGAATGACAAGTGCGAGCGCCGACTGCGGCTGAACGACGAGGATATATGGTTAATACGAGGCCGGTTTATCCTCTCGCCTAGCCAAAATGCAGTAGAGAAAAGTCAAAAAGAAAGGCCCCGCGCCTTACCGGCGTGGGGCCTGACTGGTTCGAGCTGCTCGCGTAAAGCGATCAGCGGCGGCGGCGGCGCTGCTGGCCGAGGCCCATTTCCTTGGCGAGGCGCGAGCGCGCCGCGGCATAGTTCGGGGCAACCATCGGATAGTCGGAAGGCAGGCCCCACTTCTCGCGATACTGTTCGGGAGACATGTTGTACTGCGTGCGCAGGTGCCGCTTCAGCGACTTGAACTTCTTGCCATCCTCAAGACAGATCAGATAGTCGTTGTTGATCGACTTCTTGACTGGAACAGCCGGCTTGGCCGGTTCATTCGAAACTTCGATGACGCCCGATGAAACCCGCTGCAATGCAGCATGGACGTCGGAGATCAAAAGTGAAAGATCGGAAGTGGGGACAGAGTTATTGCTCACATAGGCCGACACGATATCGGCCGCGAGTTCGATATAGTTTGCAGAATTTGCTGATCCAGACATGCCATCTACTTTCTTTTTTAGGACACAGAGATAGAACTCTGCATTCAGTCTTTTTTATAACTTTGCTGACCGTGCCAATGCAGCCAAATCTCCATTTGAATGGAATCAAGCAGCTTTGACCCTAATCGATAACTACAACGAAAAAATACAGCCTGCAAAGCTTTGTATGTTTCCGGTTATATCTTTGAACATCGCTGGAACAGTCATTTTTATCCTGACTGTGACGCGATAATGAATTTATGGGCGAACATATAGGCAACGATCGCTGAAACGCTTCGCTTTTCAAGACTCTAGGCCGTCATATTTCTTCTTTTTCTAACAATAACTTAGAGAGAGGTTCAAAAAAAACTGCTTGCCATCAGAATGCGAAAACGCACATGCCGTGCAATATAGTCAGACCTATTGCATCTGCGACGCCTGACCGCACGCATGACAATGCCTCACTTCTCATTTTACCTCAAGTTGTACTTGCAACAGCACTGGGCCTTTGAAATGGATGCCGCATGATCCTTCGTGAAACTTCACCGGCCCGGTCGCGTCTTCGCAGGAGCAAGACGCCGACGATCGCCGGTCGCCCCTTTTCATTCCGCATTCACGGGCAAGTATTCGAAGATGAATTCGCCTGGCTGAAAGCCACCAACTGGCAGCAGGTTTTGAAGGACCCGGCCGCCCTGCCCGACGACATCCGGGCCTGCCTCGAAGCCGAGAACGAGCATGCCCGCCGCGTATTGCAGCCGCTCGGCGGGTTACGCAGGGCACTGTTGAGCGAATTGCGCGCCAGGGTGCAGGAAGACGACAGCACGCCGCCGATGCCCGACGGCCCCTTCGTCTATGGCGAGCGCTATCGCGAGGGAGGCCAGCAGCCGATCGTCTGGCGCGAACCGCGCAAGGGCGGAGAGCGACACACGCTGCTCGACGGCGATCGCGAAGCGCGAGGCAAGGAATTCTTCGATCTCGGCGACTGGCAGATGAGCCCCGACCACAAGCTGATGGCCTGGGCCAGCGACGACAAGGGTTCTGAGTTCTACGAGATCGCCATCCGCGACGCCGCGACCGGCAAGGATATCGAGCGGCTCGCCGGCTGCTCGCCATCGGTCCTGTGGAGCGATGATGGGCAATGGCTGTTCTACGTGGCGCTCGACGACAAGGCGCGCCCGCATGAGGTGATGCGCCACAGGCTCGGCACGCTGCAATCGGCTGATGTCAGCATTCACCGCGAGGAAGCGCCCGGTTTCTTTGTCGATCTCGGCCAGACCCAGGATGGCAGCCTCGGCCTGATCGAGATTTCCGACCACCAGACCAGCGAGGTCAAGCTGATCGATCTTGCCCGGCCGGAGACGCCGCCGCGCCTCGTCCAGGCACGCGAAACCAATCTCGAGTATAGTCTCGACCGGCACGGTGACAGCTTCATCATCCTGACCAACACGGATGGCGCGGTCGATTTCAAGCTGATGCAGTGCCCCGTCGATGATTGCGGCAAGGCCTCGTGGCGCGAACTGGTGGCGCATCGCGAGGGTTGCCTGATCGGCGATCATGCCGCCTTCGCCGATTACCTCGTGCGGCAGGAGCGCGAGGATGGCCTGCCGCGCATCGTCATCCGCGACTGGAAGACGGGCGAGGAACACGCCATCGCCTTCGACGAGGAGGCCTATGACCTCTCCTTCGAGGCCGGCTACGAGTACGAGACGAAGACGCTGCGCTTCACCTATTCCTCGCTGACCACGCCCGACGAAACCTACGATTACGACGTGCAGACGCGAAAGCGCGTGCTGGTGAAGCGGCAGGCCATCCCCTCCGGCCACGACCCCGCGAATTATGTGACGCGCCGTATCTTCGCGACGGCCGCCGATGGCGTGAAGGTGCCGATCACGGTGCTGCATCGGACCGACACGGCGCTCGATGGCAGCGCACCGCTGCTGCTTGAAGCCTATGGCGCCTATGGCTACGCGACCATGCCGACCTTCGACGAGAATAATTTCTCGCTGGTCGATCGCGGCTTTGTCTACGCGCTGGCGCATGTGCGTGGCGGAACCGAATGCGGCTATCGCTGGTATCTCGACGGCAAGCGCGAGAAGAAGATCAACACCTTCACCGACTATATTGCCTGCGGCGCGTTCCTGGCCGCCGAGCGCTATACGTCACGCGGCCGCATCGTCGCTTATGGAGCATCCGCCGGCGGCATGCTGATGGGGGCCGTCGCCAATCTCGCGCCCTCGCTCTTCGCCGGCATCATTGCGGAAGTGCCTTTTGTCGATGTGCTCAACACGATGCTCGATGGCGATCTACCGCTGACGCCGCCGGAGTGGCTGGAATGGGGCAACCCCGGCACAAGCGAGGCAGATTTTAAGGCGATCATGCGCTACTCGCCCTATGAAAACGTCAGCGCACAGGATTATCCGGCCATTCTCGCCATTGGCGGGCTGACGGACCCGCGCGTGACCTACTGGGAGCCGCTGAAATGGGTGGCGCGGTTGCGCGCACGCATGACGGGCGGCGGGCCGATCGTGCTGCGCACCAATATGGGCGCGGGCCATGACGGTGCGGCCGGGCGCTTCGATCGCCTGGCCGAAATCGCCTATATGCATGCTTTCGCAATCGCGGCCGGCGAGGCGCCGACGGAGATTTTGCCGCCGCCGAAACCTATTCAGCCGCGGTAGTCGCGCCCTTCTCGATGAAGTGGCGCAACTCGTCGAGCGAGGCGAAGCGGTAGAGCCCCGTTTCGGTATGCGCTTCGACCGAGCCATCGGCATACATGGTGTAATTGTTGGTGCCGACGGAATAGCTGCCGATCACCTTGCGGCTCGGATCGTCAGGCGTCGCAGTGGCCGGCATCGGCAAGGGCCTCGACGGCTGGGCAGGCTTCTGCGCAACGGGCTTTGATTCAGGCTCTGGCTCCGGCTCCGGGGAATGCAGGACCGAGCTTTCGGGATGGGCGGGCTCTTCCCGCGCCTCCTCAGCCTTCTCATCCTGATGTGGCTTTTCTTCAGCCTTCTCTAGCGCGGGCTCAGCCTTGGCGGCTTCGGCGGGCGCCGGCTCCTCATCGAAAACGTCGTCGAACACGTCATCGGGAAGATCGGAAGGCAGCGATTTCGGCTCCTCCTCCCGCAGCGTGGGCTTCGGCGTCGTCAGCCAGTCATCGGAATGGGCCACGGTCGCCGGCTTCTCGGCCTCGTCGAGCTTGACCGCCGGATGCGGCTTGCCGGTATCCAGATCGGGAATTTCGCCATGCTCGGGATGATCGATCGCGTCCGCCGGCTTTGCGGTCTCCGCTTCCGGCTTCACCTTCACATCCCATAGTTCCGGGTCTGACAGCGCTGCCGGGGTCTCGGCAATTGCCGGCTCGACCACTGACGGCAGCGGCGAGAGTTCCGGCTGTGGCCGGGCGAGCTCGCGCGCGAGTTCCTGCTCGAAATCGAAGGCCGGCTCCTGCTTATCCTCAACCGAAGCGGGAATTTCGGCCTCGGCTTTCGAGGCTGGCTCCTTGCGGAAAACCATGTCCATGGTCGCGGCGGTGGCAACCGCGGCCGCGCCGCCCGCCAGGGCAGGCGCGAGTGAGGGCATGGCGGCTGGCGTCGCCGGCTGGCTGGCTGGCGGCGGTGCTTCCGGACGCTGGACCGGTACGACCGGGCGCGATGGCTCGACATAAGGCGGCGGCGAGGCCATGCCCGGCAACGCAACCGGCAAAAGTTCCTCCCCACGCTCGCGCAGAAGCTTTACCAGGGCGCTGAGACGCGCGGTTACGGTCGCGATACCGAAGAGGAGGCCAGCGGCGGACAGGGCGACGGAGCCCGATATCGTATAGGCCACCCCCCGCTCGGTTCCACCGAGATCATAGCCGAAGAACAGGCTGATCGCGCCCATTGCCGCAAAGCAAAGGCCGAGCAGGAAAACAACAATCGCCATAACAACCTCTTCGACAAGAACGCCGTCGATATCCGCCAATTGCCGACAGAATAGCGTGGAATCGCCATTGCGTAAACGACAGGCAGATTTTGACGCTTGCCGCGCCTATAGTTTCGGCACACTTGCCGGCTCGAACGCACAAAGAAGCGGGCTGGCCTCTACCCGCGACATCGGCAATAGTGCGAAACATAAAACGGCGAAACGCATAGGTTTGTTCCGTGCAGAACCAAGCAAAAAGCGCTCAACCCCTAAACAAAACCAAGATGCCGCGTGAGCGATTGGTCACCATCAAGCTGGAGGAAGACCAGATCCGCGAGATGGCGCGGCAGATGGCTTTGGCCGGCCGCACGGCGGAAGCCCAGCAGATGAACGAGGTTCTCACGCAGACCGATTCCGCTTTGGTGAAGATGCCGCTCGAAGAGGCGGTCAGGCTGGCGATCGCCGTGCATCGCGCGAGAAACTTCAAGCGGGCAGAGGCGCATTACCGGGCGGTGCTGAAGGCCGAGCCAAAACATCCGCGCGCCAACCATTTCCTTGGCGTGCTGCTGCACCAGACGCAGCGCAGCAAAGAAGGGTTGCTGCATGTACGCCGCTCCCTGCATACGCTCGGCGACGAGGGCTGGGCCTGGAACAATCTCGGCAATATCCTGGTGCATGGCGGCCAGGTCACTGAGGCGGAGGAAGCTTATCTCAAAGCGCTCGCGCTACAGCCCGATATGATCGACGCCCATAACAACTACAGCATAATCTGCCGGCAGCAGGACAGGCTGGAAGAAGCCTGCCAGCACGCCGACCGGGCGCTGGAGATCAATCCGGATTTTGCTGAGGCGCATATCAACCGCGGCAAGATCCATATGGAGATGAAGCAACCGGACCAGGCGATGGCCTGTTTCTCACGCGCCCTCCTGCTTCAGCCGCTCGAAGAATCAGGCCGTTCACGCCGCATGCTGGGTTTCGCCTATGCCACGCTCGGAAAACTCGATGAGGCGGCTGCGGTCTACCGCGACTGGCTGAAGGAAGAGCCCGACAACTCCGTCGCCGCGCACATGCTGAAAGCCTGCCTCGGCACGGAAACACCCGACCGCGCGGACGATCATTACGTCGCGCAGACCTTCGACCAGTTCGCCAATAGTTTCGACAGCAAGCTCGCCCATCTCGGCTACCGCGCCCCGGGTCTGGTGGTCGATGCGGTGACGGCCCTCTACCCAAAGAATGGATCCTTCGGCGTGGTGGCCGATGCCGGCTGCGGCACCGGGCTTTGCGCGCCGCTGCTGCGCGACCGCACCAGGAAGCTGATCGGCGTCGACCTCTCCGGCGGCATGCTGTCGAAGGCGCGGGAGCGCGGCGGCTATGATGAGTTGCACGAGGCGGAACTCACCGCCTTCCTGCTCGATCGCCACGGCGCGTTCGACACGATCATCTGCGCCGACACTCTCTGTTATTTCGGCGTGATTGACGGATTCCTGAACGCGGCCCATGGCGCGATGAAACCCGAAGGCGTGCTGGTCTTCACGGTGGAATCATCATCGGAGGAGGAGACTGCACCCTACAAGCTGCATCTCCATGGCCGTTTTTCGCATCGGCGCGATTATGTGGAGCGGGCGCTCGCCGAGGGCCGCTTCAGCTTGCGCGAGATGCGCGCCGAAGCCTTGCGCAAGGAAGGCGGCCGGTCGGTGATGGGCTATGTGGTGAGCGCGATCCGCACTTGATCGCAAAAGCGAAATCGGCACGGCGACGGTTGCCGCGCGGCGCGTGGCGGACTAGGTAGAAGGGGTCGGCGGAGGTGACGCGCCTTCGTCCCGCTTTCTCCTGTAGAAAAGGATTTCCGCGATGACCTTCAGCCTTCCCGAACTGCCCTACGCCTATGAGGCGCTGCAGCCCTACATGTCGAAGGAAACGCTCGAGTTCCACCACGACAAGCACCATCAGGCCTATGTCACCAACGGCAACAACCTGCTGAAGGGCTCGGAATTCGAAGGCAAGTCGCTCGAAGAGATCGTCAAGGGCTCGTTCGGCAAGAATGCCGGCCTCTTCAACAATGCCGGCCAGCACTACAACCACATCCATTTCTGGAAGTGGATGAAGCCGAATGGCGGCGGCGACAAGCTGCCGGGTGGCCTCGAGAAGAAGATCACCGAAGACCTCGGCTCGGTCGCCAAGATGAAGGAAGACTTCATCGCCGCCGGTACGACGCAGTTCGGCTCCGGCTGGGCCTGGCTCGCGGTCAAGGACGGCAAGATCGTCGTGATGAAGACCGCCAATGGCGAAAGCCCGCTGGTGCAGGGCGCCTCGCCGATCCTCGGCGTCGACGTTTGGGAGCACTCCTACTACATCGACTACCGCAACCGCCGTCCGGACTACCTGAAGGCCTTCGTCGACCATCTCGTGAACTGGGATTATGTGGACGAGATGTACCAGGCGGCTGCGAAGTAAGCTTTTGCCGGATTGAGAGAATGGAAGCGGGGCCTTATGGCCCCGTTTTTATTTGCAATGCCCTTTGCCGTCATCGGCGGCCTCGATCCGCCGATCCCGATCGGAAGAGCGCAATCCTACGGCTATCTCCCTGGCAATCCCCTCCAACCTCATCCTGAGCTTGTCGAAGGATGCTTCAGCGTGGCGGGGGAACCGGAACATCCTTCGACAAGCTCAGGATGAGGTCGCGGGTATGGGCCCCGGATCAAGTCAGGGGCACGAGCGCGGCGCTATTCCCTGAGCTCGATCACCGTATCGCCCACATAACTCGGCGGGATGAGGATGCGGTCGGACATGAAATGCACGTCCGGCACCTCGCGACAGAAGGCCGCCGCCATTTCCAGCGAGCGGACTTTAACCGAGATGCCGACGGCGCAGGGAGCACGCTGCATCATCGCCCATTTCATCGCGACATTGGGGAAGCGCGCGGAAAAGCCCTCCCGATCGACGATATCTACGAAGCCGCCGGCGGTTGAAAAGGTTTCGAGCGACCAGCGCTCCGGCGACTTCTTTTTCTTCCAGAGCTTTTCCGCGCGCCGCAGCGCCGCGCCCGAACCATCGTCGAGCAAAATCCAGCCAGCAAAGCGCTCAGCTCCGTTCGGATGGTCGCGCCAGGCCGGCACCTCGACAAGGCCGCGCTTGTGCTGCTGGCAGAGGAAGACCGAAAGCTGAGGATGCTGCCTGTCGACCAGCATGGCGAGCGAGACGACCGCGACATCGTCCGTCCCATCTGGGAGCGTGACCGGCCGACGAAAATCGATCAGCCCGGTGACCTCGACGCCATTCGCCCTGGCGGTGACCACATCGGCATCGAGATCGCGGCTGTGCAGCGCCATCATGCAGATGCCCTCGTGGCGAGACTGGAACGCCTGCACCAGCGTACCGAAAAGCTGATGATCGACGGTGTTGCTGCCGACCAGCTCCGGCTCACCGACCGTCATCAACTCCACGAGGCCGCCCGGAAACAGGCCGAGACGGTTATGCGTGCCCCAGGGGTGCTTGCCTCGCGGCGTCATGACGAAGCCGATCTTTTCGAGTTTCTCCGCCGCGCCGTCGAGATCACGCACGGTGATCAGCGGGTGGTCGATGCCGAAGGCGCCGTTGCTGAAAGTCATGTCGAAGGTTCCACGAGCCAGACGTTGACGGTTTCCGAGACGATGCGGGCGGGCATGCCGGCGACGGTGACGCGCGGCGGCACCGGCTTCGTGACCAGCGCGGCGGCGGCAACGACCGCGCCCTCCCCCACCTCGATATTGCCGAGAATGGTGGCGTTGGCCGCGATGATGGCGCCACGTCGGATTTTCGGGTGCCGGTCGCCGCTTTCGGTAAAGGTGCTGCCGAGCGTGACGCCATGCCAGAGCGCGACGTCATCCTCGATAACGGAGGTTTCGCCGATGGTGACGCCGGTCGCGTGATCGAAGAGCAGCCCGGAGCCAAGCCGGGCGGCCGGATGGATATCGACGCCCGTCACCATCGAGACGCGGTTCTGGAGATAGACGGCGCTGGCGCGATCGCCCTTCAGCCAGAGCGCATTGGCCAGCCTGTATCCGGTCAGCGACAGGAAGCCCTTGCTCGCGGCGAAAACGGTCAGGTGATCGATAAAGACACTGTTGCGAGCGCGCGCCATGAGCAGATCGCGCGCCGCGGCTTGCTGAATCTTTGGATCGGCAAAGAGGTTGGAGGCTGTTTCGCGAATAGCGGCGGCGCTGCTTGCTTCGCCCAATTGGCTGGTGACCAGCCAGCCAAGCGCTAGCGGCCAATCGGCGGCCTGCCGCAGCAGGTCACCGGCGACGGCCGCGGCAATCTCGCCGCTCTCACGCCAGCGCGCGGCATCCTCGCCGATCAGCCGCCACGCCGTCTCGATATCGCCCATCAGCCGCGTTTCCCCCGCGCCACCGGCAGATCGCGGAACCGCATCGCGCGCATGCCGGCCGCCGCGCAGATCTCATCAAAGCGCGGACTGAGAAAGAAGGCCAGTTCCTTCGGCCGGGTTTCGGTGACGGGATCGCTGGCTCGCAACTCGTCGTCGATCAGGCCGGGGTGGCACATGATGAGGTGGCGCTCGCCCGGCGTGACGAGAGCTCGGGCGAATTCTTCCGCATAATCCTGCTTCGGATCGAAAGCAGAAACGCCGGCAAAGCCCTGATTGGAGGCGATGCCGGCGACCGCGAGATCGCGCGCCAATCCGCCAGCTATACGTGTGATCAGCAGCGCCTTCGCGGTCTGGACACGGCGCGCCAGGATCGCCGTCGCGCGCTCGGCCGGGTTGCGGATATAAGGTTTCGCGTCAGGATAGCGCGCGGCGACCACCTTGAGCAGCATGGCGCGCACGCCTCTGACCGCATGCACGTGCTGGTGCCCGTCGATGAAATCCGGCACGCGGCCCATGGCCTGCTCGAAAGCCTGAAGTTGCCGGTCGATCTCCGCTTCGATTTCGCCGAGCGGCAACCGGCCAAGCGTCGCCTGTTTCAGGATCAGGCCGAGCGCCGGCAGCGCATCATCAGGCGCGAATTGCGGCATGGCTGCAAGCGGCTTGCCGGCGGTGAGATTGAGATGCAGGCCGAGATCAGCCCCGCCGTCAAAGGCCTTCAGCAGCGGCGCGGCGCGCGGCCAATCCGGCCGGTTGGTCATCGCGCCTGTCGCGGTGATGCGACCAGCTTCGAGAAGCTGGAGGATGCCGGCGCTGACGCCCGGCGTGAAGGCGTAGTCATCGGCGCAGAGGACGAAACCTTTTATCGTGCTCACCGGGCTGGACCTCGCTTCTGATATCTTCGCCTTTCACATCGGGATCGGCGGATCAAGTCCGCCGATGACAACCCCTAACGTCATTGCGAGGCAAAGCCGAAGCAATCCAGAGGTCGCTTGCGCAACGACAACTGGATTGCCGCGTCGCTTCGCTCCTCGCAATGACGGCGAAAGAGCCGCTCCCCTTGCCTCCCCGATGCAACACGCTCTAAGTGCAGCCGAAATCGCGTGCTAGGGTGCGCGCACGAATCCGCCCACAGCAGGAACAGGCCAACAATGGACCAACCGGAACTGAGCATCGTCATTCCGATGTTCAACGAAGGCCCGAATGTGGAGCTGCTGTTCGAGCGGCTGACGCCGGTGCTGGAGCGCATCGCCGAGAGCCATGAGTTGCTGTTCGTCGATGACGGCAGCAGCGACGATACGTTCCAGCGCGTGAAGGCGCTGGCTGCTGTGCATTCCAACGTTCGTGCGCTCGCTTTCTCACGCAATTTCGGCAAGGAAATCGCGCTGGCCGCCGGCATCGACAATGCGGATGGCAAAGCGGTGATCCTGATGGATGCCGACCTGCAGCACCCGCCCGAGTTTATCGAGCGTTTCGTGACGCTGTGGCGCGAGGGCTACGAGATGGTCTACGGCCAGCGCGTCGACCGTTCCGTGGATGGCCCGCTGCGCCGTTTGCTGACGCGGGGCTTCTACCGGCTGTTTGCCGATTTCGGTGAGACGCCGCTGCCGGAAGGCGCGGGCGATTTCCGCCTGCTCGATCGCAAGGTGGTGCTGGCGCTGCGGCGGCTCGGCGAACGGGCGCGCTTCTCGAAGGGGCTCTATGCCTGGGTCGGCTTCAAATCGATCGGCGTGCCGTTCGAGGTGGCCGAACGCGCCCACGGCACCAGCAAATGGAGTTTCCGGAAGCTGTTCAGCCTGGCGGCGAACGGCATCACCTCCTTCTCCACGCTTCCGCTGAAGGTGTGGATTTATGTCGGAATGCTGATTTCGCTGTGTTCGCTGATCTATGCCGGCGTGTTCCTGTTGCGCACTTTGGTCTACGGCGTCGACGTGCCGGGCTTTCCCTCGCTCTTCGTCTCGGTAATGTTCTTTTCCGGCATCCAGATGATGTCGCTCGGCATCTTGGGCGAATATATCGGCCGCATCTTCGCGGAGGTGAAACGGCGGCCGCTCTATATCGTGGCGGAAGAGGTCAATGCAGCGCCGCGGCCGGCCATCGGCGCGCGGGACGATCGTCGCGCCAATGCCGACCGCGTGAACTGAACGGCTGATGCTTAGAAGCCTCATCTCGGTCGGCGGCTTCGCCC
>OUNM010779279.1_pt1 | contig 11973 bp, 8 predicted proteins | sample 1769961 | NCBI WGS metagenome assembly OUNM01 (sample SAMEA3914820, study PRJEB12502) | metagenome | biome: forest; material: soil | place: USA | collected 2012-03-12 | depth 0.3 m
AAAAACGCCAACGAGATCGCCCGCTATCTCGACGCGGGGATGAAGGAACTGGAAATGTACGCGCAGTCGCCATTCATCAACGGGCGCAAGCCGCGCTTCGTTTATTTCGGCGGCGGCACGCCGAGCTATCTTTCGGTGAACCAGCTCAAGTCGCTCACCGACCGGATGAAAGCGCTCCTGCCGTGGGATGAAGCGGAGGAGGTGGCATTTGAAGCGGAGCCGGGGACGCTCACGGAGCAAAAACTCACCGCGCTACGCGAGATCGGCGTGACCCGGCTTTCGCTGGGGGTGGAAAACTTCGATGCGCACATTTTGGAGATCAATGGCCGGGCGCATCGCACGGACGAGATTTTCCGGGCTTACAAATTTGCGCAATCGGTCGGGTTTCCACAGATCAATATCGATCTCATCGCCGGCATGGTGGAAGAGACCGATGAAAACTGGCAGGACAATGTGCGCAAGACCGTGGAACTCGCGCCCGATAGCGTGACGATTTATCAGATGGAGGTGCCGTATAACACCGGCATCTTCAAAGAGATGAAGAGTGCCGGGAAACTGGTCGCACCGGTGGCGACTTGGAAGCACAAGCGGGCCTGGGTCGATTACGCCTTTCAGGAGTTGGAAAAAGCGGGGTACACGGTGACGAGCGGCTACACCGCGGTGCGCGATCCGAAAAAGACGAAGTTTTTGTATCGCGACGAGCTGTGGATGGGAGCCGATCTAGTCGGCACAGGCGTGGCCTCTTTCTCCCACATTGCGGGCATGCATTTCCAAAATCTCCCGGAGATCAGCCAATACATCGAAGCGGTGGAGGCCGGGCAATTTCCTATTTCCCGAGCCATGGCCACGTCGCCGGAAGAGCGGATGATCCGCGAGCTCATCCTGCAGCTCAAGCTCGGGCGGGTGAGCCAGTCGTACTTCCGCGACAAATTCCGCGTCGAGTTACTTGAGCGATTCCACCAGCAGTTCGACGATATGCGGCGGCGCAATCTCGCCACCGTGGAGGGAGACTGGATCGTCCTTTCGCGTCCGGCGCTCCTCAAGGTGGACACGCTTTTACACGCTTTCTTTCTGCCCGAGCACCAGCACGCGCGCTATACCTGACCATGTTAATGCAAACTCCCCGCGAAGCTGAAATCCTCTACCCGCTGACGCTTTTCCGGCGCAACGGCGGAGGACCGCTTCCTCCGTACGAATTGATCGACGACCAGGAAATGCCGGAGCCGTATCGCAAGTTACTTGTGCATCACGGCGACATGACCTCCCGGCTCGAGGCTTTTCACAAGGGCAAAATCATCCTCGAGCTGCTGCACCGGGAGCACAGCGGGAATACCTATCGCCGCGAAGTGGTGCTACACGTGGAAGACACGGCGCTCGCGGTCGAATACGGAGCAATCGAGATTCAGCTCGATGCCTTTGAACCGGATGTGCGCGACCAAATTCTCGCGGAGCACCTTCCGCTGGGCGGGCTGCTCAACCGCTATGGAATCCGCTATCGCTCGCAGCCGCGGGCCTTTTTCAAACTGGGGCCCGATCTCCAGATGAATGCGCTTTTCAGTTCCGCGGCCTCGACGGAATACTATGGCCGGAGCAATGAACTGCTCACGGATGACGGGCGGCGGCTGGCTTTGATCGTGGAGGTGCTGCGGCCATGATCGCACGGAAACAATACGACGTCATCGTGATCGGCGGCGGGCCGGCCGGCTCGACGGCTGCGGCGTTACTTGCGGAAAAAGGCCGGAGCGTGCTGCTGCTGGAAAAGGAGAAATTCCCGCGTTATCACGTGGGCGAATCGCTCATGCCCTTTTGCTGGTTTACGCTCGATCGGCTGGGCGTGGTCGAGGAGCTGGAGAAGATCGCCTTCGTTAAGAAATATAGCGTACAATTCGTCACGCAGGATGGCCGGCAATCCTCACCCTTTTACTTTTTCCAGCACATGGATCACCCGGCCTCGACCACCTGGCAGGTGGAGCGGGCGGATTTCGATCTCATGCTGCTCAATAATGCCCGCGCCAAGGGAGCAGAGGTGCACGAAGAAACCACGGTCACCCGTGTGCTGCGCAATGAACGGGGTAAAGTAACAGGCGCGGAAATCAGAGCGAAAGACGGAAAAGTTTTTGAAGTCTCCGCGCCCATCACGATCGACGCCTCGGGGCGAAATCAGGTCGCCGTCTCGACCGAAGGCTGGAGAATGCGTGATCCCAGCCTGAACAAGCTGGCGGTCTGGACTTACTATCGCGGCGCCAAGCGCGACCCGGGAATCGACGAAGGCAATACCACCGTGGCCTATGTCGCGGATCGCGGATGGTTTTGGTACATCCCGCTGCGCGGCGATGTCGTGAGCGTGGGAGTCGTGGCCGAAAAGGATTACCTTTTTTCGGAATCGAAGGAACCGGCGGATATTCTGGCGCGGGAGATCAAGCGCAACGCCTGGATTGCGGATCATCTCAGCGTGGGCGAACAGATCGGTTCGTATTACGTGACGAGTGAATTTTCCTATCGCTCGAAGTATTGCGCGACCGATGGGCTGGTGCTGATCGGCGATGCCTTCGCGTTTCTTGACCCGGTCTTTTCCAGCGGCGTTTTCCTCGCGCTCAAGAGTGGGGAACTCGCGGCCGATGCCATCGATGCCGCGCTCACGGCGGGCGATACGAGCGCGGCGCGTTTTGCCGATTACGGCGAGCAGGTGTGCATCGCGCTGGAAAACATGCGGAAACTTGTCTATGCGTTTTACAACGTGAACTTTTCCTTTGGCCGCATGCTCAAGAGCTACCCGCAACACCGTAGCGTCCTCACCGATTGTTTGATCGGCGATCTCTTCCAACAGAAATACGACGATCTCTTCGGGGCGATCAGCGAATTTGCGGAGTTGCCTCCGCCGGTTCCCCATGGGCGCGCGCCGGTTGCGGCATGAAGACGCGGGATCGGGAGCGTGGGGAATTCGGTGAATTTGCTGTGAGCAGAACTCTCAACTCTCAACTCTCAACTCCCAACATCCAAAGGGACGCGTTTCGTTACTTGATGCTCCTTTCGGTAGCGATGGTTTTGCTGTCAAACCTCGCACGCGCGGAAGACACTCCGGGGCTGACGTTTCACGCGGCGCCAAAGGCGCTGGCGGCGTCGGCCAAAGTGGAGGATTGGCCGCATTTCCTCGGGCCGAACCATAATGCCACCTCTTCGGAGACCCATTTGCTTAAAAATTGGCCGAAAGACGGGCCGGCGGTGGTCTGGGAATATGAGAAAGGGGAGGGCTGGGCGTGTCCCGCGATCGCGAACGGGCGGCTGGTGCTTTTCCATCGGCAGAACAACCAGGAAGTAATCGACTGCCTGCAATGCGAAAGCGGCAAGCGGCTTTGGACCCTGGCCTACGACGCGACCTACCAAGATCGGTACGGAACAGGTAACGGACCGCGCACGAGCGCGGTGATCAACGAGGGCCGTGTCTATACTTTCGGTATCAGCGGAAAGCTGCACTGCCTCGATCTCGAAACAGGCAAGCAAATCTGGGAGCGCGACACTCAGGTGGATTTCGATCTCAAGCATAATTTCTTCGGGCATGGCTCGACCCCTCTGGCTGCCAATGGCCGGCTCATCCTCAACCTGGGAGGAAAAGATAACGTTTGTGTCGTCGCTCTCGACCTGGCCACGGGAAAAACACTGTGGACCGCCAAGCATGAATGGGGCGCCAGTTATGCTTCACCCATTCCCGCCACGATTCATGGGCGCGAGTGTGTGCTGGTTTTTGCGGGAGGTGAGAGCCGCCCACCGACCGGCGGCCTTTTGTGCATCGACGCCAAGACCGGTCAGATCCTCAACACCACGCCTCACCGGCCCAAGCTCACGGACTCAGTGAGTGCCTCGTCGCCTGTGGTGATCGGAGATCGTGTTTTCATCTCAGAATCCTATGGCTCCGGAGGCGAATTGGTGGAGATCGAGCCTGATTTCTCGGCGAAGAGTGCCTGGAAAACCGATCATTTTGGCACTTATTTTATGACGCCGGTGGTGAAGGATGGCTGTCTTTTCGGCTTCGATGGCCAGCATGGCCAGACCACGGAACTCGTTTGCTATGAAATCTCCAATGGCAAGGAATTGTGGCGCGACGATGTCGGGGGCAAATTCGGAAAGGGTAGTTTGCTGCTCGCGGATGGCGGCGCTATTGCTCTCAGCGAACACGGCGATCTCGCCTGGCTCGAGCTTTCGCCCAAAGGGAACGTCGTCAAGCAACGCGTGAAGCTTTTCAGTGTGCCGAATGCGTGGACACTGCCGGCCCTCAGCCATGGGCTGCTCTACGTGTGCCAAAATGATCAGAGCAGCGAGGGCAAATCGCCGCGTCTCATTTGCTACGATCTGCGCGGGGAATGAAGATCGTCCTGCTCACGCCCGGCACGGGCAGCTACTATTGTGGCGTGTGCATGCGCGACAACGCGCTCGCCAAAGAAGTAATCCGGCAAGGCCACGATGCGGCGATGCTGCCGATGTATCTGCCTCTTACGCTCGATGAGAAATCAGCGAACCCGGACACGCCGGTCTTTTTCGGCGGCATCAATGTCTATCTCCAGCAGCGGTTCGCTATCTTCAGGAAAAGTCCGCGCTGGCTGGACAATCTTCTGAACTATCGTGGCTTTCTCCGCCTCGCAGCCGGGCGCAGCGGCATGACGGACGGCGCGGAGCTCGGCGCAATCACGCTCTCCATGCTGCGCGGCGAGGAAGGCAACCAGGCCAAGGAAGTCGAGCAGCTGATCCAATGGCTGCGCGCGCATCGGCCCGATTCGGTGTGGCTTTCCACGGCGTTACTTGTCGGGCTCGCGCGCCGGATCATCACCGAGTTGCAAATCCCGGTCCTCTGCTCGCTTCAGGGCGAAGACGTATTTCTGGATGATCTCCCCTCCCCCTGGCGGGAGCAAAGCTGGGAGACGCTCGCCGAGCGGGCGCGCGACATCGCGGCCTTTATCGCCCCGAGCCGCTTTTATGCGGACCTCATGGGCAGCCGCATGCGACTCACTTCGGAGCAGCTCCGGGTCATCCCGAATGGCATTTCACTTGAGGGATTCGAATCCCCGGCCATCTCCGCACAACCGCCGACGATCGGCTTTCTCGCGCGCTTCATCAAAGGCAAAGGGCTGGATTTGGTCGTTGATGCGTTTCTGGAAATGGAAAAGCGAGGGCGCTTTCCAAACCTCCGGCTTTGCTGTATCGGCGCGATGACGGCGGAAGACGAGCGCTTCGTCGCCGCCCTCAAACAAAAGCTGGCCAATGCCGGATGTGCAGGGCGCGTGGCTTTTCATCCCAACGTCACGCGGGATGAAAAAATCGCGCTGCTCAAAACGCTCACCCTGCTCACGGTGCCCACGCGCTATGGCGAAGCCTTCGGCCTTTTTCTCATCGAAGCCCTGGCCGCGGGCGTGCCGGTCGTGCAACCGCGAACCGCGGCTTTTCCCGAAATCGTGGAGGAGACCGGCGGCGGCGTTCTTTTTAATGAAATGACCCCTGCCTCGTGCGCGGATGCCTGGGAGCGGCTGCTCGGAAATCCGCAGGAGGCGGCGGAACTCGGGCGTCGCGGCCGCGAGAAAGTCTTTCAGGAGTATTCCATCCAGAGGCTGGCGGAACGCTACCTCGAGCTCACCACGGAAAAGAGCCGCGTTCCGGCGGCGGTCCACTGAAACCGCTTGCCACATTCCGTGCACTTGGCAATTTCCCCTTCCCCGATGTCCTACGAATTTAAGATGATTCGCCGTGTGGAATTTGCCGACACCGACATGGCTGGCATCGTCCATTTCTCCAATTTTTTTCGGATGATGGAAGTGGCGGAGCATGCCTTTTTTCGTTCGCTTGGGTTTTCGATCCATGGCCCCGATCCCGCGGGTACCACCGGCTGGCCGCGCGCGAGTGCAACGTGCGACTATTTTCGACCGCTGCGTTTTGAAGATGAGGTGGAAATCCATTTGCTCGTCGCCGAAGTGCGCAGCCGCTCGATTCGCTACGAATTCGTTTTTCGCAAGCCGAATGAGTCCGGTGAAATCGCGCGCGGCAAAGTCGCGACGGTTTTCGCCGGCGTGGAAAAAGCCACGGGAAAGCTGGCCGCGAGGCCGATCCCTGAAGAGATTCGCGCAAAGATCACGGCGGCGCCTGCCGAACTGTTAAGCGCCGGTTCTGCCAAGCAGAACCCATAGGTCCCATCTGTCCCATTTTCCCCATCGCTCAAAGACAAAGATAACGATAAAGACTTTTCACCTAACCACCACACCAAACTAACCAAAATCTACCCATGCCACCGACTACTACTTCTCAAGATCCCGGAATGACCTGGCTCATGTTCGCACTGATGACCGTTGTGTCATGGGGTGTGTACGGCGTCTTCCTTCACTCCGGACAGATGGGAATGCAAGATCCCGTCAACGGACGCTATAAAGCGTTCCTCTTCGTCGGCTTTGCCTATTTCATCGTCGCAATCATCGGCCCCTTTCTCATGCTTGTGTTGAGCGGCGCTAACTGGAAATATCCGGTCCCCGGCATGGCCTGGTCGCTGATTGCCGGTGTTGCCGGCGCACTTGGAGCTTTTGCGGTGTTGCTAGCCTTCGGAGCGAAGGGCAACCCCACGGTGGTCATGTCCATCGTTTTTGCCGGTGCCCCAATCGTAAATGCGATCGTCTCCCTCATGCAACATCCGCCGGCTGGCGGGATCGGTTCGATCCGCGCTCCGTTCTGGCTGGGCATCATGCTCGCAGCGATCGGCGGTTGCATGGTAACGCTTTACAAACCCGCGCCCTCCGCTCCCAAGAAGCCCGTGGCGCAGGTGGCGGCTGCCTCGACCAGCGCTCCCGCGGCAGTGGAAAAAGTGCACTAGCTCGTCTTTTGTGGAAGGCCGTTTGTTAACAAAGCACATTGGGAGGGACCGCGCGGCGGTCGTTCGCAATCAAGCTCGAATCCAAAGCACGGCTCATCCGCACAATTTGTGACTGGCAGCAATCCCATCACCGCCGCGCAGCTTGCCAAGCTGCGCGCGTTGATTGCTGCCATTGCCCCAAGTAATCAATTCTACGCTGCGCGCCTTCAGGCCGCGGATATCACGGAAAATGTGGAGTCGTTGGAGGCCTTCTCCACGCGCATGCCGCTCACCACAAAGGCGGATTTGGTGAACGATCAAACAGGCCATCCGCCCTACGGCACCAATCTCACCTATCCGCTCGAACGTTATACGCGCTTCTGCCAAACAAGCGGCACGACCAGCCGCCCGGTGGCAATCCTCGATACTTCGGAAAGCTGGGATTGGATGCTCGATAACTGGGCGGAGATTTATCGAGCGGCAAAAATCGAGGCCGGCGCTTGCATCTATTTCGCATTTTCGTTCGGACCATTTCTCGGTTTCTGGACCGGATTCGAAGGCGCCGTGCGGCTCGGCTGCCGTTGCCTGCCGGGGGGTGGACTCACCTCGGCGGCTCGGCTGCGCGCCATCCTGGAATACCGCGCTGATGTACTCTGCTGCACCCCGACTTATGCGCTGCATTTGGGAGAAATCGCAGAAAGCGAGGGCTTCGATCTTAGTCAATCCGCGGTGCGCAAAATCGTCGTCGCCGGGGAGCCTGGGGGCAGCCTGCCCGCCACGCGTGAACAGATCTCTAATGCCTGGCACGGCGCGGAAGTGATCGATCACTATGGAATGACCGAGGTCGGCCCTACTGCTTTTCAAAATCTGGGCGAGCCGGATATCTTGCACATCATCGATGGTTCCTATTACGCGGAAATCATTGATCCCGAAACGACGCGACCCGTCCCTTATGGCGAAGTGGGCGAACTGGTGCTCACTACTCTGGGCCGGGCGGCGTCCCCGCTGCTGCGCTATCGCACGGGTGACTTGGTACGCCGCAGCCCGACGACGACAGGCTCGATGTTTTCCGGTGGCATCATCGGGCGCGTCGATGACATGGTGGTGGTGCGAGGCGTGAATCTTTACCCCAGCGCCGTCGATGCCGTCGTGCGTGCGATCCCCGAAATCTCCGAATACCGCGTGGAAATTCACCGCCGCGGCGCGCTGGCCGAGGCCTCGCTGGATGTGGAGTGTGAAAGCGAGACTTCAGTCGAAGCGCTGTCCCGCGCTTTTGCCACGGCCTTTTCCATGCGCATCCCCGTGCGCCGCGTCTCGCCGGGCACGCTGCCGCGCTTTGAAATGAAGGCGAGGCGGTGGACGGTGAAGAGAGAGGAAAAATGACGAAGCACGAATGACGAAAGGGTGAGAAACTAGAAGCCCGAAACCAGAATGACGAATGACGAAGGAAGCTCGAAATCCGAAGCTCGAAGTTAGCACGCCGGTAAGAGACACGCTTGCTCGCGAATTTCCTCCGCTCATCACGGATGCGCAGAAAATTTCTATCTTAACTCATTCCCCGGCCCCCTTCGGATTTCGAACTTCGGGCTTCCTTCGTCATTCGTCATTCGGGCTTCTGATTTTTTACCCGTGTTACTTGAACTTCGCAAACTAACCAAATCCTACCGCGCTGCCGACGGCGGAGATGAAGTGAGCGTCTTGCGCTCGCTTGATCTCGGCGTCGATGCGGGGGAAAGCGTGGCCATCGTGGGACCCTCCGGTTCCGGGAAGAGCACGATTTTAAACATCATTGGGGCGCTGGATCGCGCCGACTCCGGCGAGGTCGTCGTGGATGGCCAGGTGGTCGAAAAGCTAAGTGAGATCCAGGCTGCGGATTATCGGAACACCACGGTTGGCTTCATTTTCCAGCTCCACCACTTGCTGCCGCAATGCACCGTGCTGGAAAACGTGCTCGTACCCACACTCGCTGCGGGAGCTCACAAGCAACCGGATATTGCCGCGCGCGCTGAGGAATTGCTCAATGCGGTCGGTTTGAAGCATCGTCTCCGGCATCGGCCTGGGGAACTCTCGGGCGGCGAACGGCAGCGCGTCGCGGTGGCGCGTGCGCTGATTAATCGGCCGAAATTGTTGCTCGCTGATGAGCCGACCGGCGCGCTGGATCGGCTTTCCGCGGAGCGGCTCATCGATCTGCTCGCCGAAATCAATCACAGCCAGGGCGTTACATTGCTCATGGTCACTCACGCCCTCGATCACGCCCGCCGCATGCGCCGCGCGCTGGAACTTCGCGACGGGCAACTGTACGACGCGAAGCTGGCATGACGATGCGCGTTGAAAGCATCACCGCGTGATGACCCCCACGACTCTCCTTCTCCGCAGCCTCGGCTTCTACTGGCGGACGCATCTCGGCGTGATGCTCGGCGCGGCGCTGGGAGCGATGGTTTTGACCGGCTCGTTACTTGTCGGCGATTCCGTGAAAGAGACGCTTCGCCGGCAGGCGCTGCAGCGGGTGGGAAAAGCCCAATCCGCCATGCTTTCCAGCGAGCGCTTTTTCCGCTCGGGCTCCGGCGATCAAAATTCCACTGAAAACGATCTGGTTTCCGCAGCGCATGCCGCCCCGGCGTTGCTCCTCAAAGGCAGCGTCACGAGAGCCGACGCCGCCGCGCGCCTGAATCAAGTGCAGGTGCTGGGAATCGATGCACGCTTTTGGGCGCTGGCGCCAGCAGCCACGGCAGAAAGTGTTAACAAAAGCCCGCTCACGCTTAATCGCCGGGCCGCGGAGCAGCTCAATGTCAAGATCGGAGACACGCTCATCGTGCGAGTGGAAAAGCCGAGCGCCTTTTCGCGCGATGCACCTCTTTCCGGCGAAGAAAACGAAGTGGTAGCCATTCGCGCCGCGATCGGCGCGATCGTCGGCGATGATGAATATGGCCGCTTTGGATTACAAGCCAGCCAGATCCCGCCGTTCACTATCTATCTTCCCCTCGCCGAATTGCAAAAGCGCCTGGAGTTGGCTGGCCGCGCAAATCTGTTACTTTCGGCGGACTTCAATCAACAGGCATTGCGAAACACCTTGGCGGATCATTGGCAATTGCCAGATGCCGGCCTGCAAATTCGCGATCTGAAAGGCGGCGGCATCGAACTGCGCACGGATCGCGTGTTTCTCGATCCCGCGCTCGCCGCGGCTGCGCCCAAGTTTCCCGGCAAGGCGCGCGTCGATGCGCTCACTTATTTTGTCAACGAACTGCGGGCGGGCGATCACACCGCGCCCTATTCGATGGCGACGGGCGTTTCCACGGCGACTGCCGGATTTCTGCCTGCCGATCTCGCGGACGGCGAAATCGTGATCAACCAATGGCTGGCCGAGGATTTGAGCATCGCTGAGGGCGGTAAAGTAACACTAAAATACTTTGTCATGGGTGAGCGGCGGCAGCTTACGGAAAACTCACGCGAATTCACCGTGCGCGCGATCATTCCCATGTCGGACCCGCAGATGAATTCCACGTGGATGCCGGATTTTCCCGGTCTCGCCGACAAGAACAACTGCCGCGATTGGAAACCCGGCTTCCAATTCGATTCCACACGCATTCGCGACAAGGACCAGCAGTACTGGGAGCAATACCGCGGGACGCCGAAAGCGTTTGTTAATTTAAAGGCCAGCCAGGAAATGTGGTCCAATCGCTGGGGCGATCTCACTTCGATTCGCTGGCCTTCGGGCACAGACACCGCCGCAGTGATGACGCAGATGCGCTCCAAGCTCACCCTGGAAGAGTTGGGTTTTCAATTTGTGCCCCTGCGCGAAGACGCCCTCGCCGCCACCAATGCACCCGTGGATTTCGGCGAACTATTCGTCAGCTTTTCGTTCTTCCTTTTGGTGGCCGCGGCCGTTCTGACCGGATTGCTTTTCGTTTTTTCGCTCGAGCAGCGCAATCGCGAAGCCGGGCTGCTGCTCGCGCTTGGCCTGCGCCCAAAACAAGTGCGCCGTCATTTCCTGCTGGAAGGAACCGCCCTCTCCGTGATTGGGAGCCTTCTGGGGCTCATCGGCGCCATTGTCTATACCAAGCTGGTGCTTCGCGCCCTGGCTACAGTTTGGAGCGGCGCAGTCGGTGGCGCACAGTTTGCCTTCAGCGCCGAACCGATCACCATGGCCGCGGGAACTCTGTCCTCCGTGTTACTTGCTTTGCTCGCCATCTGGCTTTCGAGCCGGCGTCAGTTGCGGCATGTCGCGCGGGAACTGATGAATTCCAGCGGCGGCCTGGAAATGGCGCGCGCCGATGCGGCCAGCGGACGCTCATGGAGTTTGTGGGCGGGCGTCATGGCGTTACTTGGCGCGATTGGCAGTCTCTTCGCCGAGCACTCCGCGGAAACCTTTTTCAGCGCGGGCAGCCTGCTCCTCATTGCGGGCCTGGCTTTCGCGCTCGCCTGGTTGCGCCGGATGGCTCGCAGCGAAAGCCGCATGGATTCTTTCAACCAGTTCGCCCGGCGCAATGTTGCTCGCCGGCGCGGACGCAGCATCGCGACCGCCGCAGTGCTCGCGAGCGGCGTCTTCATCGTCGTGGCCGTCGATGCTTTTCGGCAAAATCCCGGGCACGACGCGGGGCAACGCAAATCCGGTACCGGCGGTTTCGCGCTGGTCGCAGAATCCGCGTTGCCCATTTACGAAGATCTCAACACGTCCGCCGGTCGCGAAGCTTTCGCGCTCGATGATAAGGCACTCACCGACGTTAAATTTGTGCAAGCCCGTGTGCGCGAAGGCGACGATGCCAGTTGCCTCAATCTCAATCGCGCCCTCCAGCCACGTCTGCTCGGGATCAATGCCGGCGAAATGCAACAGCGGGACGCGTTCCGTTTTTCCGCCGTGCTCGACGAAGCGCGAAAGAGTGATCCCAAGGCCGGCTGGTCGTTACTTGAATCGCCGAACGCTGACGGCACGATCCCGGCCATTACCGATGACGCCACGCTGGAATGGGCGCTGCAGAAAAAACTGGGCGACACTCTCGAATATCGCGACGAGCGCGGGCAGGCATTCAAAGTGCGCCTCGTCGCCACGGTCGCGGAGTCGATGCTCCAAGGGATGGTCTTCATTTCGGAAAAACATTTCATCGAAAAATTCCCCAATCAGGGCGGCTACCGCTTTTTCCTCATCGACGCAC
>OUNM011006651.1_pt1 | contig 11973 bp, 10 predicted proteins | sample 1769961 | NCBI WGS metagenome assembly OUNM01 (sample SAMEA3914820, study PRJEB12502) | metagenome | biome: forest; material: soil | place: USA | collected 2012-03-12 | depth 0.3 m
GTCTTGCCGTGGTCGACGTGGCCCATCACGGTGACCACCGGAGCGCGCGGCTCGGACTTGGCCTCCTGGCCGCCGATTTCTTCCTCGGTGAAGGCCTCCGGATCGTCCAGCGCGGCCGGCGTGGCCTTATGGCCCATTTCCTCGACCACGATCATGGCCGTGTCCTGGTCCAGCGGTTGGTTGATGGTGACCATCTGGCCCAGCTTCATCAGCTGCTTGATGACCTCGGACGCCTTCACGGCCATCTTGTGTGCCAGGTCGGCCACCGAGATGGTCTCGGGCACGTGCACTTCACGCACCACCGGTTCCGTCGGCGCCTGGAAGTTGCTGCGGCTGTCGTCGGCATGCTGCTTGCCACGCCCACGCGGGCCGCCGCGCCATCCACCAGTACCGCCCGACGAATCGCCGCGCGTCTTCAGACCGCCGCCCTTCTTGCCGCGGCTGCCTTCGTCCTGCCAGCCACCGGTCTTGGCACCCTTGCCCTTCTTGTCAGCGGCACCTGCAGTGGTGGTGCTGGCCGGGGTGGCGGTCGTCGTCTTCTTTTCGTCCTTCTTCGCTTCGGTCGTTGCACCAGGCGGCTTCACCGGCTTGTGCAGCGTGCCGGTCTGCTCGGCCTTCTTCTCCTCGGCCTTGCGTTCCGACGGCGCCTTCAGCACGCGCGGCGGCGCATTCAGCATCTGCTGGATCGCACGGGCTTCGGCCTCGGCGGCTTCGCGACGGCGACGCGCAGCGGCATCCTGCTCGGCGCGCGCCTTGTCGGCGGCAGCCTTCGCGCTGTCCTGTTCGGCACGAGCCTTCTCGGCGGCGGCCTTCGCGTCGTCGGCATTCTTCTGCGCCTGGACACGTTCCGCCACCAGACGCGCCTTCTCGTCCTCGGCCTTCTTGAGCCCGGCTTCCTCGGCGGCTTCGGCTACAGCACGCTCCGCGGCGGCTTCCTCGGCTGCCTTCTGCGCCAGCAGTTCAGCCTGGCGGCGCTGTTCGGCCTCCAGGGCTTCCTGCCTGGCGCGGCGATCAGCTTCCTCGCGCTCTGCTGCTTCGCGGGCGGCCTGGGCCTCGGCCTCCTGACGGGCCAATGCCTCGGCCTCCTGACGGCGCATTTCCTCGTCGCGGCGAGCCTGTTCGGCGGCGTCAGCCGCTTCCTGGGCATCGGCGCCATCGCCATGCGATTCGACTTCGTCACGCTTGACCAGGACGCGCTTCTTGCGCACCTCGACCTGCACGGTACGGGTCTTGCCGGTGGAGTCGGACTGACGGATCTCGGAAGTTTCGCGCTTGGTCAGCGTGATTTTCTTGCGTGAGCTGTCATCGGACTGGCCATGCGACCGCTTCAGGTAATCCAGCAGTCGGGTCTTGTCCGATTCGGTAATGATGTCTTCAGGCTTTGCCTTGCCCACCCCAGCTGCCTGCAATTGTTCCAGCAGCGCAGCAGGGCTGCGGCTCAATTCTGCGGCCAGTTGGGCAACTGTTGTGCTTGCCATTCAAACCCTTTCAATGCTCGGTTTCTACGTCGGGACAATTCGTGTGCGGAAAGCGCGTCCGGGTACCAGACCCGGACGTGTCCCTCAGTTAAACCAATGTTCCCGTGCTTTCATGATCAGCGCCTTGGCTTCTTCATCGCTCACGCCGGCCATCTCGACCAGTTCGTCGACGGCCAGTTCGGCCAGGTCGTCGCGCGTGTGAATGTTGCCTTCAGCCAATTTGCCAATCAGCTCGGGGGTCAGGCCGTCGAGCGAACGCAGATCCTGCGACACCTCTTCCACCTTTTCTTCCCGGGCCAGTTCCATCGTCAGCAGCGCATCGCGTGCGCGGTTGCGCAGCTCGTTGACGGTGTCCTCATCGAAGGCCTCGATCTCCATCATTTCACTGATGGGGACGTAGGCAACTTCTTCCAGCGTGGAGAAACCTTCCTCGATCAGGATGTCCGCCACTTCCTCGTCCACGTCCAGCTTGGACATGAACAGTTTGCGTACCACTTCGCTTTCCTCGGCCTGCTTCTGCGCCGATTCTTCCTGCGTCATGATGTTGATCTGCCAGCCGGTCAGTTCGGACGCGAGGCGTACGTTCTGGCCGCTGCGACCAATGGAGATCGCGAGATTCTCTTCGTCGACCACCACGTCCATGCTGTGCTTCTCTTCGTCGACCACGATCGACTGCACCTGTGCCGGTGCCAGCGCGCCGATCACGAACTGCGCCGGGTCTTCCGACCACAGCACGATGTCCACGGCTTCGCCGCCGATCTCGTTACGCACCGCCGTCACACGCGTACCGCGCACGCCGACGCAGGTACCAATCGGGTCGATACGCTTGTCGTGCGCCACCACGGCGATCTTGGCGCGCACGCCCGGATCGCGGGCAGCCGCCTTGATTTCCAGCAGGCCCTGTTCCATCTCGGGCACTTCGTTCTCGAACAGCTTGATCAGGAACTCGGGCGCGGTGCGCGACAGTTCGATCTGCGGGCCGCGCGCGGAGCGATCCACATTCAGGATATACGCCCGCACGCGGTCACCGGTGCGCAAGTTTTCCTTCGGAATGATCTGATCACGTGCCAGCAACGCTTCCACCCGGCCCGACTCTACGATCAGGCCCTTCTTGTCGGCGCGCTTGACCGTACCGGTCATGATCTTTTCGCCGCGATCCAGGTAATCGTTCAGGATCTGCTCGCGCTCGGCGTCGCGAATGCGCTGCAGGATCACCTGCTTGGCCGCCTGCGCACCGATCCGGCCGAACTCCACCGACTCGATCTGCTCCTCGATGAAGTCCTCGAGCTGCATGTCGGGACTCTGCTCGCGGGCCTCGAACAGCAGAATCTGCTTGTCCGGCTCCTGCAGCCCCTGTTCATCGGGGACCACAAGCCAGCGGCGGAACGTTTCGTGCTCACCGGACTCACGGTCGATATGGACGCGGATATCCACGTCTTCCTCGAAACGCTTCTTGGTGGCCGAGGCAAGTGCTGCCTCCAGCGCACCGAAAACCACATCCTTGTCGACGTTCTTCTCACGCGCTAGCGCATCGACGAGCAACAGAACTTCGCGGCTCATTGCTTGTTCCCTTTTCTTTGATTTCCTTTGAAGTCGATGACGGGCACGAGGCGTGCGCGGTCGACATCGGATATGGCAAATTCCAGCAGTGCCGGGCCGTCCTTGCCCTCGAATTCCAGGCCGATCTTCTCGGCCCCGGCTTCTCCCACAGGCTCTTGCAGGATGCCGACGAAATTCTTCTGGCCGTTGACCGGAAGGCGCAGCGTGACCCTGGCTTCGGCACCTGCGAAGCGGACAAAGTCGGCCAACTTCTTGAGCGGTCGGTCCAGACCGGGCGACGACACTTCGAGGCGCTCGTAGTCGACGTTCTCGACGGTGAGCACGTGGGTAAGCTGACGGCTTACCTTTTCACAATCCTCGATGACGATGCCGGTTTCAGGCTGATCGATATAGACACGCAGAAGTCCGGCCGGGGCACGCTCAAGCTCAACCAATTCGTAGCCCATGCCGATAAGGGTGGTTTCGATCAAATCTGCCAGATGCACTGTAATCCCGAGTAGTGGCTTTCAATACCTTGGCAGACACCGGACAACCCAACAACGTTCTGAAATCGAGGTTCCGAAACGGCCTGTAAGCTGCCCTGCCTGCCATCACCCCCGGGCCGCCGCGCGTCATCCATGTGACGCAACCCAGCAGCAAGCACAAACGGGCGAACCAAAAAAAAATGGGCGCAATGCCCATCATTCGCCCATCCTCGCCGAGGATGATACTTTTGAATAGACTTTGATTATACGCGGATTATGTCCGAAAGGCAAAAGCCGATTGGATCCGCGCCGGATCGGGGCGATTGCCGTCACTTGCCGGCAGCGCCCCCTCCCGAATCAGCGATGGCCGCCGCGGCCACCACCACCGCCGCCACCCCCACCGCCACGCGGACGACGGCTGCCGCCCGCGTTTCCACCCGCATTGCCACCGCCCTTGGTGGCCTTCGGCATCACATTGCCATTGGCATCGCCGCCGCGGCGCTGCCGATTACCACCGGCATTCGCACCCGCATTGCCACCAGCGCCGCCGCCGCGACCACCTCGGCCACCACCTGCGCCTCGCATGCCACCGCCACCCATGCCGCCACCAAACTTGGTTGTGTGCGACGTCAGCGGTGCGGGTCCTGACGGGATGTAACCCATCGAAGTCTGCATCGGATCAGGCTGGCCGCGACCCGCAGTGCCACCGCCGCGATTGCCGCTGTTCTTCTCGAAGCGCGGCAACCCGTCCATGCCGGTGTGCATTGGCATGCCGGCAATCGCGGCCTCGGTCCGCTGCTTGCGTCCCCCGACCTTGGTGACGCCCTTGCCACCGGTCTGCTCGCCCTTGGCTGGCGCCTTCAGGCCAACCTCGCTCATCAGGGTGCGCACGTCGGTCGCCTCCAGCTCCTGCCAGCGACCTCGCTTGAGGCCACGCGGCAGCAGGAACTGGCCGTAGCGGGTACGGATCAGGCGCGACACGGTCAGGCCGACGGCCTCGAACATGCGGCGCACTTCGCGATTGCGGCCTTCGGTCAGCGCGACGTGGTACCACTGATTCACACCTTCGCCGCCGCCATCCGCGATTCGCAGGAAGTTGGCTTCACCGTCATCGAGCTGGATCCCGTGCAGCAGGCGCTGACGATCGGCCTCGGCCAGTTCGCCCAGCGTACGCACGGCGTATTCACGCTCCACGCCGTAGCGCGGATGCATGAAACGGTTGGCGATGTCGCCCGAGGTCGTGAAGATCAGCAGACCCTCGGTATTGAAGTCCAGACGCCCCACGGCCACCCATTTGCCGTTCTTGATGCGCGGCAGGCTGTCGAACACGGTCGGACGGCCCTCAGGATCCGACTGGCTGACAATTTCACCGGCCGGCTTGTGATACAGCAGCACACGCGGCGGCTTGGACGACACCTTGCGGTGAATCAGCTTGCCGTTCACGCGCACCTGGTCGGTCGGCAGGATTCGCTGACCGATGTGTGCCGGCAGCCCGTTGACCGAGACACGCCCCTGGAGGATCAACTCCTCCATCTCGCGGCGGGACCCAAGGCCACCTTCGGCCAGCACCTTGTGCAGCTTCGGCGCATCGTCATCCGACGTCAGTTCGCGCACCGGCTTGGCCTTGGTGCGCGGCACGATCATCTCTTCCTGATCGAACTGCTCGGAAATGACAAAGCGGAACACATCTTCGCCGCCGGCAGCAGACTTGGGCGCATTGCCGCCACCCTTGCCACCCTGCCTGGCTGCCTGGCGCGGCTCGCCTTTCGCGCCCTGGCGAGGGCCGCCTGCCTGCGGCGCCTGCCCCTTGCGCTGCCCGCCGCCCTTGTTGCGCCTGGCGGACTGCTCGCCGACCGGCTTGCTATCGCCATCCACCAGCGCAGCCTTACGCTGCGGCTGCTGGCGGCGCTTGCGCTGGCCTTGCCCATGCTGCGGCTGCGCTGACGGGCTTTCGCCAGCCTCGCCAGCCTCGCCTGGTGTGGCGGCCTGGACGCCGGCATCCGCCACAGGCGCCGGCTTGCGTCGACCTCGGCCACGCGGCGCTGCAGGCTGACTGGCCTCGCCACCTTCGGTCGGCACGGGAGCGTCGGTATCACTTCGACCCGCATCCCGATCCTGGGCCGATTGCCGGCGCGAAGCCACGAGGTTGCGCAGACCACGGCGCAACCCTTTGCGGCGCGGCGCGGTGTCCGCGTCGTTACCCGTATCGGGGGCTGCGCCGGTATCGCCCGGCACGTCCGGCTGGCGGACGTCTTGCTCAGCGGAATCAGACAAAGTATTCACTATCGATGTTGCATGTTGTTCAGTTGGATACGCGCTCGTCGTCTTCTGCCTGGGATGGCGCAGTGCCTTCCAGATCCGGATCGTCGGTGGCTTCCGCTTCGGAAGCCTGGGTATCCACGTGGAAACCGTTGGCATGCGCCAACGGCGCGTCGTCGTCACGCCCTTCCTTCCCGGGCCAATGCGTAACGCTGTCTTCTTGTTCATCGCGCCCCGCATCGCGGGTCGCGTCGGCTGTTTCGAGGCGTTCAGAACTATCCGCGGCGGATGCGATTTCGACTTCCGCCTCGGGGGATGGTACTTGCGGCTCGCCCGCTTCCGTCGATGGGTCTGACGCTGCGACTTCGGCGCCTTCAACATCTACTTCGGAGGCCGTTTCGTGCGCCGGATCACTCAAACTGGCCGTCACCGCGGAGCCGGCGTCAGCCTCAGTCACCAGCGCCGACACCACCACACCTGACTCGGCTGCCGCGGTGGACTCTGCAAACGCCTCTTCATCGCCTGCCGGCGGATTGGCCGTGGCGATTTCCTCGAAATCGATGGCCTGTTGATCAAGCAATGCCGCTTGCGCCTGCGCTTGCGCATCCTCAAGCGGTGGCAGTTCGTCGAGCGAACGCAAACCGAGATCGTCGAGAAATGCCTTCGTCGTCGCGTAGAGCGCGGGACGCCCAGGCACGTCGCGGTGGCCGATCACTTCGATCCAGCTCCGGTCCTCAAGCTTCTTGACCACATCCGTGCTGACGGTCACCCCACGGATTTCTTCGATATCGCCCCGCGTGACAGGCTGGCGATAGGCAATGATCGCCAGGGTCTCCATGACCGCGCGCGAGTACTTTGGCGGCTTCTCCGGATTCAGGCGATCCAGGAATTCGCGCATCTCGGGCCGGCTCTGGAATCGCCAGCCACTGGCCAGCGCCACGAGCTCAACCCCGCGTTGCTGCCAGTCCTGCCGCAACTCTTCCAGCAGAACCCGGATGGTATCGGCGCCGACGTCGTCGGCAAACAACCGCCGCAGATCGCTGACACGCAGCGGCTCCTGCGCACAGATCAGCGCGGTCTCGAGGACGATCTTCGCCTCTGGGGTATTCATGTGATTGCGTGCAGCCTGTCTTTGCACCTGCCCCCGGACGAATCCCGGGGCACCGGAGATTGCAGATACAGCGAGGCCGAAGCCACCGCCATTCATCGCGCAGCCAGCTCGCGTGCTCATCGCAGCGCAGCCGTGCACCTCGTTCTTTGCATCGAATTGCCGGGTCTGTCCGGCAGGAGATCGTCCAAACCTGGCACCTTCGCCAGTCGATGGACCTCTTGCGTCGCGCCTTCTCCCTTCGGGGCGGACAATCGCCTGGACCACCGGATGGCCAAGGCGGCAAGAAACAAACGGATATCGGCTCAGGCAACATCACCCGAACCCGGCGCCACCTTCCACACCGCCGCCGGTCTTTTAACCAGATCTTGTGAACCGGATGGACTGTGAGAATGGCCCCGGCACGCTGAAGCGGCCCGGAAACCCTGGACTGACATCCCAGATCAGGAATGTCGCCCCGGCGACGCCACGAGCATGATGCGGCGCGATACCGTGGTTCTCGCGATTGTATGGCATTCCCACCCCGCCCTGCAACCCGGCGCTGTGGTCGATTCAGAACACCACGCAGAAACCTTGTTGCGTCAGTGTGTGGGGAAGCCACATCGCGCGTGCTACCCCGAGCAAGCCGAAGCCGATTACCACGGCCGCCGAGGCCATCCGCACCGCCGGCTTGCGCGAAAGTTGCCGCAGGTAGCCGGACAGCCCCGAGATCACCAGCAGGTTCGGGAGCGTCCCGAGGCCAAAGGCCCCCATCACCAGCGCCCCCGAGGCGGCGTTGCCCGCCAGCAGCGCGAGCGGGAGTGCGCCATAGACCATGCCACAGGGCACCATGCCCCACGCCATGCCCATGCCATAGCGCCGCACCATCGGCATCGCGCTCCACGCTCGCGGGGGGCTACCAGGCGAGCGCGTCCGCATCGAACGCGCGCCATGCACGACCCGCGTGACGGCAAGCGCCACGCCCCGCTCGAGCCAGTCCGCACGCATGACCCGGCCTCGCATCAGCCACAGGCCGGAGATCACCAGCATGACGCTGCCGGCCGCGTAGAGCCATCGCTGCAACGGAAGATACTCATGCTTCCAGACCGTCGCGCCCATGGCGCCCATTGCCGCACCCAGCAGCATGTATGTGGTCACGCGCCCTGCGTGCATCACGCAAAGCTCAGCCCACCAGTGACGCGGCGAGCGATGTACGATCGCCGCCACATGACGGGGCCGACCCTGCTCTGCGGCGATCGCAATGCCGCCACACATGGCGGCGCAATGCATGCCACCCAGGAGGGCCATCAGGAATACGCTCAAAAGCACACCAAACGGCAACTGTTCCTCGCTTCTGCGTCACTTGACGCTGTAAAATGCCTGTATCGCGCCCTTGCTGCAAGCGCATTCAAACGAGCACTTCAATTGCTGACCTCCATTCCCGTCACCGAGATGTCGCCCCGTTGCTCCACGTGTGCCATGGGCCAGCTTTGCCTGCCGGTCGGCATGACGCAACAGGACCTCGTGAAGATGGACACACTCGTGCAGGAGCGTGTGCGTGTTCACAAAGGCGAAACGCTTTATCGCATGGGTGAACCGCTCAGCGCGGTGTACGCCATTCGCTTCGGCACACTGAAGACGCACGTCACGATGGAAGACGGACGGTCGCAGATCACCGGATTCCACCTGCCAGGCGAGGTCATCGGCCTGGATGGCCTCGGCGAGATGCAACATGCATCCGATGCCACGGCACTGGAAGACACCGAGGTCTGTGTCGTACGCTTCGATGACCTCCAATCGTTGTCGAGTAACCTCCCGTCACTGCAAAGCCAGTTCCTGCGTCTGATGAGCAAGGAGATTTCGCAGGACCAGGTCATGCTGATCACGCTGGGCTCGATGCGCGCCGAAGAACGTCTTGGCGCATTCCTCGTCAACCTGTCCGAGCGCCTATCGGCGCGCGGTTACTCTTCCACCGAATTCGTGCTGCGCATGAGCCGCGAGGAAATCGGCAGCTATCTTGGCCTGAAGCTCGAAACCGTCAGCCGCCTGTTCTCTCGCTTTGCGGAAGCTGGCCTGATCCAGATTCGTCAGCGCCATGTGAAGCTGGTGGATATGGCTGGCATCAAACAGGTGTACAGCCGATCCTGCTGACACACCGACGCACGGCAACATGACAAGGCCGCACCGGATACCATCCGGCGCGGCCTTTCTTTTTCCCGGTCTATTCGAGCTCATCGGTATCGCTGAGTCTTCCCGGCATCGTGTACAGCGTCAGCCCGCTGGACAGCGCACAGAACAGCCAGGCCACCAGAAAACCCACGGTATAGACAGCCTGGCGCGATGCCTCCACAGGATGTCCAAAGAAGCTGAGATCCCCCGGATCGACGACGGAGAACACTACCGCGGCGGCCGCGCCTCCCATGAGAAACGCCGGCCATAGCACCCACATCAGCCAGCGTAGCCTCATGGCTGCCTCGCTGACGTCTGACTGCGTTCGGCACTCACTTTCTCGACAACCAGGCCCGTTCGGGTTGCGCCGGTGACTGGCACATCGGCATGCGTACTGGCCAGCCAGATCGTGATACCGCAGCCGACCATCGCCAGCAACGGCCCGCTCATCAGGATCCAGGGCCATGGCTCCCGATACCAGGGCCTGACAGGATGTGTACTCATTGCACTCTCCTCGTTGATGCCTTCGTCGCGCAGCCTTCGGCAGCCGGCATCACAGATTGCGTGGGACGATGAAACTCGTGCTTTGCCGGATCTGGACCTCGCGCGCAGACTCGGCTTCGGCAGTCACCGTGACGCTGATCTTGTGGGTCCCTTGCCGCGCGTCATCCAGTGGCACCCGGATCCGGACGGGAAGCAGGCGATTCGAGGTCGGCAGCAGCGCCTCCGCGGCATGATCGTATTCGACCACCAGCCCCTTCAGATCATCACTCTCCGCCTGAACGTGAATCTTCATCGGCGCCTCGGTCGCGTTGATCAACTGGAGCCGATAGACATTCTCGATCCAGCGCCCCTCCACCTCGCGTCCGAGCGCACCGCGATCCCGGATGATGTCGACCTTGAGCGGCGTGCGCATGGCCAGCGAAGCCACGAATCCCGCCGCCAGCGCCAACCAGATCACCGAGTAGACGATCGTGCGCGGACGCATCAGGTGCTTGCGTGCCGAAGCAACGGAGAGCCCCTTGCGCATGGCATGTTCCGACGTATAGCGGATCAGTCCACGCGGGTACTCCATCTTGTCCATGACCTGATTGCAGGCATCGATGCAGGCACCGCAACCGATGCACTCGTACTGCAGCCCGTCGCGAATATCGATGCCTGTCGGGCACACCTGCACGCAGATGCTGCAGTTCACGCAGTCACCGAGCCCTGCGGCATGATGATCGGCCTTGCGCGATCGACTGCCACGCGGTTCGCCACGGCCCACGTCATAGGTCACGACATAGGTATCGCGATCCACCATCACACTCTGGAATCGCGCATACGGACACATGTACTTGCAGACCTGCTCGCGCATGAAGCCCGCGTTGCCCCATGTCGCGAACGCATAGAACAGCATCCAGAAGGCCTGCCACGGCCCCAGTGAAAGACGCAGGACTTCGCTGCCCAGCTCACGGATCGGAGCGAAGTACCCAATGAAGGTGAAGCCCGTCCACAACGCAATCAGGATCCACAGCGTGTGTTTGGTTGCCTTGAGCCGGAGTTTGCGCAGGCTCCATGGATCGCCGTCCAGGCGGATACGCGCAATGCGATCGCCTTCGACATGTCGCTCGATCCACATGAAGATTTCCGTGTAGACCGTTTGCGGACACGCGTAGCCGCAGAACAGCCGCCCGGCGATTGCCGTGAACAGGAACAGCGAGAGCGCGGAGATGACCAGCAGTACGGCCAGATAGATGACGTCCTGCGGCCACAGCACCAGGCCGAAGATGTAGAACTTCCGCGCGCCAAGATCGAAGAGTACGGCCTGGCGATCGTTCCACTGCAGCCAGGGCGTGCCGTAGTAGACAAGCTGCGTCAGGATGACCAGCCAGACGCGCCAACTGGAGAACGCACCCGTGACCGAGCGCGGATAGATCTTGCGTCGTACCTCGTATAGCGCCTCTTCGGTCGCCTCGGCCGTCGATCCTGTTGGCGGAGCCGGCCGCCAGCTGGCGGAATTGGCCGGGGTCGGGGTCGGGGCCGATGCAGCAGGCCGAGATGGATTGGGGGGAGATTCCAGGGGCGCGTTCATTGTGTTGCCCTCATGCCCCGGCGGGCGGCACGCCACGCCGCCGGGGCGGTTTGTCATTGTCCTGCTGCCGTGGTGTTGGACAAGCCCCAGACGTAGGCTGTCAGCATGCGAATACGCTCCGGCGTCAGGATTTCCTCATGGGCTGGCATGTGGCCGTTGTGGCCCTTCAGGATCGCATCCACGATGACCCCTTCGGAACTGCCGTAAAGCCATACGTTGTCCGACAGATTGGGCGCACCGAGTGCCTGGTTGCCCTTTCCATTCGCGCCGTGGCACGCCGCGCAGGTCGACTTGAAGGTGCCCTCGCCGCGTGATGCACGGATCGGGTCGTAGGCGAGCCCCGACAGCGAGCGCACGTACTGCGCCGTATCGCCGGCCAGCTTGGCGTCGATCGTGCCGGCAAACGATGGCATCACCCCGTTGCGGCCCTTGGTGATCGTCTGCTGGATCGTTTCGGGATTGCCGCCATAGAGCCAGTCGTTGTCGGTCAGATTCGGAAAACCGCGACTGCCGCGCGCGTCCGAGCCGTGGCACTGGGCACAGTAGTTCAGGAACAGACGCTGGCCGATCTCGCGCCCTTCCGGGTCCGCCGCCACCTGCCTGACATCCATCTTCAGGTACCTGGCGTAGATCTCGTGCTGTGCCTTCTCCGCGGCCTGCCGGTGTGCGGCAAGTTCGCCCTGCGTGGAAGACTTCAGCACCCCCGCGTACGAGCCCAGCCCCGGATACAGGATCAGGTAGGCCAGACCGAAGATGCAGGCCAGCAGGAACATCCACATCCACCAGCGTGGCAGCGGATTGTTCAGTTCCCGCAGATCGTCGTCCCAGACATGACCCGTATCGTCCGTTGCACTGACGCTCTTCGGCAGTCGGCGTTGGGAA
>OUNM010812642.1_pt1 | contig 11968 bp, 8 predicted proteins | sample 1769961 | NCBI WGS metagenome assembly OUNM01 (sample SAMEA3914820, study PRJEB12502) | metagenome | biome: forest; material: soil | place: USA | collected 2012-03-12 | depth 0.3 m
TAAAGGACGCCCACCATCCCGGAGGTCTCCCGATCGCTCTTGGTGCTACCGGAACTAACCTCGTGACGATCCGCGACGGCATCGCCGAGTGGGACCCGGCCAAAGTCCACGGCGTTTGGCTTCACTACGGCGAAATCGGCGCCATGGTCGGCCGCCTCATGCCGCTCACCGACGCCGAACGGGCCGCGATCGTCGGCATGGAACCGGGCCGAGAAAAAACCCTCCCCGCCGGTGTGCTCATTCTCGAACGCTTCCTAAACGCCCTCTCCGCCCGAGGTTGCGCCGTCTCTGTCCGCGGCTGGCGACACGCGATGCTGGAGGGGGAGGAGGAAAGGGAATAAGAAAGAGGGAAAAGGGAAGAGAAGGATGAAGAGAACGAAAGTAATCCTCTGACTTCTTCCTTTTTCCTTCTTCCCTTTTCCCTGTATAATCCCCGCCATGCACCTCCCACCCAAGGAGAAGCTGAGCGCGATTGCCGCCGGGGTCGTGCTTTTGGGCGGTGTTTCGTATGCCGGGATCTCACGGATCCGGCCGGACGATCCGCTTCGGGTTGAGGCGATTTCTCCTGGGCAGAAGACGCAAACTTCGGTCGTGAAGCCGATCGCTCCCGACCAGCCGGGGACAATCGTGGTCGATATGGCCGGTGAGGTGGTTCACACCGGGAACGTAACCCTGCCCGCCTCGGCTCGTGTCGATGACGCCGTGAAGGCGGCGGGTGGACTTAAGCCGACCGCGGACGCCGATGCCGTCAACCTCGCCGCCAAGCTGACCGACGGCGAGCAGATCTACGTGCCTTCGAAGAACCGAAAACTTTCTTCCGTCGCCCCGGCAACTGAGAAGAAGCCACGTTCGAGGAAATCCCCTAAGACAACTCGAGCCCATTCGAAAGCCTCTGCAACAGACAGCAGGCCCGCCGCGACGGCGGCCATTCAGGACCACTCCCGCCCAATGCCGCCATTGGAGGAAATCCTCGCCCGAGGGGCGGCGGCCGGGACGCCGCTGACCGAAGGTGAGCAGGCGCCCGAATTTATCTCGCTCAACAGCTGTCGGCAGGAAGATTTGATGCGGCTTCCAGGAGTCGGCCAAGTCATGGCGAGGCGGATCATCGAATTCCGCGATAGGAAGGGCGGTTTTCAGTCAATCGATGAACTGCTCTCCGTCGAAGGAATCGGCCCGAAGAAGTTCGAAAAGATGAAGCCGTATCTTAAGTTGTAGAACGGTTGTGGCCTACGACGATCTCCGAGCCCAATTCCTAGCCTTCCGTCAGCACCTGCCCGAAGGGAAAGCGCTCGTCTTGGCGGACGGAGATGTCGATGGTCTTGGGGCCGCCTGCGTCGTTTGGGATGCGCTCGGCGACCGTCCAAAAAGCTTCTTGACCCCGGCGAAGGGCCGTAACGCGTTCGGCGACGAAACCGCCGCCCTTGTCGCCGCGGAAAAACCCGCCAGCCTCTTCGTTCTCGACCTCGGTATTTCCCCTCGCGTGATCGCCCCCGGCGTTCCAACCCTCCTCCTCGACCATCATCATCCTCGCGGTGCGCCCGAAGGAGCGACGGTTCTTTCCGGTTATGGTCTTGACCCCGTTCCAACGTCTTCCCTCCTCGCCTGGCATGTCGCCGGGACCGCCGAGAACGCTTGGAAGGCCGCCATCGGCAACGCCGGCGACATGGGGCCACCTGACGAAGTTCTCGACCATGCCTGTGCCGGAGGGACCAAACGGGCCTTCGACATGGCCAAGTCGCTCCTCAACTCTGCCAAACGTTCATCCGACCCTAGCCGCGCGGTACCCGCGGCGTTCCGCGTCTTCCAGGCGGCCAACTCGCCCAAAGAAGCCTTGGAGGCGACCGGCACCGATGCGGAGACGCTCGTCCACTTTCAGAACGAGGTCAAACGAGAGTTATCGGAGGCCCGCAAAGCTGCCCCAAAATTCTCAACCACCGAACCCATCGCTCTCATCCGATTCTCCAGCCCCGCCCGGGTCCACCCGCTCATCGCCCAGCAATGGCGGGGTCGGCTCCCGAAATACGCGGTCGTCGCCGCCAACGACGGCTACGACCGCGGCCGGACCGCCTTCTCCCTTCGCACCAATTCCGGCCTTGACCTCCTGGAAATCCTCGCCCGTCACGGCAAAGCCCTAGGCATCAACGAACCCGAATACGGCCACGGCCATCACGCCGCAACCGGTGGGTCTTTGTCTACCGAGACCTTTGAGAGACTCCTGAAGTCAATGGGATTCGAATGAGACCACCCCCCGTGGCGTGGGCGGCCCGCCCGCGAGACAAACTGCGATTTTGCTGGCTCACCCTAACCCCTAACCCCTAGTCCGCGAGCGAAACTGCGAGCACCCGGACGTACTCGTTGTTCGGCAGAGTCACGCTCTTGACCGTCTTCGCCGCGAGGGGGAAGCCGTACGCGTAGACGTTGAACTGTCGCGGATCTTTCGCTCCGTTCGAGAGATTGCGGTAGGGCATCCGCACCGCGCGAACTTCGCCCGGGAACGACTCCGGCTCGAACCAATCGCTGAAGTTCTGCACAAACTTATCCGTCGAACCATCGGTGTAGGTAACTACCACCTCTTGGCCATTCTGGCTTCCCTCCGCGGCCCCCGCAAGTAACCAAAGCGACTTATGCTGCCCGCTCAACGCCACCGACTGCCCCTTCGAAGGAACCGCATTCGGCTTGCCGGAGACGCCCAGTTTGAAGCGAACGCCCTTGATCGTCGGCGACGAGCCAAGCAGCGTTGCCGAATAAGTCGAGCCCTCACCGTCGAAACCGCCCGACTCGGAGATGGGCTTTCCATCGTCGGCGAACGCGATAATCGAGAAGATTCCGTTGATATCTGCGGGAACGCTCGTGCCCTCCTTCACCTCCGGAAGCGGACGAGGCGCCATACCGGCCGGAAGTGGCGGGGTGATGATATGCGCCGGATCCGCTTTATAGGCCGCGAGGAACTCTTTGCCGAGGGTCACCAGGTCTTTGCCCGTGTACTTGAGGAAAAGCGCGTCGCTGTACTGATGGAGCCGGCCTGCGTTGTGTAACTTGTTGACCAGCTTCGAATCGTAATTCAACTCGCACCAACCGAGGAATACAGCACCCGGGCGGTAAGCCTGACGCATATCCGACTTCTCCGGATCAATTCGGTAAGTGAAATTCTGCGGCTCAAACTTGACCCAACGAACATAGTCCGCCGTCGCCTCCACCAACCACCCCGGCTCCCCGGTGTTGGACTGAATCACATGCGTGACCTCGTGCACCGTGAGCCCCGTATCGTCCGCATGCTTGCGAACATATGCCGAATTGACCTCCATCTGCCCACCCCCCGTGGCCGCAACCGGAGTGACCCGCGGACCGGTGCGGTAAACGATGTTCACCTTGTTCGGTGGCACGAAATTGTCCGAATAAAGCATCGCCTCGGTATTCGCCCAGAACGACTCCATCTGTTTCGTCGCTCGGGCGTCCCAATCGGCAAGGTCTGGCGCCTGGGAAAGGTCCGAGAACGGGCGACCTGGGCCGCGCAGAACGTGGGACACTTTGGTCTTCGAGATCACCGATATCTCGCGCAGAACCAGCTTCGTCACCGAGGTTCCACCATCCTTAATGCGCAACGCGACGATCGGAGAACGCCCTATCTTGGCCTCCGCCACCCCTTTCTCGTCGAACTTCGCCGCAGCCTTGAAAGTTGTTCCGTCCGACGAGACTTCGAGCGCCGCGCCATTCAAAGCGTCGTCACCCGAATCGCTCCCGCTGACTACCCTGATGCGTGAAGCCTTGATGGGCCGAGATAAAAAGACGGTGAAGTCATCGGCCGGACCCATCCCCCCGACCGACTCGAAGGCCGAATGATCGTCACCGTCCATCGCCATTTCCGGCCGATGGGTTTGGGTGCATGAGAGTGTTGTGTAAACGAGTGCTTCGACCGGAGCCGAAGAGGCCCGAGTCAGAAGAGCGAGAATTGCGGCAGGGATCATGTGTGTGTCTTCAGAACCCCTCGCCCCTCCGGGGGAAAGGGGCAGGGGTGAGGGGCGGGAGCCCCCCAATGTCATGGAAGCTTATCGTGCTAAACCTAACCTAAAATCCAAACCTAAACCCTTATCGCCCGCCCAACCCGCTCAACGTCACACCCTCGATGAAGTACCGCTGGGCGAAGAAGAAAAGCGACAACACGGGAATCATCGACAGCGTCGTCAACGCCATCAACATCCCCGGCTCGCCCGACCGGTCGCCCTTGAACAAGTTCAGGGCGTAAGAGATCGGCATGTTCTCCGGCGAACTGACGTAGATCAGCGGACCCTGGAAGTCGTTCCAAGAACCCATAAACGTCCAGATCGCAATGACCGCGAGGGCCGGCTTAATCTGGGGCAGCATGATCTGCCAGAAAGCCCGCAGATAGCCGCAACCGTCGATCTTCGACGCATCCTCAAGCTCCATCGGGATCTGCATGAAGAACTGGCGGAGCAGGAACACGTTAAACGCCGAGGCGAAGAATGCGGGGATCCAAAGCGGATAAAGCGTGTCGATCCACCCAAGCCACCGGAAGATCAGGAACTTCGGCATCAACGTCACCGCGCCCGGCAGCATCATCGTGCTGAGGAGAACCGTGAACAGCGCCTCCTTACCCGGGAACTTCAACCGGCTGAACGCATAGGCAACCAGCGAAGACGAAAGCAACGTCCCGATAACCGTGAAGACCACGATAATCAACGTGTTCTTCAGATAGACGAGGCCGCTGTTCGTCTCGGGCGGAAGGAAGGAGATGCCCTCCGTATAGTTCTGCCACCGCAGACCCACATGCCGGACCGGCTCAACCTCGGCCGGAGCAAAGGTCTGCTGCTTGCCCGCGATGTCCGTCGGAGCGGTGAACTCGACGCGGCGGCTACCGTCGTCCTCTTCCCGAACCACCTTCCCTTCAAACGGCTTGCCGCTCCAAGTGCCCGTCACCAGCGGAATATCCACCGGTACCTCCGTCAACGCGCTCTGCGCCGTATCGAAAGTCTCACCGCGGATCGCCAAGGGCTTCTGGATATCGATCCGCACCAGACCCGCCGCCGCACCGGGGATCACATGCCCCTGAACCGTCTGGCCGTTGTACTTCCCTTCGTAAAGCGGATTCGTAGGGTCCTTATAAGGCACCGTATCCTGCACCTTCGGGATCCAAACGATTCCGTTGGGCGAACTCATATCCCGGTCCTCTTTAAACGACGTGATGATCGCGAAGGCAAACGGCAACCCAAACACGAACGAGCCGAGGACCAACGCCACCTGGACCACCGTCGCCTTGGCGTAACCCCGCGTCGCCAAAGAACGCGCGGAGATCACCATCGCGAAAACCGAAGCGACCGCGAGGAACATCAGCGCCACCGCAATGACCGGAGCGAACACGATGCCCCCCTTCAAAGTGTCGATTTTGCTATCCGGATCCCTGAAGTAGAAGAAGGCGAAGATCGCCATCGCCACAAGCCAGCTGCCCGCCGCCTTGAGACGCGCCGTGCTCTCGTCCTTGTTCAGCGCCAGGCCCGCTTGTGCCACCCGAGCCAAGAGCATGGCCAACGAGGCGAAACCCAGCCAGGCCGACCACGGCATTACGAACCAGACCACCGGCAACCGCCAGTTCGCCTTCGGCACCGCGACGCCGCCGTCCATGGGCAGGAACGCCAGGACGAGCAGGCAAAAGCCAGCGCCAAGCGCGGAGAACAGCAGGCTCTTCGCGGTCTTCGGCCGGTCCAACGAGGGAGCACCGAGCAGGAACTGAATTCCCAAGATCACCGAGCGAATCGCCAACAGCCACCCCACCCAGGAGAGGAGGGTGCCGATCGAATAGAGGCCGTTCGAAGTCACTTCTCCACCTCGTAGTGGACCCAGCGCGGAGCCAACTTAAACTGCGTGTAGGTGAGGAAGAGGATGATAGCAAACACCATCCAGGCAAGCGCGGAGGCGTATCCCATCTTGAAGAACGTGAACCCGTTTTGGAACAGGTGGTAAACCGGCGTCAACATCGAGTCGTCCGGTCCGATCGGGCCGTCGCTCGAGGGCCGCATGACGTACTGCCGGTCGAACTCCTGCATGGCGCCGATAAAGCCCATGACCGTGTTGAAGAAGATGATCGGGCTGAGTTGCGGGAACGTTACGCTCCAGAACTGTCGCCAAGGCGTCGCACCGTCGATCCCGGAAGCTTCGTAAAGCGAAGGCGAAACCCCCTTCAAGCCGGCGAGCCAAAGGATCATCCCCGAGCCCGCCCCCCAGACGCCCATGACGATCAGACCGTTCTTCGACCAGTCCGCCGACTGAAGCCATCCCGGGGGCGCCACCCCCAGCCAAGGCGTAATCGTATGCGCCCAATACGCGTTGATAAGCCCCTTGTTCGGATCCGGCGTCAGAACCCAAGTCCAAAGCACCGCCGCCGCGATCGTCGGAACGATCGCGGGCATGTAGAAGAAGGTGCGATAGATCCGCATCCCTCGGGCCGCGGTGTTCAGCAGAAGCGCCACGGCAAGCCCCGTCATCAGGCCTAACGGAACGCCGACTCCCGCCATGTACAGCGCGTTGCCCAGCGACTTCATCACCGGCAACTTGCCAACCCCGGCCATGTCCGTGTAGTTCTTAACCCCGATGAAATGGGCGGGGTTAAGTACGTCGTACTGGGCGAAGCTGAACAGCAGCGACGCGATCATCGGTCCGAGGGTCAAGAGCAAGAAGCCGATCGCCCAAGGGGAGATAAACAGATAGGCCCACTTGGCCTCACTTCGCTCCAAGCGGCCGATCTTCCGCGTCGAGAACCAGACGCCGAAACCGATCAGACCCGCCGCGACCAAACCGCCCGCGATCATCAGCGGCGTGTTCAGGTCGAAGATCGGATATTTATCCTTGTCGAAGAACGCATCCAAGTCCCGCTGAACGTTGGCCTGCCCCTCCATCAACGCGTCGTGGGGAGTCGCCTTCTTGTAAAGCGCCGACTCCATCGATTTGACGTGCTCGTTCCACAGAACCTGTCCCGCAAACGTCGCTGGCCGAATGCGGCCCGCGGGCATCAAATCGACGTACTGGCGAAGCACTGCCGCAAACTTCGGGTCGGCCGGCTTGAACTTCGCGAAAATCAGTTCGTTTGCCTCCTTGCTGGCCAAAACATCCGGGATAAAGGCGCGTCCGCGGAGCTTCTCCCAGTCCCGCTGAGCGGAAGCGTTGATCAGACGCCCTTGGGTACTGGTCGCAAACTTGATGAACTCCCAACCGTCCTGAACGTTGTGTGCGCCCTTCGGGATGGATAGGCAGTAACCACCGATCCAGGTGATGTACTTGTCCTTCTCATTCGCAAACCGTCCCGTGCCCTCATAACGCGCATCCGGGATCGGCGCGGGCGACGCCATGATCTGTGTCTGCGGAGCATAGCGAGAAATGTCGTTGAGGATCCAGTTCCCGTCGATCTTCATCGCGACCTTACCGGTCACGAAGGCGTCGTTCTCTTTCCCAAGAAAGCCGGACTCGAAGGACTTGGCGCTCTCGTAGCCGCTCTTTCCTTTCGCCAGCGGCCCGGTTCCCTTCTCCATGTATTCGAGCGCATCCTCGATCTTCGTGTCCGGAAGGAGAAGGTCGTACCCGGCGATCATAAACCGGAGGGCGTACTCGGATTCCGGCGAATCTAGCGTGCATCTACGCCGGTCGTCGCTCATGAACGGGGCCTCGTTCTGGAAGCCGAACATGTAAAGCCAAGAGTTGCCGAAGTTCGGCATGAACCCCGCCCGCTTCAACGTCCCGTCCGGATTCCATTCCGTAATCGCCCGCCCGTACCGGAGCAACTCGCTCCAAGTGCGAGGCGCTCGATTCGGGTCCAGCCCCGCCGCCCGAATCTGGTCGGCCCGGTCCGAGAAAATCTTCTTGTTCCAAACCAGAACGCGGTCGTCGGCGCCCGTAGGGATGCCGTAAATCTTCCCCTCGTAGGTCGCCTCTTCCCAAGTCGCGGGATAGTACTGAGACTGCTTCGGGCAAAGCGGATCCGCCTGATCCCGTTTCACCAAGTCGTCCAGCGGTTGGAAGGCGCCGCGGCTTGCCCAGTCGGAAATAGAAAACCGGTCCTGGTTAATCACGTCCGGGGCAACGTTGCCGACGATGGAGGTCAGCAGCTTTTGCGGGTCCATGTTGCCCGCGCCCATGCTGAGCACCTTGACGTTGATATCCGGGTGCAGCCGTTCAAACTCGCGTTTGACCGCATCTTGCCCCTTGGTCTCCGGCCCAATCGCGATTCCCCAGATCACCAGATCACGCTTCTTCACGGGATCGCGGGCTTCCGCGACGCCGCAAATGGCAAGGGCGGTCGCGATCAGGACGGCAAGGCGAGGGAGTCTACACATCCGCGCATCTACTGTACTCCGTACCCGCCCAGGTTCAACGAGTGAGAATAGATTCTTTCAAATTGGCATGTACCAGTGGTTGCGTTACCACTGGTAACGGGGCTCACCACGGCAATCGTTGTATCAACCTAGAGAACTCCGAAAAAGCGTAGTAGGCGAAGCTTCTTGGTTAGGGAGAGCTTGCGGATTTGGGGCGTCCCTTCGTGCCCAGCAAAATTGCGGAGGTCTCGATAAATTCATGGCTTTCGTACGTCTCCCCGCAATGACCGCCCCAGAAAAGCCATCGTAACCTTCGTCCGCCACGTTCCGCCATGAACGCCACTCTTCCCCTGTTCCCCCTCCCACCCGTCGCCGACGGTAAGGTCGTCTACCTTCAGCTTAAGCCCGCTAAAGGCGTCGTCCAACCAACGCATGCGCTTACCGCCGTGGGCGGTAAAGGCTTTGTCGGCGACTACTCCTTCGGGAAGCGTCGGCGTCAAGCTTCGTTCTGCGCCATCCAAGACCTCGACGAATTCGGCTACGCGCCCGGCCTCCTCCGCGAGAACGCCAGCCTCGACCTACCCGGCCTTCAAGACCTGCCCAACGGCACCCGGCTCCTGGTCGGTGAGGTGGAGTTTGAGATCGAAAGTGACTGCGCCCCCTGCGGAGGCATGGCGAGACGCTTAGGCGAGCCGGTGGGCGACTTTGTTCGAAAAACTTCTCGACGGCGAGGAATGCTCCTTAAGGTGGTCTCTTCTGGCACGATTCGCCTTAACGATCCGGTATACATCCTCCGTGGCGAGTAGACGCGACGCAACCGGCTCTCTCGTGGGGCTTGCGGTTTTCTTGGCGGGCGTCGGACTTCTAGGGATCACCTTTAAGTTCGCCTTTGACATGTTTGGAGTACCTCAGGGCAAGGCTCTCGGTTTAACTAAAGGGCAGGCGATTGACCTTGGCGCAACCGGCGGCTCCTTTGCGGACATCGTAATTCACCTTGGCGTCCTTCTTGTGATGGCCATCGTGGGCTCATTGGTGGCGAACAAGGGCATCGGACTCTATTCCGGATCGCTTCACCCCGTTGAGAAGCACCTGATCCCCGGAGCGAACGCGGAAGTGCCGCTTCAAGAGATGGACGCTCCCGAATAACCGTTTCTGACATATATCTGCTATGGTCGCGGAAATTGGGTTTTTTCTCGGTGGAATCTCGGATATTTGGACAGTTTAGATGGATGAATCGCAGTTGATGCGATAGATGTTATATCGCATCAGTTTTTTTACACATTATCGAACTGACTTCCGGCCGTCGCGCCGTACGATCACCGGTGGCTACCGCCTCGTGGACTTAGTTCGAAAGCTTTTTTGGCCCGATCCGTTCTCTAAACCTTGAGAGAGAACGGAAACACCGCTTTCAAAATCAAACTCGTCCTAAACCGCGTCGCATTCGGGTCGCCAAGGATCAAGTAGTACTCCGCCCCCCGGTTCCCCGACTGCCGGAACGACAGGTACCAATTCGTCCCATCCGGACTCACCACCGCACGTCCCCCCACCGACCGGTAGGGGTCCAGGTCATAGTTCGCCGAAGCGATCGTCTGGTTAAACGTGTCGCCCAAGTACTTCGTCCGCTGCTCCGACCCAATCAATTGAAGGGTCGGCAAAGGGCGATAAGCAAACGTCAGCGACAAATCGTCGTAAGCCGACCCCGCCCGCTGTCCGGCGAAATAGTTGACTCCCCAGCGGCGGTACGGGTCGCCCGCCGGCCGCTCCATCGAGACCCCGTAAGTCTGATCGTCCGGCCCACCCATGAACTTCCGCCACTCCAGCACCCCGTTCAGGTGGAATCCGTCCTTCAACGTAAACCCCGGATACAAAGACCCCGACTCGTCGTACGGATCCTTCAAGTCATAAGTCTTGTAGTAACTACCGCCATAGTCCACGCCATACGAGACGAACCCCTTCTTCGGCGCCGCCCAGCCCTGCTCTCCAAACGCGTCGAATCCGCGATAGTCGTTCTGCGGCGCAAATCCCAACTGGGGATTGAAGTCCGGCGAAATCTCCGCATACCGCCAGAAAAAATTCGACCGCTGACGCTCGTAATAGCCGTTGATCACCGCCCGGTGCCCCCGATTCCCCTTCCCGTCGTCCGCCGCCGAAAGCTGACCCGTGAAGTTCCAATACTTCACTCCCTGCCGATAGATCCCTGCCAGCGCATCGCTGTGCCGCCCATTCTCGCCGCCTCCCGCGTATTGGGCCGACCAACCGGTGCGGGGCCCTGTCTGCTGGTTCACCCGGGCCACCACCGCGTCGTTATTCCCAAAGTCGGCGGTCGCGAGAACCCCCACGTCGGTCTTCGGGTCGAGTTTGCCGAAAACCTTAGCGCCCGTATCGAAGTTCGTGATGCGCTGCGTCACAAAGATCGGCTCATCGCCCCAGCCCTCGAAGTACTGATGGCCTTCCAAGAAGAAGGGCCGGGACTCGTCCACCAACCGCTCGAAATAACTAAAGTCGAGGCTTAGAATCCCCCGCTCGACGTTTCGAAAATCCGGATTGATCGTGCCGACAAAGTCCAAATCCGAGTTCAAAGCGTAACGAAGATCCAACCCCGCGTTCGCAATCGTCCCCTTGCTGTTGTCAAAGCCCGAATACAGGTAAGGCAACGCGAGAAGCCGCGGAGGCGCCGCCGCCGGCATGTCTACCGTCTTCCATCGCCCGTAATTGTTAACCTGCCCGTTCGCGGTCAGCGCCCAAGAAAACTCCCGCTGCAACCGCCGGTGATTCCGGAAAACGTTAAACCGCAGATCGTGCGGCCCCTTCCCCGGAAGCCGCATGACGCTCCAAGGAATCCGCGCCTCCACCTCCCAACCGTCCGCCGTAACCCGCCCCTTGGAGGCAAAGTCGCCCAGCCATTCTCGCTTCGCCGCCCGGCCCCCCGCGATCTCCAAATTCGTCGCGCCCCGAGGATTCATCGTGAACCGGTTGAAATCGGCCAACGTGTTGAACGGATCGAGCGCCAACGTAACGGTGTCGTTCCCCTCCAGCCCCACGTTCGTGCGGAATTCCGTCGCCTGAATCGACTGCGGATGGAGATCGACCAGCTTCGCCGCGAAATAGATGTAGCGCGCGTCGTACCCCAGGAAAAACTTCCCGCCCTCCGCCCCTACCGCCCCCGTCTGACCATCGACGAGACCCTCAAAGTGGACGGCGTCCTTATACTCCCCCTCCTCCACTTTCCCGTCCAGCACCGGCGCCGTCGCCAGCTTTCCGCCCACAAACTCATTACTCTGAGCCGTGACCTGGGCCGGTGCGCGAAGCGCCAACATCAGTAGAAGGACAACAATGCCCCATCGCATTCGCGCAGATTTCCTCATGGTTATGTCTTGAGTGAGAAGGGAAAGACCGCCTTCAAAATAAGGCTCGACCGAAACTCCGTGGCATTCGGATCGCCAAGAATCAAGTAATACTCCGCCCCCCGATTCCCCGCCTGACGGAACGAAAGATACCAATTCGTCCCCTCCGGACTCACCACCGTGCGCCCTCCGATCGAGTGGTACTGATCCAAATCATAGTTCGCCGAGACGATCGTCTGGTCGAAGGTGTCGCCAAGATAGGTCGTCCGCTGGAACGAGCCGTTTAGCTGCAGCGACTTGACCGGA
>OUNM010792974.1_pt1 | contig 11964 bp, 13 predicted proteins | sample 1769961 | NCBI WGS metagenome assembly OUNM01 (sample SAMEA3914820, study PRJEB12502) | metagenome | biome: forest; material: soil | place: USA | collected 2012-03-12 | depth 0.3 m
GAGATGCCGCGGCGATGCCCGGGACGAGCACCAGCAGGCCGATGAACCCTGCGACGCGCTTGCCACGCGTGCGGGTGGAGGTCTGATTCGCTGCCATGGTCACCCGTCTTGCGGGATGGATGCCAGACGCATTCGGTTGTGATTACGGCATGTTACGTGGCGCGTTGCAGCCGACTACAGTCCTCCCACAGCGGACTCTGGTCCTCGCGGACCGAGTGCGACGGTGGCTATGCGAGGAGCACGTCGGCGCACGGCAGCACGACGGAGGCGATGCCACGGGCGCGAACGTGCGACGCGCGGATCGTCGAGAGCACGCCGTAGGTCTCGAGGATGTTCTCGTCGTCGATGTCGGTCCGCTCCGCCGCGAGCAGGTCGAGCTCCTCGCGGATGCGTGAGACCTCGCGCGTGATCGCGTCGCGCACCGGCGCTCCGCCTTCGGCGAGAGCCCAGGCGACGACGCGCCACGAGAGCTCGGCATGCCTTGCCTCGTCGCGCGCCACGACGTCGAGCACGCGTGCGATGCGCGAATCGCGTGAATCGGGTGCGTCGGGTGCGTCGGGTGCGTCGCGCTCGCGGACCACGCGGAGCGCCTCGTCTGCCTCGAGCGCGGCGAGCGTTTCGCCGACGCATCCCTCGACGAACGCCGCGCGCGCGAAGGCTGCGAGCTCGGTGTGTGGCGCGACACCCGCGAGATCGAGCGCGCCTGGTCCGACGCGCTTCCCTGCGAACGCCGATGCAAGGGCGTACGCGTCGGCGGCGTGGCGGACCTCGTCGCGCGCGGCGGCATGCGCAGCGTCGACGAGATCGGCGGGGGCGCCGAAGGCGAGGAGCTCGAGCGAGAGCTTCGCGAACGCGGCGATCGACGCATGCTCGGCCGCGCCCGTTTCGCTCCACGCTCTCGCGCAGGCGATGCGCGTCTGCGCATCGAGCGCGTCGAGCGCGTCGGAGGCGTCGAGGGCGTCGAGAGAAGAGCGGGGGAGCGTCCAGCCATCGCGCGCGATGGTCGGGGCGACGACGCTCCGCTCGCCGCTCGAGAGCGGCCGTCCGCGCGGATGAGGCGGCGGCGCGACGTACGTCGTGTAGCAGCACTTTCCCGCGGAAAATCTCGGCCTGTGTACCGGGAGATTCTCTCCCGAAAAGAGCACGGCGCTCGGGCATCGCGGCTCCTGCGATGCCTTCGGCCATCGGCCCTTCGACGGCACGATGCACGTCTCCGTCGTTGGCGGCGCTTCGCGCGCCGGCCCGCGCACGACCTCCGAGCACCGCGTGAAGCAGCAGGCGGCAGGCGACGACGTGCTCGTGTCGGCCATGCCCTGGATGTACTGCAGCCGATATGCGTGGGTGGCGCGCGCGTCGTACGCGAACGACGCGTTGCCGGGGGCGTGCGAGGCCATGTCGTCCCAGAGCGGCGCCGACGACGTCCCGTACGACGCGAGGCCGATGCCGGTGGTCGTGCAGTCGTCGAACGGCGCAGGCGCGCTCGGGTAGGCGGCGTCGTTCTTCACGAGGCCGCAGATCGTCTCGCGCAGATCGTTGCCGCTGCACGCCGCCGCCGTCGCGAGCGTCGCCGGATCCACGGCCTTCACCGCCGCGAGCGCCTCGGACTTCGACGAGCGAACGGCGGAGGCATGCGGCTCCCCCGATGCCGTCGTCGACCCCGTCGATGCTGTCGTCGCCGGCGTCGTTGCGCTGGTGCTTCCGCTGGCGGTGCTGGTGGCGCTCGCGGCGTCGACGTCCGCGACGACCACGACCGCCGCGTCGACCGCGAGGTCTGCGTGTGCCGTTTCGGGGTCACGCGGTTGGCACGCCGAGATCGTGGCCGCCGAGACTGCCGCCGAGCTGCCGAGCAGCGCGCAGATCCTCACGCGAAGGATGTCGTATCTCACAGCGCGATGGTACGACGGGCGCAGCCGCACCGACGCACAATGGTTCGACGGATCGGCGACGCGGCGCTGCGCGCTTCGAGGTCACCGACGATGGATGGGATGCGTCGGGTCGGCATCCGCCTGAACCGTCCACTCCTCGTCGTCGTCCGGCCGCGATCGATCGGACCGCCGCTCGGGCTGGGCCTTCGCGGACCCCGCAGACCTCGGTGTCCGCGCCGGCGCAACATGCACGTCCTGCGGATCCTCCCAGGGCTGGGCCGTCTCGGCGCCGGGCGGGGAGCCGAGCGGGTACGCGGGCATCACCGTCGGCCTCTTGGGATCGACATGGCTCATGGCTTCCTCCTGCTCACCTCATCGGATGGCAATGTGCATGAACGACTCCCTCGCATTTTTGTCCTCGCTCGCGCTGCTCGTGCACGTCGTCACGATTGGGATGCAGGAGGATCACTTCGTTCAGGCGCTCTTCTTCCTCGGTGATTTCGAGCTCGATTTCGAGCTCGACGCTCGAAGCCTCGCCATCCGACCAAGTCGAGCTCTGGTTCGTCGCCACCGGCATCATGATGACGACGGGAGGAGCAACGATCGGGCCACGTCGAATGCGCGGCTCGTCACTCCGTCCATGTCGTCGAGCTGACCCAGTAGAACGCGACGGTGCGGTTCGACGTGGGCACCTCCGTGAGCGCTGTCGTTGCGCGCTCCTCGTCGCTCAGCGCAGCAGACGTCGCCGGCGCCGGTGCGAGACCGAGCGTGACCTGATCGAGCCCACCGCGCGCACGCGCTGCGGAGACGAGATCGGGCGGAGACTCGCGACGCGACAAGATCAGCAGCACGACGGCGGCGACGGCGAGCGCAGCCGCTACGGGAAAGAGAGCCCGGACGCGAACGATCGACGACGACGACCTCGCGTTCATGCGCTCGCGTAGCTTCGCGACACCTCCAGCGGGCGGATCGAGATGCTCGAAGACTTCTTCGCGCTTCATGCGAGGCCCTCGATCTCACCGAGCTGCTGGGAGAGCTGCGCGATGGCGGTGTTGCGGCGCGACCCCACGGTGCCGGCGGGGATTCCGAGTGTCTTGCCGATCTCCTGGTGCGTGAGCTCCGAGTATTCGCAGAGCAGGATGACCTCGCGAAGGCGCTCGGGCAGCGCATCGATGGCGGCGCGGACGCGTTGCTTGGTCTGCGCGCGGGCGAGCGCGTCTTCCGAGGTGTCGGCCGGGCTCACCTCGTCGCTCGCGGCGTCGATGCCGATGAACCGCCAGAGGCGCGCCGAGCGACGGCGGTTCGACGCGAGGTTCAAGGCGGTGCGATAGAGGAGCGGCTCGACGGTCTCGATGTCGACGTCGTCGCGGACCTTCCAGATCTTGAGGAAGGCCTCCTGCACGACGTCCTGTGCGTCACCGTTGTTCCACAGCCAGCGGTAGACGACGTTGAACATGGGTCTCTCGAGCTTCACGTAGAGCCGCTCCAGCGTCGCCTTGTCCAGCGCCGTACCGTCACGGACGCTTTCCATCGGCGCGCGGGGCAACTCGAACGACATAGTAGAGCGTCGAGCCATCCGGTGTATCGGAGTGCTGGCCGGTGGCGCCAAGGACGGCGATGCGATCGCCGCCGAGCTGCACGCGTGTCTCGATCCGGTCGCCGAAGGGAGACGACTTGTCGGACTTGTCGGTCTTGGCGAGCTGGATGCCGACGAGGGCGTCGACGCCGTCGTTCGTCTGCGCTGCCTTCTGCCAGACCTTGATCTGCTCGGTCTCGGCTTTGCCGTCGTCGCCGTTGACGGAGGAGAGCCGAACGCGTTGGGCGACGGTGAAGGTCTGCGGTCCTTGCGAGCGTACGATCTCGTCGAGCGCGGGCTGGATCTCGCTCACGCCCGGGGGCGAAGGCTGAGGTGAGGCGGCGGGTTTGCCGAGGACCACGAAGTAGTGGAGCTCGATGCTCTGGTCGTATGTCGGCGGGTGCTTCGTGACCTCGTCGACGAGCGTCTGGACGCCCGTCTGCACGTTCTGCGAAGCGAGCACGAGGAGCCGACCGTCGGGCGTGATCGAGACGCGTCCGAGTCGTCGCTGCTGCTCGCCCATCCAGAATGTGGCGTCGAGGGTCGCGACGACGGAACGAGCGCTTCCCCTGGGGATGTCGTAGGTGCGGAGGACGAGCGAATCGGTGTCGGCATTGGGCGCGGGCGCCGAGTGGCAACCGGCGAGGACCGTGACGATCGCGGCGAAAATGGGGGCATGAAGGAAGCGCATTCGAGCTCCAGTGAACGGGTTTGGCCCTATTACCCGCGAGCCGGAGGATTCTTCACGGGCGACGAAAGAAAGATCGTTTTTCGGACTTCCCGACCGAACGGGCAGCGGCTTTCGCTCGGGCGCCGGCGGCGGCCGCCGTCACTCGCCGCGGCGGCGGACTTCGTTCGGATCGATCGGGCCCTGGCGCGTGCATGTCCACCAGCCGCGATCGAGGAGCCATGTCTTCGGGCTCGGTCGTGGCCAAGCCGCCGCGTCCTGGTGGACGTCGAGGACGGGCGCGGTGAAGCGCGTGAATCGTGGTGCCGAGGAGAGCTGGTCGACGGTACCGAAGCCGAACAACGCAGCGCCGTGTCGAGCGACGTTGCGAAAGACGTAGACGAGCGCGTTCCGCACCTCGCTCGGCGATGCGAGCTCGCGGGTGTGGAAGCGATCGCCCCAGACCTTTCCGCGACGCGAGAGGAGCTCGTTGAGGCGCTTCGCGAACGCGATGACGAGCCCGCTCACGCCGCTACGCAGCGTCTCCGGCGCGTCGACCATGCCGGTCTCGACGACGCCGGTAGCCTCGACAATCAAGTGCAGATGATCGTCCTGGATGGTGAACTCGACGACCTGGAACGTCTTCGAGTAGCGACGTCCGTGACGCTGGCCGTGAAGAACCTTGCGGAGCATCTCGCGGACGACCTCGTGACGAAGTGACGGCAGCCCGCGCCGCGCCCGGAGAGTCACGAGCACGGGGTGACGTCCGAAGTGCCGCGCGCGGGACCGATGAGGAACCGACTGCCTGGCCCCGGGCGCGCGCTTCCGCCCGGCGCCCGGTCGGCGGCCGCCGCGCCCACGCCGCTTCAGCGGATAGTCGGCAACCCCAGCGAGCTCGAGCTGCGTCCCTGCGAGCTTCTTGGTCTTCAAAGCACCCCCGTTCCGCCCCCGCCGCGGCCGCGGCTCCACGCTTTGATTGGGCTACAGTAAGATGGCGACGACGAAAAAGCAACCGGCCGCCGCAATATCGCGCCAGTTTCGTCGGTCCGCGCCCGCACCCGCACCCGCGTTCGCGCCCGCAATTACGCCAGCGCCGCCGCGCGCCCCCGCCCTGGCACTCGCGCCCGCGCCCGCTCTCCCACGCGCGCCCGCTCTCGCCCGCGCGCTCTCGCTCTCGCTCTCGCGCCCGCGTTCGCATCCGCGCACTCGCGCCCGAGTTCGCATCCGCGCCCGCACTCGCACTCGCGCCCGCGCCCGCGCCCCGCGCGTGCAGCCCGCGGTGCTACGCCTTCCTCAAACCGCCTTGGGCGGCGGATGCGTCCGCAAATGCCTCACGTCTTCGCCGCGCACCATGAAGATGACTTCCTCGGCGATGTTCGTCGCGTGGTCGGCGATGCGCTCGATGTACTTCGCGACCTTGATCACGCGGATGGCCGCCGGGATTTCGTCCGGGGTTTCGCGCATCAGCTCCGTCATCGCGTCCAGCACTTCGCCGTACGCTTGATCCACCGCATCGTCTCGCTGGAGCACTTGCTCCGCGCGCGTGACCTCGCCCTCGACGAACGCGTCCAGCGCATCGCGCACCATCTGCTGCGCCTGCTCGCTCATTCGCTTCAGCAGCGCACCGATCCGATCCTTCGCGAGGCCATGGCCCTCCTTCGCGCGCTCGGCGATGTTCACCGCCTCGTCGCCGATGCGCTCGAGGTCCGTGACCAGCTTCAGCGCCGTCGTGAGGAACCGCAGGTCGTACGCCACCGGCTGGCGCAGCGCCAAGATGCGCAACACCAGCGCATCGATCTTCATCTCGTCGTCGTCGATCTGACGATCCAGCGCCTCGACCTCTGCCGCCGTTTCGTGCTTGCCGCTCCAGAACGCCTCGAGCGCGAGCTGCAGGCTGCGCTCGCATCGCGCACCCATCGCCAAGGAGTGAGCCCGGAGCTCACGGAGCTCGGCTTCGAAATCGCGACTCGTGTGAACTCGACCCATCGCCGTCCTCCGCCCTTTCGAGATCGACTCAGCGCGTTGCGCGCTTCAGCCGCGTGCCGCCTGCGCCACCGAACCGACCAAGTCTCGCCGCGAGCACGTTCGTCAGCAAGATCAACACCACGAGAGCCGCCGCTGTTCCGGCGCTGACGTCCGCGCGGTCCGGCGCCAGGCCGGACGAGTTCACGTACCAGAGATGCACGGCCAGCGTCTCTCCGCCACGAAACGGATCGAGCGAGTACGCCGTGCCGCGCGAGATCGTCGTGCCCGCCGTCATGATGAGCGGCGCGCTCTCCGCGAACACGCGACCGATCGAGAGCACGAGCGCGCTGAGAATGCCCGGCCACGCATACGGCACCGAGATCCGCAGGGCGGTCTGCACCGGTGTCGCACCGAGCGCCAGGCTCGCCTCCTCGAGCTCGCGCGGCACCGCCCGCAAGCTCTCCTCCGTGATGCCGACCACGAGCGGAAGGTTCAAGATCGCGAGAACGATCGCGCCCGCGAACAGCGAGTACCCGAGCTTCATCTGCACGACGAAGACGAGGAACCCGAAGAGGCCGTAGACGATGCTCGGCAGCGAGGCGAGCGTGTCGAGCGCCGTGCGCAGCGTCGCGACGAACCGCGGCTGCTTGGCGAACCGCGCCATGTAGAGCGCTGCACCCACGCCCACCGGCAGGGTCACCAGCGTGCTGAGACCCGCAAAATACAGCGTGTTGAAGATCTCCGGACCGATGCCGCCGCCCGCCCGCGTCTCGCTCGGCAAGCCGATCAAGAAACGCGGCAGATGATCCCGGAACCCGACCGCGCCCACCACCGCCACGACCAACACGGCCACGTGCGCGATGCGGTCGACCTTCCGCATGTGTCCGCCGTTGAACCGCGCGAGCACGTTGCGCGCGACGACGCTCACCGCGTACGCGATCCCTCCGAACACGCCCGCGGCGAGGACGACGCGCATGACCTCTTCGCCGTCGATGTCCGACAGCGGCGTCGCATACGTCGTGAAGGCCACCAGCTTGCTGCCGCCACGCGCCACGAGATAGACGAGCCCGCCCGCGTAGACCAGCGCGATCGCCAGCGCGAGCACGGCCAGGACGCGACCGAGGACCTCCTCGATCCATCGACCTTTCCGCAAACCGCGACGGAGGCGAGGCGTTCGTTCGTCCACGGCTGGATGCTCGCTTGCGACGGCGGTCATGTCGTCCTCACGCCGCGTGAGAGCCAGCGAGTGCCCAGCACCACCGTCACGGCGACGACGAGCAACACGAGCGACATCGCGAAGAGCACGTTGCTGCCGGTCGTGCCCGGCTGAGCGTTCTGCATATCCATGACGATCTGCGTGGAGATGGTGGTCGTCGGAGTGAACGCATTGTCGGGCAGCTTGCGCGCGCCGCCGATCACCATCTGCACCGCCATCGTCTCGCCCGCTGCGCGCGCGAAGCCGAAGAACACGGCGACGATGATCCCGCGCCATCCGTGAGGAACCACGACCCGCATCGCGGTCTGCCACGGCGAGGCGCCGAGCGCGGCGCTCGCATCACGGAGCGCCGGCGGAACGCGCGCGAGCGCATCGAGCGACAGCAGGAGCACGGTCGGCGCGATCATGACGCCGAGGAGCACAGCCGCCGTCGCGAGACCCTCTCCGCCGATGGCGCGCTCTCCGAGGACGAGATGCGCGAGCTTCTCCATCTGCGGGATCAAGTAGACGAGCGCGAGCCAACCGTAGACGACGCTGGGAACGGCGGCGGCCACCTCCATCACGCGCCGATAGAGCGGACGGAGCGCACGCGGCGCGAACTCGGTCGCCCATACCGCCGCGAGCACCGCCGGGATCGCGCCGATCACGACCGCGCCCGCGGCGCTCACGAACGTGCCGAAAATGAGCGGCAGACCACCGTAGACGTCGGCCTCCGGCTTCCAGATGGAACCGCTGAGCAGCGGCCAGAGCCCCACCGCAAGGATGCCTTTGACGCCGGCGCTTCCGAGGAAGAGGAGCATCGCCGCCGTCGTCGCGAGCACGAACGCCGCGCACGAGACGAGCAGGAGGCGCACCACGGCATCCGTGGTGCGCCGCGGCGCTTTCGCGGTCTTCTTCACGCGCGCCGGGCTCAAAGGCACGCTCTCGGAGGCGACCTCCATCACGCGAGCCTCAGTCCTTGTCCTTCGTGACCTTCATCTGCGTCACCGGGATGAAGCCCTTCACGGTGGGGACGACCTTCGTCTGGAAGTCGGTCGAGAGCACGTAGTCGAGGAACTGCTTGGTCGCGCCGGTCGGCGCGCCCTTCGTGTACATGTGCTCGTACGCCCAGATGGGGTACGTGCCTTCGGTGATCGTCGCATCCGACGCGTCGACGACGCCCTTGTCGGTCTTCAGCGGGATGGTGACGAGCGAGTCGTCCTTGAACGACAGCGCGAGGTAGCTGATCGCGCCCTTCGTCTGCTTCAGCTTCGCGACGAGCGCGCCCGAGTTGTCCTCGGTCTGCCCCTCGACGAACTTGTCGCCGCCGAGAACGGCGTTGCCGAAGACGGTCCGCGTGCCGCTGCCGGCCGCGCGGTTGATGACGACGATCGGCTGCGCCGAGCCGCCGAGATCCTTCCAGTCCTTGACCTCGCCCTTGAAGACCTTCGCCATCTGCTCCATCGAGAGCGCGGGGACCTTCTCGTTGAAGGCGCCCTTGTTCGCCATGGCAGCGAAGCCGACGACCGCGACCTTGTGATCGACGAGGTTCGCCTTCATGTCGTCGGGCGCGAAGATGTCGCTGTCGCCGATGTGCACGGCGCCGCTCGCGACGTCCGCGAGGCCCTTCTTGGAGCCTCCCGCGGAGACCTCGATGCTGGTCGACTTGTTCTCGGCCTCGAACTTCTCCTTCGCCGCGTTGACGAGCGGCTGGAGCGCGCTCGACCCGCTCGCGCGGACGGTCTGCTGTCCGGCGGGCGCCTTGGGATCGGCGGCGCTCGTCGTGACCGAGCCGCCCGGCTTGTCGGGCGACTTGTCGGCGGCGGGCGGCGGGGTCTTGTCGCAAGCGACGAGCGCGAAGGCGCCGGCCGCGGTGAGCATGGCAAGGAACGATGTGGTCGTGGACATCAGCCGAATCTCCCTGTGATGTAGTCTTCCGTCTCGCGCTGGCGCGGACGGGTGAAGATGTTCGTCGTCTCGTCGATCTCGACGAGACGCCCCATGTAGAAGAAACCCGTGCGCTGCGAGACGCGCGCAGCCTGCTGCATGCTGTGCGTGACGATGACGATGGTGACGATCTCGCGCAGCTCGCTGACGAGATCTTCGATCTTTGCGGTGGCGATCGGATCGAGCGCGCTGGCCGGTTCATCCATGAGGAGGACCTCGGGCTCGACGGCGAGCGCGCGCGCGATGCACAAGCGCTGCTGCTGACCGCCCGACAGGCTGAGCCCGGACTCGTGGAGCCGGTCCTTCACCTCGTCCCAGAGCGCGCCCTGGCGGAGCGCGCGCTCGACGGTGCCCGCGATGATCGACGAGTCGCGCTCGCCGGCGATGCGCAGGCCGTAGGCGACGTTCTCGAAGATCGACTTCGGAAACGGATTCGAGCGCTGGAACACCATGCCGACGCGGCGGCGCACGAGCACGGGATCGATGTCGGCGCCGTAGATGGGCTCACCGTCGAGCTCGACCGAGCCGGTGATCGTGACGCCTTCCACGGTGTCGTTCATCCGATTCAGCGAGCGCAGGAACGTGCTCTTGCCGCAGCCGCTCGGACCGATGAGCGCCAGGATCTCGTTGGCGCGCACGTCGAGCGAGACGCTCTTGATCGCCTCTTTGGCGCCGTAACGGACCGTCAGGTCGGTGGCGCGCATCTTCGCCTGGGCGCCCGGTGCCGCCGCTTCCCGGAGGTCGGGGGAACGACCGTGGTCGTCCACGGGAGAGACCGCCAATGCCATGGGTCTTCGTATCGGGACCATGCGACGCGTCCATGCAGGGTCCGTGACGTTTCGGTGTCAGGCTGCGATCGCGACGTAAACGTGGCGTTCCGCAGCGTCTCAGGGCGCGGAAATCCCGCACTGGCGCGTATCGGAGCGGCATTCGAGCTGCGGCATGCACGTTCGGACGCCCCGGTTGTCGCAGCCCGCCCCGACGGGGAGGTTCGTCGCCGGCTTCGAGCACATCTCGGCGTTGTGCTCGCTCACGCATGCGCTGCCGGGCTTGCAGATCATGTGGTCCGACTCGCACGAGGTGCCTTCGGTGCCGATGAGGTCGCTGCCGTCGCCGCCCTCGGCGACGAACCAGAGCTCGATGCCGTTCGTCGTGCGAAAGCGGAGCGGCGCGTACTCGAAATCGAAGTAGAGGGTGAGGGGACCGCGCGATTCCGTCCAGGACAGGTAGAGGTCGTGGCCCTGCGTCATGTCGTTGGCCGGCACGAAGCCGAGCAACGTGTCGTTCCACACTTGGTACGTGCCGGTGTCTGCGGGCGCCGTGCTCCGCTCGTAGTCGTTCGCGGTGCGGCGGAGGAATCCCCACGTGCCGTCGCTGCCGAACTCGATGCCTTCGTGCGAGACGAGGCTCGAGACGGAGGAGGGATCGTAGAGGCACGCGAACCATCGCCGCGCGAGGAAGCTCGCGAACGCCGACGCGGTACGCGGCGGACCGAGCACCGGGCCGTGCGCCTGCGAGCAAACGCGCTGGATGTCGGCGGCGGTCGAGATGGTTGCGCTCGGACAGGCTTCGCCGGCTGGCAGACAGACGTCGGCGGTCGCGCAGCAGCGATACCCGTCGGCGCAGGGGCACGACCGTCCTTCGAGGCTCGTCTTTCCGGCGCAATCCGCGGTCGCGAGGGCGAGCACGAAGGTCGCGGAGGCTACGACGATCGCCCGGGAAACAAGCCGTTTCGTGAGCCTCATGAGACGACTAGAACGTCCCCCCGAGGCCGAGCGACGCGCCTGCCGGCGTGACGACCGCCGATGCGCCGTGAAGAGCCTTCGGCGCCGACGGCCACAAGAGGACGACGACGCCGGTGGCGATCAGCGCGCCGCCAACGCCGAGACCCACGATCGTCGCCGTTCGATCGCGGGCGATGCGGTCGTTGCGGCTCGCGGCATCGCTCTGAGATTCGGTGGGCGTGGCGCCGTTCGATTCGTGCACGCCGAGCACCGCGTACGTGGTGCCGATTCCGGTGGCGAGCGCGCCCAAGCCGAGCGCACCGAAGCCGACCACCTTCTTCGCGGACGGTCCGCCGCCGGCGCCGACATCCGCGCCGACTGTCTTGCCGGCAGCGTCGGTGTCGATGCCGTCGGAGCTCGGCGCAGGATCGGGATCGCGCGCGACGTAACCCTGCACGCTGCTCTCGTCGAAGGGGAGCGTGAAGACGAGATCGAACGCGTCGTGCGCGGCGCCGCGTGTGCGCGCGCGCGGCTGCTCCGGCGCGAGGTCGGCGAGCGCGACGACGCTCTGATCCGGCGGAAGGACGTACTCGGTGTCGTCGTCGAGGCGGCGAACGTACTCACGCCCGCTGGGCGCGGGACGGATCAAGCGGACCGACGTTCCCGGCGACGTGTGCGTCTCGGCGAGACGCACGCCGCGCGCATCTTCGACGACGTAGTGACCGGCGTGCTGCCCGTCGATCTCGAGGCGGCGGCCGAGGCGATGACCGATCGCGAGCAGCGAGTCGTTGTCCTTGGGCGCGCGAGCGTGGACCTGCGGGCGGAAGCGCTCGTTCGGGATCGCGGCATTCGCGCGCGCGACGAACGCGGAGATCTCGCGGTAGCTGACCTGGCCGTCGCCGTCGGCATCGGCGGCGCCGTAGAGGCCCGAACGCACCTCGTGGCTGAAGACGCCGGCCTGGAAGCCGTCCCACTCGTGGCTCTCGCGATGCGACGAGCTGGAGAGGAGGAGCCCGACGCGCGGA
>OUNM011050123.1_pt1 | contig 11960 bp, 11 predicted proteins | sample 1769961 | NCBI WGS metagenome assembly OUNM01 (sample SAMEA3914820, study PRJEB12502) | metagenome | biome: forest; material: soil | place: USA | collected 2012-03-12 | depth 0.3 m
ACGAAAATGAGGCTGATTGGCCGCTGAAATAGCGACCTTCACGATCGCGCAATCGGCGCATAGGGTTCGCGCACCATGCGCAAGACCTCGCTCGTTTCGTTCCTCGCTCTCGGCGTCTGCGGTCTCGCCGCGTGCAGCGCGCCGCCGGCCGGCTCGTCGGACGACGTTCGCGTCGACGTGACCCAGAACACCGAGCCTCGCATCATCGGCGGATCGCCGTCGACGGCCGCGCAGGACGCGACTGTCTTCCTCGATCTCGGCAACAGCTTCTGCTCCGGCTCGCTCATCGCGCCGAACCTCGTGCTCACCGCCCGCCACTGCGTCTCCGAGATGGCCGGCAACGACGCGTGTCAGCACTTCACGACCGACAACGATCCGACGACGATGAAGGTGTCGATCGGCGCCATGGCGAGCGAGAGCCAGAGCCCCACCGTCGCCGCCCACGGCATCAAGCTGTTCCACGAGACGAACAACAGCGGCTGTAGCTACGACATCGCGCTGATCCAGCTCGATCACGACATCGCCGGCGCCAAGATCGCGCCCGTGCGCTTCACGAAGGCGACCACGTCGGACGTGGGCCAGGCGATCGGCTACGGCGACGGCGACGACAACGGCGACATGACGAACGGCCGCTACCAGCGCAGCGGGATCACCATCTTCGCCGTCGGACCTGCAAGCTACACGTATCACACGAAGAAGGGCTCCTCGATTCCCGTCACCGTGTCTCCCGGCGAGCTGCTCAGCAGCGAGTCGACGTGCTTCGGCGACAGCGGCGGTCCGCTCTACGACGCATCGGGCGCGATCATCGGCGTCACGTCGCGCGGCATCGACAACCTCTGCATCGACCGACCGTCGGTGTGGAGCGACGTCTTCTCGCACGCCACGCTCATCCAGAACGCGGCGGCGACGGCCGGTCATCCGTACTCGATGACGCCGCCCGGTTCGGGCTCGTCGGGCAGCTCCGGTACGTCCGGCAGCTCCGGCACGTCCGGCAGCTCCGGCACGTCGGGTAGCTCGGGTACCTCCGGCACCTCGGGCACCTCCGGCACCTCGGGAACGTCCGGCACCTCGGGCACCTCCGGCACGTCGGGCGCGTCCGGCACCTCGGGCACGACGAGCGGCGGATTGCCGAGCGGCTCCAGCCACGGCGCAGGCTCCGACGGCACGGACAACGCCGCGCCCGCGTCCTCGGATCAGACGGTCACTTCGACGCAGAGCGGCGGCTGCTCGGCCGCGCCCACGTCGGGACGGAGCGGAGGCCAGAGCGACCTTCCGCTGTTCGCGCCAGTGGCCTTTGCGATGCTCATGCTGGCGCGGCGCCGGAAGAACAACCGCGCGTGAACCACGCCTGAAGCTCGCCCCGAACCGGCGTCAGGGATTCGCGGCGACTGCCGTCGCGTGGGCGCGGGCGTTGCCCTCCGGCACGAGAATCGGAATCCCCACTTAGTGCGGCGCGTCTCCCACGGTTGCGCAGCCGAAGACGATGTCGATCGCGCCGCCCGTCATGTCGGCTTGCAGCGTGCTGCAGCTCGCGGGGCACATCACGATCTGCGTCGGATTGACCGGCGAGTCGTAGTGCCAGCCGTTCGCCTTGGAGCAGTCGGCGCTGTACGGGAGCGTCGTGAGCGCGCCACCGCCCGGCGTGTAGTTCACGTTCACGGAGCCGATGTCGAGCGTCTTGCCCGCCGGCGGCGCCGGCAGCCCGTAGCTGCAACCGAGTGACGCCTTCTTGATCGCGCCGATCGCCTTCTCGAGGTCGGCCGTGATCTGCGCCGGGTTGCTGGTCGCGATCATGATCGCGGGCGCTGTGCCTCCGCCGGTCGCGATCGTGTTGAGGTTCACCGCGTCCGGTCCGACACCGATGACGTACGTCGGGATCGTCGCAGCCACCGTCGCGGCCGCGGCGGCGACGTTGTTCGGATCCGAGTTGCAGCCGTTCGGATCGCCGTCGGTCACGAGCACGATGACGACCTTCTCGCCGTTCGTGATCCCCGCCTTGACCTGCTGCGCGTACTGGATGGCCCCCTGCATCGCCGGCAACGTCGGCGTGCCGCCGTTCGGGCTCGTCATGTCGAGGCGCGTGCTGAACGCCAGCGGATCGGGGAGCGCGCGCATCGGCGCGTCCGGCGTTGCGTAGCTCGCCACGTTGCAGTCGTCGGGCTGCGAGAAGAACTGCATCGAGGCCGAGAGACCCTTCGACGACGGGTCGGCGAAGAACGCCTTGAGCCCGGCGACGCACGACGTCCACTTCGAGTTGTCCTTCATGCTGCCCGAGCGATCGACCATGAACACGAGGTTCACGCCGAGGAGAGCAGCGCCCGCGCTCGACGTCGCGCATGCCGACGTCGGTGTGACGACCGAGCTCGGTCCTGCGCCGCCTTCCGCTTGCCCGAATCCAGAGCCGCCCGACGTGCCCGCGCCGCCGCTGGTCCCGCCGCTCGTTCCTTTTCCGAACGTGCTGTCGTCACCGCTCCCGCCGCAGCCGACCGGCGCGACGAACGTGAGGAGCAGCGTGGTGGTGATCGCGACACCGAGCCCAGTGAGTCGTCCCATGCGATTGGGTCTACCAATGTTCCGACGACCTGCCGCTAAATTTTCATGTGCGGAATACACGCGATCGAGGATCCATCGCGAGGTGGACGCGCCGCCGCTGGATCGCGGAGAAGCCAGCTGCGGGTGGCGGCCCCCGAAGCGGCCATGCGTCGCGAGCGACGCACTCGCGAGATGCCGGTGTTCATGCGCTCGCGACGCGAGCGCGGCATGCGTGACGCGCGCTCGCTGCGGGATGCATCCCGCAGAGGCGGAGCACGCGTGATCCAGTGCTCGCGAGCGATGCGTTCGCGTCTTCCTAGAGTCTCAGCTCGCGAGGAGCACCTCGTGGCCTTCGTCCAGCAGCCGCGTTGCAACATCTCCGCGCTCCGCTCACTTCGGGGCGGCGAGCGTTCTCGGTGCGACCCAGTAGATCTTTCCGGACGTGTCGTCGGCGATGAACATGCGGCCGTCCGGAGCGAACGCGACGTCCGTGGCGCGACCCACCGGCTTGCCGAAGCCGTGGACGAACATCGACGCCTCGCCGGTCGGTCGAAGCGACGTGGGGTCCGTCTTCATCCACACGACGCCGCTTCCGCCGTAGGACGTCACGACGCCGTGGAGCGCCGCGAAGACGCCGTGCTGGTAGTCGCCCGGGAACGCACCGCGATCGAAGTCGAAGCCGAACGGCGTGTCGTGGAGCGGAATGGACACGAGCTCGCGGCCGACGTTCGAACAGTCGGCCGCGGCCGAGGCGCCCACCGCCGGGACGCCGCGCTGCACGCAACACGGATAGCCCCAGCTCTCGCCCTTGGTCGCGAGGAGGGCGAGCTTCTCGCGACCGCCGATTCCGTCCCATCCGTCGCCGGAGAGCTCGTTGGCGTAGCAGTCACCGCAGCTGCCCGGAGAGCAGCGCACGTACATCGGGTTGCGGAAGCCGTTCGCCATCAGCTCGGGCGTGACCGGCAGTGTCGCGTTGCCCTGGACGTGCAGCGAGAAGACGGCGCCCGTCTCCATCTCGCTCGTCGAGCAGGTGGAGGTGTCGAAGCGACCGCGCGACACCCACAGGCTGCCGTCCTTGGTCTCCTCGAGTGTGTGCGTCCAGCGAACGTCGTTGAGCCCGGCGCCGCCCAGGTTGGCGACGACCTCTCCCGGAGCTCCGGAGGCCGTGCGATCGCCCGGTTTGTACGGCACGCGACGGACCTCGTCGCTGCGTGTAAAGTACAAGTATCCACCGCTGAAGACGAGGCCGTGGACGCAGGAGAGATTGCCGGGGTCGGTCTCGAGGCCGAGGCAGTTGTTGCTTCCGGTGTGCGGTGAGCCGCCGGCGTACGTGAGCACCGTGTCGGCCTGACCGTTGGCGTCGTCGTCGGGCATCACGAGGATGGCGCCAGGGCCGTTTCCGGCACCGCCCGGCGTGAACATCGAAGGCGCGGCGACGAAGAGATCGCCGTTCGGCGCGAATCGAATGACGCGCGGCTCCACCAGCGGCGCGGTCGTGAACTCGCGGATGCAGAACTCGGCCGGAACGGAGAGGCCGGTCGCCTCGGGGAGCGGCAGATCGCAGAACTTCTTTCCCGTGCCCTGCGGAATGTCGACCGCGGTGCACTTCGGCGGAGGCGCCGCGTCAGGATCGACGTTCGTGCTCGTATCGAGCCGTGCGTCCAGCGGGACGGTGGGCTGATCGGGCGGCTCGGGGCTCGACGGGCTCGCGGCCTGGCTCGACGTGCACGAGACGACGGCGAGCGGAGCAGCGACGAAGACAGCGAGCGGAACGGCGATGCAAAGGATGAGGTACCGGCGCTTCACGGGATCGCCAGCTTAGCAGGCGAACGCGGCATTGGCTCATCGCACGCGTCACAGCGCGGGTTCCTCGAAGGTCACGCCCCAGTTGAAGAGATCGTGCCCGTACAGCGATGGCGTGGTGTCCGAATCGCGGAGGTTTCCGCGCACGCCGGCGAGAGGACCGGGGCAGTTCGGGATGGGCGCGGTGAACGCGTAGCGAAGGTGTCCACCAGGCGACGGCGACGCGAGCGTGATGGTCACCGTGTCGGGCGCCGTCACCTTCACCTCCGTGATCGCGACGTTCACTCCGGCCGCGTCGACGTACTCGAAGCCGTAGCTTCCCGGATTGGTCACGCGCGTGGTGTCGAGGACGAGCGGCGGCTTCGGTACGAAGTACTTCGCGGTCACGACGTTGCCGGCGACGGTCACCGATTTCGGCCGCACCGGCTCCCACGGAAGGCCGTCGAACACGATGCGCGCGTAGGCCTTGGCGAAGTACTCGCCGATCCAGCGCTGCGAATCGCTTGTATAATGCAGACAATCCGGCGCGTAGTTGAAGAAGTAGCCGGGCGTGGCGAGCACCACCTTGCCCTTCGACTTGACGTGGGCTTCGTACTGCCACTCGACGACCTTGCTGTGCGGAACGTCGGTCCACAGGTGCATCTGCGAGATGATCAGCGGCACCGCGTTCGTCTGACCGGTGAGCGCCTTGACGCCGCTCTCGTAGTCGCGCTGCCACTCCAGGAGGCCCTCGAGGTAGTTCGCGATCGTGCTCTTCCCGTCCGTGCCCGGGAGCGGGAACTCCTGATGGTCGTTCGAGTAGGAGTAGTGATCGCTCTCGCCGTGGATCGCGGTGACGGCGCGCACGACGTAGGTCTTGCCTGCCGCCTTCGCCAGCGCCTGCGCGTCCGCGACCTCCATCATGCCGTTGTCGAACGGCAGCACGAAGCCGCGCCCCTGCATGTAGCTGCTGCTCCCCTTGCGGAGGCTCCAGTACGTGTTGCCGCTGCGGCCGTGCAACGTGACGAGGACGACGTGGTCGGAGTCCTTGATCGTCGCGGCCCACGGCCCGCGCGCGAAGGCGGTGATGGTGTTCGCCATCGGCGCGGACATCGTCTGGACCGGGTAGAAGAAGGTGTCGCCCTCGATGAGCGGAACCAGCGCCGTCGGCTTGTCGTACGTCGTGCACCCGGCGGCATCGCATCCGCTCGAGGACATCACGCCGCTCGAGAACATCACGTTGGAGTAGGGCTGGGTGAGATCGAGCGGCGGGGTGCCTCCGTTCGCAACCGAGTTCGACTGCCCCGTCGAAAGGATGTGGTTCACGTCGACGTGCTGGTACGGGACGGGCATCGGCGCCGTCGACGCATCGCTGTTTCCCCCGCTCGAGCCTCCGCCGCTCGCCGAGCCGGCCGGTACGCCGCCACCGCTCTGGCCGTTCACGCCCGAGCTTCCGCCGGACGCGGCGGGCGGCTCGGTGGCGTCGTTCGCGGACGACGGCTTCTGCGCAGTCGAGCTCGACTTTCCGTTGCACGCAACGAAGGCCGTGAACGTGGCGCACGCCAGGACAGAGCCGTGAAGAATCCGCATGGCGCGCCCTCGTGCATCGAGCATGCCCCAAAGACGAGCTGCGGCGGTCGAGGTCATCGATTCGATTTCGCCCTCTTTCACGCGGGATCCGTCGTCGGACGGCTCGAGCTGTCGCGCGTCGCGGCTCGCTACACCGTGGGGACGAGTTCCACGGCCGAGCGCGCGGGAACTAATGGCCATGCGACGTGTCCGCGCGCGATACAACCATGCTCGTGCTTCTGCCCGACCTGTTGCATCCGTCGCCGCTCGCTCGCATCGACGCCGAGACCACGAAGCTCGCCATCGCACTCGCCTTTGCGAGCGGGGTCTCGGGCGGCGTCTTCTCGGAGGCGCTCGACAAGGCGCGAGTCGCGCCGTCGACGTGGGATCCGACGACGTTCGCCGACGACCTCTTCCTCTCTCAGTTCGTCGCGCTCTGTCTCAAGATCCGCATCAACGGTCACGAGCCGGTGTTCGCGACCAAGCACCTCACCGACCTGCTCGCTCATCCGCCTTCGGACGAGCGCGTCGTGCTCCATCGCCGCGCCATCCTCGCCGAGCTCACGACGTCGCCGGAGCTGCGCGCGAGCCTCGAGCACCTCTATCTCACGCTGTGCCGGCTCCGCGGGCTCCTCGAGGGCGCGACGAACACGGGAAAGTGGGACGCCAATCGAAGGCAGCTCGACATCCTCCAGCTCGTGAAGGAGATCGTCGATTGCGCGGCGACGAAGTTCTCGTCGGCCACGTCGGGGCTCACGGCGCTCCGCCAATTCGGAGAGCGCGTCCAAGCGAGCGAGCCGTATCGTTCGCTCGCCGATCTCCTTCGCTACGACGAGCGCCTCGCCACGCTGAAGCTCGAGGTGCGAGTCGGCGCCGACGGGAAGATCCGCGGCTTCGAAGTGCTCTCGATCAAGGAGAACGACGAGAACCCGTTCGTCATGTCGCCGTGGCGACGATGGTTCGGGAAGGTCGAGCTGTTCATCCGAGGCTTCCGCTTCAGCGACGGCGAGGTCATGGCCCGCCTCATCGACGCCGTGTTCGAGGGCATCCAGCAGGAGCTGGTGCCGATGGTGCAGCTGCTCGGCGACTGCGAATTCTACCTCGGTGCGCTCGGCTTCCGCGATCGCGCGCTCGAGGCGGGGCTCGCGGTATCGCTCCCCGAGCTCGTCGCTGCCGATCAGCCGCGCGCGCTGCTCGGTCTCTTCAATCCGCTGCTCCTCGCGCACGGCGTCGAGCCGGTGCCGTGCGATCTCTCGACCGATCGTCATGCAACGACGGTGCTCGTCACCGGACCGAACTCCGGTGGCAAGACGCGTCTCCTCCAGTCGCTCGGCCTGGCGCAGCTCATGGCGCAGTCGGGGCTGTTCGTACCGGCGCGCTCGGCGGCGATCGCGCTGGCGCCAGGGCTCGTCGTCTCGCTCATCGAGGAGACGAGGTCGGATCAAGCAGAGGGCCGGCTCGGGACCGAGCTGCTGCGCATCCGTCAGCTCTTCGAGCGTCTCCCGCCCGGCGCGATGGTCATCCTCGACGAGCTCTGCTCCGGCACGAATCCCTCGGAGGGCGAGGAGATCTTCGAGCTGGTGGTGCGCATGCTCACGCGCCTTGCGCCGCAAGCGTTCATCACGACGCACTTCCTGACGTTCGCCTCGCGTCTCGAACGAGAGCGAGCGATCGAGGATCTGCGCTTCTTGCAGGTCGAGCTGGGACGCGAGCAGCAGGCGACGTATCAGTTCGTTCCCGGTGTCGCGCAGACCTCGCTTGCCGGGCATGCCGCAGCGAGGCTCGGCGTCACGCGCGATCAGCTGCTCTCGCTGATCGATCGCAACACCGCGCGGGCCAAGGTGCAGGCGAGAGCACAGGTGACGTCGGGCGCCCCGAGGCACGACTGAGCGCACCGATGCCCACGCTGCTGACGACATCGAAGATGGATCCCGCGCTCGCCGCGCGCATCGAGGCGAGCGTCCGCGGGCGCGATCGCAAGGCGGGGCGGGCGCTGTCGCCTCGTCTCGTCGGGCTCGCTCGCTTCGTGGCGCTGGCGGGGGCCGTCGTCCTCACGTGCTCGTTCGTCCTCGCACGGCGCAGCGACAAGCGCGAGACCGAGAGCGCGAAGGCGGCGATCGTCGCGTCGCTGCACGCGCGCGCCGCCGACGTGACGGCCGAGGATCGTGAAGCGGTCGCGAGGATCGAGAGCTGGTTGATCCGGTTCTCCGGCGCATACGAGGGCGACGTCGTCGCCGACGAGCTCCGTGCGACGGGCGCTTTCGCGGCGACGCTGGCGCGACCGGCGGTGTACGTGCGCGGACCGGTCGCGATGTTCGCCGACTCGCGCAAGATCACCGAGACCGGCGCGACGTCGGCGAAGGACTCTCTCCTCTTGTGTCTGCTCGAGCCGCCCCCGTCGCGGGACGAGAAGGCGATGCTGCCGAAGGTGCGCCTGGCGTACGGACGCGGCGCGACCATGGAAGAGCACACGTCGAACGTGCGACGTCTCCATGATGCGCAGGTCGGGCTGCCGTTCCTGTCGCCGCGCTGGCCCGAGCGCGTCGCCGCCGCCGAGGACGGAAGCGAGCTGATGCGCCTGCGACGCGAGCTGGAGAAGGCGCCCATCGAAGCGGCGAAGCAGGCGATGCGCGCGAGCATCCTCGTCTTCGCGATGGACGAGCCTGGTGACGGCGTGGGTCCGACCGAGCTCGACGGCGAGCGAGCACACGCGGTGCGGATCGGCGTCGTCGATCTCACGCGCGGCAAGGAGCGGCTGCTGTTGCGCGTACGAAAGCTGGTCGATCCGACGTGGATCTCGATGGCGAAGAAATCGGAGTACGCGACCGGGCTCGACAGCTGCGGGCTGGCGATCGACGTGCACGAGCACGTCCGCGGAAAGCGCTAGGCGCTACGCGTTACGCGCTAGCGACCGGCGCGGCCAGAGCTCGCGCGGCTCGCTCGCGAGCGCGACTGACCCTGCCCCGCCCCGCGCGTCCGGTTCGACCGGCTCGACCGACGGAGACCGAACTTCTCGATGCGGCGCCGGATCGTGCTGCGGTCGATCGCGAGGACGCGCTGCGCTTCGCACTGGTTACCGCCGGCGCGCTCGAGCACACCGCGCATGTACCAGGCGATGACCTCGTCCTCGGTCGCCTCGAAAGCCAGGATGCGCTGCGGGATTTCTTCGTCTTCGTCGTCGTCGTCGGGCCGCACTTGAATGTATCTACATATATTCGGCATCCCTCGCAACCGCGTCGGTGCCGTGGCGCGTGTTCGAATGCGTTGCGCAGCCGTTGCGCAGATCGCGCAATCGGCTGGGATTGCAGGCTTGTCCGTTGACCTCGACCGCGCGGGCCGTTACTCACTGACCGTTGGTCACTGACCGGTGGTCATCGAGAGAGACCACGGCGAGGAGGATGCGATGCACTTCGTGAACGCGCTCGGCATGGTCCTGATCACGGTCGCCGTCTCGGCGTGTGGCATGTCGTCGAGCGGCAGCGGCGATCCGGTCGCTCCGCCCGCGCCCGTGACCACGACGTCGCCGACCGACCCCGCGCCCGCCGCGCCCACCGGTGCGTCGGGAACGAGCGCGCCGGCGCTCGCGCCCGGTGCTCCGATCACCGCGCCCGAGAAAACGTGGACGTGGGTCGACGTCGCGGGCTCGAAGTGTCTCGACGGCTCGCCGACGGGCATCGGCGTGAACCTCACGAAGGACTCCGACGACGTGCTCGTGTTCCTCGAAGGGGGCGGCGCCTGCTGGGATGCGGCTTCGTGCTGGGGACCGGCGCCCACCGCGTTCAACGTGCTCACCGGCTACGGAAAGGCCCAGCTCGACAGCGATCCGCAGATCCCGGCGATCTATCTCCTCGATCGCTCGGACACCGACAATCCGTTCAAGGACAAGAACATCGTCTACGTGCCGTACTGCACGGGCGATTCGTTCTCCGGCGACAACGTGACGACGCTGAATTATCTCGGCACGGATCACGAGAGCCACTTCGTCGGCCACAAGAACATCGAGCTCTATCTCGCGCGTCTCGTGGCGACCTTCCCGAAGGCGAAGCGCGTCTGGCTCGCCGGTGACAGCGCGGGCGGCTTCGGAGCGTCGTTCAACTTCGGCACGTTCCAGGAGGCGTTCACGAAGGCTCGCGTCGACGTGATCGACGACTCGGGGCAACCGATCGATCCGGATCCCGCGAAGTGGGCGCAGTGGCGGAGCGTGTGGAACATGCAGCTCCCCGCGGATTGTGCGACTTGCGCGAAGGGCCCGTCAGGATTCGTGGATTATTACCGGGTGAAGTTCCCGACCAATCGCTTCGGGCTGATCTCGTTCGACTACGACGTCGTCATCGCGCCGTTCATGAGCCTGAGCCTCACGCAGTTCCACGACGAGCTCACGGCGATGCTCGACCACTTCGACATGTCGTTCACGAACGGGCACTACTTCGTGCTGGCGGGCGCCTCTCACGTCGGGCTCGTGACGCCGACGGATGACTTGAAGTCGTGGGTGAAGGAGATGGTGAGCGACAGCACCATCTGGCAGAGCGTGCGTCCGTAGCGTCAGAGCGCGGTGGAAGCGCTTACGCTCCGGCTGCCTTTTTCTTCGGCTTCTTGCCGGCGGTCTTCTTCGCGCCCTTCTTGCTGGGGGCTGCGCTCGCGGGCTCCTTGCCGGCCGTGAACGGCGGAATGATGTCCGAGCCGTTGTCGGTCGACGACACCGCGGTGGTCTTCGGCGGCTCGGGGTTCGGCGCAGCGGCAGAGGTGGTGGTGGCGCTGGCGCTGTCGGGCGCGAGATCCGGGGCCGGCGATCCGCCTCGTAGCCCGTCGGCCGGGTCAGCGGTCGGCGCCTTCGCCTCCGGGGCGCTCCCTCCACACGCTGCAGTGAGCGCGAAGAGGCTCGAAAAACCAAGAGCAATGACGGCTCGAGTGACGGACGATCGCATGGCGTGAAACCTCTCGTGCAGGCGCGGCGATCCGTTTCGCACGCGCGTCACAGAGGCTGTCGCAAGATCTGGGCGCAGCCGACGAGCGGAGCTCGTTGCCTGCGCAGCAACGTCTTGGTCGCCCCGCCGGTCATCGTATGCTGCGCGTCATGGGTAGCATTGGCGCGTCCGAGCTGATCATCCTGGCGCTGATGCTGCTCGTGCTCGTCGTGCCGATCGTCGTCGCGATCCGCTTCGTCGCGAGGCACAACGCCGCGAGCGCGGACCTCGTCCCCTGCCGCGCGTGCGGTCGGCAGGTCTCACCGCGAGCACCGACGTGCCCGCAGTGCGGCGAGCCGCGAGAGCCTCTTCGCGAGTGACGTGGCGGCAGGCGGGGGCTACGCGGGTCGCTCGTACGGCGAGAGCAAACCGCCGCCGTGCGTCGTCCAGCCCTCACCGAGGAGCCACGTTCTCGGCCTCCTCGCCGAGAACGTCTCGGTCTCGTCTGGCGGCGCGGGCACGGGCACGCTCCATCCGTCGAACCCCTTCGCGGAGCTGAGCGGATCGATGAACGCGCCGAGGAGATCGAACCCGTGCTTGCGGACGTTCTGCAGCACGTACACGAGCGCGCGTCGGACCGCGCTCGGCGAGGTGAGCTCGCGTGAGTGATACCGGTCGCCCCAGACCTTGCCGGTGAGCCGGCGAAGAATCTCGCGATTGAGCCGCTTCGCGAAGGCGATGACGAGCCCGCTCACACCCGAGCGCATCGCTCGGCTGTCCGTTGCTTCGACGATGAGATGGAGGTGATTGCTCTGAACGGAGTAGTGGACGATCTGGAAGTGATCGCGATAGCGGCCATTCTCGAGCTGGCGCTCGAGAATGCGACGGACCATGTCGTGAATCCGCTGGCTGCGAAAGCTGGGTAGCCCGCGCTTTGCGCGGACCGTGACGTGGATGGGGTGACGCTTGTTGTGCAGCGATCGCGCGCGATGGGCGACGAACGTCCGCTGCTTCTCGGGTTTGCGCGGTCGTCCCGCGCCGCGCCGAGCGCCGCCCCACGTCGGCCTCGCCGGCCGCACCGGCGCCTCGACGATGGAAACAAATTCCAGCTGCGCTGCACTGCTCCGCATCTTGAATTCAAGCGATAATAATGATCGGGCGACAGCCCGCAAG
>OUNM011276657.1_pt1 | contig 11960 bp, 9 predicted proteins | sample 1769961 | NCBI WGS metagenome assembly OUNM01 (sample SAMEA3914820, study PRJEB12502) | metagenome | biome: forest; material: soil | place: USA | collected 2012-03-12 | depth 0.3 m
GACGAGGACACCTACTGCACCAGCCACTCCTACGGCGTCGCACTGCGCGCCGCCGGGGCGGCCGTCTCGGGGGTCGGCGCCGTGTGCGCCGGCCGGCTTTTTCATTTTGCGAGCAGCTGGCGGGCGCGTGCCACCACGTTGTCCACCGTGAAGCCATAGTGCTGCAGCAGGTCCTTGGCGGGCGCGGAGCCGCCGAAACGGTCCACGGCCAGCACATCACCGCCCTCGCCCACCCAGCGGTGCCAGCCCAGCGAGGCCCCCAGCTCTACTGCCAGGCGGGCCTTCACGGCCGGCGGCAGCACGCTGTCGCGGTAGGCCTGGGGCTGGGCCGCGAACAGCTCCCAGCTCGGCATGGACACACAGCGCACCTGCACGCCCTCGCCACGCAGCCGTTCGGCCGCCTGCAGGATGAGGCCGAGCTCGGAGCCCGTGGCGATCAGCACCAGCGCCGGCGTGGCGCCCTGCCTGGTGTCGCTCAGCACGTAGGCGCCCTGGCGCAGGCCGTCGGCGCTGCCGTACTGCGTGCGGTCCAGCGTGGGCAGGTCCTGCCGGCTGAGTGCCAGCAGCACCGGACGGTCGGTGGTCTCCAGCGCCACCTTCCAGGCGACCGCCGTTTCATTGGCGTCGCCGGGGCGGATCAGGGTCAGCTGGGGAATGGCCCGCAGGCTGGCGAGCTGCTCCACCGGCTGGTGGGTCGGACCGTCCTCGCCCAGCGCCAGGCTGTCATGGGTGAACACATGCACCACGTGCAAACCCATCAGCGCCGCCAGCCGGATCGGCGGGCGCATGTAGTCGGAGAAGATCAGGAAGGTGGACCCGTAGGGCACGAAGCCGCCGTGCGCCGCCAGGCCGTTGACGATGGAGCCCATGGCGTGTTCGCGCACACCGAAATGGATGTTGCGGCCGGCCAGGCTGCGCTTCTGTGGGTCCTCGCCCCCATCGACCTGCACCGTGGGGCCGAAGGCGCCGAAGCCCTTGAGCTCGGTGTTGGTGGAAGGGTCCAGGTCGGCCGAGCCGCCGCACAGCGCCGGGAGCCTGGGCGCGATGGCGTTCATCACCTTGCCGCCGGCGGCGCGGGTGGCCATGCCCTTGGCGTCGGCGGGAAACACCGGGATGGCGGCATCCCAGCCCGTGGGCAGCTGTGCCGCCATGCGGCCCTTGAACTCGGCAGCCTGCCCGGGGAAGGCCTGCGCGTAGGCTTCCATGTGCTTCGTCCAGGCCGACTCCGCCTGAGCGCCCTGTGCCTGGGCCTGCCGGAAATGCTGCAGCGCCGCTTCGGGAATGATGAAGGCCGGCTCGGTGGGCCAGCCCAGCTTCTGCTTGGTCTTGGCCACGTTCTCGGCGCCGAGCGGCGAGCCGTGGGCCTTGAACTCGTCCTGGAAGGGCGAGCCGAAACCGAGGTGGGTCTTCACCATGATGAAGGTGGGCCGCCCGGTTTCCGCCTCGGCGGCGCGCAGGGCGGCATCCACCTCCTCCACGTCGTTGCCGTCCTGCACCACCAGGGTATGCCAGCCGTAGGCGGCGAAGCGTGCCACCCGGTCCTCGGTGAAGGTCATGTCGGTGCTGGCGGCCAGGGTGACGGAGTTGTTGTCGTAGAGCACCGCCAGCTTGCCCAGGCCCAGGTGGCCGGCCAGCGAGGCGGCCTCGGACGCCACGCCCTCCATCAGGTCGCCGTCGCTGGCGATGACCCAGGTGCGGTGGTCCACCACGGTGTGGCCGTCGCGGTTGTAGGTGGCGGCCAGTTGCGCCTCGGCGATGGCCATGCCCACCGCGTTGGCCAGGCCCTGGCCCAGCGGACCGGTGGTGACCTCCACCCCGGCGGTGTGGCCGCGCTCCGGATGGCCGGGCGCCTTGCTGTCCCACTGGCGGAAATGCTGGATGTCCGACAGCGACAGATCATAGCCCGTGAGGTGCAGCAGGCTGTAGAGCAGCGCCGAGCCGTGGCCGGCCGACAGCACGAAACGGTCACGGTCCACCCACTGCGGGTTGGACGGGTGGTGCCGGAGGTGGCGGGTCCACAGAACGTAGGCCATGGCCGCCGCACCCAGCGGCAGTCCGGGGTGGCCGCTGTTGGCCTGCTGCACCATGTCCACGGACAGGAAACGCAGGGTATTGATGCACTGTTCGTCGAGCGAGTCGGCCATGGCGGTGTCCAGCAAAAAAAGGGTTGGAAGAAAAGCGGCGCCCTGCCCGGCCTCAGGCCGCGGGCGCATCACGCAGCTGGCGGTAGCGCCGGATCAGCGTGTTGGTGGAGCTGTCATGAGCCAGGCCGGCGTCGTCCGCGGCCTGGAGTTCCGGTACCACCTTCTGCGCCAGCACCTTGCCCAGTTCCACACCCCACTGGTCGAAGGAATCGATGCCCCACACCACCCCCTGCACGAAGGTGCTGTGTTCGTACAACGCCACCAGCGCGCCCAGGGCATGGGGCGTCAGCTGTTCGGCCAGCAGGGTGTTGGTGGGGCGGTTGCCCTCGAACACCCGGTGCGGCACCAGCTCGGGCGGCGTACCCTCGGCCGCCACCTCGGCGGCCGACTTGCCGAAGGCCAGGGCCTCGGTCTGCGCGAACAGGTTGGACATCAGCAGGTCGTGCTGCGCCCCGTCCTGCTGCAGCGTGCGGCAGAAACCGATGAAGTCGCAGGGCACGGTGCGCGTGCCCTGGTGGATCAGCTGGTAGAAGGAATGCTGGCCGTTGGTGCCCGGCTCGCCCCACAGGATGGGCGCGGTATCCGGCCCCACCCGTTCACCCGCCAGGGTGACATGCTTGCCGTTGCTCTCCATGGTGAGCTGCTGCAGGTAGGCCGGCAGGCGCTTGAGGTACTGGTCGTACGGCAGCACGGCCTGGGTGGCACAGCCCAGGAAGTTGTTGTTCCAGATGGCCAGCAGGCCCAGCAGCGCAGGCAGGTTGCGGGCCACCGGCGTGCTGCGGAAATGCTCGTCCATGGCGTGGAAGCCGGCCAGCATTTCGCGGAAGCCCACCGGGCCGATGGCGACCATGGTGGACAGGCCGATGGCCGAGTCCATGGAATAGCGTCCGCCCACCCAGTCGCGGAAGCCGAACATGCTGTCAGGTGCGATGCCGAACTTCGCCACGCCTTCGGCATTGGTGGACACGGCCACGAAATGCCGCGCCACCGCCGCCTCGTCGCCCAGCTGGGCGATGCACCAGTCGCGCGCCGCGTGGGCATTGGTCAGTGTCTCGAGCGTGGTGAAGGTCTTGGAGCAGACGATGAAGAGTGTCTCACCCGCATCCAGCCCGCGGGTGGCTTCGGTCAGGTCGGTGGGGTCGACGTTGGAGACGAAACGCACGTCCCGTTCGCGCTGGGTGTAGAAGCGCAGGGCCTCGTAGGCCATGACCGGCCCCAGGTCGGAGCCGCCGATGCCGATGTTGATGACGGTGCGGATGCGCTTGCCCGTGTGGCCGCGCCATTGTCCGCTGCGCAGCGCATCGGCGAAGGCCGCCATGCGGTCCAGCGTGGCATGCACTTCTGGCAGCACGTCCTCGCCGTCCACCACCAGTTGCGTGCCCGGCGGCATGCGCAGGGCGACGTGCAGCACGGAACGCTTCTCGGTGGTGTTGATCACGTCGCCCCGGAACATGGCCTCGGTGCGTTCGCGCAGGCCACATTCGCCGGCCAGGGTGGCCAGCAGTTCCAGGGTCTCGCCGGTGGCGCGGTTCTTGGAATAGTCCAGGTACCAGCCGGCGGCCTCGGCCACCAGGCGCTCGCCGCGTTGCGGGTCTTGCGCGAACAGGGTGCGCAAGGTCGTGCCTGCCAATTGGGCCTGGTGGTCCTTCAGGGCGCGCCAGGCCGGCCGGGTCTGCACGGGGGTCGGCACGTCGGCGGTCGGGGTGGGTTGGGGGTTGGCAGCAACACTCACTTGGCGGCCGCTCCTGCCAGGTCGGAAACCTTGGCGGCAATGCCTTCCAGCAGCTTGTCCCAGGACTTCTGGAACGAGGCCCCGCCTTCCTGCTGCAGCCGCGCGGCCAGCGCGTCGTCGTCGATGCCGAGCTTGCGGAAGGCGGCGATTTCCGCCTCCGCGTCGCCGCCCTCCATGTCCATCACCGCGCCGATGCGGCCGTGGTCGGCCAGGGCCAGCAGGGTCTTGTCGGGCATGGTGTCTATGGTGTCGGGCGCGGCCAGGGACTCGACGTACAGCGTGTCGCGCGCGTCGGGGTCCTTCATGCCCGTACTGGCCCACAGCAAGCGCTGCGGGAAGGCGCCGGCGGCCGACAGCTTCTTCCAGCGCGGCGAGGCCAGCAGGTCGCGGTAAGCCTTGTAGGCACGCCGGGCGATGGCAATACCCAGGCGGTTGCGCTGGTCGGCCGGCACCTGGTCCTTGATGGCCACGTCCCAGCGACTGATGAAGAGCGAGGCCACCGAATGCACCTTGGGATCAAGCCCGGCAGCGACACGGCGCTCCAGGCCGCGCAGGTAGGCTTCGGCGGCGGCGAGGTACTGCTCGCGCGAGAACAGCAGCGTGACGTTGACGGGCACGCCGGCGTAGATGGATTCCTCGATGGCTTTCACGCCCGCCGCCGTGCCGGGGATCTTGATGTAGATGTTGGGCCGCCCAGCGGCGGCATGCAGGCGCGTGGCCATGCGGATGGTGCCTTCGGCATCGTCCACCAGGCCGGGCGCGACTTCCAGCGACACCCAGCCGTCCATGCCCTGGCTGGCCTGGTGCACGGGGAGGAACAGGTCAGCCGCCTGCTGCAGGTCGCGCAGGGCCAGTTCGAAGAACAGGTCCTCGCCCGACTTGCCCTCGTGGGCCAGCTCGGCGATCTGATCGTCGTAGGCATGGCCCTTGCCGATGGCCTGCTCGAAGATGGTGGGATTGGAGGTCAGCCCGGTGACCGACAGTTCGCCGATGTAGCGCGCCAGGGTGCCGTCGGCCAGCATGTCGCGGCTGATGTTGTCGATCCACAGGCTCTGGCCGAGTCCGTGCAGGTGCTGGGTGGTGGTGTTCATGCAGAAGCCTCTTGGGGCGCCGCCGCGGGCAGCGCAAAAGTGTCGATGGCCAGCAGGTCGCCAATGCCCTCGACGGTGATGTCGGCCGCCGGGTAGCGGGCGAGGTTGGCCGGGTCCAGGGCATAGTGGCCCTGGCGCGGGAAAACGGTGGTGACCCTGTCGTGCAGCACGTCCTTCACGGCAGACAGCAGGCGCTGCTTGTCGTCCACCAGCACGTAGCGGCGAGCCGGCCACAGCGCCTGCACCTGGTCGAGCATGGCCTCCTTGTGCACGTAGACCAGCACGCGGCCTTCCACCGCATCCCACAGGCCGGCGCGGCGTATCTTGTGCGGCTGGAACACCACGTCGCCGTCGGACAGCAGCACCACCGGACCCAGGCGGCCGAGATGGGCCAGTGCGTCCAGCGCGCCGGGGTAGAGCCGGTCGGGAAACGGATAGCCCAGGAAGAAGTGCGAGGCCTCCATCAGGCGCCGGGTGGTGGCGCCGTCGCCACTGGCTTCGGTGCGGAAGCGCTGCAGGGCACCGAGGTAGTCCACGTATTCCGACTGGTCGCGCATCTCGGTGAAGAGCGCCCAATAGCGGGCCGCCAGGGTATCGCCAAAGTTGTGCGCCAGGTAGCGCTCCATGTCGGCGATGACGGTGTCGTTGTCGAGCAGGGTGTTGTCCACGTCGACCAGGAACACCAGGTCGGACCCGGGAGCGGTGGCTGTCGTTTCAGCAGGGCCCATGGTCCTCCCCCGGGGTCGGGTCGTGCCAGGGGCCATCGGCGCCGATCAGGGCGTCGGCATCGGCCGGTCCCCAGCTGCCGGGCGCGTACGGTGCGGCCGGTGCGTGCTCGCTCAGTACCGGGTCCACCACGGCCCAGGCGGCCTCCACCGCGTCCTGGCTGGCAAACAGGGCGGCATCGCCGGCCATGGCATCCCCCAGCAGGCGCTCGTAAGGCGGCTCGGCGCCCTCCAGGCTCTCGCTCAGGTACAGCTCCTGCTGCTCGCCGATGAAGCCCTTGCCCGGCTTCTTGATGCGCGCGGCCAGCGCCACCGAAGACACCGGCTGCAGCTTGAAGCGCAGGTAGTTGGCCTGCGCCGGTGCAGTGGGCGTGTCGTGGAACAGCTGCTGCGGCGGTGGCTTGAGGCGCACCAGCACCTCGGCGGCGGTGGCCGGCAGCTTCTTGCCGGCCCGCAGGTACCAGGGCACGCCGGCCCAACGCCAGGAGTCGATGTGCAGGCGCAAGGCGCAGAAGGTTTCCACGTCGGAATCCAGCGCCACGTCCTTCTCGGTGCGGTAGCCCGCATACTGCCCGCGCACCAGGTCGGCCGGGGCCAGGGGGCGCATGGCGTGGAACACTGCTGCCTTGCCGGCCTGCATGGCGGCGAAGCCCTGGTAGGCCGGCGGCTCCATGGCCAGCAGCGCCACGATCTGGAACACATGGTTCTGGATCACGTCGCGCAGGCAGCCCGCGCTCTCGTAGAAACCGCCGCGCTGGTCGATGCCGAAGTCCTCCGCCAGGGTGACCTGCACGCTGGCGATGTAGTCGCGGTTCCAGATCGGCTCCAGGAAGGAGTTGGCGAAGCGGAAGTACAGGAGGTTCATGATCGCCTCCTTGCCCAGGTAGTGGTCGATGCGGAAGATGGACTCCTCCGGGAACACCGCATGCGCCGCCCGGTCCAGCGCCACGGCGGAGGCCAGGTCGCGGCCGAAGGGCTTCTCGACGATGACCCGCGCGTTCTTTGCCAGCCCGGCATCGCCCAGGCTGGTGATGACGGTCTCGAACAGCACCGGCGGTATTGCCAGGTAGAAGGCCGGCCGCTGCGCCCCACCCAGCGCCTCGCGCAGGCTGGCGAAAGTCTCGGGCTTCTTGTAGTCGCCGCTGACGTAGTGCACCAGGCCTACCAGCTTGTCCAGTGCGGCCGGGTCGTCGGCCGGGCCCTTCTGCTCCACGCCTTCACGGATCCGTTTCTCGACCTCGGCAGGCTCCAGCGGGGAACCGGCGACACCGATGACGGGGATGTCCAGCGTGCCCTTCTTCACCATCTGGTAGAGGGCCGGGAAAATCTGCTTGCGGGCCAGGTCGCCGGTGAATCCGAAGACCACCAGCGCGTCGGAATGGGGCTGGCTCATTGGCTTCCCCCTGCCGGCTTCTCGGCATGGCCACCGAATTCATGGCGCAGCGCCGACAGCAGCTGGTTGCCGAAGCCGGCCTCGCCACGCGAGGCGAAGCGGTCGTACAGCGCGGCGCTGAGTACCGGCGCGGGCACGCCCTCGTCCACCGCGGCGGCCACCGTCCACCGGCCCTCGCCGGAATCCGACACGCGCCCGCCATAACCTTTCAGCTCCGGATCGGCGACCAGGGCATTGGCCGTCAGGTCCAGCAGCCAGGAAGCGATGACACTGCCGCGCCGCCAGACCTCGGCGATCTCGGGCAGCGGCAGGTCGAACTGGTAGAACTCCGGCTCGCGCAGCGGCGTGGTTTCGGCATCGTGCACCTGGGCCTGCCGGCCGACGTTGGCGTGGCGCAGGATGTTGAAGCCCTCGGCATATGCGGCCATGATGCCGTACTCGATGCCGTTGTGGACCATCTTCACGAAGTGGCCCGCGCCATTGGGGCCGCAGTGCAGCCAGCCCTGCTCCGCCTGGCTCTGTTCGCCGCTGCGGCCACGGGTGCGGGGAATGTCGCCGGCACCGGGGGCCAGGGCGACGAAGATGGGCTCCAGGTGCTGCACCTGCGCCGCCTCGCCGCCGACCATCAGGCAATAGCCTCGCTCCTGCCCGAACACGCCGCCGCTGGTACCCACGTCCACATAGTGCAGGCCGACGGCCTGCAACTCCTTGGCGCGGCGGATGTCGTCGCGGTAATAGGAGTTGCCGCCGTCGATGACGATGTCGCCCGGTGCCAGCAGGGGGACCAGCTTGCGCAGTTCCTCATCCACCAGGCCGGCCGGCACCATGAGCCAGATGGCACGCGGTGCCGCCAGCTTCTCCACCAGTTCGGCCAGCGAGGCGGCGCCGGTGGCGCCATCCTTCTCCAGGGCCTGTACCGCGGCGGGTTGCACGTCGAACACCACACCCTGGTGGCCCCGCTGCATGACCCGCCGTACCATGCTGGCGCCCATGCGGCCCAGTCCGATCATTCCCAGTTGCATATTGTTCTTCCGTGGTGAGGCCGCCGTGGCCCAATCAAGCAGTGGCGAACGCCTGTGAAACAGTAGGGCGTGCACCGGCCCGCCGCCAGCGGGCAATGGACCGCCACGGCGTAGGAGCGGTCCGACGCCATCATGCAACCGAGAAGGACAGAAACATGCCTGATACACAACACGGCCGCTGGCACGGCACGGACAATCTCGCGGCCCTGCAGCAGGCAGTGCTGCTGCGCGTGCTGGAAGCCGGCTCCGACGCGGTGCGTGCGCGCGGCCGCTTCGACATCGTGCTGGCCGGTGGCGGCACGCCGCGCGGCGTGTACGAGCAACTGCGCACCGCCGGTGCCGACTGGGCCCACTGGCACGTGTGGTTCGGCGACGAACGCTGCCTGCCGCCGGACCATCCCGAGCGCAATTCCCGCATGGCCCGCGAGGCCTGGCTGGACCATGTGTCCATACCGCCCGCCCAGGTGCACGACATGCCGGCCGAGCAGGGGCCGGAGGCCGCCGCCCGGCACTACGGCGAAGCGCTGGCCTCCGCTGGCGTGGGGGATTTCGACCTGGTGCTGCTGGGATTGGGCGAGGACGGCCACACGGCCAGCCTGTTCCCCGGGCAGGACTGGGGTACCGCCTCGGACGCCCCCGCCGCCCTGCCCGTCTTCGGCGCACCCAAGCCGCCGCCTGAACGGGTGTCCCTGAGTGCCTGGCGCCTGGGGCGCAGCCGTGCGGTGCTGTTCCTGGTGGCTGGAGAAGGCAAGCGCGAGGCGCTGGGGCGCTGGCGCGCGGGTGAGGACATCCCCGCCCGGGCGGTGCAGCCCCCCGGCGGCGTGGACGTATTCACCGAGAGCGCCCTGTTGGCATGAAGCGTGCAGGGCCGGGTTTAATCCCGATGCAATATGCACGCGGTACTGTTATATTGCACTGCAGCATTTCCCGAAAGAATCCGCCCCATGCTCTACCAGATTTACGAAGCCCAGCGCTCCCTGATGGAGCCGTTCGCCGACTTCGCCCACGCCGCGTCGAAGGTGTTCAGCAACCCCCTGAGCCCGATGAGCCAGCTGCCCATGGCGCAGCGGCTCTCCGCCGGCTACGACCTGCTGTACCGCCTGGGCAAGGACTACGAGCGGCCGGCCTTCGACATCCAGACCGTGGCGGTCGAAGGCGGCGAAGCCGTGATCCACGAAGTGGTGGAGCTCGACAAGCCCTTCTGCGAGCTGCGCCGCTTCAAGCGCTTCACCGACGACCAGGCCGTGCTGACCCGCCTCAAGGCCCAGCCGGCGGTGCTGATCGTGGCCCCCCTTTCCGGCCACTACGCCACCCTGCTGCGCGACACGGTGCGCACCATGCTGCGTGACCACAAGGTCTACATCACCGACTGGAAGAACGCCCGCCTGGTGCCGCTGGCCGATGGCTCGTTCCACCTGGACGACTACGTCAACTACGTGCAGGAATTCATCCGCCACCTGCAGGCCACCTATGGCAACTGCCACGTGGTCAGCGTGTGCCAGCCCACGGTGCCGGTGCTGGCCGCCGTGTCGCTCATGGCCTCGCGCGGCGAGACCACGCCCCTGTCCATGACCATGATGGGCGGCCCCATCGACGCGCGCAAGTCGCCCACGGCGGTCAACAACCTGGCGATGAACAAGAGCTACGAATGGTTCGAGAACAACGTCATCTACCGCGTGCCCACCGGCTTCCCCGGTGAGGGCCGCCGGGTGTACCCGGGCTTCCTGCAGCACACCGGCTTTGTGGCCATGAACCCGGACCGCCACGCCAGCAGCCACTTCGACTACTTCAAGAACCTGCTCAAGGGCGACGACGCCAGCGCCGAGGCCCACCGCAAGTTCTACGACGAGTACAACGCCGTGCTCGACATGGATGCCGACTACTACCTGGAGACCATCAGCCTGGTGTTCCAGAAGTTCGGCCTGGTCAACGGCACGTGGGAGGTGCACGACCCCAAGGGCAAGTCCGAGCTGGTCAAGCCCCAGGACATCGGCACCACGGCCCTGCTGACGGTGGAAGGCGAGCTGGACGACATTTCCGGCTCCGGCCAGACCGCCGCCGCCCACGACCTGTGCACCGGCATCCCGGGGGCGAAGCAGAAGCACCTGGAAGTGCCCGGTGCCGGCCACTACGGCATCTTCAGCGGCAGGCGCTGGCGCGAGATCGTGTACCCCACCATCCGCGACTTCATGCAGCAGTACGAGCCCAAGACGCCTGCCGCGGCAGCCCGCGCCGCCGCCCCGGCGGTGGAGGCCGCACCGCCGGCCGTGAAGGCCGTGGCCCGCGCCGCGTCCCGCACCACCCGCAAGGCCGAGGCCGATGCACCACAGGCCAGGGCCGGCGCCCTGAAATCGCCCGCCAAGGCTCCCGCCAAGAAGGCGGCCAAACCCGCCGTGGCGAAGAAGGTGGCCCGGCCGGCCGCCAAGGCCTGACCGCAACCTGCCGTGCCCCTGTCGCCGCGTGCAGACACGGCCGCCCCCACGCTGGCGGCGCGCATCGACGCGGCCCTGCCCCAGACGCAGTGCACCCGCTGCGGCTACCCCGATTGCGCGGCCTATGCGACCGCCATCGCCGCGGACGAGGCGGCCATTAACCGCTGCCCGCCGGGCGGAGCGGAGGGCATCGCGCGGCTGGCACGGATCACCGGCCGCCCTGCACTGCCGCTGGACACGGACTGCGGCAGCGAGGGTCCGCTCCGGCTGGCGGTGATTGACGAAGACTGGTGCATAGGTTGCACCCTGTGCCTGGACGCCTGCCCGACCGACGCCATCCTGGGCCGCAACAAGCGTATGCACACCGTCATCGCTTCGCACTGCACCGGCTGTGAACTGTGTATACCCGTGTGCCCGGTGGACTGCATCAGCCTGGAAGACACGACCCCGGGCCGCACCGGATGGGCCGCCTGGTCCGAGGCGCAGGCCGGCCAGGCGCTGGAGCGCTACCGGCTGCACCGGCAACGGCAAAGCCCTGCGGAGCCTGGGATGGATGCCACCCCTGCGGCGCCTGCGGTATCCGTGGCGCCCACCGGTGAAGTCGACCCCAAGAAGGCCGCCATCGCCGCCGCGCTGGCCCGCGCCCGCGCGGCGCGCGGCGGCTGAGCCTCAGACCGCTGCCGCCCGCCGGCGCGCGAAGCGCACCACGGTGACCCCGGCGCGGGCCTGCCGTACGGAGGGCATGACCAGCACGCAGTCGTCATAGGGCGTCAGCACCGGCTCCTCGTTGAAGCCGATGAGCGTGCCCTGCCGCGGGATGATCTCCAGGCCCTGGTAGGGATGCGCAAAGCGGAAACGCTCGCTGCGTGCCACCACCCCGCCGGTGACTTCCAGCACCCACTGCTGCTCCGGCGCTGGCAGGCGCCAGCCGGGCAGCGCGGCCTCCACTTCACCGGCATCCCAACAGCCCGAGGCACCGAGGAAACGCAGGCTCTGGTCCTGCGCCACGGCACGGCTGGCCGGGTCGCCGTGGAAACCGCATTCGATGAGCAGCGACCGCACCCCGTTCGGCCCCGGGTCGGGCGTGGCGAAGCGGCCGAAGTCACGCATGCGCACGCCGTCCTGGTGGCCGGCATCGACCACGATATGGGCCGGGGCCCCCAGCTGTACCGCCAGCGCCTCGTTGGCCGGCGACAGGCCCGCCAGCGACAGGGGCAGTCCGGGTTCGTGCATGGAATGCAGGTCCAGCAGCCAGTCGGCCGCCGCCACGAAGGGGGCCAGTTCGGCGGCACGCCGCCGCTCGCGGGTGGACGCATCCGCCAGGCGTTCGGGTGCCCACTGGCGGTTCATGTCCTCTTCGACGAAGCGTGCGGCATCGTGCCGCAGCGGGTCGAAGGTGTCGAAGGCCGCCAGGTTGCAGA
>OUNM010184302.1_pt1 | contig 11959 bp, 10 predicted proteins | sample 1769961 | NCBI WGS metagenome assembly OUNM01 (sample SAMEA3914820, study PRJEB12502) | metagenome | biome: forest; material: soil | place: USA | collected 2012-03-12 | depth 0.3 m
CCGGGCGAGCCGGACTTCCACTTCTGTGGCGACAAGGTGAACCCTGGTTTCCCTTACTGCGTGGAGCACTGCGGCCGGGCCTATCAGGCTCAGTTGCCGCGCGGTGCGCGCCGTCCCCCTCCGCCGCTGCCGTTCGGCGGACCGCGGGTTCGCTGATTCGATGACTATCACGGCACGACAGGGCGTTCGGCATGGCTGGCGTCTTGCCGTGCCGTTGATCGCCGGCTCCGCATTGGCTTTTGCGGCGGTTCCGGCACTGGCGAATGGGCAAGCGGCAAATGGGCAGGTGCAAGCCCCCGCGACGGCTCCGACAACCGCCCCCGCCACCCCGGCGCCAGCCGCGACTCCGGTCGAATATGTCTACGTGGCGATGGTCACTAGCGAGGGCACGATCACGTTCGCACTCGACAAGACGCACGCTCCGCTGACCACGGCCAACTTCCTCAAATACGTGGATGCCAAGAAGTTCGACGGCACCACCTTCTATCGCGCCATGCATCTCGACTGGGGTGACGAGCCGACGGGCCTGCTCCAAGGCGGCCTTCAGGGTATCAAGGTTCTGGCCCCGGTCGCACATGAGCCCACTACGCAGACCGGGCTGCACCACACTTCCGGCACGATCTCCATGGCGCGCTATGCGCCGGGCACCGCCACCGCCGATTTCACCATCATGGTCGGCGATGTAAAGTCGCTCGATGCCACTCCCTCGGCCGACAATCCTGACCTAAAGGCCGGCTTCGCGGCTTTCGGGCATGTCGTTTCCGGCATGGATGTGGTCCGCAAGATCTGGGACGCGCCGCGATCAGCCACCAAGGGTGAAGGCGTGATGCGCGGGCAGATGCTGGCCCCCCCGGTGAAGATCGTCAGCGCGCGCCGCGTACCCGCGCCGCCAGCAGCGCAATAGGGCCGCTCGCGGAGCGCCACGCTCCGCGACGACAGCCACCTCCTTCCCATTGCCACCGTTCCGTTCGCACTGTGCGAAGGCGCAGTCGCGCGCCTGCATCAGCAATGTCACCGACCGATAGCTCGCCTCGCAGCCACCGCCGAAGTTACGCGATGGTTAATGCGAGAATTCGCCAGGACACCGCGACTGTTATAATAGTTATGATTTTGTAATCGGTTCCGGCGGGTCACGAGGGTTACCGTTTCTTAGCGAATCCTACCTAGGCTCTTTCCAAATCGAACCTGGGTGAAGAATGGTGCAGCACGAAAGTATCCTGTCGCCAAACGGAACGGTCACTTTTACCCGTCGTTTCACCGTGCACGTCATCCAGGCGATTTGCGCGATCTGCGCGATGGCAGCCATGTTCGCCGAAGGAACCGCCGCCCGCTCGCTGGCCACCGTGGCCGCTGCCAGCGCGCTGTTCACGCTGTTCGTCGGCGTGCTGTTCGGCCGCCGCGCGGTTGCGGAGCTGGGCGACCATATCCGCCTGATCGACGAAGCCCGTAACGCACGCGGGCAAGTCGAAGAACTCTTCGCCATGACGGACATGCTTCAGGCGGCCGAGGATCACGAGGATGCCGGCGCCGTCCTGATGGCCACGGCACAACGCCTGCTGCCAGACTTCGGCGGCGCGCTCTATGTCTTCAACAACTCGCGCGACCGGCTGGACCTTGCCAAGTCCTGGGGCCGCTCACCCTCGTTCGAGCCGGCGGGCACTCTGCTCCCCGGCAATTGCTGGGCGCTGAAGCGCGGCAAGCCGCACACCAACGATCCCGAAAGCAGCGGCCTGTGCTGCATGCACCAGATCGGCGAAGGCTCGACCGTGGAAGTGCCGATGATGGCGCGCGGACAGGTGTTCGGATTGCTCGTGCTCGCCAGCGATGCCGGTAATGCGTTTGAGCAACTGACCGACATTCGCCGCACCGCACAGGCGCTGGCCGATTCGATGTCGCTGGCACTCTCCAACATCGCCCTGCGCGAGAAGCTGCGCACGCAATCGCTGCGCGATCCGCTGACCGGGCTCTACAACCGCCGCTACATGGAAGACGCGCTGGAACGCTACATCAGTCTGGCCGAGCGCACCGGCACCGCGACATCGGTGTTGATGATCGACCTCGACAACTTCAAGCGCATCAACGACGAATTCGGCCATGCCAAGGGCGATGCCGTGCTGCGCGACGTGGCAGCGCAATTGGTCGGCACGCTGCGCCCATCGGATGTCGTCGCGCGCTATGGCGGTGAGGAACTGGTGGTCATCATGCCCAAGTGCGGGCTCGACAACGCAGCGGCCAAGGCAGAAATCTTGCGCCAGCGGATCGAGAGCCTGTCCGAAGCCCACGGCGTGCCGGTCAGCGCCTCTTTCGGCGTTTCCACTGTGCCGGAAACCGCCACCAACGCGGCCGATGTGGTGCCGGGCGCGGACGGTGCGCTCTATGCTGCCAAGCAGGCCGGCAAGAACCGCGTGATCCTGAGCGAGCGCCGATCCGCGCGGGACGAGAAGCAGGCGCCGAGGTTGGCCGTTACGGGTTGAGGTTTATGGAGCGTGACGCCCTGATGAGGGTTCAGGTGTGCTTGGACTAGGCGTTATCCCACGGACAGTGCCCCCGAACGATGGCGCAAGATCAGCATTCAGAACGCCCGCCCAACAACAGACACTCCCGTCGCCCCCGCGAAGGCGGGGGCCCCGCTTCCTTCCCGCTACATCTCAAGAAAAGCGGGGTCCCCGCCTTCGCGGGGACGACGAGGTTTGGTGGTGAGACGGTGTCTTGGGAGGCGGAGTCTTAGCGGGCTCAGGCATACCAAACTACGCGACCGACTTTTGCCGCTCATTCCTGCCGAGTGACGATCGCCTCGCCCCCTAACTGGCCAAAGAAAAGGGGCCGCATCGCTGCGGCCCCTTCTCATTTCAGCTCCTGAGTGGCCTGAAGGATCAGTCTTCCTTCAGGCCACTGATCGCAATGCGATCAATCTTCCTTCAGAAAAGCCGGCATGTGGTCGGGATCTCCACCGCCGTTGCCGCCGTCACGCGGGCCGCGGGGGCCACGATCGCCACGGGGACCACGGTCGTTGCCGCCACGGCCGCCATCACGACGCGGACCACGACGGTCGCCGCCGCGATCACCACCACGGTCGCCACGCGGTTCGCGCGGTTCGCGGGCCGGACGGGTGTCTTCCAGCTCGGCGCCGGTTTCCTGGTCAACGACGCGCATCGACAGGCGAACCTTGCCGCGCTGGTCGATCTCGAGAACCTTGACCTTAACCAGCTGGCCTTCCTTGACGACGTCGGTCGGCTTTTCGACACGCTCGTTCTTCATTTCGGAGACGTGGACGAGGCCGTCCTTGCCACCCATGAAGTTCACGAAAGCACCGAAGTCGACAATGTTGACGACCTTGCCGTCGTAGATCTTGCCGACTTCCGCTTCCTCGACGATGCCGAGGATCCACTTCTTGGCGGCCTCAATCTGGGCGATGTCGGACGACGAGATCTTGATCACGCCTTCATCGTCGATGTCGACCTTGGCGCCGGTTTCAGCGACGATCTCGCGGATCACCTTGCCGCCGGTGCCGATGACGTCACGGATCTTCGACTTGTCGATCTGGATCGTCTCGATGCGCGGTGCGTGGGCCGACAGTTCGGTACGAGCCGAACCCAGGGCCTTGTTCATTTCACCCAGGATGTGCGCGCGGCCGGCCTTCGCCTGCTCAAGCGCCTTGCCCATGATTTCCTTGGTGATGCCGGCGATCTTGATGTCCATCTGCATCGTGGTGATGCCGAGTTCGGTGCCAGCCACCTTGAAGTCCATGTCGCCGAGGTGATCCTCGTCGCCCAGGATGTCCGAGAGGACTGCGAACTCGTCGCCTTCCAGGATCAGGCCCATGGCGATGCCCGAAACCGGACGGGCCAGCGGCACGCCGGCGTCCATCATCGAAAGGCAGCCACCGCAGATCGTCGCCATCGAGGACGAGCCGTTCGACTCGGTGATGTCCGACAGGATGCGGATGGTGTAGGGGAAGTCTTCCTTGGCGGGCAGCACCGGGTGCAGCGCGCGCCATGCCAGCTTGCCGTGGCCGATCTCGCGACGGCCCGGGGCGCCGAAGCGGCCCACTTCGCCGACCGAGTAGGGCGGGAAGTTGTAGTGCAGCATGAACGACGAGTACGACAGGCCTTCCAGGCCGTCGATCATCTGCTCGGCGTCCTTGGTGCCCAGCGTGGTGGTGCAGATCGCCTGCGTTTCACCGCGGGTGAACAGCGCCGAACCGTGGGTACGCGGCAGGAAGCCGACCATCGATTCGATCGGGCGAACCTGATCGAGCTTGCGGCCGTCGATACGCTTGCCGTCCTTCAGGATGGCGCCGCGCACGATTTCGGCTTCCAGCTTCTTCATGGTCTTGATGGCGACCATCTGCAGCTGCGGCGTTTCGCCGGCGAAGGCTTCCTTCGCCTTGGCGCGGGCGGCGTTCAGCGCGTTCGAGCGGGCCGACTTGTCGGTCAGCTTGTAGGCAGCGGTAACGTCCTTGCCGACGGCCTTCTTGAGCTTCGCCTTGATGTCGGCCGTGTTGTCCGACAGGTCGATTTCCCAAGGATCCTTGGCAGCCTGCTCGGCCAGGTCGATCACGAGGTTGACGACCTTGCGGCATTCGTCATGCGCGAACATGACGGCGCCGAGCATCTCCTCCTCGGTCAGTTCCTTGGCTTCCGATTCCACCATCATCACGGCATCGCCGGTAGCGGCGACGACGAGGTCCAGGCGGCCATCGGCCAGCGCAGCGGTCTGCTTCGGGTTCAGCGTGTATTCGCCGTCGACGAAGCCGACGCGGCAGGCGCCGATCGGGCCCATGAAGGGCACGCCCGAGATGGTGAGCGCGGCCGAAGCGGCGATCATCGCAACAATGTCGGCCTCGGTCTCGCCGTCAAAGCTGAGAACCTGGCAGATAACGTTGATTTCGTTGTAGAAACCTTCGGGGAACAGCGGACGGACCGGACGGTCGATCAGGCGGCTGGTCAGCGTTTCCTTTTCGGTGGCGCCGCGTTCACGCTTGAAGAAGCCACCCGGAATGCGGCCGGCGGCCGAAAACTTTTCCTGGTAGTGCACGGTCAGCGGGAAGAAGTCCTGGCCTTCCTTCACCGACTTGGCGGCGGTAACCGCGCAGAGCACGACCGTTTCGCCGTAGGTGGCGAGGACCGCGCCGTCAGCCTGACGGGCAACGCGGCCGGTTTCGAGAGTGAGCGTCTTGCCGCCCCACTCCATGCTTACGGTTTTTACGTCGAACATAAGAGGTTTTCCTCAGCCCACCGGCCCTATTGCAACGGCGGGGGTTACTGCCGGGGATGCCGTCCCGGGCCGGTATGGAGCCGCTTTTGTGGCCCCCGGGCCCTCCGCCGGATTGCGGACGAACCCTTACTTTTTGTTTTGCCGCGTTTTCCGAGTCATCAGGTGATCCCACCTGATTAGAAAACGCTCCTGATGCAAGAAGCGGCCCGCTGAGGGGCCGCTTCCCGTTAGTTCTTACTTACGCAGACCCAGCTTCTGGATCAGCGAGTTGTACCGCGCGACGTCCTTCTTCTTAAGGTAGTCGAGCAGCGAGCGGCGCTTGTTGACCATGGCCAGCAGACCGCGACGCGAGTGGTTGTCCTTGTGGTGAGCCTTGAAGTGCTCGGTCAGGTTGCGGATGCGCTCGGTGAGGATCGCGACCTGAACTTCCGGGCTGCCCGTGTCGCCAGCGACGCGTGCGTTGTCCGAAATGATGTCCTGCTTCTTTTCAGCGGTAACCGACATGTACTTTACTCCGCGACATCCGATAGGTTGAACCCCCTGACGACGCGGGCTTCTCCGCCCGAAAGCTCCATCAGCGCGACGGGAATGGTTCCCTCTCGCGCCCAGTAGAGCCCGTCTTCATGGGGCAGTTCGGTCAGAACGCGGCCCTGTCGGACCGCTCTTGCCTGCTCCGAACCGAGGTCGATGGCCGGGATGTCGTCCAGCCCCACCTCTAGTGGCAAGAGTATCTGTTCAAGGCTCGCGCCCTTGCCGATTTCGTTCAATTTGTCCAGCGAAATCGCGCGAGACAAGCCGAACGGACCGGCCTTCACGCGTCGCAACATGGTGACGGTTCCACAAGTTCCAAGAGCTTGCGCGATGTCCCGTGCAAGCGAGCGGATGTAAGTGCCTTTGGAGACGTGGGCCTGCAGGGTCGCACCCTCTTCCGCATCGAATCGTTCAAGGGTCAGCTCAAAAATCGTCACGTTGCGCGACTTCAGTTCCACGTCCTGCCCGGCGCGCGCGAGGTCGTAGGCGCGCTCGCCATCGACCTTCAGCGCCGAGTAGATCGGCGGCACCTGCGCAATCGGGCCGGTGAAGCGCGGCAGCACCGCCTGCACTTGTTCCAGCGTCGGCCGCACGTCGCTACTGGCGATCACCTTGCCCTCAAGGTCCAGCGTGTCGGTTTCCTCGCCAAAGCGCACGGTGAAAAGGTAAGTTTTGCTGGCATCGAGCATGCGCCCGGCCAGCTTGGTCGCTTCCCCCAGCGCCACCGGCAGGATGCCGGTTGCCAGTGGGTCCAGCGTGCCTCCGTGGCCCACCTTCACCTTCTTGCCGTACCCTGCCTCGCGCAAGTTGCGCTTTACGGCGGCGACGGCCTGTGTTGAGCCAAGGCCCAGCGGCTTGTCGAGAATGATCCAGCCATGGGGTGCCGGGCGGGTTGCGGGAGCGGAAGTCATGCCCTTCCCCAAGTCGGCCCGCACCGATTTGTCAACTTCGACGGGGCTTCCGGACGCTCAAACCCCGGCGACCAGCTTGGCCAGTGCATAATAGTGCTCGCTCATCCAGAGCACCGGCGGTTGCACCAGCCTGCCGACCAGACCCCATTGCGGGAAGAAATAAGGCACCACGAGCAGCAGCACGATCAACAGCGGAAACCCGTAAAGCCGCAGCCTGGCATAGCTGTCCGCCAAGCCTTGCGGCAGCAGTCCCTCGATGATGTGCGATCCATCAAAGGGCGGGATCGGCAGAAGGTTGAAGAGCGCCAGGAACACATTGATCATGATGAAATTGTTGAGGTTCATCGCCACGAACTGCAGCGCGTCGCTTTCCGCAGCTCCGGCCAGACGCACCAGCAAACCCAAGAGTACAGCCCCGATTGCCGCCAACACCAGATTGCTAGCGGGACCGGCCGCCGCGACCACCATCATCCCCCGGCGCGGATCGCGCAGGCGCCAGCGGTTGACCGGCACCGGCTTCGCCCAGCCGAAGATCGGCGCGCCGGCCAGCGCCAACGATCCGGGCAGGATCACCGTGCCAAACGGATCGACATGCCGCAGCGGATTGAGCGAAAGCCGCCGCTTCTCCAGCGCGGTGGGATCGCCGAGCGCAAGGGCCGTCCAGCCATGCGCCACCTCATGAAAGACGATGGCAAGGATCAGGGGAATGACAAGCGCCGCAGCTTGCAGCAGGGTCTGGTTCATTCCGCCGATCTAGGGAGTGGAACGGCTCATCGCAATGAGGGCTTCGATTGCTGCGTAGCAAAGAGCCCGCCCTCACACCGGATAGCCGAGTTCCTCCAGCGGCAAGTCCCGCAGATCCATCAGCCGCCGGTTGCTCTCCGGATAGTGCCCGGCAATCCGCTCCCGCAGCCGCGGAGAGAGGCGCGCGGGGCGGTCGTTGACCATCGGCATCCGCCCGGCCAGCCACTTGGCCCCATGGCGCAGCGCCTGCCCACCCGGCAGATCGACGATATGGTCCTTGTTCATCACCGACTGACGCGTGAACAGGTTCACCCCGCGCATCACCGCCAGTCCTGCCGTGCCCAACGAGGTGTTCGCGCGCGATCCTTCGGGCGGCAGATCCTCGATCGAAAGACCCAGATCCTGCTGCATCCGCTCGATCAGGGCATTGCGGTCGCGCAGCCACTCATAAGGATAGACGTGAACGTGCTCTCGCCCGAACAGATCGTCGTAATGGGCGACGAGGCGGTCGTATTCGAAATGCTCGAACTCGAAGACCGGCGCCTTCCACGGCCGCGTCAGCGCACCGCGCACGGCTCGCGCGGTCTCGAAATAGCGACGCTGACCCCAGGTGCCCCCGCCGGAGACATACTGCGCGTAAGTGGCGCGGCAGATCTCGAACTGATTGCGGATGAAGATCACGATATGCGCGCTGGGCAGCACCGCCTTGATCCGCCGCGCCACTTCCGGCGCAAGGAAGCCATGAAGGCCGCCATTGTGGAGATAGCCGGAGAGGTTCTCTTCGCTCAGCAGCACCGGCCGGTTGCGACCGCGCAGCGAAAGCACCTCGCTCGCCTGCTTGGGGCAGAAATGCATGCCGGCGGGCTTCAGGAAAGCATCCTGCACCGTCTGGCGCGGCAGGAAATCGTGGCTGGTGGCGTTAGGGAATAACTGCTTCTGCAACCACGTCGTGGCTGTCTTGTGGTAACCGAGATGTACTATCGCATTCTGCATTTCGACCCGTCTGCACCCGTTGTCGCACTGCCAACGCAGGGAACGACACAAGAGTTGCCTACGAATTTCGCGCAGTTTGCGGCAAGATGACACCCGCCAGCGGGGAAACGACTGGAGATAGGGTAGTTTGAGCAAGCCTGGGGATCGCGGGTGGAGCCGGCCTTGAGCACCACGCTTTCGTGGCGACCCAAAGCCCCCGTCCTGCCACTTCGTCGCCCCCGCGAAGGCGGGGGCCCCGCTTTCTTGAGGCCCGGCCCGAAACCTGGAAAAGAACAGCGGGATCCCCGCCTTCGCGGGGATGACGGCGTTGTTTATGGCGCAGGCGTGGTCGTCAACATGGTCGCAGGCATCCTTGCGCCCCCCCTTGAGCAAATCGGGAGTGAACACCCGGATTACCTAAAACCCCAGCGATTCCGAGAAATGCCGGCGGCACAGCGCCACATAGCGGTCGTTGCCGCCGATCTCGGTCTGCAGCCCCTCGCGCACGCCGGCACCAGAAGCATCGACGCGCAAGTTCATCGTCGCCTTGCGGCCGCAGTGACACACTGCTTTCAACTCGATCAAAGCGTCGGCAATCCCCAGCAGCACGGCGGAGCCCGGAAACAGTTCCCCTCTGAAATCGGTGCGCAGACCATAGCAGACCACCGGGATGTCATGCCGGTCGGCGATCCGCGCGCATTGCCAGACTTGTTTAGGGGTGAGGAACTGCGCCTCATCAATCAGCACGCAGGCCAGCGGCTCCACCGCGTGAACGGCGTTCACCCGCGCGACAAGATCGGTCTGGGTCGTAAAGCGATGGGCGGCGGCGTGAAGGCCGATGCGGCTTTCGATCGCGTGATCGTCCCCGCTTTCACCGCTCCCCCGATCGTCCAGCGCGGCAGTCCACAGCATCGTGCGCATGCCGCGTTCGTGATAGTTGAAGTTCGCCTGAAGCAAGGTTGCCGACTTACCGGCATTCATGCTGGCATAGTAAAAATAGAGTTTAGCCATCAAACTGGGGATAACATGCCCACTTGCCCTCCGCACGGGCATGAGTTGCATTTGTCCCCGCTTGAATGGAAGCGGGCAAGGTTCTCTAAGACAGTATGGCGACAACTCGAAGCTGACGGAGGCCGAGGCTGGGTTGGCCCATGCTGGAGGTGGTGATGAGGAGATGGATCGCCGTCTTCGCGGTCTTCGCACTGGCCGCGATCGTTGCTGGCTACGTCGCATTGTTCCCATTCGCATCGCAAGGCGCGCCGGTCTTACGCCCCACGCTCGAAAGGCTGGACGAAACCGCCGCGCACGTCGTAGCGCTGGGCGGACGCGGCCCTGCCGTGATCGTGCCGCTGGCAGCGGGGGCCGTGCTGGCGCTGCTGGTGGCCATCGTCGGGCGTAGCGGCACGCAGGCGGAACTCGCCCCCGCCGGGGACGCTCCCCTACGCAGCGGTTCTTCGCAGCAGGGCGCATCCCGGCAGGGTACATCGAGACAGGGCCGGCGCCGCAAGTTGGTGCACCCCGATCCCGAACTGGTCTGGCGGCCTGAACCCGAACCTGTCGAGCCGGACATGGACTACGTGCCCGGCTTGCCGCGCGAACACGGTCAGGGGGACGGCTATGTTGCCGAGGCGGATTATCCCGCCGAACCGCAACCACAGATCGAGACAGTCGTTGCCGAGGATCGCCGCCCGCCGGTCGTGCTGGTTCGCCACGCGCGTGAGCGCGATACCGACGAGCAGACCTGGTTCGACAGCGCAAGCTGGCTAGGCGGCTTGCCCCGGTTGGGCGATCGCGCCTGGCCGCAAGACGAAGCCGGCCGCCTGCCCTTCGCCGCCCAGATCGATCTGGCCGAACTCGCCGCCGCCTACCCCGAAAGCCCCCTGCCGTTGGCGGGCACCCTGGCCTTCTTCCTGGGCAGCGGCGCGGTGATCGAGGTGCCGGAGGCCGATAACCCCTTCACCGCACCGCCCGCCGATCTGCCCCCGGCCTTCGATGAGGGCGGCTATCCGCTGCCCGAACCTGTCTCTCGCTTGTCCCGTCCCTACTTCCCGTTCTGGCCGGTGCGCCCGCTGGCGGTGGAACTGCCGGAACCCATCGAGAGCCGCGACGCGCGCGCGCTGGAAGCGGCGGAAGCGGAGTGGCTCGATGCCCGCGTGAGGACCCGCGATGGCGCATACGCCGCGAAGGAGCCCGTCGCGCAGTTGTGGTGGCACGGGGTCATGCACCTTGCCGATTGCCTCCACGTCGCCCTGGAAGGCGCGGGCCATCAGCTGGCGATGGAGCAGGATCGGCTGAACGAAGCCCATGCCCGTCTGGAAGATCTGGCGGCAAACTCGAACGCCGTCCCTGCCGATATCGAAGAAGCCTACGCCGCGCTGGTCGCCAGCGAAGCCGAACTCCCGGCCCTGGAGGCGGAACTGGGCGATCTCGGCCGGATGATCGATGCCATGGAGGGCTTCGTCGCCGGGCGCGATCCCTGGGCACCGCTGAGCACCGATGAGATGGAGGTGATGGCGGAAGTGCTGGCGCAGATCCATCATGACTGCGCCCGGCTCGTGCGCTTCTGCGTTCCGCAGACACTGGGCGCGCTGGCCACGATATCCCTGCGTGCCATGGTCACGGGCGATGCCGGCACCTTCGCACAAGTGCCTGAGGATGAGCTGGCCCGGATCAACGGCGAACATCTGCTGGCGATCCGACACCAGCACCAGCTGTTCGGATCCGGCGCGCCGGCCCATCACGGCGTGGACGACGTGCTATTGCTCCAGCTTGGGTGTGACGATCTGGTGGAATGGAATTGGGGCGAAAGCGGACTGTTCCAGTTCCGCATCGCCCCCGAAGACCTTGCCGCCGCGCGCTGGGATCGGGTTACGCTGACGTTCGTACCGGGCTGAGCGCCTTCGCAGGCGCAGCCCGGTAGCTCTCAACTACGCGAAGCGGCTTATTCGCCGTCCGCATCGTCCGCGTTACCTGCGTTGTCCAGATCGCGCTTCACGCGCGGATCGCTAAGCAGCGCGTCGATGCGGCTTGCCTCGTCGAACGTATCGTCCGAACGGAAGCGGATCTTGGCCGCGAACCTCAGCTTCAAGCGCTGAGCCACTTCGCGCTGGAAGTACGCGGTGTTGGTGCGCAGCGCCTTCAGCACCGCCTCCTCATCCTCGCCCAGCAACGGCTTCACAAAGACGGTGGCCTGACGCAAGTCCGGCGTCATCCGCACTTCAGTCACCGATACGGTATGGCCGCTCAGGGTCTCATCATGGACCTGCTGACGGGCGAGAATTTCGGAAATGACGTGACGCACCTGCTCACCCACCTTGAGAAGGCGGACGGAGTGCTGTTCGGGCGTGATCTGCTGACGGGACATAATGCTCCCCCATGTGGGCCGCGCGCGACAATTTGCAACAATTGATTATGGCACCATTCATCACGCCCCTGGTTAAGGCAAGGTTCCCCCACGCTTTCAAGGAGCTGAAAGAATGCGCAAGTTTACCGCCCCCCTGCTCGCCGCCGCACTCGTCGTGCCTGGTTTCGCGGTACCCGCCATGGCTCAGCCAGGTCACCAGCAGCAGGCGCGCCCTTCGCAG
>OUNM010074016.1_pt1 | contig 11952 bp, 16 predicted proteins | sample 1769961 | NCBI WGS metagenome assembly OUNM01 (sample SAMEA3914820, study PRJEB12502) | metagenome | biome: forest; material: soil | place: USA | collected 2012-03-12 | depth 0.3 m
CGTGATCCCGAACGGCGTCTACATCCCCGACGAGGCCGACCCGGCCGACCGTGAGAACAACGTCGTCTTCATCGGGCGGCACGACCCGCGCAAAGGGCTCCCGACGCTGCTCCGCGCCTGGCCGGCGATCCATGCGGCCACGGGCGCGCGGCTGCGGCTCATCGGGACCGATCCGCTGCAGTACCGGCTGTTGCACGCGCGGCTGCGTTTCGACGAATCTGGCATCGACGTGCTCGGGATCGTCACCAACGAGGTGCGGACCGACGAGCTGAAGCGGGCGAAGGTGTCCGTGACGCCCGCGCTCGGCGGCGAGAGCTTCGGCCTCGTCCTCGCCGAGGCGTTCGCATGCGCGACCCCTGCGGTCGCGTCGAACATCCCGGGCTACGCGGCCGTCGCGACGCCCGAGACATCCGTGCTCGTCGAGCCGAACGACCCCGATGCCCTCGCCGCCGCCGTCATCGACGTGCTGAGCGACGAGGGGCGACGCGTCGAGATGGGCCGCGCCGCACGTGCACACGCGATCGCGAACTATCACTGGGACGACATCGCGCGGCGCCTCGAAGAGGTCTACCTCGAGGTAACCGCGTGAAGTTCAACTGGCGGGCGCTGCTCGTGCTGCCGGTGCTCGCGGGCGCGATCGCGCTGTTCGTGTTCCACGGTCCCGACTGGCACCAGGTGCGGGACGCGTTCACGATCGTGCGCTGGGAGTGGGTCGTCGGCGCGATCGGGCTGAACCTCGCATCGGTGCTCGCCCGTGCGGTCGCGTGGGAGACGACGATCAACCAGTCGCTCGAGCCGCCGCACCCAAAGTTCCCGCTCGTCTTCTCGGCGTTCTCGGTCGGGCTGTTCGCGAACGCGGTGCTGCCCGGGCGCGTCGGCGAGCTCGCGCGCGTGATGGTGCTGCGCCGCCGGCTGCCGAACCGCAAGGGCACGACCGCGACGTTGATCGGCTCCGTGTTCGCGCACCGCATGTTCGACGTGCCGCCCGCCGCGACGCTCGTCGTCTTCGTGGTCGTCACCGCCAAGCTGCCCGGCTGGGCGCTTGGCTCGATCGGTGCAGCGCTCGGCATCGGCGCGATGCTGATGCTCATCGCGTTGCTGCTCGCACGCCGGCAGCACCGCGAGCTCGACGAGGTCGGCCGCATGCGCCTGTTCCTCGCGCGTGGGCGTGAAGGGCTCGCGATCCTCCGCGCGCCGCGCGCCGCTGCCGTCGCGATCACGTTCCAGTACCTCGGCTGGTTCTGCCAGCTGCTCGCCGTGTGGGCGACGATGCGCGCCTTCCACATCCACCTGCCGCTCGCGGAAGCCGGGCTCGTGCTCGTGCTGATCAACGTCGTCACGATCGTTCCGTTCTGGCCTGGCAATGTCGGTGTCGTGCAGATCGCGATCGCGACGTCGCTCGTCGGGTACAACGTCGCGTACGCGCGCGGGTTCGCGTTCGGCATCGGGTTGCAGGCGATCGAGGCGTCCGTCGGCGTCGGTGTCGGGCTGATCTTCCTCGCGCGCGAGGGGCTCTCGTACGCGACGTTGCGCGACCTCGAGGAAGAGGAGGAGAACGTGTCGGACGACCCTCCTGAACGGGAGCCCGAGCGTCCGCGCGCTGGCGTCTCCGGCTAGCCTCAAAGGCGTCCTCACGCCGGTCGAGGCCGCCGCGCAGCTCGCCGCCGGCCTGAGCCGCGTCGAGGGCGTCACCGCCGAGGAGCTTCCCGTCGCCGACGGCGGCGACGGCACCGCCGAGGTGCTGCAGCGTGCGCTCGGCGGGGACTGGCGCACGGCGGCCGTCTCCGATCCGCTCGGTCGGCCGGTGGGCGCGAAATGGCTCGTGCTGCCCGACGGCACCGCCGTCGTCGAGGCGGCCGAGGCCATCGGCCTCCCGCGGCTCACGCCGGAGGAACGGAACCCGCTGGCCGCGACCAGCTGGGGCCTCGGCGAGCTGCTCGCCGCGACGCTCGTCGAGCGGCCGACGTCGCTGCTCATCTGTCCCGGCGGCACCGCCACCGTCGACGGCGGCGCTGCGATGCTCGCCGTCGTCGGCTCGTGGCTCGACGGCATCCCGATCCGCGTGGCGTGCGACGTGCGGAACCCGCTGCTCGGGCCGGACGGCGCCGCGCGCGTGTTCGGGCCGCAGAAGGGCGCCGACGAGGAGGCGATCGAGGAGCTGGAGGATCGCCTGTCGCGGATCGAGCGGCTGCAGCCGTACGCCGACCTGCCCGGCGCCGGGGCGGGCGGCGGGCTGGGCGCAGCGTTCGCGTCGCTCGGCGCGGAGCTGCTCGACGGCGCGGATCTCGTGCTCCGCCTGATCGGCTTCGACGCGCGCGCCGCCGGCGCCGCGCTCGTCGTCACCGGCGAGGGGACGGTCGACCGGACGACGCTCGCCGGGAAGGCGCCCGGCGCCGTGCGGCGACGCTGTGCGCAGCTCGGTGTGCGGTGCGAGTTGTTCGGCGGGCTCGTGCGGGACGGAATCGACGCGCGGGCGCTCTCGGGCGACCCGTCGCTCGCGGCCGAGGATCTCGTCCAGCTCGGCGAGGAGCTTGCGCTGACGCTCTAGTCGCCGAGTTCGGGGACGATCGCCAGCACGGTCAACACCCGGCGCGTGCCGGGCGGGTGCTTGGCGGCGTTGCGCCCCGCGACGTGTTTCTCGAGCAGCGCGTTGAGCTCCGACTTGTACGCGGCGGCCTCGGCCTCGTCGAGCCAGAGGTACGAGTGGCTCATCATTCCGATGCCGCGCCAGCCGGGAGTCTCGTGCGCCTCGTTCGCGGCCCAGCCGCGGAGTGCCTCGCCCAGGTGGTTGAGCGCCTGCGTCACGATCATCTCCGTTGCGGCGACCGCGCCAGGCTGCGAGCCGGACACCGTCAGGCCACGCCCGGCGGCACGCCACGGGCGCTCGCGTGCGTCCTCACGGGTCTCCGCGCGCTTGACGATCCCCCAGCGCTCGAGCGCGCGCAGGTGGTAGCTCATCGCGCTCGGCGTCAGCCCCGTGAGCTCCGCGAGCTCGCTCGCCGTCCGCTCGGTGCCCTGGTACAGCTCGTCCACGACGCTCAACCGCGCGGGGTGGGCGAGTGCGCGCAGCGCCTTCGGATCGCTGAGGACGACCTCGTCGTCGGTGTCGGCCATGGGCGGATCCTAGGCCTTCGACTTGACGGATGTGAAGCAGTTGCTTTAGAGTTATGAAACAGATGCTTCACGTATTTCGACACCGCGACCTCCGTCTGGTCGTCGCCGCGCGGGCCGTGAGCGCGTTCGGCGACAACGTGGCGCTGCTCGTCCTGACGCTTCGCGTCTACAGCCACGGGCTCGGGCCTTGGTCGGTCACGGGCCTGCTGGTCTGCGTGGGGATCCCCACCGCCACGCTCGCACCGGTGGCCGGCCGGCTGGCAGACGCGATCCCGTTCCGTCGGCTCGCCGTTATCACCGCGGTCTGGCAGGCGGCCTGCTGCATCGGCCTCGCGCTCGTCGATCCGCTGTGGGCGCTCTACGCGCTGGTGCTCGTGCTGCAGGTCGGTCAAGCCGTCGGGAGCCCTGCGTGGCAGGCGCTGCTGCCGGCACTTGCGGAGCCCGAAGAGCTGGGCGCGGCGGTGAGCGCGTCGCAGGCGACCACCTTGCTCGCCGTCGTCGCGGCACCCGCGGCGGCGGGGCTCGCGGTCGGCCGCCTCGGCTTCGGCGCTCCGATGCTGGTCGATGCCGCCACGTTCGCCGTGCTCGGCGCCGCCGCCCTTGCCGTTCGGACAAGCCGGGCTCCGAAGAGCTCGCACGAGGACGCGGAGACGCCTGCGTCCTTCTCGCTGCGATCCGATCCACTCCTCGGTCCCCTTGTCGCCGGCATCTGCCTGCTCGTCCTCGTCGGTGGCATCACGAACGTCGTCGAGGTGTTCCTGATCCGCGGAACGCTCGGCGCGAGCGCAACGGTGTTCGGGCTGGTCGCGGCGCTGTTTGCGGCGGCGCTGGTCGTCGGCGCGGTCGTTGCCGGGCGCGCGGCGGCCGACAACGCACGCGCGATGCGCGCGACGTTCGCGGCGCTCGTCATCGCCGTGGCGCTCGCGTGCGGCGGACTCGCGCCTGCGATCTGGATGTTCGCGATCGCGTGGTCGGTGCTCGGCATCGCGAACGGCGTGATCAACGCCGACGTGAGCACGCTCATGCTGCATCGCACGCCCGACGCGTTTCGGGGCCGCGTCCTCGCGCGCGTCGGGGCAATGGTCACCAGTGCGGAGATCTGCGCGCTTGCGATCGGCGGCGCAGCCGGCAGCCTGCTCGGCGCACGTCCGACGTTCGTCGTCAGCGGCGTGCTGATGGCGCTTGTCGCGATCGGCCTGTTCGTTCGGCTAGGGGTGCGTCCACACCACCGCGTCGCCGGTGTCGAGCAGGCGAACCGTCTCGCCCGGCGTCGCGCCGAGCCGCTTCGCGACGCCCGCTGAGCCGACGTTCTCAGGGGCGATGACGGAGACGAGGCTCGTCACGCCGCGCTCTGCCCGCACCCAGTCGCGCACCGCGCGTGCCGCCTCGGTCGCGAAGCCGTTGCCCCACTGGTCGGATGCGAGCGCCCAGCCCAGCTCGGGCTGCGCGTGCTCGCCGGCCTCCGCGAACGACGACGGCGCCCACCCTCGCGTGTCCCACACGATGATCCCGGTGCGGCCGACGAATGCGCCGTCGTCGCGCCGCTCGAGGATGAACGGCCCCATGCCGTTCCGTTCCCAGCGCTCGATCCAGCTCGCGACGACGGCGCCCCAGTGCTCCTCCGGCACCGTCCCGCCACCGAGGAAGCGCATCACGCGCTCGTCGCTCACCAGACGCCCGGCAAGCTCCGTGTCGCCGGGCGTCGGCAGGCGGAGGGTCAGCCGCTCAGTCCGTAGCGTCGTCACGCCGCGCGAGCTCCTCGATCCGCCCGTGCACCGCTTCGAGCTTCGCCGCGCAGACGCGGTACAGCTCCTCGCCGCGCTCCCAGAGCTTCGTGAGCTCGTCGACGCCCGCGTCACCGCGCTCGAGCCGCTCGACGATCGCCTCGAGCTCCTTCTGCGCGTCCTCGAAGCTCGGCTCAGTCAACGGTCGCTCCGAACGTCCCGTCGGAGACACGCACGCTGATCGCGTCGCCCGAGTGCACGTCGCTCGCACGCACGACACCGTCTCCGCCGCGCACGATCGCGTAGCCGCGCTCGAGCGTCGCGAGCGGGCTGAGGGTGACGAGCCGCGCATGCGCGTTGTCGAGCCGTGCACGCCTGCGCTCCAGCGCGAGCAGCGGCGCGCGCTGAAGGCGCTCGCGCGCCGTGTCGAGCCGGCCCTGATGGCGTCCCGCGAGCGTGAATGCGCCGCGATGCAGACGCTCGCGGGCTCGCTCGACGCCGGCGCGCAGCTCGGCGAGATCCGGGACGACGAGCCGTGCCGCCGCGGTCGGCGTCGACGCACGCACGTCGGCGGCCAAGTCGCAGAGCGGTGTGTCCTGCTCGTGGCCGACCGCCGAGACGATCGGCACCGTGCATGTCGCGACCGCGCGCACGACGCGCTCGTCCGAGAACGGCAGCAGATCCTCGAACGACCCGCCGCCGCGTGCGAGCACGATCACGTCGCAGCCGCGGCGGCACAGGTCGCCGATGGCAGTGGCGATCGACGCAGGCGCGCGCGGCCCCTGCACGTACGTCTCGGCGACGAGCACGTTCGCGGGCGGGAAACGCTGCACGATCCCCGTGAGCACGTCGCGCTTGGCGGCGGCGTCGTTGCCCGTGACAAGGCCGATCAGCCGGGGGAACCGCGGCAGTGGCCGCTTCCGCTCGAACAGGCCTTCGGCGGCGAGCTTCTGCTTCAGCCGCTCGAGCGCGGCCAGATGCGCGCCGAGCCCGAAGCGCTCGATCGAGAGCGCCTTGAGCCGAAGCTCACCCCGCTGCTCGTACAGCTCGGGGCGTCCGTAGACATGGACGCGCTCGCCGTCCTTCAGGTCGAGCTGCAGCGCGTCGAACTGCCCGCGCGGCATCTGCACGGACAGGCACGCACCGTCGTCGGGGTCCTTCAGCGTGAAGAACACCGACTGCCACCGCTGCTGCCGGCGCAGCTCCGTCACCTCGCCCTCGACCCACAGCGTGGGGAGGCGCTGGAGCCAGGAGGCGACGCCCTGGTTGAACGCGCGGACGCTGTAGACCTTCCGCCCGTCGACCTCCGTCGCCTCGACCTTCATCGAGGCAAGGGTAGTCCTAGAGCAGGATTTCGGCCGCTGTCTCGAAGCGACAGCCGGACGTGACGAGCTCGACGGCGCGGTGCAGGTCGGCCTCGGAGTGGGCGAGGCGCTCGGCCAGCGACAGGGGATATCCCGCCTCGATCAGCACATGCAGGCGCCAGGATTCCACCTTTTCGCGCTCCGTCTGCGGCTCTTCGATCGTCGTCGTCATGGTCGTCGCCTCTTCGCCAGGTCCTAGACGAACCCTGCCTGGGAAAGTTTGTCAGGCGCGGGCTGCGAGCTCGTCGATGCGCCGGGTCAGCTCGACGAGCCGCACCTCGAGCACGGCGCGCTCCGCCTCGGCGTCGGAGGCGATCTCACGGAGCCGGTCGCGGAGGCTCGCCTCGACGGCGTGCGCCCGATCCTCGAGCGACGCGAGCGCATCTTCGCGCTGCCGCTCGAGGTTCGACCGGAGGCGGCCCAGGCGCTCCTCGACCCGCGCGGCTGCTGCATCGCCGGCCTGGTTGAGCCGCTCGGTGAGCACGGCCTCGGCCTCGCGGGCGAAGCGCTCGACGGCGATGTCGAGCTCACGGCTGAGACGGCGGGCGGCCTCTTCGCGTGCGGCCCGGATCGTGGTGTCGAACTGCTGCTGCGCGGCTTCGGAGTAGCGCGTCGCTGCACGGTCGACGACGCGCTGCAGCTGCTCGAGCTGCCGACGCTCGATGTCGCCGAGGCCGATCTGGATGCGCTGTGTCGCCTCCGAGCCCTCGCGGTCGATGAGCTCGCGCAGATCGGCCTCGCGGCGGCGCAGGCGATCGCCCACCTCGTGCAATGCACGGCGGCGTTCCGCCGCATGGGCGTCGAGCTCCGCGGTTGCGGCCGCGGCTGCTTCCTGTGCCGCCTTCGTCAGCTCCTCGCGCAGGCGGGCGAGCACGGCCTTCTGCTGGTCGATCTCGCCGTTGAGCGCGTCGGCGTCGCGGCCGATGCGCGACTCGACCTCCGTCATGAGATGCCGCTGGCGCGCCTCGATGCGCTGCAACTCGGTTGCGAGCCCCTCCTGCAGCTTCTCGACGTCGCTCGCCCACTGCGTCAGCCGCTGCTCGACGGCGTGCTGCGCCGCGACGAGCTTCGCGCCCAGCGCCGCGGTCGCCTCGCGCTCGCGTTCGGCGACGTCGCGGCGGCGCTCGTCGGCGATGCGCCGCTCCTCGCTCGCCAGCTCCGACAACGCGTCCGCGCGCACGCGCGCGAGCGTCGACTCGAGCTCCTCGGCCCGTTGCGCCAGCTCGCGCGCGACGATCTCGTCGAACTCCGTCTTCCCGCGGTCGATCTCGGATTCGAGCAGGCGTCCCTTCGCGCGAACCTTTGTCAGGGTCACGACGGAGGCGATCAGGCAGACGACTGCGATTCCGGCCGCGGCGACGGCGACGATCTCGGCGACGGTCACGTGATTCACGTTAGCCGTCCTGCGACGAGACCGACGGCGAGCAGCACGACCGCGATGCTCATCAGTCGCAGCGCGCGCTCGAGCGCTGCGGTGCCCTCGGTCGTGTTGCGGCTGCGCCGAGCCTCGCGCACCGGTGTCGAGAGCGTTCGCTGCGCGAGGATGAGCACGGCCGCGAAGGCCGCGGTGCCGATCGCCTCCACGCGGATCGTCTGTGCCTCGACGAAGTAGGCGGTGAGGACGGGGAACGCGCCCCACGACAGCGCGAGGCCCCAGGCGTTGTGGATCGCGCCGCCGAACCACTCGAGGTTGTACGCCGGCACGAGCACACCGCCGAGAGCGACGAACACGAGCAGCCACCAGCCCCACGCCCACGCGGCATAGACGCCGATCGCGAGCGAGCCGGCGAGCGTCGCGACGGCGAGTGCAACCAGGGTCGCCGACGGGATCCGCGTCCGGAGCGGCCGGCCGTTCAGCTCGTCGAGCGCGTGCGCCGCGACGCCGAGGGCGAGGAAGAACGCGGCGAACGCAAGCCACAGCCGGTCGGCGTGAAACCGGGGCGCGAGCGTGGCGCCGATCGCGACGTACCCGAGGTTCCACGCGGTGTAGGGCAGGTGCAGCAGCGTCACGTAGTCGCGCCACCCACCGGTGCGCAGTGCGTAGAACGCCGGCGCGACGGGCTCGCTCACGTCGGCTCCGTGGCGCTCCGGCGTCCCCAGGTGACGATGCCGCCGCCGAGGCTGAGCCGCTTTGCCTGAACGTCCTCGATGCCGGCGTCGCGCCACGCGCCGAGCAGCCGGTCGAGCGGCCACTCCGCGTAGTGCCCCTTGATCGAGCGGCCGAGGAACGTGCCGACCTCGTGCCAGCCGTCGCCGATCGCGCGCCCGGCCGCCGGCAGCCCGACGCCGACCCACGCGTTCCATAGTGGCCGCCACACGCCGCGCGGGACACCGAACTCGAGCCCGGCGATCGTGCCGCCGGGCTTCACGACGCGTGCGAGCTCGCGCAGGGTCGCAGCCGGATCGTCGACGTAGCGCAGCAGGTACGTGAACGTCAGCGCGTCGAACTGGCCGTCGGCGAACGGCAGCTCGCGCGCGTCGCCTTGCATGAGCCGGATCTTCTTCGCGGCCGCCTCGAGCGCGACGCGGCGCCGTCCCTCGGCGAGCATCCCCTCGCTCCGGTCGATGCCGACGACGTAGCAGTCCTTCTGCCGGACGAGCTCGCGGGCGACGGCGGCGGTGCCGGTGGCGACGTCGAGCACCGTGTCGAGCGGGCCTGCGGACGTGCGCGAGACGAGGAACCTGCGCCAGCGCGGGTCCTGCCCGAACGACAGGATCGAGCCCCAGCGCTCGTACGTCGGCCCGATCGGCGCAAACAGTTCCTCGGCGATCGTCGACATCTCTACGCTGACTCTATGTCGCTGGCGGCCGATCTCGAGCGCATCGCGGGCGCGGCTGCGGGGCACGGCGACGTCGAAGGCGTCCTGGCGGCGGAGCCTGCGGCCGGGGTGCGCTGCTACCTCGTCGCCCTCGGCGGCGAGGACCGGCGCTGGCTCGTCCTGCGGGACGACGGCCGCCCGGTGACCCGGCGGGAAGACGTACGGGACGTCGCGTCGATCGTCGCGATCTGCGAGCTGGCGGCCGACACCGCCGAGGCGCTCGGCCTGGAGGCGGGCGAGCCGCCGCGGGTCGCGGCTCCGGGATACCTCGACGCCCTCGGCGCGGCTGCGCTCGGCCAGCACGAGTTCGCGGATTCGCTGCGTTCCGGGACGGGCGCCGTCGAGGCGTTCGTCAAGGAGGTCGAGCGCGGCTACGCGGTGCCGCTCGGCTAGCCTGGACGGCATGGAAGGTGGCTTTGGATTTCCGTTCGGCGGTGACCCCGAGGATCTGCTGCGTGGTCTGCGCGAGTTCGCGGAGCAGCAGGCCGAGTCCGTGCAGGAGGCGCAGCGCGAGCAGTTCGCGACGCTCACGCTCAACACGGCGGTCGAGCTGACCGCGGCGGCGCTCTCGCAGATGCAGGTTTCGGGCGGCGCCGACGAGCAGGCGATGGCCCTGCGTGACGCGATGCGCGTGCTCTTCCCCGAGGCGGTGGCGCTCGTCAGCGCTGCGCGCCAGGGGTTCATGCGCGAAGGCTGAGACGCACGCCTCGAACGAAAGCGGCGGGGCCCCAGCACCCGCCGCTTCGTGTCTCACTCTGAGTTGAGTGAGCCCTATGCGGCCGAGAGGGAGAGTTCGCGGCCGCTGGTCGTCATACGTCGGCGCTCGGGTACCGGATTGCGGCGTACAATCCCGCGCGTTTTGGCCCTCCTCGACCGCGCCATCGTCCGGCTGCTGCCGGCCGTCCCCAGGCCCGTCGTCCAGCGGCTGTCGTCGCGCTACATCGCCGGCCCGAATCTCGAGGACGCGCTGCGCGTCGTTCGCGAGCTGAACGCCCAGGGCAAGCTCGCGACGATCGACGTGCTCGGCGAGGAGGTCTCGAGCGATGACGAGGCGCGTGCGATCGCCGGTCAGTACCACGACGTGCTCGCGGAGCTCGATGCGGCCGGGCTCGACGCAGGCGTGTCGGTGAAGCTCACCGCGCTCGGGCTCGAGCTCGACCACGACCTGTGCCGTGACAACCTCGAGGCGGTCGTGCGCGACGCGGCCGCGCGCGGGCGCTTCGTGCGCATCGACATGGAGGACTCGTCGACGACCGAGCGCACGCTGCAGCTGTATCGGCTGATGCGCGACGAGGGATACGCGAACGTCGGTGCGGTCTTGCAGGCGTACATGCGCCGCACGCTCGAGGATGCTTCGGGCATCGATAACGTGCGTCTCTGCAAGGGCATCTACGTCGAGCCGTACTCGATTGCGTATCGCGACTTCGACGAGGTGCGCGCGAACTACGTTCGCACGCTCGAGCAGCTCGTCGCGCAGGGCGCATACGTCGGGATCGCGACGCACGACGAATACCTGATCGAGCAGGCGCTGCGCGTGGTGCGCGCCGCAGGCCTCTCGCACGACCAGTACGAGTTCCAGATGCTGCTCGGCGTGCGGCCGGAGCGCGGCGACGCGCTCGTCGCCGACGGTCACCGGCTCCGCATCTACGTGCCGTTCGGGACGCACTGGTACGAGTACTCGCTGCGACGGCTGCAGGAGAACCCGAAGATCGCCGGCTACGTCGCCGGCGACACCGTGCGCGGCCTTCTCGGACGCTAGCTCAGCAGCTGCGGGCGAAGAACGCGAGGTACTGCGGGATGTGCGCCGACCAGTAGGCCTGCGTGTGACCGCCGGGCCAGACGTGCACCTGCGCATGCACGTGCGGCGTGAACGCCTCGTCGCCCGGCACGAACGGGTCGTGGTTGCCGTAGTCGATCCACACCGGCATCGTCAGCTGCGCCGCGTGCGCGATCACGTCGTTGCGGTCGAAGTCCTCGGCGTCGTCGAACGCGCCCGGCGCAGTCTCGCCACCGGTGCGCCAGATCGCCGGTGACCGCACGCCGACCGCGCAGAAGAGCGACGGCTCCGTCTCCGCGAGATGCAACGCGCCGTACCCGCCCATCGAGATGCCGCCGATCGCCACCTTCCCGTGCGTGTGAAACCGCCGCACGGCGTCGGGGATCGCGTCGCGCAGGAGCATCGAGCCCCACTTCCCGTCCCTGCGATCGTGGTCGTAGCTGTGCGGGCCGCCGTTCAGCAGCACGACGACGGGCGCCTTCGAGCCTTCGGCGGCGAGCGCATCGAGGAGCGGCTGGCTGACGAGGTACCGCGGGCCGTTCCAGTTGTTCTGACGGCCGTGCAGCAGCACGAGCAGCTGCGAGGTGTGATGCGGTGGGACGATTGCGATCTCGCCGAGATCGTGATGCACGAAGCTGCTCGTCAACGTGTAGTGGACGAGTTGCGCTTCGTGCGCGTTCGCATACTTCGGCGGGCCGCTCCCACAGCCCGCGACGACGACGAGGACGGCTAGTAGCCCGGCGGCGCCGGCGGCCCGGAGACCTCTTCTTCCTCGACGATCGTGCGGCGCGGCCGGCGGTAGTACCCGCGGCGCACGGGCGTCGCGCCATCCGCGACGTAGGTGCGACGCATGTAGCCGGGGCCCCACTCGGACCACAAAAGCAGATCGAGGATGAAAGCGACAATCCCGACCACGACCAGGATCCAGCCGACGGTGTTGACGTTGACGGAGCCCGGATTCGTGGGGTGGACGGCGAGCGCGAGGATGAACCCCGCGGCCGTGATGATCAAGCTGACAGCTATTCCCATGGCGCTGCACTACCCGCTCCGCCACAATTCGACGCCTTGGCCCTCGCAGACTTCCCTCGTGTCGATCTCATGTTCGGCCCGTCGCCGGTGCACCGGCTCGAGCGGCTGACCGCGCATCTCGGCAG
>OUNM010103585.1_pt1 | contig 11951 bp, 12 predicted proteins | sample 1769961 | NCBI WGS metagenome assembly OUNM01 (sample SAMEA3914820, study PRJEB12502) | metagenome | biome: forest; material: soil | place: USA | collected 2012-03-12 | depth 0.3 m
CTATAGCGGCCAACGTAGTCGGAAGATCACCACCGGCCCAGGGTGCTTATTGGGGCCGGAACGGGGGTTAACCGCCCAATTGCGGACCATGATGCGCACGATTTCGCGCGCCACCCTTGCGGTGGCGTCCTTCTTTTGCCTGCTCGGAACGGCAACCATCGCCGTTCCGTCTTTCGCCGCCGAAGGCACGGCTCCCACGGGAACCGCCACGGCGATGCTGGCAGCGGTGACGGCTCCGCTACTTGCCGTTGATGTTCGTGCGCTCGAATCCCGCAATCCGGATTTCTCGACCTCGGGCCAGGCCGGCGAGCTGGCCGCCCCACAGCAGGGCGACGAGACCGCCTCCCAGGGCTCGCAGAGCCTTGAGGATATGGTCGCCGAGCGCACCGCCGCCACCACTGGCGACAAGCAGACCGATTGTCTCGCGACTTCCGTCTATTTCGAAGCCCAAGGCGAGCCGCTCAACGGCCAGCTCGCCGTGGCGCAGACGATCATGAACCGAGCCGCTTCCGGCCGCTTCCCGAGCTCCTACTGTGCCGTCGTGCGTCAGCCGGGCCAGTTCTCCTTCCTCCGCCACGGAGGCATGCCATCGGCGCCTCACGAGAGTTCGGCCTGGAAGCGTGCGGTGGCAATCGCGCTCATCGCCCGCGACGGCCTCTGGAAACAGGTAGCCCCGGATGCGCTTTTCTTCCACGCCCGCCGCGTCTCGCCGGGCTGGGGTAAGATCAAGGTCGCCTCGCTCGGCCACCACATTTTCTTCCGCTGATCGTAAGCATCTTTCGTCCGTTCGCCTGATGTTCTAATCAGGCGGGCATGGCGCACAGCGCGGAACCCATCCCACGCCTCGCCGACGCGCCGCTTCTTGCGGCGGACGTCGCGCGGGGCGTTTCGCGTCTCTTCTTCCGCGCCGATCGGATGGCGCTGTGCGAGGTGCCGCTGGGCAATGGCCGTCGCGCCGACATCATGGCGATAGACAGCAGGGGCGCTGTCGTCATCGTCGAGATCAAGGTGTCGCGCGCCGATCTGCTTGGTGACATGAAGTGGCCCGACTATCTCGATTATTGCGATCGCTTCTACTGGGCTGTGCCGCCGGGCTTCGATCTCACCCCGTTCGAGAATCCTGCCTTCCGGCCCGAAGTGGCGGGACTGATCGTCGCCGATCGCTATGACGCGGCGCTGCTGCGCGAAGCGGCACTGCGCCCACTCGCGCCGGCGCGTCGCAAGGCGGAGACGCTGCGCTTCGCGCGCCGCGCTGCTCGCCGATCGATGGCGTGGCTCGATCCCGGCCTCGACGCGCTCGACTGAGAGCGCCCGTTCAGTTGAGCGTGGGCCCCGATACTTTCTTCTTCGCCACCGGCTTGGCGTCCTCGAGCACCTTCAGGATCGCGTCGGAGCGGCCGTCGCGCTTGGCATAGTCATAGGCAGACATGCCTGCGACGTGATCCGTCTCGCGCGGATCGGCGCCATGCGCGACGAGCAGCCGCACGGACGCGAGATCGTGCGTCTGGGTGGCGATGATCAGCGGGGTTTCGCCGCGATTGTTGGCGAGGTCGATCGAGGCGCCGAGATCGAGCAGTTGTTGCTCGCCCTCGATGAAGCCGAGCTGTGCGGCGTCGAGCAGCGCGGTGTTGCCCTGGCGATCGCGGGCGTTGATGCTCACGCCCTTGGCTAGCATGAAGCGCATCCACACGATGTCGCGCCGTTTGGTGACGATGTGGAGCGCGGTCTCGCCATTCGCGTCATCCCGGGAGAGGATGATCGTCGATCCGGGCCGGTCGAGCTCCTTCTGTACTTTTTCGCCGTCGCGATCCCGCACGGCCTTGAGGAAGCTGTAGCCGGGCGACACGAGGTCCTGCGCCGCCACCGGAATGGCCAGCCCCGCGAGCGCTAGACCGGCGACCAGATTTGCCCAAGAGCGCCGCACACCAGACCCCATCGATTCGTCTCCTTGGCGACGCGGGGGCGGCCCGCGTCGCTTGCATCGCCGGCCATAGCAAAGCATGGCTGGCCTTGTCATGAATGTGCCGCCCGCTCTTACCCGTTTTGCGCTCATCTTGCTGGTGGGGCTTTCGCTCGGCGGTTGCGGTCGCCAGATGCAGCAGGCTTCGCCGCCATTGGCGGGCGCGGCGTTGGGTGGGCCGTTTGCACTCGTCGACCAGAATGGAAGGCCGACCACCGACAAGAGTTTCGCGGGCCACTATCGGGCGATTTACTTCGGCTACAGCTTCTGCCCCGACATCTGCCCGACGACGCTTCAGGTCCTGATGCAGGGCTATAAGGCTTTCGCAGCCGCCTCGCCGACCGAGGCGGCTAGGCTTGTGCCGATCTTCATCACCGTCGATCCCGAGCGCGACACGCCGGCGGTGCTCAAGACCTATGTCGCCGCGTTCGGCCCGCAGCTCTTCGGGCTCACCGGAAGCCCGGCGGCGATCGCCTCGACCGCCAAGGAATATGGCGTCTACTATCGCCGGCAGGTGGCGCCAGCGGGCTCGACTTCCTATCTGATGGACCATTCGAGCCAGGTGATCCTGTTCGGGCCAGATGGCGCCCCGATTGCACTGGTTCCGACCGACCAGGGTGCCAAGGCCGTCGCCGACACCCTTGGCCAGTGGGTGCACTGACATGATCGCCGTTCCAGTCGACCGTTTCTGGGAAACCAAGCGCCTCGAGGACATGAATCGCGAGGAATGGGAATCGTTGTGCGACGGCTGCGGCAAATGCTGCCTGCACAAGCTGGAGGATGACGAGACAGGGGAAATCTACCCCACCAATGTCGCTTGCCGCCTGCTCGATCGCCGCACGGGGCGTTGCAAGGACTATAAGCATCGGCACGCCTATGTACCGGAATGCGTACGGTTAACCGCGCGCTCGCTGGCGACGATCGACTGGCTCCCCGCCACCTGCGCCTATCGCCTGCTTGCTGACGGCAAGCCGCTCGAGGGCTGGCATCCGCTTGTCTCGGGCGATCCGGAATCGGTTCACAAGGCGGGCATCTCGGTCCGGGGGTGGACCGTCTCGGAGGACGAGGCGGGCGACCTTGAGAATCACATCGTCGAGCGTGAGCTCTGAGGCCGATTTCGCTGGTGGTGCGCATCGCCGCGCGCTGATCGTCCGTCGCATCGCCGGCGCGCGCCGGATGCGGCTGGCGGTCGACCCGCGTGACGGCAGCGTGCGGCTTACGCTGCCGCGCCGCGTCTCTGAACGGGCCGGCCGCGCGTGGGCGGAGGGGCAGCGCGCCTGGGTCGAGCATCAATTGTCGTTACTGCCGTCGCCGCGGCCGATTCTGCCGGGTGCCGAGATTCCCTTTCGCGGCGAGGATATCCGCATCGACTGGTCGCCGGCGCATTCACGCACGGTGCGGCTGGAGGGCGATCGGCTGTTCGTCGGCGGTCCAGTGGAGGGCGTGTCGCGCCGCGTGATCGCCTGGCTGCGGCGTGAGGCGCTACGCCAGCTGGAGGCCGAGACTCGCCTCGTCGCAGCGCAAGCGGGCGTGAACGTCGGCAGGGTCTCGATCGGTGATCCTCGCTCGCGCTGGGGGAGCTGCTCGTCGTCGGGGGACATCCGCTATGCGTGGCGGCTGATCCTGGCGCCGCCCTTCGTGCTCAGCTCGACGGTCGCGCACGAGGTCGCGCACCGGCTCCATATGGATCATTCACTCGCCTTCCGAGCGGCCGAGGCGCGGCTGCTCGGCACTGATCCGGGGCCGGCGCGTGCCTGGCTCCGGCACCACGGCGCGGAGCTTTACTGGGTCGGCTGCGGCGACTGACCACTACCGCGCGGCGGCGGGTTCGAGCCGCGCGAGCTGCGACCCAGCACATTGTCGAGCCAATGCTGGTCGAGCCGCTGGCCCTGTTGTTGTGCCGGCGGGGGCGGCGGGGGCGGGCCGCGCCAGTCCTCGTCGCTGTCCGCGCCGCGATGGATCTGCACTGCCGGCGCCGACTGGTCGGTGAGGGGCTGGCCGGAATCGCTGTCGGCCCCGCCGGCTGGCTGCTCGATCACCTGGCCATTGGCGTCGACCGTCGGGATGCCGTTGTCGGGCTGGCCATAATACGCCTCGTCATCGGGCTCGAGCTGCCATTCAGGCAGCGTCACTGCAGTGTCGAACTGCTCGACCGGGCGCTGGGCGACGGCTTCCTTCATATAGTCGGCAAACGCGTGCGCAGGGGCGCGGCCGCCATAGAGGCCGGGATTGGGCCGAGCATCGTCGCGCCCCATCCACACGCCGGTCGTCAGCCCCGAGGAGAAGCCTAGGAACCAGCCGTCCTTGTTGGACGACGTGGTGCCCGTCTTGCCCGCGACCGGCCGGCCGATCTGCGCGGCGCGTGCGGTGCCGGTATTGACCGCAGTCTGGAGCAGGTCGGTCATCTGCTGCGCGACCTGCGGGGCCACCAGCACGCGCGATTCGGGCGGGGCGTGCTCGTAGAGCAGCCGGCCCTCGGGGCCGACCACCTTGGTGATCGCGTAGGGGACTACGGCGGCACCCTTGTTGTCGATCTCGGCGAAGGCGCGCGTCATGTCGACCAGGCGCACGTCCGAGGTACCGAGCACCATCGAAGGATGGGTATTGATCGGCGTGGTGATGCCGAAGCGGCGCGCCATGTCGGCGACCGTCTGGAAGCCCACGGCTTGGCCGAGCTTCGCCGCCACCGTGTTAAGCGAGAAGGCGAAGGCGGTGCGGATGTTGATCTGGCCGGAATAGTTGCGCTCGTCGTTCCGCGGGCTCCAGCCGTCGATGGTGACGGGCTCGTCGACGATCGCCTCGTCGGGCTTGTGGCCGGCCTCGATCGCGGCAAGGTAGACGAACAGCTTCCAGGCCGAGCCGGGCTGGCGCTGCGCCTGCGTGGCGCGGTTGTAGATCGACGAGATATAATCGCGGCCGCCCACCATTGCGCGTACCGCGCCGTCGCGCTCCATCGAGACCAGCGCGCCCTGGAGCCCGGCGGGCGTATCCTGCTGGATCGCGCGATCAGCCGAGCGCTGCATGTTGAGATCGAGCGTGGTCCACACGTCGAGCGGATCAGTACTGTCGTCGATCAGCGTATCGAGCTGGGGCAGCGCCCAGTCAGTGAAATAGCGGACGCTGTTCTGCTTGGGTTCGGGCGCGAGCTTGACGTCGGCCGGGTTGGCGGCAGCGGCTTGCGCCTGGCTGATCGTGCCCGTCTCGACCATCGTTTGCAGGACGACGGAGGCGCGACCGACCGCCGCCTGTGCGTCCGCGGTGGGTGAATAGTTGGACGGCGCCTTGACCAGACCGGCGATGATCGCGGCTTCGGGCAGGGTCAGATGATCGGCGCCATGGCCGAAGAATTTGCGCGCGGCGGCGTCAATCCCGTAGCTGCCGCCGCCGAAATAGACCTTGTTGAGATAGAGCTCGAGGATCTGCTCCTTCGAGAACTTCCGTTCGAGCGCAAGGCTGATGACAGCCTCGCGGAATTTACGGCCGAAGGTCTTCTTGCTGGTGAGAAAGACGTTGCGGGCAAGCTGCTGGGTGATCGTCGATCCACCCTGCGTCCAATGACCGGCTTTCGCGCGCACGCCAACCGATCGTACGATGCCGATCGGATCGATGCCGGGATGCTCGTAGAAGCGCCTGTCCTCGACCGAGACCATCGCATCCTTCATCACCTGCGGGATTTGGTCGGAGCGCAGCCATTGGCCGTAGCTCGGCCCGAGCGAGACGAGCACCGTGCCATCGACCGCATGGACTCGGATCATCTGGCCATTGGGCGAGGATTTGAGCTGATCGAAGCCGGGTAGCGACGACATGGCGATGCCGACCGCAACCACCAGCGCGACCAGCGCGAGCAGCAGGGCGGCACCGAGAAACTTAAGCAACGTACGTAAGGCGTTCACGGAGCCACTCCGTTGGCGGCGGGGGGGCTCGGACGGGGATGCCTTACGGGAGGTCGGGCGGGTTGGGCGAGCCATGCGTGGGGTCGGCGATTAACGGGTCGCAGGCGGCCCGACAAGCGCCGAGCGTGGGTCAGTCCTTGTCCTCCGGCGCGAAATCCAGCGAGGCAGAATTGATGCAGTAACGCAGGCCCGTCGGCCCCGGCCCGTCGGGGAAAACATGGCCGAGATGCCCGCCGCACCGCGCGCAGCGGACCTCGGTGCGGACCATACCGTGGCTGGTGTCGACATGCTCGTCGATCAGTGTCTCGTCGGCCGGCGCGGTGAAGCTCGGCCAGCCGCAGCCGGAATCATATTTGGTGTCGCTGCCGAACAGCTGCGTGCCGCATCCGGCACAGACATATTCGCCAGTGTCATGGTTGTTCCAAAAGGCCCCGGTGAAGGCACGCTCGGTGCCCGCCTCGCGCAGAACATGATATTGCTGGGGGCTGAGCCGTGCCCGCCATTCGTCGTCGCTGAGATGGATCTTTTCCATGCGCGGAAAGATGGGAGGGGCCGGGCCGGCCGTCAATCCACGCGAGTGAGACGCGCGGCGAGCCCGGCGAGCGGCGGCAGGGTGCGGGTGGCGGCTATCAGCGCGCGGGCGCCGGCCGGATGCTCAGCCAAATGCCAGAGCGCGCCGGCAATGGACAGCGGCAGCCGCAAGCGGCGGGCCAGCCCGGGCTGAAAACGTTCGGCGGGATCGCCGCGCGTGATCGCATCGGCCGCGGCGAGGCCGCTGGCGACGGCGATGGCGATTCCTTCGCCTGCCAGCGACGGAATGACGCCAGCCTGATCGCCGATCCGGTAGCAGCCGGGTTCGGCGGCCAGCGCCCGCCAGCCATAGGGCACGTTGGCGATCGCCTGGGGCGCACCGACCGACGAGGCGACCTCAAGTCGCGCCGCCAGCATCGGGGCCTCTTCCGCCAGCGCCGCAAGCAGCCTCTCGGGCCTGCCTTCCCCTTCGGCCAAGCGGCTGCGGCGCGCGGCGAGGCAGAGATTGGCGCCGCCATCCTCCTGAAGCACCAGCCCGGCATAGCCACCGCGAAACAGGTGGAGCTCGATCCGCCCGGAGAGGAGGCGGGTGAGCGCTGCGCTGGCGCCCAAGCGCCAGCGCAGGCCGACCGCCACGTCGCCCCCCTGGCGAGGCCGGGCGGCGCCCCGCAGCTCGTGCTTGCCGGTGGCGAGGATGAAGTGGTTGGCGGCGATTTCCGTACCGTCGTCGAGGCGGAGGCGACCTTCTTCCAATGCGCGGGCACCGACGCCGCGTTCGACTGCTGCACCCGTAGCTCGCGCCTGCGCCAGCAGAGCGGAATCGAGGGTCCGGCGGGAGAGCGCCGCCGCCGGAGCGGGAAGGCGGGCCTCGGCGCTCCCGCGGCTGCTAAATAGCGCGAGCCGTTCGATCCGATGCGCGCCGAGCGTTAGTGGATCGACGCCCAATCCGGCCAGACGGCGGAGCGTGGCCCAGCTCACGAAGCCTCCGCACAGAGCGTCGCGCGTTTCGGCGTCGCGCTCAATCAGGAGTGGCGCGAGACCCGCGCGGGCGAGTCCAATCGCGGCGGCCGAACCGGCCGGCCCGCCGCCAACGATCAGAACAGTCGCGCGGCGCATCGCGGGCCAATCTGGGCAGGAAGACCGCTCATGCCGCCGACCGGAAGCGGAATCCTTCGGCGGCGAGGCCGGGGCCGAAGGCGATGGCGAGTCCGTTGTTGATCGCGCGGCCTGATCGCAAGATCCGGTCGAATACGAACATCAGCGTCGCCGAGCTCATATTGCCGCAATCGCGCAGCACCTCGCGTGAGGGCGCGAGCGCCTCCGGCGTCAGCGCAAATCCCTGCTCCACCGCATCGAGCACGGTGCGGCCGCCGGCGTGTACCGCCCAGCCGTCGATGGTCGAGACATCGCCGATGCCGTCACGGAAAGCGGGGTCGGCGAGCGCCTCGCTGATCTTCGCGGGCACCGCGCCGGACAGATGCATGGCGAAGCCGGTGTCACCGATCGTCCAGCCGATCAGCTCTTCGCTGTCGGGAAGCGTGGTGGCGAAGGGGGCGGAGAGGGCGAGGCCGTGTGGGTCGGCGGTGACGAGCGCGGCCGCCGCGCCGTCGCCGAACAGCAGCATGGCGAGGATGGGTTCGAGCGCCGTGTCGGGTTGGAGGTGGAGCGTGCAGAGCTCGACCGTGATGACGAGTACGCGGGCCTCGGGGCGCGAGCGGACGATATGGTGCGCGGTGCGAAGCGCCGATACAGCGGCGTAACAGCCCATGAAGCCGATCAGCGTACGCTCGACCGTGGGCGGAAAACCAAGCCGCCGCGCGACGATCTGGTCGATGCCCGGCGCAATAAAGCCGGTGCAGCTTGCGAGCACGAGATGGGTGATGCCATCAGGCCGGCCGAGCGCGTCCACCGCTGCCACGCAGAGATCGGGCGCGGCTTCGGCATAGACAGCCATCCGCGCCGAGGTGGGCGGCATCGGGTTGGGCTCGTAGAAGCCGCCCGGTCCGGTCTGGTCGCTACCGGGGGCAGGGGGCAGCACCGTCCAGCGCTGCTCGATCCCCGATCGCGAGGCCATACGCTTGAACAGCGCGCGGTCGCGCCGGTCTTCGATCCGGCTCTCGGCCCAGCCGAGGAAGGCCGCGTGCGCCTCATGCGGCGGCAGGGCGGTACCGACTCCGTTGATGTAGGCCTGCTGCATAGTGGCTCCGGTGCGGACACGATCGGCCCTGGGTGCTAGACGCTCGACGCGCTCGATAAGTCGCCACCTTGCAGGAAGATAGTGACACCTGGGGGCGGTTCAGTGGGAGGGGCGCCTCCAATGCAGGTCGCATCGGCGCGGGCGCGCCGAAGGATCGCGGCGGGCACTGCCGGATCGTGATAGATCGTATCGGCGCGCCCGAGCCAGCGCGCCTCGGCAAGACTGAGATCGTCCGGGTCGGTCGAACGCAGCGCGATGCGGACGGTCACGCTGGGGCAGGCCGATGCAGCGCCATCCAGCCAGCGTTCAACGGCGGCTTCGGCCGGATCGCCAAGGGGATCGAGTGGGCCGCCGGGATCGAGCGCGGCGTCGATCGCGCGCCGTCGATCGGCGGCATCGGGAAAACGCGCCCGGATCGCTGTACGCGCGTCGCGGAGCCGGTCGGCGAGCGCACCGAGGCCGGCGGGGAGCAGCGCCTCGAGCCGCTGGCGGAGCGCCTTGGCGAGTCCCGCCGAGACTCCGCCCGTCCCGATCGCCACCAGCACCGGATCGCGGTCGACGATGGCCGGCAGCGTGAAGTCACACAGCGCAGGCCGGTCGACCGCGTTGACGAGGGTACCGCGCGCGCGCAGTCGCTCTACCGCCGCTTCTGCCGCTGCATCCTCCTCGATCGCGACGATTGCGAGCGCGGCAGGTTCGTCCTCGCCGACTATGCGCGCACCGACGCGCAGCAGCAGCCGGCGCTTGGCTTCGGCGGCGTCGCCCCGCCCGAGCAGGATCACCGGGCGCCCATCGAGCCGCAGGAAGATGGGGAGGCTGTGCATGGCCCCGTTCTGGCTGGTGCGCGTCGCCTTGCCAAGCGGTGTCGCGTCGCGCTAGCCGAAGGGGATGCGGCGGCTCTTCCTTCTCTTGATCGGGCTTGTCGCCTTCGGCGCGCTGCTGCCGGCTGCGCCCGCCGTCGCAACGACCGCGCCCGCACACCATCATAGCCACACGATGCCGCCCGGCCATTGCGGCGACGAGGGGCGCGAGGCGAACCATGTCTGCCTTGGTTGCGCGGTCAAGGAGCGCGATCCTGCGCCGGTTGCGGTACGGGTAACACTGTCGGCACCGCTGCCCTCCATCTGCCTCGCCTTGCTGCGCGAGGATCATCGCCCGGGTTTCGATCCGCCTTCGCCGCGCGCGCTCGGCTGAGCGCGACGGGCGTCTTCCGTCGCGTCTTTCCGAAAGACTCGCGACAGGAGCTATGGATGATACGAAGCCTCATGGGCCTAGCCATCTGTGCCGCGGGGCCCGGCGCTACATGGGCGCAATCGATGGATCATGGGACGATGCCGGAGATGGAAATGCCGCCGTCCCCGTCGGCCGCACTTTCCATGAGCGGCATGGCGATGATCGGCGACGCTGTGTCGAGTCCCGGCTCGGGCACCGCGCGGCTGCCGGCCAGTGATCGCATGATGGGGGTGCACTTCATGGCCGGCGATTGGATGCTGATGTTCCACAGCTATGCGTGGGGGAGCTGGACTGACCAGGGCGGGCCGCGCGGCGCCCGCGAGGCGTTCGTGCAGTCGATGGCGATGGTCGAGGCCTCGCGCCCGATCGCCAGCGGGGTCGATCTCAGCCTACGCTCGATGCTGTCGGCTGAGCCGCTGATGGGCCAGCGCGGCTATCCCAACCTGTTTGCCAGTGGCGAGACCGCGCACGGCCTCGCGCTGATCGATCGCCAGCACCCACACGATCTGTTCATGGAGCTGTCGGGGCGGATCGACGTCGCGAGCGGCAGAGACAAGCGGCTCTTCATCTATGCCGGCCTGCCGGGCGAACCGGCCCTGGGGCCCTCCGCCTTCATGCATCGCGGCTCCGCGCGATTCGATCCGGAGGCGCCGATTACGCACCACTGGTTTGATTCTACCCACATTACCTGGGGCGTGGTGACGGCGGGTTATGCAGCGCGCCATTGGCAGGTGGAGGCGAGCGCCTTCAAGGGCGTGAGCCCGACGAGAAGCGCACCAATATAGAGACGCCGCGGCTCGACAGCTGGTCGGTGCGCGCCACGTGGAATCCGACGCCGGCGTGGAGCGCGGAGCTGAGCTATGGCCAGTTACACAGCCCCGAAGTGCTCCATCCGGACCAGAACGAACATCGCCTGATCGCCACTGTCAGCTATTCGGCGCATGGCCTCGATCTGACCGCGGCCTATGCGCGGAAAGACATCCGTCCGGGGCGGACACTGCCTGCCTGGCTGCTCGAGGGCACCTACGCGATCACGAAGCGCCATGCCGTGTTCGGGCGCTTCGAGAACGTCCGGAACGAAGAGCTGTTCGAGCGCGACGAACAGTTGGGGTTGAATCCTCCGCTCGCTGGAGAGCCCTTCCGGGTGAGCAAGTTCACGATGGGCTATGCCTACACGCTTCCGCTGGGGAAGAGCTTCGCGGCCGCGCTCGGCGGGGCGGCGAGTGCCTATGCCAAGTCGGAGCGGCTCGACCAGGCCTATGGCCGCCACCCGCACAGCCTGACGCTGTTCGCCAAACTGATGCTCGGCCGGTGAGGGAAAAAAGGGGGCGCGGCAACCGCGCCCCCTTCGGGTCAGAGCCGGTTGATGAAGGCCCTTACCGCCGGGCCGACGTCGGCGCGTTCCAGCGCCAGCGCGATATTGGCTTGGATGAAGCCGGCCTTGTCGCCGCAGTCATGGCGGACGCCGTCGAAGGTGACGCCGTGAAAAGCCTGCTCGCCGATCATCTGCGCCATGGCGTCGGTGAGCTGGATCTCGCCGCCGGCGCCCTTTTCCTGCCGTTCGAGGATGCGCATCACCTCGGGCTGCAGGATGTAGCGGCCGACGATGGCGAGATTGGAGGGGGCGACATCGGGCCTGGGTTTCTCGACCAATCCCTTCACTTCGGTGAGTGCCCCGTCTCGGCGGCCGGGCGTGATGATGCCATATTTGTCGGTCTGGTCGTGCGCCACTTCCTGCGCGCAGATCATATTGCCGCCGAGCTTCTCATAAGCCTCGACCATCTGCTTGAGACAGCCCGGATTGCCGACCATAAAATCGTCTGCCAGCAGCACCGCAAAAGGTTCATCGCCGACGATGTCGCGCGCGCACCAGACCGCATGGCCGAGGCCCATCGGCTCCTGCTGGCGGCAATAGGCGATGTTGCCGGGGGTGAGTCGGGTGCCCTCGAGTACGGTGAGCGACTTGCCGCGGCTCGCCATTGTGGCTTCGAGCTCATAGGCGATGTCGAAATGATCCTCGATCGCGTGCTTGCCGCGGCCGGTGACGAAGATCATCTGGTCGATGCTCGCCTCGAGCGCCTCTTCCACGGCATATTGGATCAGCGGCTTGTCGACGACAGGCAGCATTTCCTTGGGC
>OUNM011228377.1_pt1 | contig 11951 bp, 12 predicted proteins | sample 1769961 | NCBI WGS metagenome assembly OUNM01 (sample SAMEA3914820, study PRJEB12502) | metagenome | biome: forest; material: soil | place: USA | collected 2012-03-12 | depth 0.3 m
CACCACCACATCGAGGCCGGACGCCCCCTTGTAGGTGGTCATCGCCATGTCGGTATAGATGATCCAGCGCCGCGCCTGGGCCGGCTGGTCGTCGCTCTTCTTGTCGCGACCACCCGAAGCGTCCTTGACCTTGACGACATAGGCGCCGGGCTTCAGCGTCTTCAGCACCGCGCCCAATGGGAAGACAGTGGTAACGCGATCCCCGTTGCCCTGTTTGACGCCGACCTTGCCGGTCCAGATCTTGACGCCGATGTCGGTGGCGCTGTCGTCACCGTAATCGCTGTCGTAGTCGCCTTCGGCCACCGGTTCGGGCGCCGACACCGTCTTGCGCACCAGGTTGCGGTCGGAAACGTGCCATACCTCGACGGCCAGGGACGAGACATTGACCGTCTCGATGGCGACGCCGTCGGATTCCGAGCGTGGCAGGATGACGCCGTTGCCGGCAAAGCCGACATAGGGTGGCTTGGTGCCGAAGGTGAAGTCCTGGTCGACATTGGCGTCCAGCGTATCGCCGCCCTGGCCCGGCAGGCCCTTCAGCAGGGTGACGCGCCGGTCGGTAAAGCCGATACCGCCGACGCACAGCTCCGAGCCCTTGGCGCTGACCGCGGGGGCGGTGGCTAAGGCCGGGGTGACGGTAACGTAATCGCCGTAAGGCCTGGACGGATCGAGCGGCTTGGAGAAGGTGATACAGGCCTTGGGGCTGTTGCCCGACATGTCGAGCCGCTGTTTCCAGACCGCAAAGCCGGCCGGTTTGATATCGCCGGCGCGCGGCGCATTCTTGTCGCGGGGTTTGCCGAACAGGCCGGTCGCCGGGCCGTTCAATTCGTCCGAGGCGACAACCGCAGATCCACCGGCGCCGGTGTGACCATTTGTCGCTTTCGCCGTTAAAAACCCGACGCAGAAACCCGAGATCAGCACCGCCGCCGCCGAGGCGATCAAGGTCCTGTTGTGCCAGTCCAGCTTCATGACGTTCCCCCGAGATTTTGAGCGAACAGAAGCGCGTTATCCGAGAAAGATCAATCTTTGTTTTTGAGAAACTTAACCAATTACGCTAATGATTCGACTATACGCCGCCAACCTTCTTGCCACCGCATGAACCCAGGGTTGCCCCAGGCGTGGGAGGATAGGCCGTTTGAGTCAGTTCGCACGCGTTATGGTGCTGGTCGTCGATGACAACCACTATATGCGGGTCATCGTATGCACCATGCTGCGAGCTATGGGCATCACGCTTATTCGTGAGGCCTCCGACGGCGTGGAAGCGCTCGAAATCATCCGCGACTGGCGGCCCGACGTCATCATCATGGATCTGGTGATGCAGCAACTCGACGGGCTGGAAACCACCCGCCTGTTGCGCCAGGGCTCGGACAGTCCGCATCCCTTCGTGCCGATCATCATGGTCACCGGCCACACCGACCGCGCCACGGTGGTGGCGGCACGCGACGCCGGGGTCAACGAGTTCGTGGCCAAGCCTTTGACGGCCAAGGCCTTGATCGACCGGATGAAGAGCGTGATCAATTCCGAACGCGGCTGGGTCAAGTCGGCCAACTATATCGGCCCCGACCGCCGCCGCAAATCGCCGCCTGACTATCCCGGCCCCTTCCGCCGCGCCGCCGACAAGGTCAAGGGCAAGGGATAGGTTTAAGGGGGGCACAGATGGCACAGATGAACACAGATTTTTTGGCCATCTGAACCGCGCGAAGCGCTTTACGCCATTGGATTTAGGCCCGATGCCGCGAGTATAACCTGAAATCTGTGGTCATCTGTGGCCCTCCTTCCCGATTTGAAAGCCGCTTCGCGGCGGATCGTCCTTTCTCCCGCGCTGCGATAAATGTCTTCGCAATCTTAAGGTTTTTGCTCTAAACGCTTGAGCGTTAAGAGGATCGTGCCATGTCCGAAGCTTCCCAAAAGACCTCGCCGTTCGGCTTTCGCGATGTCGAAGCCACCGAAAAGGTCGCCCTGGTCCACGGAGTGTTCAAGAACGTCGCCTCCAGCTACGATGTGATGAACGACGTCATGTCCGGCGGCATTCACCGTGTGTGGAAGGACGCCGCCTGCGCGCGTCTCAACCCGCAACCCGGCGAAATCATCCTCGATGTCGCCGGCGGCACCGGCGACATCGCGCGGCGCCTGGCGAAGCTTGCCCGCGCCGCCCGCGCGCGGCGCATGAGCCGCGGCTATGAGGCCAAGGACGCCGATATCCGCATCATCGACTATAACGAAGCCATGATCATGGCCGGCCGTGAAAAGTCGCTGAAGTCAGGCCGCGACGAACGCGAAATCTCGTGGTCGGTCGGTGACGCCATGCAACTGGCCCTGCCCGACGATGCGGCCGACGCCTACATCATTTCGTTCGGCATCCGTAACGTCGCCGATGTCCAGGCCGCGCTCAACGAAGCAAAGCGCGTGCTGAAGCCCGGCGGCCGTTTCTTCTGTCTCGAATTCTCGCACCCGACGGCGTCGGCCGTGGCCAAGATCTACGAGACCTATTCGTTCAAGGTCATCCCGTTCATGGGCGAACTGGTGGCCCACGACCGCGACAGCTACCAGTACCTGGTCGAAAGCATCAAGCGCTTCCCCGACCAGGACACGTTCAAGAACATGATGATCCAGGCCGGCTTCAGCCGCGCCACCTACACCAACTATTCCGGCGGGGTTTGCGCCCTGCACGAGGGCTGGGCGTAGGCCCGACACACCTATGGCGAGTTTGAGTTCATGGGTGCGCATGGTGGGGACCGGCTGGGTCCTTATGCGCCATGACGCCCTAATCCCCAAAGAGATTTCCGGCTTCCTGCCGCCGGTGCCGCGTTTCCTCGCCAACGTAGCGCGTGGCCTGGTCGCCAAGAAGTCGCGCCTGCGGCCCGGCCAGCGCTATGCCGAGGCCTTCCAGTCGATGGGTCCGGTTTTCATCAAGCTGGGCCAGGTCCTGTCGACGCGCGGCGATATCTTCGGCGCGCAATTCACCGCGGACCTGAGCCATCTCAAGGACCAACTGGCGCCCTTTCCGCAGACGGTCGCCGAGGCGGCGATCGAAGAGGCGCTGGGCAAGCCGGTTTCCGACCTGTTTCTCGACTTCGGTACGGTCATCGGCTCGGCCTCGATCGCCCAGGCGCACCGCGCCACGCTGAAGGACGGTCACAAGGTCGCGGTCAAGATCCTGCGCCCGCATATCGAAGAAGTGGTCGCCGCCGACATCGCCATGCTGCGCCTGTCGGCCGGCGTCATCGACGCTTTGGTGCCGATGTCGCGGCGGCTGGAACCCAAGGCCTTTGTCGAGACCGTGTCACGGTCCCTGCTGCTGGAACTCGACCTGCGCCTGGAAGCCTCGGCGGCCGACGAGATCGGCAAGATCATCAATGCCGAACCATGGATGAGCGCGCCCCAAGTGCATTGGCACTATGTGGCGCGGCGCGTCCTGGTAACCTCCTGGGTCGACGCCATGCCGTTGTCGCGTGCCGAGGCGCTCGACCTGCCGGGCATCGACAAGCTGGCCCTGGCCGATAATCTCATCCGCGCCTTCCTGTCGCAGGCGCTTGACCATGGCGTCTTCCACGCCGACCTGCACGAGGGCAACCTGTTCGTCCAGGCGCCCGCCAAGCTGATCGCCATCGATTTCGGTATTGTCGGCCGGCTGAAGCCCAAGGAGCGCCGCTACCTCGCCGAAATGCTGTGGGGCTTTTTGCGCCGCGACTACAAGCGCGTGGCGGAGGTCCATTTCGAGGCCGGCTACGTGCCGGCGCACCAGGACGTCGACAGCTTCGCCCAGGCCCTGCGCGCCGTCGGCGAACCGGTGCTGGGCCAGGCGGCGACCGAGGTGTCGATGGGTCGTCTGCTGACCCAGCTGTTCGAGATCACCGCCCAGTTCGACATGCACCTGCGACCGGAGCTGGTGCTGTTGCAGAAGACTATGGTCAGCGTCGAAGGCGTGGCGCGGCGCATCTATCCCAACCACAATCTGTGGGAAGCGGCGCGCCCGGTGGTCAAGGACTGGATCTCGCGCGAACTGTCGCCGATCGCCGAGGCGCGGCGCCTGTTCGACACCCTGGTCAAGCGCCTGCGTAGCGATGAAACCCCGGCGGCGCCCGTCATCGACGCCGAACAGCTGAGCCGGCTGAAGTCGCAGATGAACGCGACGCAAGCGATCACGGTGGTGTCGCTGATCATCGCCGCCGCCAGCTTGGTCACGCTGGTCTGGTATGTGGTGCGATAGCTATTCTCCGCCGTCCGAACCGCCGCCACTGGCGTGGGCCGTCTCGATATCCTTTTGCTTTTGCCAATAGGCGGCGCCGTCGAAGGGCCTAAACAGGGTGCGGGGCGCACCGGTCTTGGTGATCACGGCAAAGACATCGCTCTTGGCATCGAACATCAGGACATCGCCATTGGCCCGCGTCAGGCTTTGCGTGTCCCTGGGCGGGGCGTGGACGAAGGTGTGGACCATGGCCATATATTGCTCATAGCTTTTGGCGCCGACCTCCTGGCCGTGCTTGTCGAAGGCCGAATGCGAATTCTCGGCCGGCGAGAGCTTGCGCGTCTTCGACCACAGCGGCCAGTCGCCGTATTTGGTTTCGGTGATCTCTTCGTGCGATCCGGTCGGCAGGGGCGGGTAGGCGGCGGCCACCGCCAGGTCGCGCGCCTTGAAGTCGGCCGCCATCTCGGTCGTGGCGGCCGAGGCCGAGGACGCATGGGCCGTATCCGGCGCCGGGGCGAACGGGCTTTCGTGCGGATTGGCAGAGGCCTGTGCATTGACCTCGGCCCAGACCGGCTTTGGGCCCTCGTGTCGCGTTGGTTTGGGCGCCGTGCCGTCGCCATCACCGACCACGGCCGATGGGCCGGCATCGCAGGCCGTTAGCATCAACGCCGCACCGATCACGATCCAAGCCCTGGCCGACATCGCCATCTTGTCCCCTTGCCCCGTCACCGCCACCTATGGCACACACCGGACGCGTTTTGAAGGAGCGAAACATGAGCCGCATCTTGCTGATCATTGGCGGTGGCATCGCGGCCTATAAATCGCTCGAGCTGATCCGCCTGATCAAGAAGTCGGGCAATGAGGTCCGCGTCGTCCTTACGCAAGCCGCCAAACAGTTCGTCACGCCCCTGACCGCCGGCGCCCTGTCGGGCGACAAGGTCTATGACGACTTGTTCGACCTGACCGTCGAGGCGGAGATGGGCCACATCACCCTGTCGCGCCAGGCCGACCTGGTCGTCGTGGCGCCGGCCACCGCCAACCTGATGGCCAAGGTCGCCCACGGCCAGGCCGATGACCTGGCATCGACGCTTTTGCTGGCCACCGACAAGCGCGTGCTGATGGCGCCGGCGATGAATGTGCGCATGTGGCAGCACGCCGCCACCGTGCGCAATTTCGACACCCTGCGCCGTGACGGCGTGGTGTTCGTCGGGCCCGACGATGGCGAAATGGCCTGCGGGGAATATGGCCCGGGCCGCATGGCCGAGCCCGAAGTGATCTTCGACGCTATTCAATCGGCTCTGACGCCCGCCGACCGGCCGCTCAAGGGCAAGCGCGTCATCGTCACGGCCGGTCCGACCTTCGAGCCCCTGGATCCCGTGCGCGGCCTGACCAACCGCTCGTCGGGCAAGCAGGGCTATGCCATTGCCGAGCGCCTGGCGCGCGATGGCGCTGAGGTCACCCTGGTTTCCGGCCCGGTCAACCTGCCGGTGCCCGCGGGCGTGCGCCGCATCGATATCGAGAGCGCTCAACAGATGTTTGACGCCGTCCACGCGGCCCTGCCGGCCGATGTCTTTGTCGGCGTCGCCGCGGTCGCCGACTGGACGCCCAAAATGGTCGCCAGGGAAAAACAGAAGAAGACGGCCGAGCCCGAACTGACGGTGACCTTCGTCAAGACGCCCGACATTCTCGAGGGCGTTTCCAAGCACCTGGAAAAGCGCCCGCGCCTGGTTATCGGCTTTGCGGCCGAAACCGGGGACCTTGAAACCTATGCCAAGGCCAAGCTGGCGTCGAAGGGGTGCGACGCCATTGTCGCCAATGACGTCAGCGCGGGCGTCTTTGGTACCGGCGCCAACCACGCCCATCTGCTGGACCTGAAGGGCTATGCCGAGATTCCCGGTGAGACCAAGACGGCGGTCGCCGACTGTCTGGCCGACTATATCCACAGACGTTTGCTCTGAGCGGGTCGCGGCGGCCGCCGAATTGTGGAAAAAGTCGGGGCATGACCCAGCCGATCTCCTCTGAACTCACCGCTCACGTCACCCAACTGGCGCATGCCGCCGACCTGCCGTTGCCGGCCTACGAGACCGACGGTTCGGCCGGGCTCGACCTGCGCGCCGCGATTCCTGCCGGCGACGAACTGGTGTTGAAGCCGCTGGGCCGCGCCCTGGTGCCGACCGGTTTGAAGATTGCCGTTCCGCAGGGTTACGAGGTCCAGGTGCGCCCGCGCTCGGGCCTGGCGCTGAAGTTCGGCATCACCTGCCTGAATTCGCCGGGCACGGTAGACAGTGACTACCGCGGTGAGGTCGGGGTTATCCTGGTCAATCTCGGCGCCGAGGATTTCGTCATCCGCCGCGGCGACCGTATCGCCCAGATGGTCGTTGCCCAACACGCCCGCATTGTCTGGGATGTGCGCGACTCGCTGGAAAATACGACGCGGGGCGAAGGCGGGTTCGGCTCGACCGGGCGTTAGCGATTCAGTGATTCCGAACGCATTGCGTTCGGCAAGGGCGACTGCCCGCCCGAGCTCGTGCGGCGTTGAACGCACGGGCCATGCGGCGCCTGAGCAAAAAATCGCCCCTTCGGCGATTTTTTCGTCTACAAGTACACATATCTGTGATGGGATAACTCGATTATCCGACTTTTCGGCGCGTCCAAAGCACCCCACCGTCACAAAAGCGTATCGAAATCTGATGCGTTCGTGCGGACAGTCACCGTACGAAACCTCCCTCTCCGCGTAGGTGTAGTATGGACGAGGCTATGCAATTTTTTTGGGCCATGGTGGACGCGACGCAGGCGGCACTGATCGGGCTCAACCTGGTTCCGGTGATCGCCCTGGCGCTAATCATCGGCCTGGCCGCCGGCGGGCGGCTCTATCTCCCGAAAGCGGCCATCGCCGTGATGGTGGCCATACCGGTCGCCGCGCTGTGGCCCAAGGTCTACGGCATGAGCCCGATCTGGCCGGATCCGCGCCAGCTCGAGGTCGAGATCCAGATCGGCGTGCAACTGGCCCTGGCGTGGATGATCGTCCGCGCCGCCGGTTCACTGAAGTCGGTCGCCGCCCACGCGACAGCGCGCACGGTAAAGGTTTGAGGTTATTTGGCCACGGATCACACGGATATCCGTGTCATTCATGGCTTAAGCCTTACATCCCAAGCACGTCCTGCATGTCGTAGAGGCCGGCGGTTTGCTTGCGGCCCCACAGAGCGGCCTGGATGGCGCCGCGGGCGAACAGGGTACGGTCGCGCGCTGAGTGCGACAGGGTCAGGATTTCGTCTTCCGAGGCGAAGATGACGCTGTGTTCGCCGACAATCCCGCCGGCGCGCACGACCGAGAAGCCGATATCGCCCAGGCCGCGCGGCCCGGTAATGCCGTCGCGCGCCGTCACCTTGACGTCGCCGAGCCGGGTATTGCGTCCGAAGGCGGCGGCTTCGCCCAGCATCAGGGCCGTGCCCGAGGGCGCGTCGACCTTGCGCTTGTGATGGGCTTCGGTCACCTCGATGTCCCAATCGAGCGCCGAGAGGCGCGCCGAGGCCTGCTTGACCAGGCCGGCCAGCAGGTTGACGCCAAGTGAGAAGTTGCCGGACTTGATGATGACGACCTGGTCGGCGTGGGCCGCGACCTGGGCTTCCTGGTAGTCATTGAACCCGGTCGAGCCGATGATGTGGACCAGAGGACGCGGCCGGCTCAACCCCTCGGCGGCGCAGGCGTCGAGCAGGGCCAGCGAGGCTTCCGGCGTCGAAAAGTCGATGATCGCGTCGGCCTGGGTCAGGTCCTGTGTCTCACCCTTGTCGAAGCGCGCGGTGATCGGCAGGCGGGCTTCGTCGAGGACGCGGGCCACGGCCTGGCCCATGCGGCCATGGGCGCCGTTGATGGCGAAACGGATAGGGGGCGTAGCCATGCGGGAAACCTTCAAATACGCAATTGCGTACTCGATAGGTCGCGCGTGACCGAACGTCAAATTTTACTTCTGAAACCGGTAGACGGCGCTGGGCTTGCCGGTATGGCCGACGCCGAAATCCGGCACATCGTATTGGGCGATTTGGGAGAGATGTTTGTGCGGCAGGTAGGCCCGGCCGGGATCGCCGACCAGGATATCGGCGTCGCATCGCTTCAGGAAGGCCGTCAGCCGTAGCGCGGTGGCCTTGTCGTAGAACAGGTCGCTGACCAGGATCAGGTCGGTATCGGGCGCCGGGCCGTCCAGCAGGTCCTGGCATATAAGCGCCATCGAGACGCCATTGGCCTGGGCGTTTAGTCCGGCGGCGGCGATAGCGTGGGGATCGATATCGACGGCGGTGACCTTCGCGCCGCCTTTTGCCGCCGCTATGGCGGCGATGCCGGACCCGGTGCCCAGATCCAGCACTTGGCGCCCGGCAACCACGTCGGAATGATCCAGCAGGTACCGCGCCAGGACCGTGCCCCCGGCCCAGCCATAGGCCCAGTAGGGCTGCACGCCATCCTCGCCCAGGAGGCGCGACAGTCCCGAGCGCGGATGGGCGCGATACAGCGCAATTTCCGGCACACCGGGCGCCGGCACCAGGTCGAGATTGGCCTTGATAAAGCTATGCGACGACATCCTGCCCGAATATCGCCGCATCCTTGTCCGTTCAACCCCACTGACCGGCGATCTGACGGGTCGCTGCGTTGAAGCGGTTCCAAACATTGATGGCGCCGATCTGGATGACGAGGTCGGCCAGCGCCTTTTCGTCATAGTGTCTGGCGGCCTCGTCCCAGATGGCGTCGCTGACCGGATCCGGCCGGTCGGCCAGCCGCGTCAGGGCTTCGGTCAGGTCCAGTGCAGCCCGCTCGGCCGCACTGAAGAAAGGCGTGTCGCGCCAGGCGGCGACGGCGAACAGGCGCTGGTCGGTTTCGCCGGCGCGCTTCATCTGCCGGGCGTGCATGTCGACACAGACGCTGCAGCCATTAATCTGGCTGGCGCGCAAATGGACCAGGTCGATAGTCTTGCCGGGCAGGGGGCTGTCGGGAACGGCGTCCCCGAGCGCCTGCATGGCCTTTAAGGCGTCGGGCGCCAGGACGACGATATTGGTCATACGCGGTTGCATGGTGTAATCCTTTTCGAATGTCACGTCCCGCTGTCACATTGCGCGGGCTTCGTGCGTCATGACTGTGACGGAATGACCGTGGAGACTGTGACCGATGACCGAAGATTTTTTGGCCCCCCAACGTCTTGCATCTCGATTCGAGGCGGACCGCCGGCGCCTGCGCGCCGTGGCTTTTCGCATGTTGGGCGACGCCTCGGCGGCCGACGATGCCGTGCAGGAAGCCTGGCTGCGGTTGAGCCGCACCGACATGAGCGCGGTCGCCAACCTGGGCGGATGGCTGACCACGGTCGTGGCCCGGGTCTGCCTCGATGTGCTGCGTACCCGCCGTTCGCGGCGCGAAGAGCCGCTTGAGCCGGAAATCGAACTTGAGGCCGACGGCGATCCGGAAGCCGACGTGGCGCTGGCGGATTCGGTCGGCGCCGCCTTAATGGTCGTGCTCGACCGCCTGGGCCCGGCCGAACGCCTGGCCTTCGTTCTGCACGACCTGTTCGATGTGACGTTTGAGGACATCGCGCCGGTCATAGGCCGGTCGGTCGAGGCCTCACGACAATTGGCCAGCCGGGCCCGCCGGCGGGTGCGCGGCGGGGACGCGCCCAATTCGATGGCCGAGCGGCGCCGCATCATCGACGCCTTCCTTGTGGCGGCGCGTGGTGGCGACATGACCGCGCTATTGAACCTGCTCGATCCAGATATCGTGGTGCGCTCCGATCCGGCGGCGGCGCGCCTGGGCGGCAACACCGAACTGCGTGGCTCGGCCGCGGCCGCGGCCTTCTTCAACGGCAGGGCCCAGGCGGCACGGCCGGTGTTGCTGGATGGCGAGATCGGCATCGCGGTCTCGCCGGCCGGCCAACTGCTGGCGGTGATGGAGGTGACCATTCGCGATGGCCGCATCACCTGTATGGAGGCGACCGCCGATCCCGATCAGCTGCAGGTGATGGATTTGCAGGAATTGCCGTGAAAAAAAAGCCCTCCAGACGCCGGAGGGCTTTCTAATTCATTGCGCGGCGGCGCCGGTGCCGGTGATGTCGTCCCAGAAACGCCGGGCCTTGTGCATGAAGCCTTGCGACTGGGCATAGGTCTGGGCCTCGGAGATCTGGGCGAATTCGCGCATCAGCTCCTTCTGCCGCACGGTCAGGTTCTTCGGCGTCTCGATGAACAGCTCGACGATCAGATCGCCCTTGGCGCGCGAATTGAGGCCCGGCATGCCCTTGCCCTTGATGCGCACCTTGTGGCCCGTCTGGGCGCCTTCGGGGATGGCGACATCGATGCGGCACTGGCCGTCACAGCCTTCGCCGCCCATCAGGCATGGCACTTCCAGCTCGCCGCCCATGACGGCGGTGGCCATCGGCACGGGGATCGAGCAGTGCAGGTCCAGGCCGTCGCGTTCGAAGATGTCGTGATCGGCGAGGCTGACGAAGATGTAGAGGTCGCCCTTGGGGCCGCCCTTGGCGCCCGCCTGGCCTTCGCCGCGCAACAGGATGCGCGCGCCGTCGTCGACGCCGGCGGGGATGCGCACGTTCAGCGTCTTGCGCTTGGAAATCTGGCCGTGGCCGTGGCACTCCGCGCAGGCGTCCTTGATGGTCTGGCCCTGGCCCTGGCAGGTCGGGCAGGTGCGTTCGACGGCGAAGAAGCCGTTGGAGGTGCGCACGCGGCCATGGCCGGCGCAGGTCTGGCAGGTCTGCGGCTTGGTGCCGGGCTTGGCGCCCGAGCCATGGCAGGCTTCACAGGTCAGGGTCGTCGGGATGGTGATTTCGACGTCGGCGCCCTTATAGGCCTGTTCCAGCGTCACTTCGTAATCGTAGCGGACGTCGGCGCCGCGCTGCGGGCCGGACGGCCGGCGCTGCTGGCCGAAGATGTCGCCGAACATTTCCGAGAAGATGTCTTCGACGTTGCTGAACCCCTGGGCGCCGCCCTGGAAGCCGTTAAAGCCGCCGCCGGCCTGCTGGCCGTTCATGCCGGCATGGCCGAAACGATCATAGGCGGCGCGCTTTTGTGCGTCGGACAGCACCGAATAGGCTTCGTTGACTTCCTTGAAGCGCACTTCGGCCTCGGGGTCGCCCTGGTTGCGATCGGGGTGGTGGGCCATGGCCTTCTTGCGGAAAGCGGCCTTCAGCGCGACCTCGTCGACGGTCCGCTCGACTTCCAGAACCTCGTAATAACAACGCTTGTTCATTGCACTCGCCCCGATGCTATCCCCGTGAAGATACGCTGCATCTGTTGCGTGCGCGTTACCGGCCGGGTCATCGTCTGATCAATTGTAAAAGGAGATTTGTGATGCAACGGCGACAAGGAGTCAAACCTTGCCGCCGCTATTGCATCGTCGACGAGCGCTGTACTCTTATCCGCGATGGAAAGAAGAGCGCTCATCTGAGGCCTCTCAGGCGCTCTTCTTGTCGTCGTTGACTTCTTCGAACTCGGCGTCGACCACGCCGTCGTCCGCGGCCGCGTGCTCTTCACCGCCTTCGCCGCCGGCCTGGCCGTACATGGCCTCGCCCAGCTTCATCGAGGCCTGGATCAGGGTCTGCGACTTGGCCTTGATGTCGTCGGAATCTTCGCTGTCCTTGGCCGTCTTCAGGTCGGCCAGGGCGGTTTCGATCGCCGTCTTGTCGCCGCTCGAGACCTTGTCACCGAATTCCTTCAGCGACTTTTCGGTCGAGTGGATCAGCGCGTCGGCCTGGTTGCGGGCTTCGATCAGCGACTTGCGC
>OUNM010044181.1_pt1 | contig 11945 bp, 8 predicted proteins | sample 1769961 | NCBI WGS metagenome assembly OUNM01 (sample SAMEA3914820, study PRJEB12502) | metagenome | biome: forest; material: soil | place: USA | collected 2012-03-12 | depth 0.3 m
ATGCCCAGCCGCTCCGCATACCAGCCCACCGGCAACTGGTCGCGAAAGTGCAGTTCGACCAGATGGCGCAAGTGCGAAATGCGCTGGTCGCCGCCACCATCGTCCGCGGCCTCTTCCTCGGGCAGCAGCGAGCGCATCAGCGCTTCCGCCATGGACAGGAACAGGGCATTCGGCCGCCGCCAGTCCTGCGGGATGGCCAGCATCTCGGCGCAGAGAAATTCGATCCGCCCCAATATTTCCAGCGGCGTCGGTGCGAAGCGGCCGTGGGTCGCGGCGTGGAGCAGTGGATCGCCCGCCCCGCTGCGCCGCTCCGCACAACCGCTGCTGAGCATCAGCACGTAGCCGACCGTTTCGGGCCGAAAGCGGAAACCGTGGATGCTGCCGGCGGGGATCACGATGTGGCAGGGCGCTTCCAGAGTCTCAGTCGTATCGTCGATGGTGAGCGTTACCTGTCCCTTCGATACCAGCATCACCTGCACGCCGCGGACATGACGGTGCGGGGCAATTTCCCAATCGTGCAAGGAACTTCGCGCCGCAATCGTCTCGATGTGTCCGAATTCGGCGGGACTTTCCGGCATATCCTCGCCGTAGAGAACATAGCTGGGAATGGGGCGCGGAGCCGATGCGGGCGTGGGCATGACGAGTCTCGGATATGTCCTGAAAGTACCGGAACAATGGCCGTCCGGTGCATTCCGCCAGAACCGCCCTGGTGTCAATCCAGGGACAAGTATTGCCCAAGGGCAAGTATTGCGGCGCCCGAAGCAGGACGCCCGATCGGGAGATGGATCTATGCGTACCCAAGTCGCCATCATCGGCGCAGGCCCTGCCGGCCTGCTTCTCGGCCACCTGCTGCGTGCCGATGGCATCGACTGCGTCGTCCTCGAACGCCAGACCGGTGACTACGTGCTCTCGCGCATTCGTGCCGGCGTGCTGGAACAGGGCACCGTCGCGCTGATGGAGCGCCTCGGCCTCGATGCCCGCATGAAGGTCGAGGGCCTGCCGCACGATGGCTTCAACCTTGCCGATGGCGAGCGCCTGATCCGCATCGACATCAAGGCCCTGACCGGCAAGCAGGTCATGGTCTACGGCCAGACCGAACTGACGCGCGACCTGATGGAAGCCACGGAAGAGCGCGGGCTTGAAGTGATCTACCAGGCGGCCGACGTCGCACTGCACGATATCGAGAGCGACGCGCCCTTCGTCACCTACACCAAGGATGGCGCCGAGCACCGCATCGACGCGCGCTTTATCGTTGGCTGCGACGGTTTCCACGGCCCCTCTCGCGCAGCGATCCCGGCGAGCGTCGGCCAGACGTTCGAGCGCGTCTATCCGTTCGGCTGGCTGGGCATCCTGGCCGATGTGCCGCCGTGCAACCACGAACTGATCTACGCACACCACGAACGCGGCTTCGCGCTCGCCTCGCAGCGCAGCCACACGCGCAGCCGCTATTACGTGGACGTGCCGCTGACCGAGAAGCTGGAAGACTGGAGCGACGACCGCATCTGGGACGAACTGTCGATCCGCCTCGGCCCCGATGCCGCCGCGCATATCACGCGAGGTCCCTCGATCGAAAAGTCGATCGCCCCGCTGCGCTCCTTCGTGTTCGAGCCGATGCGCCACGGCAGCCTGATGCTCTGTGGCGACGCCGCGCACATCGTGCCGCCCACCGGCGCCAAGGGCCTGAACCTTGCCGCCAGCGACGTCTATTACGCTTGCGAGGCGCTGACCGGGTTCTTCAAGCGGGCCGATAACGACGCCATCGTAGGCTATTCCGCCAAGGCGCTGCGCCGCGTCTGGGCATCGGAGCGGTTCAGCTGGTCGCTGACCAAGCTGATGCACCGCTTCCCGGAGGACGGCCCGTTCGAACGCCGCATGCAGCTGGCGGAACTGGACTACATCGCGTCGAGCGAGCATGCGCGGCGGGTGATTGCCGAGAACTATGTGGGATTGCCGGTTTAAGTTCGAGGTTCCTGCTCGGTCGAAGGCTGAGCCTGTAGGTCCGAGCCCCAAGTCTGCACAACAACACTCGTCGCCCCCGCGTAGGCGGGGGCCCCGCTTTTCTTTGAGACGGTTGCGCGAAGGAAGAAGGAAGCGGGATCCCCGCCTTCGCGGGGATGACGGGAAGGGTTTAAGTGGGGCTCCGCCGCCCCTTTAAAATCCAGAATTACCTCTCGTCATTGCGAGCGTAGCGAAGCAATCCAGAGCCGCGCAAACCTCCCTGGATTGCTTCGCTACGCTCGCAATGACGAGAGAGCGGGGCGGAGGAACGATTAGCTTGTCGGTCGTGGGAACGGTTCAACCCATACCCTGCCCACACCTTAACTCTGCGCTTCCGGCGTCTCCACCACCAACCCCTCAAACTCCTGCGTCACCGTAAGCTGGCAGGCCAACCGCACCCTTGGATGCTCGTCGCCGGACGTCTCGATCACCGGCCCCTCGTACTCTCCCGGCGCGCCCAGCTTTTCGAACCATTCGGGCGTCAGGTGCACGCGGCAGGTGCCGCAATAGCAGTTCCCGCCGCATACCGCCTCGATCGCCTCGATCCCGCTGGCGACGGCATTTTCCATCAAGGACAGGCCCTCGCTCGCCTCGATCTCACGCACGGTTCCCCGGCGTCGATGAACGTCACGCGCACCACAGCGGCTAGGCCGGATCGCAGGCGACGAGCGCCCCGCGCAGTTCGTAGCCCTGGATGAAGCTGTTCCAGATGATTTTGGGTTCCGAAACCAGCCGGATGCCGGGCAGGCGGAACATGCGATCGAGGAAGATCCGCGTTTCATGCAGCGCCACTTGCGCGCCGGGGCAGCGGTGCGGGCCGTCGCCGAAACTCATGTAGGGGCCGACGACTTTCATCCGCTTCGCCCGGTCGGGGTCCAGTTCGAAGGGGCAGGGGCCGGTAATCGCCTCGTCCACATTGGCCTCGCGGATCGAAACGCAGAGCACTTCGCCGTCCTCCATCACCCCCGGTTGCGGTTCCACCGCGCGGCGATGGAGCATCGAGGCGACGGGTTCCAGCCGCAGGATTTCCTCCAGAATGGCCGACTGGTCCGCCTCGCCCCCGGTCAGATAGCGTTCGCGCAAGTCCGGCTTGTCGAACAGGTGCCAGGCGGCCATGACGATGAACTCCCGCGTGGTCATCATGCCGGCACCGCCGTAGCTGAGGCACTCCATGATCATCGCCTTGCGCGAGTAATTCTCGCCGACCATGAACGAGATCACGTCGTCGCGCGGTTCCTTGCGGCGCGCCTCGATCGCCGGAACCATGTCCTTGCGGTAGAAGCGGCCGACGCGCAGCAGCATCTTGGCGTTGAAAATCAGATTGCCCAGCCAGCCGGAGCGCCGTTCCAGCGAACTGTCGAGCACGGCTTTCACGCGGCGGGCGAGATTGGCGTTGTTGTCGCTATCCGTCAGGCCGACGATTTCCGCCGTCACGTCCACCGCCATCTGGAAACTCAATTCGTCCAAGGGCAGCGGTTTGCCTTCGCGCAGCCGGGCGACAAGCTGGTCCATGGTGCGGTGCATCACGACATGGTGGCGAGTGACGATCGTCTTGGGCGTGAACAGCCCGGCCACGGCGGCGCGGCGTTTGCGATGCAGGTCGCCGTCCAGGAAGAAGAACGAAACTTCGTCCGGGTTGGAGATATTGGTGTCTTCGGCATGGGCGCCGGCCTGCCGCACTTTGGACGATCGCAGCACATCGCGGCCCAGCGCAAAGGAGCCGACCACGCGCGATCCGGCCTGCGGAGTGAGGTTCGCAGCGGCGATGCGGGCGCTCTTGCGGTCGTCCCGCCCGGCATGAGGGCAGGCGGTTTTCGCGATTTCGGCATTCATGACCGTTCTCCTTCCGACAACCCTGCGTCTCCCCGTGCGTTCCGGCTTTCGTGCGACCGGATATTTCGATGATATGATACGCAATGGATCAAAAGTTGGCCAGCAGCAATCGGTGGAGTGTTGGCGGGGTGAGCGTCATCCGCTTGTCTGCGGGGGCGATGCGTTTTTGTCCTTGGGGCAAGAACTTGGGGTCTTCGCATGCGCAGTATGATTGCCTCTGCGGACTTTGCTGCTATCGCTGCCGGCGTGCGAAACGTTGGAGCATTGAACCGGGCCTCGCGAGCGATGGGCCTGCCCTTGGCATTGGCGATGGCCTGTGCGCTTGCCGCGTGCACGGGGCAGACGCATCCGGCCGAGCAGCTTCCGCAGCCGCCGGAGCCGGTGGTGGAGGCTCCCGCCGATGGCGATTGGTGGAAGAACGCCAGCGATCCGCTGCTGGCGGACCTGATCGCGCGGGGGATTGCCGCTGATCACGATCTGGCCTGCCGCGCCGCGCGGCTGAATGCGCAGATGCAGGAAGATGCCTCTGCCGACCGCCGGATCACCGGCAAGATGCGTAAGCTGGTAGGTGCCGACCAGGGCCTGTCGCGCGCGGCATCGCTGCGGGCCGATACCTATGCCTATGCGCAGGCACGCGCCGAACGCGCGGCCACAGTGGCACAGGCCTATGTCGAAGTGCGGCGGCTGCAGAAAGTGCTGGTCCTGCGCACCGAGCGGTTGGACCAGTTCCGCGACAATGCCGCGATTGCCGAATTCCGCCGCCAGGCCGGGTTGGTGACCGCCATCGATGGCGGCATCGGCAGCAGCATGGCGGGCGTTGCCGATGCCGATCTGGCGGCCACGCGCGGCCGTTTCGACCGCGCGCGGGCCGAACTCGCGCGGCTGACGGGCATGGACGATGCCGCGCTGCTCGCCTTGCTGGGCGAAACCGGCGACGTGCCCGATCTTGGCCGTGATCCACCGGGCGTGGCGGATCAGGGCCCGCTCCACCGGGCGGACCTGCTGGCGCTGCGCTACCGCCTGCTGGCGCGGATCGAGCATGAGAAGATGTCGCAAGCCGATATCGACGCGGCCGAAGCCAAACCCGCCGATCCGACTACCCCGCCGTTGCTGCGAGAGGGGCTGACCGAGCTGGACAAGGCGGAAATGGATGCCCGCGCCGAAATCGGCCGCACGCGCCAATCGCTGGTTGCGCTCGATACCCGCGAAGGCCCGCTGGAGCAGAGCGGGGAACGTTCGCGCCGCGCGGTGCAGGATGCGCGCTCTGCCTATCGCGCCGGAATGGGCGATTTCGCGACGCTCTACGTGGCGGAGGCTTCCGCGCTCTCGGTAGAGGAAGCGCGGCTTGGCCTGCGCGCGGAGCGGGCCTCGGGCATGATCCGCCTGCACCTGCTGCGCGGCGATGGCTGGTCGGCCGCCGACCTTTCGCCACCGGCGGGAGGCGCCAGCTGTGACTGAGAGCGATGAGGTCGCCCTCGACAGTTTTCTGGGTTTTGGCGCGCGGCGCGGCCGCACGCACCTGCTGCGCATCCTGCTGCTGGCAGCGGCGGTGGTGGCGCTGATCCTGTTGCTGGTGCGCTTTCTGGGCGGCACCGATTCGCCGTACTACACTGCGCTGGTGGAGCAGGGCAGCATCACTCCGCTTCTGTCCGAACGCGGCACCGTGCACGGCAGCGGCGAAGTGGCGCTGGCCGCCGCGCTGGACGGTACGGTCACGGCCGAAGGCGTTCCGGCGGGCGGCAAGGTGGAAAAGGGGCAAGTCCTGGCCACCATCGATGCCGAACCGCTGCGCAGCACGCTTACCGCCGATCGCGCGCTGGTCGCGGCGGCGGAAGCGGATCTTGCCGGCGCACGCGGCGCGCGGGATGAGGCCACGGCGAAGCTGGCCCGGTTCGAGGATGTCTGGCGCCGATCCGGCCATCGCGTGCCGGCAATCAACGAGTTGGAGGCCGCGCGCGCTGCTGCCGAACGGGCGGCGCGCGAAGTCACCGCTGCGGAGGCGCGGGTTGCCGCCGCGCGCAGCAGCCTGAAGGCCGATAGCGAGAAACTGGCCGCCGCCGTGGTGACCGCGCCGTTCGCGGGCTATGTGGTGGAGCGCAATATCCGCACCGGCCAGCGCGTGCGCGTGGGCATGAAGCTGTTTACTTTGGCCGCCAGCGACGAGACGCTGGAGATCGAGATCCCGCTCGCGCGCGCAGGCAATGCCGGGCTGGAGGCGGGCACCGTGGCGCAAGTGCGGCTGGATGCCATGCCGGACGAAGTGCAGCAGGCCACGCTGGCCCGCATCCTGACCGATCGCGCCGATGCCCCGGGATCGCGCCGCGCTGTTTTCACACTGGAAAAGCCGACCGAGGCGATCCGCCCAGGCATGGGCGCGACGGTGGAAGTTGCTCTGCCGGAACGGAAAAACGTGCTGCTGGTGCCGGATGCGGCGCTGACGTTCGAGCCGGGCAGCCCGGGCACCGGTAACGCTACCCCTCACTCGACTGGTCGCAATCAGCCGCGCATCTATCTCGTCTCGGGCGACGGAGAGCCGCGCCGCGTCTATGTTTCGGCCGGCGCTGGCGACGGCAAACGCACAGAAGTCTTCGCCAATGATCTCAGGCCCGGTGCCGAAGTCATCGTGGGATGGCGCAACCAGCCCCAGAAGCCGTAGTGCAAGTATGGATCGGGATCGACGACGATCGGTCATGGTCCATTCATTTGCTTTTTGAATAATGTCTTTCCGAAATTCGGTCCTTGCGGCCGGAATCGGACTGAGCTGGAAGAAGGACCCTTACGACGCACTGCAGCGAAACTTTGTGATCGCCGGTGCGTATAGAGCCCATGACACGAAGCAACATGAGGGAAACAGGCCCGCAGACGGGCAACCCGGACGCGCCCGGCGCCCCTGCAATTGCGCGGCGCGAATTTTCGGCCATGCTGGCCTCGATGGTGGGGCTGTTCGCGCTTCCGCGTCTGGCGGAGGCGGCGGTGCAGACCGGCGCCGCATCGAATTTCGGCCCTTCGCAGCCGTTCTCCTGGGACAATCTGGTCACCAACGCGCAGAGCGCGGCCGCCCGCCCGTGGACGGCGCCGGCGGCGTCCGCCCATGCCGTGGCCGATTTCGATACGGCGGTGAAGCTGACCTACGGCAGCGCACAATCGCTGGCCGGCGATGTGCGCCTTTTCCCCACCAGCCGCGGCGTCGCGCCGCAGGCGGTGAAGATCCACCTCGTGGAGAACGGCAATTCGCGCCAGCTGGTGGACACGCACGGCTTCTTCGTGGGCAACAGTCGCGCTGATCCGGCGGGCTTTCGCGTGATGACCGCCGACCAGCATTCGGACTGGCTGGCCTTTCTGGGCGCCTCCTACTTCCGCGCATCCGGCTCGCGCGACCAGTACGGCCTTTCCGCGCGCGGTGTCGCCATCGATACCGCCATGCCCAAGGCCGAGGAATTCCCCGCCTTTACCGAGTTCTGGATCGAGAACCTGGGCCCGGACCGCGTGCGCATCCACGCCGCGCTTGACGGGCCGAGCGTCACCGGCGCCTATGCCTTCGACTGCACGCACGGAAAGCAGGGCGTCACCCAGGACGTGCGCGCCAGCCTGTTCCTGCGCCGCGATGTCGAGCGGTTGGGCCTGGCGCCGATCACCAGCATGTTCTGGTACGATCAGTCGGACCCCGCCAAGCGCGGCGACTGGCGCCCGGAAATCCACGATTCCGACGGTCTGGCCATTCACGCGGGCAATGGGGAGCGCATGTGGGTGCCGCTGAGCAACCCGCACCTCACCCGCACCAACGCCATGCGTGCGGACGGGGTGAAGGGCTTCGGCCTGCTCCAGCGCGACCAGCGGTTCGACCACTATCAGGATGATGGCGCGTTCTACGACCGCCGCCCCTCGCTCTGGGTCGAGCCGCAAGGAGACTGGGGCAAGGGCGCGGTGATGCTCTACCAGATGACCACGAATACCGAGACGGTCGACAATATCGCCGCCTTCTGGCTTTCGGACGAGGCGGCCAAGGCCGGGCAGCGGCGCGATCTGGCTTACAAGCTGACGTGGACTTCGGACGATCCCAGTCGCACCGCATCGGCGCGCTGCATCGATTCGTGGCAGGGCGCGGCGGGCAAGCCGGGCGACAGCAATGTCCCGAAGGACGCGCGCAAGCTCGTGTTCGATTTCGAAGGCCCCGCGCTGAAGGGCCTGACCCGCGATAGCGGCGTTACCGCGATGACCGGACTTCCCGCCGCCGCCGTCATGTCCGCAGCCGCCTATCCGGTGGTGGGCGAGGATTTGCGCTGGCGCGTGACCTTGGACCTGCGCCCCTCCGCCATGCCGTCTCCGGAAGTCAGGGTCTTCCTGTCTCGCGCAGGGCAGGCGCTTAGCGAAACCGTAATTCAGGGAGTGCAGGCATGAACCGGAAGCTTTCCCCGCTTCCGCCGGAAGCGCCGCTGGCGATGCCGGTGCAGGACCTTTACGGCATCGCGCCGGGCTCCATCGCCGTCCGCACCAGTCCGCATGGCATGCAGGTGAAGCGCCTGCTGCTGCTGGTGGTGACCGCCGTGATCGCGCTGGCTGCGTCGAGCGAGGTACGTTTCGCGCTGTCCCGCGATGGACTGAGCGTTCTGGACATCGTGCTGCTGCTGTTCTTCGTGCCGCTGTTCGCGTGGATCTCGTTCGGCTTCGTCACCTCGGCAATCGGCTTCCTGCAACTGATCACCGGCAAGCACCCCGGCTTTACCGCCGTACCCAGCCCGGCCTCGTCGCTGCGCCATCGCACCGCCGTGCTGATGCCGGTCTACAACGAAAGCGTGGAGGCGACTTTCGGACGCGTGCGCGCGATGACCGCTTCGATCGCCGCGGCGGGTGGAGCCGAGTGGATCGACTTCTTCGTGCTCAGCGATTCCAACGCCTTCCACGGCAAGCGCGAGGAAGCGGCTTGGCGCGAGATCGCGGCGGAAGCACCGATCAACGTCTATTATCGCCGCCGCGAGAAGAACATCGCGCGCAAGCCCGGCAATATTGCGGAGTGGGTGCAACGCTTCGGCGGCGCCTACGAGAACATGCTGATTCTGGACGCCGACTCGCTGATGAGCGGCGATGCCATCATCGGCATGGCGGCGATCATGGAGGAGCGCCCGTCGATCGGCCTGCTCCAGACCGTGCCGATGATCATCAACGCGCAGACGCTGTTCCAGCGCTGGATGCGCTTCGCCACTGAGGCTTACGGCCCGATCGCCTCGGCCGGGCTGCTCTGGTGGTCAGGCGCGGAAGCGAACTTCTGGGGCCACAACGCCATCGTGCGCACGCGTGCTTTCGCCGAATCCTGCGGCTTGCCGGAACTTCCGGGCAAGGCGCCGTTTGGCGGGCACATCCTCAGCCACGACATGTTCGAATCCGCGCTGCTGCGCCGTCGCGGCTGGGCCGTGCACATGGTGATGATCGACGGCAGCTATGAGGAGTTTCCGCCCACCATCGTCGATCACGCGATCCGCGACCGGCGCTGGATGCAGGGCAACCTCCAGCACTTGCGCCTGCTCGACGCGTCCGGCCTGCACTGGGCCAGCCGCCTGCACCTGCTGATCGGCGCCTCCGCTTACCTGACTTCGCCGGGCTGGCTGCTGCTGCTGATCACCGCGATCGCGCAGGCCGCGATGGCGCGTGGCGGTCAGGGCTTCGTGGGCGCAACGCCGCCCAGCGTGCTGTGGCTGACGGTGCTGCTGCTGTTCGGGCCGAAGGCGATGGGCGCGCTCTGGGTCCTGGCCGACGGTGCGCGCCGCCGCGCATTCGGCGGGCTTGGCGGCGTGCTGCGCTCGGTCATGCTGGAAGTGCCGTTGGCGATCCTCCTGGCGCCGGTGACGATGGTCATGCAGATCAAGGCGCTGTTCGGCCTGGCGCTGGGCATTCCGGTCCACTGGAACACGCAGGACCGCGACGCCCGCCGTATCGGCGTGCGCGAGGTGCTGCCGGATTTGAAAGAACACATCGCGCTGGGCCTGGCCTTCGCGGCCACGGTGTTCATCGATCCGATGACGGCGCTCTGGCTCTCGCCGCTGACGGTGGGACTGCTCGCCTCGCCTTGGCTGATCAGCCTGACCTCGCGCGCGACCACGGGGGAAAAGGCAGAGGAAGGCGGCTTCTTCACCGTACCCGCGCCGACGATCATCGCCGCCGAGGAGCGGCGCATGCTCAACGACGACGAGGCTGACGACGCACCGCTGGCGATCGGGTGACGGTGGCCAGGCGTTTAGCCTGACGATCAAGACGACTTCACGCAATCGAATCTCGTCGCCCCCGCGAAGGCGGGGGCCCCGCTTCCTTTTGCACCGCCGCGAAGAACAAGCGGGATCCCCGCCTTCGCGGGGATGACGGGGTGATTTGGGTAGGCGTCGGTCTGGTGGGCGTCGGGTTAGTGGGTGTTTGGTAGGGCGCGGTCAGGCACTCGCCTCCGCCAACCGTGCGGGCAGGTTCGCCCGCAAGTGCGCCACCAGTGCGCCGACCTTTGGCGAGAGGTGCCGCCTCTGCGGATAGACCGCCCAGATCGGCTCCTCCTCCGGTGCAAGCTCGGCCAGGACCGGCTCCAAGCGCCCGGCCGTGACATGATCGCCCAGATAGAATGCCGGCAACTGGCATAGGCCCATGCCCGCCAGTGCCGCTTCCAGCAGGGCATTGCCGCTGTTGCAGCGCCAGCGCCCCTGCGGGCGGAAGGTTTCGCCGCCCCGAAAATGCCACTGCGCGGCCGAGCCGACGAGGCATTCGTGGCGGCGCAAGTCGGCCAGCCCCTCCGGCCGGCCATGTGCGTCGAGATAGGCAGGGGAGGCCAGCGTCACCAGCGCGCGGCTGGCCACGCGCGTTGCCACCAGCCGGGAATCGTCGAGATGGCCAGTGCGGATGGCAAGGTCGTACCCTTCCGCGATCAGGTCCACGAGCGCGTTGTCGAGGTCCAGAGTAACCGAAATCGCCGGGAATGCTTGCGACAGTTCGCGCACCAGCGGCGCCACGAACTTCTCGCCCAGCGCGTAGGAGCAGGACACGCGCAAGTGTCCGCTGGGCTCGCCCTGAGAGGTGATGGCGGCAATCGCCTCGTCCCGCTCGTCGATCAGGCGGCGGCAGGTTTCCAGGAAAATCCGCCCCGTCTCGGTCAGCCGCAGCGACCGGGTGGTGCGCAGCATCAGTTGCGCCTGCAACCGTGCCTCCAACCGCGCCAGCGCCCGACTCATGTGCGTGACCGAGGCGCCATAGGCCTCCGCCGCCAGCGTAAAACTGCCATGGCGCGCCACCATCACGAACTCTTCGATCCCGTCCCACTGGCCGAGCATGATTTTCCCCGTCTGGTGATAATACTTTTCAGAACGGGCGCTTTATCACAGCAGATGCCGGTCCTACAAAGCGCGCAAGAAGTTCAAGGAGCATACCCCAATGAAGACCCGCGCCGCCGTCGCCTTCGAGGCCAAGAAGCCGCTCGAAATCGTCGAACTGGACCTGGAAGGCCCCAAGGCGGGCGAGGTTCTGGTCGAGATCATGGCGACCGGCATCTGTCACACCGACGCCTATACGCTGGACGGTTTCGACATCGAGGGGATCTTCCCCAGCGTGCTGGGCCACGAGGGCGCGGGCGTGGTGCGCGAAGTGGGCGCGGGCGTGACTTCGGTGGTGCCGGGCGACCACGTGATCCCGCTCTACACCCCGGAATGCCGCCAGTGTAAGTCGTGTCTTTCGGGCAAGACCAACCTCTGCACCGCGATCCGCGCGACGCAGGGCAAGGGTCTGATGCCGGACGGCACCACGCGCTTTTCCTACAAGGGCCAGCCGATCTACCACTACATGGGCTGCTCGACCTTCTCGAACTTCACCGTGTTGCCCGAGATCGCCGTCGCCAAAATCCGTGAGGACGCGCCGTTCCAGTCGTCGTGCTACATCGGTTGCGGCGTCACCACGGGCGTCGGCGCCGTGATCAACACTGCCAAGGTGCAGGTGGGTGACAACGTGGTGGTCTTCGGCCTCGGCGGCATCGGCCTGAACGTGATTCAGGGCGCGCGTCTTGCCGGTGCCAACAAGATCATCGGCGTGGACATCAACCCGGATCGCGAGGAATGGGGCCGCCGCTTCGGCATGACCGACTTCCTCAACAC
>OUNM011107795.1_pt1 | contig 11937 bp, 6 predicted proteins | sample 1769961 | NCBI WGS metagenome assembly OUNM01 (sample SAMEA3914820, study PRJEB12502) | metagenome | biome: forest; material: soil | place: USA | collected 2012-03-12 | depth 0.3 m
CCTTCAGGCCGCCTTCGCGGGTGTGCTCGATGCGCTGGGCGAGATCGCGGATCGCGCCTTCGAGCGAGACCACCACATGGCGCGGAGCCAGATCCTCGATCGCATGCGAGACGCCGGCGATCTCCTTGCGGAGCTGGTCGATCTGCTGCGTGGCCCCGTTCGAGGCGCCGTTGCCGATCTTGTCGGAAAGGCGCTGAAGCTGCTGCTTCAGGTCGCCGATCTGCGGCTCGACCGAATAGGCCGGCGGCTGATAAGCCGGAGCCTGATAGGCGGCGCGCGGTGCGGACGCAGCGGCGCTGCCATCGTCGAGATCGCGCTGGCGTGAAGTGATGTCGTCAATCGCCGAACGCACGTTGCGGGCCGGCTGGCTGCGGCGCTCTTCGAGCAGCCGCGCGGCCGGGCCAGGAGCTGGCATGGCGACGGGAGCCTCCACGACAGGTGTAGGCTGGGCGGCGGCAGAGCGGACCGTGTTGAGGGTCTGCTGGTTCAGTGAATCCAGGATCGCGGAGAGCTTGCCTTCGATCCGGCGGATATTCTCATCCGGCGCGGGAGCGACAGGCTGGCTGCGCTTGACCGGATCGTCGATCTTGCGGGCGATATCCTGCAACCGCTGGTCGAGTTCCTTGAGCGAAGCCTCGACCTTCGGCGTCTGCGCTTGCTCGGTCATGGCGTCGAGGCGGCTTTCAATCCGCTCGATCATCTCGCGCACGGGATTGCCGGCGCGCAGAGTCTCGACACTGGTCTCAGGGGTATCGTTCCAGCGGCGTGCCGGAGCCACGGGCGGCTTGACGGGTGGAGCGAGCGCCGGTTCGACCAGGCGCGCCGTTACCGCTTTCGCTTCCTTCGCGCTGCGGTGCTCCAGCATATCAGCCATGGCGTCGAGCGCGGCTGCGGTCTTCGCTTCGCGCTCACGGGCGCCGCGATCGAGGGTATCGACAGCGGTTTCGATGATCTTGGCGACGCGTTCGAGGTCCTTGCTCTGCGGGATCGCGCCAGTCGCGGCAAGCGCTGCGCTGCTGCCGCGCTCGTTAAGGCGGGCAATGCGACGGGCCACTGCCTCAAGTGGGTCTTCCGCCGCCGGAAGAGGAAGGCTGGTCTGCTCTTCTTCGAGATGATCGGCATCATGACCGGCGACCGTTTCACCGATCACCGAGTTCAGCCACTCGCCGAGCGTCATGCCTGCGCGGCGGGCTGCCTGCAGGGCGGCCTCGCGCACATCGGGGTCGATCCCCCTGACATTCCATGGAACAGCCTGCGCCATCTCAAGTCCTTTGCGGCATCAAGCGCGGGGCTCGCCAGGGCCTCCGCGGCGGGAACGCCGGCCGGCCGCGGAATTCCGGCCATGCGATCTCGCTCACCCGACATTTCATCAGCCATGGTAAACAAGCGGTTAAGCCCGAGACGTTTTTATTAAGGGAGTGTTGCTGGAGCCCCACCAGAAACAGTCCCATAACGAAATCAACTAATGGTTGTATAATTTTCTGACGCAACCGGATTGCGCAGCGTCACGAATCAATGCCTATATACAACCGTAAGTTGATTTATTGAGTTTTATGCAACTTCTCTATCTGGAAGGTTCGAGGCTCATGGCGGCGATGAAATACGAAGACGAGCTTTCCCTGCGCGAGGATGAAACTGGAAAGGCGCGCATTACCTGGTCCGTTCAGGAAGGCCGGGGACAGGTTTTCGATCAATCGAACCTGGTTGGCATCGGCGAAGTCGCCAAACGGTTCGCGCTGACGCTGCGGGCGCTGCGCTTCTACGAATCGAAGGGCCTGATTCGACCGTTGCGCGACGGACAGGTGCGCTATTACGGACCGAAGGACCTGATCCGCATCGAACTAATCCTCAAGGGCAAGCAACTCGGCTTCACCTTGACCGAAATCATCGCGATGCTGGGCGATCCCAAGCAAGGCACTGCGACCGATCTCGTGCTCTCGAAAGAGCAGATGCTCACCCAGATCGAGCATCTGGAACACCAGCAGCGCGCAAACGATGAAGCGCTGGTCGAATTGCGCAAGCGCTACTACCTGATGTCGGATGTTCCCGAGCGCGCCTGACTGGCGCGAAATCGGATCACCCCATACAAAAAACGTGCGTTCCCATTCGGGACCAAATGGCTAGTTTAGAACCCGCGCAGAGTGTTTGAGCGCGGAGAGACTCATGAAATCGTCGGCGAAAGTGGTGGTGATTGGCGGCGGCGTCGTCGGCGCGAGCGTTCTCTATCACCTGGCGCGGGGTGGCTGGTCCGATGTCATGCTGATCGAGCGGGCGGAACTGACCGCCGGCTCCACCTGGCACGCGGCTGGCGGCATGCACACCGTCAATGGCGACCCGAACGTCGCCAAGCTCCAGCAATACACGATCGAACTCTACAAGGAGATCGAGGAGCTTTCCGGCGTCTCCTGCGGCGTCCATATCACGGGCGGCCTGATGCTGGCCGGCACCAAGGACCGCTTCGACTGGCTGAAGATGGTGCAGGCGCGCGGCCGCTATCTCGGCATGCATCTCGACTTCGTGCCGATGGACGAAGCCAAGCGCCTGATGCCGCTGATGGACGAGAAGCATTTCGTCGGCGCGCTCTACGACCCGATCGAAGGCCATGTCGACCCATGGGGCGTGACCAACGCCTACGCCAAATCGGCGCAGATCAAGGACGCGACGATCGTTCGCCACAACCGGGTGGTGGAAACCAATCCGCGTCCTGATGGCACCTGGGATGTCGTGACCGAACAGGGCACGGTGCATGCCGAGCATATCGTCAATGCTGGCGGTCTCTGGGCGCGTGATGTCGGCCGCATGGTCGGCATTGAGCTGCCGATCCTCGCCATGGAGCACCAATACCTCATCACCGAGGATATGCCGGAACTGAAGGGGCTCGATAAGGAACAGCTCCACATCATCGATTTCGAGGGCGAGATCTATATGCGCCAGGAACGTGGCGGCATGCTGATGGGCACCTATGAGCGCGCCGGCGTGCCGTGGTCCGAGAAGGAAACGCCCTGGGATTTTGGCCAGAACCTGCTGCCGAACGATCTCGACCGTATCGCGCCCTCGCTGGAAGTCGGCTTCCAGCATTTTCCGCCGATCGAGCGCGCCGGCATCAAGAAGATTATCAATGGCCCCTTCACCTTCGCGCCGGACGGCAACCCGCTGGTTGGGCCGATCCGCGGCCTGAAGAATTACTGGGTCGCCTGCGGCGTCATGGCGGGCTTCAGCCAGGGCGGCGGCGTTGGCCTGTCGCTCGCCAACTGGATGATCGAGGGCGATCCGGGCTCGGATGTCTGGGCGATGGACGTGGCGCGCTATGGCGAGTGGGCGACGATGCGCTACACCAACGCCAAGGTGCGCGAAAACTATTCGCGCCGCTTCCGCATCCGTTTCCCGAACGAGGAACTGGTCGCCGGCCGTCCGCTCAAGACCACGGGCATTTACGACGCGCTGAAGGCAGAAAACGCCGTGTTCGGCGACTATTGGGGCCTGGAGCATGCGCTCTGGTTCGCGCCGAAGGGCACGCCGGCGGTCGACGATATCAGCTTCCGCCGCTCCAACGCGCATGAGGCGGTTGGCGTCGAATGCAAGGCGGTGCGCGACGGCGTTGGCGTGATCGAGATTTCGAACTACGGCAAGTTCGACGTTTCCGGCCCCGGCGCGGCCGATTGGCTGTCGAAAATGATGGCCAACAAGATTCCGAAGCCCGGCCGCATGGCGCTGACGCCCATGCTGAACGAGCGCGGCAAACTGATCGGCGATTTCACCATCTGCCGCATCGACGAGACCAACTTCCTGCTCGTCTGCACCATGGCGGCGGAGCGTTATTACCAGCGCTGGTTCGAGAAGCATTTGCCGGAAAGCGGCGTGACGTTGCGAGCCGCTTCCTATGAATATACGGGTCTTTCCGTCGCCGGCCCGAAATCGCGCGAGCTGCTGCAAAAGCTGGTCGGCGTCGATCTCGACACCAAGGCATTTTCGTTCTTCTCGTTCCGGAAGATGGAAGTCGGCCTTGTGCCGGCGCTGGTCGGCCGCGTCTCTTTCACTGGCGATCTTGGCTATGAGATCTGGGTGAAGCCGGAATATCTGCGCCACCTGCATGCACAGATCGTCGAAGCCGGCGTCGAGTTCGGCCTGAAGCATTTCGGCGGCCGGGCGCTGAGTTCGCTCAGGCTGGAAAAGAACTACGGCACCTGGGCGCGCGAATACCGCCCTATCTATGGGCCGCTCGAAGCGGGCCTCGAAAAATTCGTCGGCTACGACAAGCCGGATTTCATTGGCAAGGCGGCGGCGCTTGCTGAACGCGAAAGCGGCGGCAAGCTGCGGCTCGCGGCCTTCAAGGTCGCCGCGCATGATGCCGACGCGATCGGCGACGAACCGATCTGGCATGACGGCAAGGTCGTCGGTTGGGTCACGTCTGGCGGCTATTCCCACCAGTTCGGCACGTCGCTTGCTCTCGGCTATATCCCGAAGGAAGCTGCGACAGCGACGGATGGATTCGAGATCGAGATCATCGGCCAGCGCTGCAAGGCGGAACGTTTGGAAGCCCCGCTCTTCGACGCCAATGGCGGCCGGATGCGGGCGTGATTTGAGGAGAAGCGACCATGTCGATCGAAGCTGACGCGTTGCATCTGCTGAAGACCCGGCGGAAGGATTATTCCCTGCCGCAAACCTTCTACACCTCGCAGGAGATCTTCGATCTCGACATGCGCCATATCTTCGGCCGCAACTGGCTGTTCGTCGCGCTTTCCTGCGAAGTGCCGCAGCCCGGCAACTGGGTGACCGTCAAGGTCGGCAATGACAGCGTCGTCATCGTGCGCGGCCAGGACAGTGAAATCCGCGCCTTCTTCAACACCTGCCGTCATCGTGGCTCGCAAGTCTGCATCGGCGCGAGCGGCAAGGCCAAACGGCTCGTTTGCCCCTATCACCAATGGTCCTACGATCTCGACGGCTCGCTCGCCCGCGCCCGTTTCATGGATGAGGATTTTGAGCCGAAGGATTTTGGGCTGAAGCCCGTCCATCTGCAGAATCTTGCCGGCTATCTCTTCATCAGCCTGGCCGAAAACCCGCCTGATTTTTCAGCTGTGCGGCGTGATCTCGAACCCTTCATCAAGTTGCAGGACATCGAGAACTGCAAGGTCGTCCACACGCAGACGCTGGTCGAGAAGGCCAATTGGAAGCTGGTGCTGGAGAACAACCGCGAGTGCTATCACTGCAACGGTTCGCATCCCGAGCTGCTGCGCACGCTCGCCGTTTTCGACAGCGACACCGACCCGCGCGTCGACCAGGCCTACCGCGACCTGCTGGCCAACTATGGGAACAAGTGGGAGGGCCTTGGCATCCCCCATGCACATACGCCGCATAGCCTGCAGCACCGCGCCATCCGCCTGCCCTTCCTCGAAGGCGCATTGTCGATGACGATGGACGGGGCGCTCGCTTCCAAGAAGCTGCTCGGCAATTTCACCGATCCCGATCTCGGCTCGGTGCGCATGCTCAGCCTGCCGAATAGCTGGAACCACCTGCTTTCCGACCACGTGCTCGCCTTCCGCGTGCTGCCGCTCGGGCCGCAACTCACCGAGATGCAGGGCAAGTGGCTGGTCCACAAGGATGCGGTCGAGGGCGTCGATTACGACATGCACCACCTCACCCATGTATGGGACGAGACCAACGTGCAGGACCAGGTGCTGGCCGAGGACAACCAGGCCGGCATCAATTCCCGCGCCTATCAGCCAGGGCCTTATTCCAGCGTGGTCGAAGGCGGCGTGCGCAACTTCATCTCGTGGTACACAGATGAGTTGGAAGATGAGCTGGAACGTAAGGTTGCGCCGGTGCCTAGGCTGGCGGCGGAGTAAGATTATCGCAACGCTCGCGCCCCGGACTTGATCCGGGGCCTATGGCTGCAGCACCCTCCGACCTCATCCTGAGCTTGTCGAAGGATGCTCCAGTTCGCGAACTAGACTCAACATCCTTCGACAAGCTCAGGATGAGGTCGTGGTTATGGGTCCCGCATCGAGTGCGGGACACAACCGTCAAGCCGCCGCCAGAATCCGCGACAGCAACTCGCTGTCGATATTGCCGCCCGACAGCACTGCCACAGCCGTCTTACCCTTGAGGTCGATCTTGCCAGCCAGGATCGCAGCGAGCGCCACGGCGCCGCCCGGCTCCACCACCAGCTTCAGGTGCCGCGATGCGTAGATGATCGCTTCGCGCACTTCCGCATCGCTGACGGTCAGCCCGCCCGCCAGCAGGCGGCGATTGATCGAGAAAGTCATCTCGCCTGGCGTCTGGGTGACGATGGCGTCGCAGATCGTCTCGGCGCCCGGCGCGTTGCGTTCGCGCTCGCCGCTGGCCAGCGAGCGGGCCGTGTCGTCGAAATCCTGTGGCTCGACGGCATAGATTGCAGCTTTCGGTGCGGCTGCCGTCACGGCGGTAGCGATGCCCGCCACCAGCCCGCCGCCGCCACAGCAGGAGAGCACGACGTCGAGCGTCAAGCCGCGCGCGCCAAGATCCTCGATGATCTCCAGCCCAATGGTCCCCTGACCAGCGATGACGTCGCGATCCTCATAAGGCGGCACCAGGATTGCGCCCTGACCCTTGACGATACGGTCCGCAATGACCGCCCGATCCTCGTTCCAGCGGTCGTAGAGGATGACGTCGGCGCCATGGCTCTTCGTCAGCGCGATCTTGATCGCGGGAGCGTCGGAAGGCATCACGATCGTCGCCGGCATGCCGAATTGGCGTGCGGAGGAAGCGACCGCCTGGCCGTGATTGCCGGAGGAGAAGGCCACCACGCCGCCTGGCGTGTTCGCCCGGTCGATCTGCGCGATGCGGTTGAAGGCCCCACGAAACTTGAACGAGCCGGTGCGCTGCAGGGGCTCGGCCTTCAGAAAGATGCGCCCACCGGTGCGCGCATCGAGATCAGGCAGCGAGAGCAGCGGCGTGCGCACCGCGTGCCCGGCGAGACGCCCGGCGGCTGCCGACACGTCGGCTGATGAAACATAGGATTCCGGAACTGTGCCTTGAAGCGTCATGAGATCACCTAGCGGAGAGGGACTCGTTTCGATGCGTCGCAACAATCTAGCCGGATTTGGGGGCGAGGGAAATCAATTGTGAGCACACGCTTGCGCCCCGCACTCGATGCGGGGCCTATAAAAACCAACCTTTGAAAGTAAGCTGAGTGGGGTTCGCCAAATTCTATATCGCTGGCGGGTATGGGTCCCGCATCAAGTGCGGGACATGAGGCTCGAAATTGTGATCGGCCATTCGCAATTCCCACTTGCCCGCTCCATAATGGTTCATATATGAACGATCCAGAACGATACTTCCGCCGCGCCCGAATTGTGGCACAGTCCGGCGCGAGGTTGTGAGCCTTACAGGGAGCAAACGATGCCGGTCTACAAGGCGCCCGTCGACGAGGTGATGTTCATCCTCAACGACGTGCTCGAAATCCAGCGCTACAACAACCTTCCAGGCTTCGCCGATGTGACGCCCGACACGGTCGAGGCGATCCTGTCGGAAGCCGGCAAGTTCGTCGAGGAGGTCGTGCAGCCGCTGAATGTCGTCGGCGATCGCGAGGGCTGCACGCGGCATCCCGATAACAGCGTCACCACGCCGACCGGCTTCAAGGCCGCTTTCGACCAGTTCCGCGAGGCCGGTTGGACCGCGCTCAGCGCGCCTGAGCAATATGGCGGCCAGGGACTGCCCAACGTCGTGGCGCTCGCGGTGCGCGAGTTCATCGACGGCTCAAACCAGGCCTGGAGCATGTATTCCGGCCTGACGCAGGGCGCGGTCGCGGCGTTGCTCGAGCATGCCAGCGACGAGCAGAAAAACACTTACGTGCCGAAGATGGTGGCCGGCGAATGGTGCGGCACCATGAACCTGACCGAGCCGCATTGCGGCACGGACCTCGGCCAGCTCAAGACCAAGGCCGTGCGCCAGGCCGATGGCAGCTTCAAGATCACCGGCACCAAGATCTTCATCTCGGCCGGTGAACACGACATGGCCGCGAACATCATCCACCTCGTGCTCGCCCGCATCGAGGGCGCGCCGGCCGGCACCAAGGGCATTTCGCTTTTCATCGTACCGAAGTTCATGGTGAAGGCGGATGGCTCGGCGGGCGACCGCAACGGCGTTGCCTGCGGTTCGATCGAGCACAAGATGGGCATCCACGGCAATTCGACCTGTGTGATGAACTTCGACGATGCGACCGGTTTCCTCGTCGGCGAGGAAAATCGCGGCCTCAACGCCATGTTCGTGATGATGAACGAAGCCCGCCTCGCTGTGGGCGTGCAGGGGCTGGCGCAGTCGGAGGTCTCCTATCAGAACGCCGTCGTCTACGCGAAGGAGCGCCTGCAAGGCCGCTCGCTGACCGGCGCGAAGAACCCAACCGGACCGGCCGATCCGATCATCGTGCATCCGGATGTGCGCCGCACGCTGCTCGGCATCAAGGCTTTCAACGAGGCCGCCCGCACGCTGGCGCTCTGGGCCGCGCTCCAGGCCGATATCCATCACCGCTCGGATGACGCCAAGGCCAAACAGGCGGCGGATGACTATATGGGCCTGATGACGCCAGTCATCAAAGGCGTCTTCACCGACATGGGCTTCGACAATGCGGTGAAGGCCCAGCAGATGTTTGGCGGCCACGGCTACATCGAAGAGCACGGCATGTCGCAATTCGTGCGCGATGCCCGCATCAACATGATCTACGAGGGCGCGAACGGCATCCAGGCAATGGACCTTGTCGGCCGCAAGCTCGGCAAGGATGGCGGCCGCGCCGTCATGGCTTTCTTCGCCGAGGTCGGCGGCTTCATCGCCGAGAACGAGAATGACGCGATGAAGCCTTTCGTCACGCCGCTCAAGGCTTCGCTCGGCCATCTCCAGCAGGCGACGATGTGGTTCATGCAGAACGCGTTGACCAAGCCCGACAATGCCGGCGCTGGCGCGATGGATTACATGCACATGTTCGGCCTCGTCTCGCTTGGCTACATGTGGGCAAGGCAGGTCAAAAGCGCGCAGGCGAAGCTTGCCGCCGGCGCGAATGGCCAGACCGAGCGCATGAACACCAAGCTCGTCACCGCCCGCTTCTTCGCCGAGCGCATGCTGCCGGAAACGGGCGCGCAGCTTGCCCGCATCACGGCCGGCTCGGACGCGGTGATGGCGCTGCCGGCGGAGGCGTTCTAAGAACTAACGCAAGGTTCGTGTCCCGGACTTGATCCGGGACCCAGGAGTCGCGGCCACACTGGACCCCGGATCAAGTCCGGGGCACGAGGTCGGCGGGTCCTTCAGGTTTTCGAGAATAAGACCATTCAGGAGGGCCCCATGGCCGATGCATTCATCTACGATCACGTGCGTACGCCGCGCGGCAAGGGCAAGGCCGATGGCTCCCTGCATGAGGTGACGGCGATCCACCTTGCCGAAACGACGCTCAGCGCCCTCAAGGAACGCAACAGCCTCGACACCGACAAGCTGGAAGACGTCGTGCTTGGCTGCGTCGATCCGGTCGGCGAGGCCGGCGGCGATATCGCCCGCGCGGCTGTGCTGGCGGCGGGCTTCGGCGCCAAGGTGCCTGGCATCCAGATCAACCGTTTCTGCGCTTCGGGCCTCGATGCGGTCGCCTTCGCCGCCGGCGCTGTTATGGCCGGCCAGAAGGACCTCGCCATCGGCGGCGGCGTCGAGAGCATGAGCCGCGTCGGCATGGGCGGTTCGGGCATGGCGCTGGCCATGGACCCGAGCGTCGCCATCCAGTCCTATTTCACGCCGCAAGGCGTCGCGGCCGATCTGATCGCCACGAAATACGGGTTTTCGCGCGATGATGTCGATGCCTTCGCCGTCCAGTCCCACAAGCGCGCTGCCAATGCCTGGGAGAAAGGCTACTTCAAGAAATCGGTCGTGCCGGTGAAGGATGTCAACGGCCTGACCATCCTCGGCAAGGACGAGACCATCCGCCCGAACGCGGACATGCAGGCGCTCGGCGCGCTGAAAGCCTCCTTCGTGATGATGGGCGAACAGGGCGGTTTTGATGCGGTGGCGGTGCAGTCCCACCCGGAAGTCGAGTTCGTGAACCATGTCCACCATGCCGGCAATTCGTCGGGCATCGTCGATGGCGCGGCGGCTGTGCTGATCGGCTCGAAGAAAGCCGGCAAGGCGAGCAACCTCAAGCCCCGCGCCCGCATCCGTGGCTTCGCTCAGGTCGGCTCGGACCTCGGCCTGATGCTGACCGGGCCGGTCGATGTCACCGAGTTGCTGCTCAAGAAGACCGGCATGACGATGAAGGATATCGACCTCATCGAGATCAACGAGGCTTTCTCCTCCGTCGTGCTGCGCTTCATGCAGGCTTTCAAGCTCGATGCCGAGAAGGTCAACGTCAACGGCGGCGCGATCGCCATGGGCCATCCGCTCGGTGCGACTGGCGCAATGGTGCTCGGCACCGTTATCGATGAACTCGAACGCCGCGACCTGAATGTCGGACTGGTGACGCTCTGCGTCGCCGCCGGCATGGGCACCGCGATGATCGTCGAACGCGTTTGAGACGGGAGGAAGATCAATGAAACTCAACAATTTCCGTTTCGACACCGACGCCGATGGCATTGCCACCCTTACCTGGGACATGGCGGGCCGCTCGATGAACGTCATCACTGTCGAGGTGATGGACGAACTCGAAAAGGTAATCGATCACGTCGCGTCCACCGAGACGATCAAGGGCTGCGTCATCACCTCGGGCAAGGAGACATTCTCCGGCGGCGCGGACCTGACCATGCTGCAGGGCATTGGCGTGGAATATGCCAAGCGCGCCAAGGCCGAGGGTGAAGAAAAGGCGATGACCTTCTTCTTCGATGCCTCGCGCCGGCTGTCGCTGCTCTATCGGAAGCTTGAAACCTGCGGCAAACCCTTCGCCGCCGCCATTCATGGCACCTGCCTCGGTGGCGCTTTCGAACTGGCGCTCTCCTGCCAGTTCCGCGTCGTCTCCGATAGCGACAAGACCCGCGTCGGTCTACCCGAGATCAAAGTCGGCCTCTTCCCTGGCGCCGGCGGCACGCAGCGCGTCTCGCGCCTGATGCAAACGGGCGATGCGCTCCAGATGCTGTTCCGTGGCGACCAGATCCGCCCGGCGCAGGCGAAGGGCATGGGTCTCGTCCATGTCGTCGTGCCGCAGGAGAAGCTCGTCGAAACCGCCAAGGAATGGCTGAAGGCCAATCCGGCCGCCAAGGCCCCGTGGGACACCGAGGGCTATCGCCTGCCGTCGAACAAGGTCCATACCGCGCAGGGCATGATGACCTGGCCGCCGGCGAACGCCATCTACCGCCGCGAGACGCAGGATAATTATCCGGCCGCCAAGGCTGTGCTGGCGAGCGTCTACGAGGGCCTGCAACTGCCGATCGATCTCGGCCTCAAGGTCGAGAGCCGATACTTCGCCAAGATCCTGCGCTCCACCGAAGCCAAGCACATGATCCGCTCGCTCTTCCTGTCGAAGGGTGAGTTGGAGAAGGGCGCTCGCCGCCCGGCCGATGTGCCGGCCCAGAAATTCAAGACGGTCGGTGTCATCGGCGCCGGCTTCATGGGGGCTGGCATCGCCTATGTCACCGCGCTTGGCGGCATGGATGTGGTGCTGCTCGACCGCGATGTCGAGGCGGCCGAGAAGGGCAAGGCCTATAGCCACAAGCTCCTCTCCGACCAGATCATGAAGGGCCGCGCCAAGACCGCCGACCGCGACGCGCTGCTCGCGCGCATCAAGACGACGGCCGATTACAACGACCTCAAGGGCTGCGACCTGATCGTCGAAGCCGTGTTCGAGGATCGCGCGGTAAAAGCCGACGTGATCAAGAAGGTCGAGGCGGTCATCGGCAAGGACGTGATCTTCGCCTCCAATACCTCGACACTACCGATCTCATCGCTGGCCGAGAATTCGGTCCGGCCGAAGCAGTTCATCGGCATCCATTTCTTCTCGCC